>OMCT01000362.1_pt1 | contig 37128 bp, 55 predicted proteins | sample 1674301 | NCBI WGS metagenome assembly OMCT01 (sample SAMEA103958158, study PRJEB25191) | human gut metagenome
GAAAAACCCAGTCGAACCCAGACGAACCTTGATACTGATACTGATACTGATACTGTACCTACGGTAAGTAATACTTCTCGTACTGACGTACTCGAAGATGCCGAGATAATAGATATTTCAGAAGATGCTGGTAAAAACTCAAAGCGCGTGCGCGCGAGAGAGAAGCCGGAAACCCCGAAGGAGGTGACGTGGCGAGACAGCTTCGAGGTCTACCTGCAAGATTGCCGGGACGCATGGAAGAGATGGGTTGGCAACAGGGAGTGGATGGCAGAACGACAACGGTTCAATCCCGGCGTGAATATCAAACTGACGCTTGAAAAGGCATGCAAGGAGTTTTGGGCCACGGAGGCCGGATGGTTGCACAAAAAGAAGGGGCGAGGAAAGACGATAGATTGGAAACGGATATTCGAATATGCTATTTCACAAAAAACAAACCGAGTGTATGAACGATCAAAAGACAATTCCCGCGGTAAGGATGGACTTACCGACGAGGAACGAGAACAGCTCGAAAGAGCTTTGCAAAGCGCTGTTAACGCCAGCCGAATGCATGAAATTGTTCCGTAAGTGCCTGACGCCGCTTGCTTGCGCCAGCTCTGGAGGACATTCGTTATCGGCCCTGCGAAAAGCGTATGGTGAAAATTCGGTCATTCTAATGCTCGCGGCATGGATTTCGAATCTTCAAAAGTTTCTCAACGTATCGGCAAAAATGGACGGCGCTCAGATACACGAGACCTGCCAGATGATATTGGATGACTTCTGGGCACTGAACAGCGCCGATGTGAATCTTGTAATGTCCCGTGCAAAGCGAGGATTCTACGGGCAGCTGTTCGGGCGCATAGACGGTCAGATCATATACCAGTGGTTCGCAGAATACTTCGAAGAGAGATGCGAAGCATGTGCAAATAGGGAGGTACACGTGGCGGGTCTTCATGGTTCTGTAATAAACCGGCTCAGCGACGAAACTAAGGCAAAAATACTTGAGCTTTGGGAAAGCCAAAGGAGAGACAAAAGCAAAGATGCCCCTGTTTGCGATTCTTAGGCGGGTAGAATCGAATGAAACCACCAAAGTGGTACATGGTATCACCTGAATATTTTTAAACGAAATTTAGAGAGTAAAAATGAAAAACCAAGTAACGAGCATCGGGCAGTCGAAGCGGCTGATCGAACTGGGAGTGCCAGCGGAGAAGGCGAGCATGGTATGGGAAATGGACGAAGATTGCGCCCGATTGAAGATATGGAACACAGATAAGGAAACAAGGCGCGTTCTGCACAATAAGTACCCGAATTACTATGTCCCCGCCTTCACGGTCGCCGACCTGATGGGGCTTCTCCCGTCGGTGATTTTTATAGCAATTAGATTTAATCCTACCTTGGAAAAGACCGGAGAGGATGGATGGGATTTTGAGTTCGGCCAAATTTCACAGGACGAGGAATATGGTTTCGCCCGCAACAAAAGCCTTATCGAACTCCTTGTCGGCCGCATCGAGTGGATAATGTCTAACGGATATGGTTTGAACCTATGAAACTACCTATTGAAGTCCACAACAAGTTGATCCCGTTCAAGGGATTCAGCTGGATAACATGGCTTGCGTTTGCGTTCACCCGGAAGCCCAAGTACCAGCATCTGACTGATAAAACGCGCCGCCACGAAGGAATCCACTGCACCCAGCAGATCGAACTGGCTGGGCTGTTCGCGGTAATCCTTCTGCCTCTTGCCATCATCCACTCGTTCGCTTGGTGGGGCTGGGTTCTGGCGGTGGTCGGAATCCTATTCGCCGGCTGGATTTGCTACGGTATTTCGTGGCTGATTGAGGTGATTATCCCGCCTTATCCGGGCGCATACTACTACACCTGCTTCGAGACCGAGGCATACAACCACGAGGATGATCCGGACTACTTAAAGCGGCGCATACCGTTCTGGGGCTGGATTTCCTGCATCCCGAATCGGAAAGTGAAACACAAAAGATAACCAACTATGAAAAGTAAACGAGCGCAAAAAGAACTGGAAAAGTTGGAAAAATTTTATCCATTCAGTGGATGGATTGCACCCTCTGACACGTATCGAATAGCCGAGATTGCCGAGCAGGAGGCCGAGGAACGAATGCGCCAAAAGGCGGTGAAGGCATATTGTCACGACTGTTGTTGCGCGGTAGTAGGTGAATGCGGAATAGGATCGGAAAATTGTATAGCATTACGGGATTTTATCCAAAAACTGAACGAGGATGAAAACGATTGAGGAAAAAGCAGAGAGGTATGAGCATTGGGCTGACCAAATCAATAACCGGTGGGATAAACCGGAGGAACACATCCCTTTCAAGGAACAGATAAAAAGGGCGTTTATTGCGGGTGCGAAATCCCAGCACGCAGCGCTGACGCCCTGGTATGACCCGAAAGATGTGATCCCCGAACCGAATCATATAGTATTGACCATGTGGAAATACAAAGACGGAAGTGGTAAGATAATATCCGTTGGAGGATTCAACGGAGAGGAATGGGATGCGCACGCCATAATAAACCCCGAATTGTTCGACATCATCGGCTGGCGAGAGATTCACGAATAAGGCGAGACTATGACACCGAAGGAACTTTACGACTGGGCGGTAGGGATGGGTGCCGAAAATTGCGACATCATAGTAAACGGAATGGCAATCGACTATTACCCTCCTACAATAGACGATACAATACAAACCATTGAGATAAAACAACCAATGATAAGATGAAAACCAAACTACTGCGCCGACTTCGGAGGGAGGCAAGGAAATGGCTCCGGCATGGCCGGGGAATTCGGTTGGAGCTGATTAAATCGCCGATAATTAAGCGAGAGCTAAACCGAAGCATGAATTATTACATCTTGTATCGCGTTTCGGAGCTAAAACGGAAGAGGAAATGAAAACTATACGAGTAATAGTGGCTTGCGAAGAGTCTCAAGCGGTATGCAAAGCATTTAGAGATCGGGGATTTGAAGCTTTCAGTTGCGATATTGAACCTTGCTCCGGCGGTCATCCAGAATGGCACTTTCAGGAGGATATTTTCACAGTGCTGCGGCGGGAACCCAGATTTGATTTGATGATCGCCCATCCACCATGCACTTTCCTGAGCAACGCAGGGGCGGTACGCTTATATCCAAAAGCTGGCGAATTAGACCCAGTTCGGTATATGAAAGGGATGGAGGCTAAGATGTTTTTCATGCAGCTGCTTGAATGGCCGATCAAACATGTAGCAGTGGAAAACCCAGTATCATCCAGAGTATTCGAAATGCCTGAGTACGACCAAGAGATACAGCCATATCAGTTTGGCCACCCATACACCAAAAAAACGCGATTATGGTTGCGAAATCTCCCACTCCTTGTGCCTACAAATATTGTAGCTGCCAGCTGCCCTTATCTTCCGGCGGGGACAAGTCGAAAGAATAAAGAGAAATATGGAGCAGCAGAACGGGGTAACGACGCCAAAAATAGGAGTAAGACCTTTGATGGAATCGCACAGGCTATGGCTGAGCAGTGGGGTAATTTTTTAAAGGGAAAAATATGAAAACGGGAATAGAGGAAATTGCCGCGGTAAAAGTAAATCCGAGAACAGAGCCGCTAAAAGGAGGGGCGATAATGGCGCGCATACTAACTGCATCGTTGATATCTTCATTATCAAAATGCAATAGCGATATAGACGCTGCCATAAGTGATCTCGCCAGAGCAGGGGCTGATATAGCCGCCGAGATAGACAGATTGAACAACTTAAAAAAATAGTTATGCGAGAGATTAAATTCCGAGGCAAACGCCTCGACAATGGGGGATGGGAGTATGGCGACCTATTGCAATACGATGATGGATCTGTCTGTATCGGAGTTCATAGTAAAAATTATACAGATGACGGCTTCAATGCGGGTCAATATCACCGTATTGTGTCGGTCGATGAAAATACCGTCGGTCAATACACGGGGCTGAAAGACAAGAACGGTCGAGAGATTTACGAGGGGGACATTATCGGAGGAAGCAATGGGAGCATCAACGGCTGGGAGTGGCCTTTCAAATCAGAGATCAAGTGGAATGACGAGGAATGCGGATTTAATACTCCGATCTGGGGGGGGGATATGGATTCGACCCATTACTACAACGTATTGGGTAACATCCACGACAACCCGGATTTACTGAAAACAGAATAGCTATGAAGAAGATAATGTTTAACGACCGCTACGGACTGACGGATGCGGTTATCGAGGGCCGAAAGATTATGACGAGGCGGTTGATTGACCCAATGCCGAAAGATTGCGCCAGCGTACACAAAAATTGCTGGGGTGCCGATTGGTCGGATGAGCCTATGTCTTTGGTAGTAGATCGAGACACAGGCGGTATATATTGCAAGTATTGTGGCAACGGCGTAAGATTGCATGATGGGGGATATCACTATAAGACCAAATACAAGGTCGGCGAGGTTGTGGCCGTGGCGCAAAACTATTTTTCAACTTATGATGAGAGTAAGTGGGAAAACGGAATTTGGTATAATGAGTTTGCAGACGGGAGCGATATAACAAATCACGCAGGGTGGCTTAACAAAATGTTAGTCAAAGCCGAGTATATGCCCCACCAAATCCGCATCACGGGAATCAAATGTGAGCGGTTGCAGGATATTTCGGACGAGGACTGTTTTCGTGAGGGCATTTCCGAATCGTGGTACGAATCCACAGATACCACCACGTATGGGTATGCCGACGAGAAAAAAGGAACAGCCGTTGAATTTGACACTCCCCGCAAGGCCTTCGCCGCACTAATCGACAAGGTTTCCGGCCGGGGTACGTGGGCATCGAATCCGTGGGTCGTGGTTTACGAATTTGAGTTGGTGAAATGAGCGACTTGATCTGTCAAATAGTTACCCGTAAAATATATGCCTACGTGGCCGAGATATTCGGGGGACCCGCATTTTGGAATGGAAAGTGGCATCTTATGGTCGATGTAATCTGGCGGGACAATGGATGTCCAATACGCGAAAAAATGGTGCTAAAGTTCGACACCAAAGAAGAGGCGGAACGGGTGAAAATCGGGACGATAGCAAAGGATAAAACACTTTATGAATTACTGAAATAGCGAGATTTCTGGCAAAATCTCGAAAAACTGAAATGATTATGAGAACTTTTGATCTTGAAGCTGCCAAAGCAGGGGCGCCGGTGTGCACAAGAAGTGGGCTGGAGGCAAGAATTATATGCTATGACCGCCGGGGAGATAGTGATTGCAGGATGGTAGCCTTAGTGAATGCGGGTTATGAGGAACGGGTGCAGTATTATAGCCAAGCAGGAAAAATAATACATAATAAGACTTGCGCAGATGATCTTATGATGCGCGACGACGACTACGCCGAGAAGCTGGCGCGGGGAGAATACGGACCAACTGTCAAAGAAAACTTGACAGTTGATGCCCCAACTTGTAAGTATTCCTTACCAGTTGACCGGGAGTACTGGCGGCGGATATATGCTGGCATGGCGATGGCGGCTCGTATTGTAGCTACTAAGTCATGGTGCATGAATGAGACTGTAGTAGGAGCAGTGGATATGGCGGATGCATTGCTTGCCGAATTAGAAACAAAAAAGAGGGAAAAATGAAAAATCAAGGGGAAATGCGCCCTACGTGGGTGCTATGGTGGCTGTTGGCCATACTTATTTCAGTGGTGTGTATCGCCTTCACCGGGGTGAAGCGCGCCTATGCGCAGGACGTGCGCACCATCAAGGATTCGAAGGGAAAGGTGACCCATACCATCCGCACCCGGAACGACGGATCGCGTGAGGTTCGGGATGCTTCCGGCCGGCTCGAAGGGATCGTCAGAACCGACAATTCCGGCAGGGATCGGCTATACAGTACGGATGGGACGGTAGAGTACACGGCAGACGCCGACACGACGCGATCAGAACAATTTCGAACATTTTAACTATATTTGCGTATGGCCGACGATGTTATTATCGCAGAGTTGCGGTTGGATATGATTCCGGATGACGCCATTAAGGAGTTCAGGTGCCGGGGCGGAATAGGCAGCTCCATCAACATCAAGATTCAGAAACTGAAAGAACCCGACAAATGGGGAAACGAGTACTTTATTGCCATAGATTGGGGCAAAGGGAATAACCGTGAAGCGGCATTTATCGGGAAGGGGCGCCGGGCGCCGTGGCTCAAGACCGCTCAACCCCAGCAGACGAAGGCACCCAGAAACCCGTGGACGCATCACGAGGATGTGGACGAAGAACCATTTTAAAAACATAGATTATGGAATTTGAGATTTTGGACCGATTGCTGGCGACGATTGCCGTCACTACTCAGAATGTCCGCGGCCGTCATTGGACGCTGTACGGAGAGCATTATAAGAGCTGGCATCCTTTTTTCGACGAGGTGTATAAAAAGCTCAACGAAGCGGCCGACAATGTCGCCGAGTTGATCGTTCAGCTGGGCGGAGTTCCAGTGCACAGCATGTCGGGATTCATCGAAACCTCCGTGGTGGCCGACATGGTAACGCTGGGCGACTGGCGGCGTTATGTACGCGAGACCCGCGACGAGCTGGCCGAGATCATCGAGATCATCAACAAGAACGACAAGGAGGGGGTTTGGGATGGCGCCGCATCGAACGACCTGACCCAGATTGCCAGCACCCTGCGGCATTACTACATGTTTGCCGCCCAAACCTTGAAGGAGTAAATGGACGCATATCTGCAAATACTGCGTCAAACGACCGGGTTGGAGTGGATTTCGGAATATCGGTTCCACCCGCCCCGTCGCTGGCGGTTCGACTATGCCTGTCTGGAGTTGAAGATCGCAATTGAGGTCAATGGAGGCAACTTCGTAGGGGGTAGACACTCGAACCCGGTGGCTCTCGGAAAGGAGTACGAAAAGATGTCGCAGGCCGCGGCCGACGGATGGGCTGTTCTGATATGCACCCCCATGTCAAGGGGACTTGAGGTCATGCGATTCGGCGGCGACGCATTCACGAGAATACTGGCAGAAGCCATAACAAATCGAAAACAACTATACCATGGGAAATGAATTGGAATTTGCAGTGGCCATCTTGGCCATCATGTTGACGCTGGAGACATTTGCGCTGCTCTGCGTATTGGTAGGAAGAATACGCCTGCCCGTGGACCTCGATAAAGAGGTTCAGAAAGCCGTGGAGAAGGCATTAATGGAGGTCGTCAAAGATTCGACCGCCGAGAATTTTCCAGCCAAAAAGCTATGAATGCTCTTAAAATTACCGTGTCGCTTCTGATCGGGCTGGCAGTAGGTGTAGTGGGGGGTCGATGGTTATGGCCGGCGGACCCTATCATCGACCGGCAGGTGGTGACAGTGTACTACGAAAAGCCTCAATCCGGGCCGAGCACCTACCACTCGGTAACGGTGCGGGTCCCCAATCTGGTGTTTGCTCCGGTCGATACGGTGACAGTGACGGAAACCAAGATCGTAAAAGTGGGTCCGGATAGCACTGAATTACAGGTAGCTGTAGAGACGCGACCGTACTCAGGCCCGGATTGGTCGGCGCAGGTGAGCGGCCCGGCCATCGGAGACCTCCACCCGCAGTTGGATTGGATGAAGGTAAATCAACAGACGCAGGTCGTGCAAGGCCCGATTCGAAAAACCCGGTGGGGGATAGGAGTGCAGGCAGGGTACGGCGCGGTACTCAAGCAGGATGTGAGGCTGTACCCCTATATTGGAGTAGGCGTATCTTACAATATAATCAGGTGGTAATGAAACAGCAGGAGGAAGAATACAACTATGGCTGGAAAGTCATAGAAGCGGAGTTTCATCGTAGAGCCGACGAGCTGTTTGATTTTCAGTTCAGGCGAAGATTGGAATTTGGAACCGACGTGGCGGATGAATACAAATATACCTCCACCAATAAGAACTATAAAAAAAAGAAACGATGAAAAAGTGGACTTTGATTGCCCTGATCGGGGCCGCGATAGTGCTGATCGCATTGTCGCTTATTAGTAAGACGATGGGTTACGTTATCGTAGCCGCAATGGCCGCAGTATTTGTGGCGTATGGTCTCTTGTGGGCCTACACCAAGTACTGGCCAAGATCGTCGAAATAACAAAGGAAAATAGGGCCATTTGGCCCTATTTTTACATATATGCTCGAATAACCGATCAAGGGTACGTGTTTTTACCGTCGTACGTCACGAAAGAATACGAGCTTACCATCCACACTCCGTCTACGATCAGGATGGTTTGAGACGGGATATTTATAAGATAAGTTGTGGTGTTGTTGGGCTGAGTAAGGGTCAGCGAAAGACCAAAATTGGTCTTGTTGCTCACCACAATTTTGATAGGCGCCCCCTCGGAGGACGGGGGTGTTTCCGTGGTAATGGTTATGTTGCGGGCCTGATCCGATGCTTCGATCACCAGCCATGCCCACGGAGTAGCGTGAATGGTGGTGTCTGCAATCGTAGGCCGGTAAGAGGGCATATAGGGCATGCCGACAGTAAATGCCATCTTACTGCTGGTCACGGAGCCGGGCGCCAAAATGGAGCTGGTCACGGAGCCGGGCGCCATCTTGGGGGTAGTGATGGCGGAATCGGCTACTGCCTGCGTCTGCACGATGTTTGCAGGCAGGTTGTTGTCGATGTAGTCCCAGCGCCACAAGGTGCTGATGGATTTTACGTAGGCGATCCATGCCGTGGTTTCCATCGCTCCCGTAACCGCGCCGTCCACGATCTCCCACAGACCAGTTTCGGCTTCGTAGTCGGTCGATGTTCCCGTTTGCTTGGCCGTAGTGACCATGAGGGAATAGACGATGTTCTGGTAGTACGATTGTCCCGTGGACGAGGTTCGGGGCTCTGCCGTGTCGTTCTGGGCTTTGGCGTACAGATAGCTGCCCTTCGGGATAGAAAGGGTATCACCGTTCGGAGTCGGGAAAAACTTGCCGTACATCAGCACGCCGCCGCCCTTGTTGATTCGCAGGGAGGTGTTTTGAGGGCCTATCACTCCCTTCAAAATGCAGTAGGGAATCGGGCACGGCCACGCGCCCATCATGCCGAAGATGGTGTCGGCCATCGCGGCAAGGTCCGAGACGAACACCCGGTTGCCGTTCGAAGTGGCTATGAATTTCTTGATTGTTGCCATGTTGGTTAACCGTTAAATTCGGTGATTTTTTTCTTGTCGTCTACGCGGTAGAGATCGACATGCACCCAAGAGGTGTCTTTCTCCAGCCGGATAGGATAGGGAAGTTTGGATGCGTTTTTTTTGAGGATTTCCCGCACGTTGTGAGAGGGGATGGTAGTGGAGAAGTCGAACCCCTGCGCGAGCATATGGGCCGAGACATACAGCAAGCCGGAGCGGGTTTTCGACGCCACCAGATCGCAGATGTTGCATCGCAGGCCCCGCTGGCTGTACTGACCGCCGCCCACCCAGTTGTTGATGGTCATGGGAAGGCCGAGGATGTTGCGGATGGCCACGAGCGTTTCGAGAAATTCATTGGAGAAATACCGCCATGCCTTCTCGCCGTCGCGCTGGTAGACATGAGGACATACCAGCTCTGTTATCTTGAAGTTTTTCTGAACTTCGGCAAGCAATTCTGATCTTTTCATATCGTTACTTTTTGATTAAGTCCTCCATGTCTTTGGCCACGTCCTCGTCCCAGCGCTTCGCCTTGTTGATGGTGAACTGCCGGAGCCACAAGAACAGCTTCGAGCCGGAGAGATAGGCCGCGTTTTCGCAAAAGGACCACAGCTCCGTAAAACATACCATCGCGCAGAGAATATTGGGAAGCCGGTCGGCGCCGAAGTCCCCGCCCAGCACGTCATTCCCGATGACATACAATCCGGCGACCGCCATTGTGCAGAAGCCAAATTTGTAGATCGTGCGCCACGCCGCGTCGGAGTAGAAGCACCAGCGCTTCCCAGCGGCGGCCACCCGTTTGTAGGATGCCAGACAGCCGATGACGAAGTCCGTCATGATGAAACATACCATCACAAGGACCAGCGGCCCGATGGGAGCGAAGTAGCCGACGAATCCCAACCACCAGTTGTTACCGATGGTTTTCACGTAAGGCAGAATCGTGTCTTTGAGGATAGAGGCGAGATACATGGGAGTTTAATTTACAACTATTGAATATTGGATTCCATAGGCCACAAGAGCGTTCAGGTCTGCGATAAAGTCCGGATAGACGTCCGCGTTTTTAAGCCCGGCGGGGATGGTCACGACCGGGGCATTCGCCGTGCTACCGTATTGGTAGAACTCCACGCCCTTCGACATGTCGGCCGAATAGGGGAACATCAGGGTGCCCAGCGACATATCGGAGCTGTACGGGAACATGAAGGTGTCGAAAACGGGGGCCGTGGTGACGGTTATCTCCCCGAAGTCGCCGTAGTAGGCATTCAGGTAGGCTTGGATGGAAATACAGCTGCCGTCGTTGGCCGCCAACGCATAGTATTTCTTGCACCACGCCTCGTATGATTCGATCTTCGGGAACAGCGGCGCCAGACAGCAAAACAGGAACTTGTAGAACACGTTCAGCGTCGGACTTGAGTCGTGGTTGAGCGCATACTGCGGACGCAGGATGTTGAACAAAAGCCACGGTATGGATAGATGTCGAAGCATTACCGGATGGGATTAAATACTACGATGTCAGTCAGGTTTTGCAGTGCCGCGCTGAAATTGAAGTAGCCGGATGCCGGCGTCAGAATGCCGTTGGTAGGCTCGGCGCCGTCGCAGGTGATGCCCACGAAGTAGGCGTCGCGCACGCCCGGCACGCCGGCGAGGGCGGTTTCGATGTCGTTCACGAACACCGGGGAGTCGCCGAGCAGGGTTCCTTGCGTGGTGATAAGGATTTCCTTCACGCTGTTCTTGATCTGGGACAGCGAGTAGGTGTCCAGATAGCGGATGAAGAGCTGGGTGGTGGTTATGATGCTGGGCGTCGGCGACGAGATCATCATGCTGATGCCGAATGCAGATTTGGCCGTCATATAGTTTGAGAACTCCGCCAGCTGCTCAGCCGTGAGGGCCACGTTATTGCCGTTCGCATCCTGCGTGCAGACGTGCATGTTGATGACGTTTTTCTGCGCATCCACACGAATGGCCACCTGCTTGATGATCTGCTTGGCCGGATCGACCGTTTCGTAGCCGTAGGCATACTTGGACGGATCGACAACCACCAAGTTGTCGCCGGTTTGGAACGCCAGTGCCGTGTCGATGTAGTACTGCTTCCCCATGACCCGCAACGTTCGGGCGGCCGTCTCGATCACAACCTCCGAATTGGACTGATTCAGGAGAACAGTATTGATGGTCTCGGCGAATACCGCGGCCAGCCGGCGCCAGATGGCTGAATTGCTGGTGCTCGTGAGCGACGAGATGGTTTTGCCGATGTTGGCTACTATTTGTTCATAAGTGGTCATAAAGATTTCATTAAATTAAGGTACGTACGTGAAATCCAGAATAGGCATGATGGAGCCGCGCATGGTGTTGAACTCGATCGCCGGCGCCGTCATGACGTAGTTTTCGATTGCTACGGACAGCGTGAGGGTGCATCCATCCTCGGCGAGCGTCGATAGAGGTATGCCATGCTCGGTCTCCAGCTTTTGTTGCATGTCAATCCACAGATCACTTCCGGAGGATAGGTAATACGACCAACCCAGCTCGGTGATTTGGAGGGTTATTTCAACCGCATCCGAAACGCTCTCGGAGCCTACGACCTCAAAGTCCCCCAGCGACGGGATATGGACGTTGTAGGTGGGCTGGAAATAGGAGTTGATAATGCCCGGTGTAAGGTCGTTATTCGGCGCGAATACGGGGTAGATCGACGGCAGGTTGTCGCCGTAGCCGGCATTGTAGTAGGTTTCGTAGATGGCCCCTTCCGTCGGCGCCGCAACGTTATCTGCCAGCGCCAGCGAACCGCCGATTATAGCATCGTCCTCGGAATAGAACACCACGTACAGTCCGGCCACGCTGGTGATGGCGGTCGGAAGCGGCAGGTCTATGACGAGCCGATTCGACGTGTCTTTTTCCACGACGTTGTAACCGAGAATTTCGCCGTTAAGGTACACTACACCAATCATCGTAGTGGGATCGGCCACTATCTGCGCCATCATCGGCCAACAGCGAAGCTTCACGTTGTTTTCCGTTTTCGGAGGTCCTCCCCACGCTTCCGGAATGTTGGCATAGTCGGCGAAGGTGGGGGAATCTGAGAAGCAGTGATCGTACGTCTGCGGAACTGTAAAGCCAAGTTCAGCGGTTCGTTCCCAAAGATGAACTTTCTGCCCGTTAACCACGGTGTAGGGAGATTCGTTGGTGACGCCCGGCAGTTTCCTAAATAAGTAGGCGAAATAGTAAGCTTTCTTACAGTCGTCAAAGATGTTAACAGGAGGGTTGAGAAGATCGCATTCAGTGAAAGTAGCATGCAATACTGTAATGCCGGTACACCCCTTGAATATGTCAGTGACGTCGGTAAGACGCCTACAAACAGCCAAGCAATAAGCCGTAGTATTTGCCAGCGGGCAGTTCTGGAAGGTGCCAACTGCGGATATGACGCCCGAATCATAAAATACTTTACTGATATTTCGAAGTTCGGGGCAGTCAGCAAACAAATAGTCCATGTTTTTGATTTGATAATCAAATTCAAAACACGATGCGGCGTCCTCCAACCGGGGGCATCCTCTGAACATCTGGGGCGGTATGGAAGCAAGACGCCAGCAATTCATAAACATGGCATTGCAGCTTTTGATATTCGGTTTTCCCGCGAACGACCCTACCACTTCCGTCAGATATACGCACTTGTAAAAGCCATTATTCCACCTTCCGGATGGGCATGCCGCGTCGGCATTGGTAAGGTCTACCTTAATGAGCGCTTCTTTGAATACATTAAGGCCATCATCTACCAGGACATTACCGAAATGTTGGCTTGTGCCGAGAAACGTCACCACGACTTCCCCGGTGGTTCCGGCGGCGTAGTTGTGACCAAACAGACCATCGGTTTTGATGTACTCCACGGGTGTTCCGTCGCCCCAGTTCACATAGCCTTCGTTGGTGTTATCCGCATTCAGGGAAAGGTATTTGCCCGCGATCTTCGATCCGTCAAAGGTGTAGATGATGGAGCCGACATCGCCCAGCATAAATTCCAGCTGTTCCATCTGCTTGTTCAGGTTGTCGAAAGGCAGGGATGCACTGTTGAACGGTCGGGCGTCGGCCACCGATACGGCTTCGCTGTTGTATACCACGTCCGGCACCTCGATGATGCGACCTGCCTCCAGCTGCGGGGTGTAGGTGTCGAAGCCGTTGGCGTTCATTATGTCGTTGATGGCACGCAGTGATCCGGTCGTGTTGTAGCACACGTCCATCAGCGTATCACCGGATTTTACTTTGTAAGTTGCCATACTCTAATCAGCTTGCATTACGATGGATGTTGCGAAGTATACGTCATCGCTACCGGATTGGATGTTCCAATACGGCGAGTAGGTGAGATGATACCCGGTTTTGGAGGCCTGAACGTTGATGGTCACCTGCTTGAGCGACGCATTATCGCCGTTCCAGATGTATATATCATGATGGCCTGCCGCGGAATCATCCGGAATCTCCCCTACCGAGGTGGGCGTCAACCAATCCGACTGCGTGCCGTCCGGCAACGTGTAGTTGATCTTGATGTCAACATCCGACAAATACCCGAAATTGCCACCGCCGATTTGCACGGCTATGCGCACCTCGATATTGCGTTGTGTTTTTTCCGGCGGCGGGGGTGTGGGAATGATGAGATCGGGATCGGGTTCTGCGACGGGGTATTGGGCATCTACCGAGATGCTGTATTCGCCGAAGTTCTCGCCCTCAGTGATGCGGATGTCGCAGTAGTCGGCGCCGTCCTTTATAACCTGCCGCTTGGCAGTGGCGGCCAGCATGGAGACGTAATCGGGGCGTGCGTTCAGGGCGAAGGTTTCGAATCCCACGCCGAACTGAGGTTGCAGGATGTTGACGGGGTTTTTCAGCAACATGAGCGTGGCGTTCTGAATCGACGGATCGACCACAACGGCAAAATCGCCGTTGGAGGTGCCGATGTCGTTGTTTTTCAGATCGAAAATAATGTCGCTCATTACTGTTGCACTTTGTCGTTCGTATAATCCTCTGCCTTGAAAGGCGATACGCTTCCCGTAGGGGGAGCCGTAGTATCTGCTCCGGCCGCCGCAGACCATGTATAGGCGTGTGTATGGCTGTTGAACGCCGACACGAAAATATTCATGGCATTGGTTATGGCGTCCGGGATCACCATGCCGCCGATTGCGCCACCGTTCATGGTGACCGTATCGCCGGAAATGGTGAGGGAGCCGCCCCCGTCTTTCGACAAATATATGGATTCTTTGTCGATTTTGCAAAAATATCCGCCTACCGACGCTTCGATCTTGTCTACGCGCGTGAAGCTTACCACGAAAGCGTTCTCTGGCTGTTGGTAGGGCACGCCGAGGATCACCGCGGAGTTTACGGCGGGATAAAAAATAACGCTCGCATCCCCGCCGATGACATTGGATAGGCTTATGTCCGGGATTACCAGTCCAGCATCACCAATGCGAACGTTAATTGTTTTGGTCTCTTCATCCACTGAATCGACGTTGCCGTAGAGGATGGACGGCTGGTTCACGCCGTCCAGCAGACGGCGCAGGTCCTTGCCGAAGTCCTCCATACTGCGTATGAATTGTCCTTGATTCATCAGTTCGCCAGATAAAGAAATGTCTTGTTTGTAACCGTCAGTATCTGCCGGTAGCCTTTGCCTTTTCCGCACGTCACCTTGCGGCCGATGACATAATAGCCGCCGCTCAGGGACTTGAAGATGGTGTCATTGAAATTTACGTAGTCGTAGAGCCGCACAAGGGGGTACAGCAACGTGGTGATGGTGCCCTTGTTGCGCTGAGCGCGAAGGCCGGCCAGCACCGACAGCGCCGTGGTGTTCATCTGCTGAGCATTGCGGCCCGGCGTGAAGGGAAGGTCGTACACAAGGCCGTTTTCCGCCCCTTTCTCGATGGTTTTCATGGTTCCGTCCTCCAGATACCGGACGATGACGCGGAAATTCTGGAACATCATGTCCGAGGGCACGATGTCGCGGGCTATCACGTTTACCGACGTGTCCAGCTCCACGGTGGGGGATTCGGATTCCGAGATTCCGAGTCCGCAGTAGACCCGCGCCTTGTCGCTCTCGATGCGGACATTGCCGTAGAGTTTATACATGCCGACGATCACCCGCTCCAGTACATCGTATGGCGACACTCCGGTGGCGGGTTTGAGCACAAAATCGCTCTGCATGGATTTGGGGTCCGGCAACAGAGAGGGATAGGCGTATGTCAGCTTGTTGTCCTTGCGGTACTTCGCAAACGCCGCGTTGGCCGTGTCGCACATCTGTTGCAGAAGCGAGGATAGGGGAGTGGCTTTGGGCCACGACTGCGTAACCGTGCCGAATCGAAGCATAAATGCCGCATCCTCGCACTTTATTACCGTCGGGAACCCTCCGATAACATCCCGGATGAATCCGTCAAATTCAAGGCGCTTTTCGAACTTCTGGCCGATGACGGCATTGTCGTGATACCATGCGTACACCTGAATGCGGGCGCCGGTCTTGATATTCCAGTCGTCCGGGTTGATGCGAACGTAGGTGGTCGTGTTTTTTCCCACCCGCTGAACGGCGATGGTGCTTCCGCGCCCCACCTCCTTCGCGGCCTTCGCGGCTATGGTGTAGAAAGGCATCTCGATGGATGCGGTTCCTACGATGTTCTCGCGCGTTTCGTCGGATTCGAAGGATTGGAACTGGCCGATGCTCTTCCCCTCAACGAAAACCTCGTTTCCGCAGATCAGATAGTTTCCCGTTATGTTTCGGACGGCCATGTTATTTCACGGTTGTGGGCACGGACTGCGAATCCTGCGTGTTGGCGGAATTGGTGTAGAGAAGCGGATCGGCGATGTTCACCTCCTGCAATACCAAGTTGATGGAACCGAAGGTGTCGCCCTGCATAGGCGAGAAGCGGTAGGACTTGATGAACGCCCAACCGATTCCTATTTCATTATTCAGCACCGTGTTCTCGATGGCAAAAACCTCGTCGTTCTCGTAAAGTTCATCCAGAAACCGCGTCAGCTTGTATACCGGCGTGGGGTCCCCGCCGCGCGCATTGCGGCGCCGGATGGTGGTGGCCGACATATCCTCTACCTCCTGCGCTTCCCGGCGCTGGATGTTGAACGACACCGACACCACCTTCGGGCCTTTGGCCACCCGCTGAACGATATTGATGCCGTCCACCAGCTGGGATTCGTCGGTTATTTTCTGAGCCGACACCGAGAAGTTGAGCGAAAGCGGCGCATAGTAATCCCCGCACACGAATATCGCGTCGGCGATGGGATCATCCGTCAGGCCGGAAAGGGCGTCGCTGATTCGCTGGGCATCGTTTTCATGCGTGGACGTGGAATACTCTTGGGTGGAAAGCGGCGCCGGAGACATTTCCGGGGTGTTGTCGCCGGTGCGTATCTTGCCGCCGGGGCTTTCGATCAGCACACGAACAATACCCGCCTGCGAGAGCACGATTTTTCGGGCGTTCAACACCGCATCTGCGGCGTCGAGCACCTGATCCTTCGCCCGCTGGTATATCTGCTCCGGGGAGCTGGCGGCCTGCTGGAGATGGGTGGCGGCTTGGGTGAAGGTGTCCTGCGTATTTTGATGGTCTCTGGTATTCATTACATTGCACCGGTTGCGTTGTTGAGTGCGACTTGCAAGCCGCGCATGATGTTGTCGTATAAGGCTCCTTGAAGTTGAGCGCCCAAGTCGGCGCCGTCGTTCACGTTGTCGATGCTGATAGGCATGCTGACGATCTCCCGATTGAAGTTGATAATCAGGGATCGGGCACCTTTGGTGATGTCGGAAAGCCCGTCTGAGGCCGAGAAGTTGGCGCCATTACCATCCAATCCGGCCGCGGGATTGAGTTGATTGAAGAGTTTCCCGTAGTCTATGTCCCAATAGGTGCTGCCGTCTACCGTCTGAACGGGTTTGAGAACCATTCCGGGATTCTGTAGGAAATTTTTGGAGTTGGCTCGAAATTCTCGGATGGCGGACGCTCTTTGGGATGCAGTCGGAGTGAATCCGGCTTTGGGGTAAGGAACGCCCCCTATCATCTCTGCGGAACCAGCGCGCTGAGCCGCCAGCGACGAGATAATGTAGGAGCTGTCCCGTGTTACCAAATCCCGGAACGCCGAGCGCTGCCGCGCCGCATACAGACTGTCAGAATTTATCACAGGGTACATGTTGCCCTGAGCGTCATAGTAAAACCGATCCCCGAATGAAAATGCCTTTCTGACAGTGCCTCCAGCTCCCGGAACCCACTTTTCGTCTACATTAAACTTGTCGGCATGCCCAAAGGGGACCGATCGCCCAACCCAACCCAAGAAGGACATGATACCGCCGAATATTTTGGTGAGACCCGAAATAGCGCTTTCTACATCGGCCATCATTGTTCCTATCTTCTCCGGAGAGATAAAATCCGCCAACTTGGGGATATACTGGTTAGCAACTATGGCCAGCTTGTCGTAGAAAATTCCCAACGACTGGGATATTTTGGGCCAAAACTCCGCATTATCCTGCACTATCTTGATGAATGCGTTCTCCTTATACAGTTGAGCCATACCTCGCGCCTTCATGAACGGATTCGATTCGATCATGCGGTCGAACTCGTTCAGGACGTTCAGCAACTCGGATTTGTCTTTCAGATAGGAGAAAACATCCCCTGATACGTTCTTTCGCGCCATCGACTGCTGGGCGATCTTTCCGATGATGGGGGCGGCCTGAATAAGCTCTCGAAGGTCTCGCGCAGAGGGAGTAGGCTGTCCCAACAACTGCTGGAGGTTGATGTTGGCGCGCTCGAAGGGAACGCCGCCCACATGGGCTATTTTGCCTACCTGCATGGCTATGCGGGTGGCCTCTTCCCGACTTAACGTTCGATTTCCTACGTTCAAGCCGGTAAACATGTTCATGGAGTTGAGCAGACCCGTGCGGCTAAATCCATATTCCGCCGCTAAGCGACCCGCTTCCTGAAAGGATTTTTCATAGGCCGCCCCCAACCCTTTGCGCGCCATTTCGAACTGCATGACACTCGATCCGGCTTCGATCAGATTCTGGTTGTTGAGCAGATTATTACCGAAGCGCAACGCCGATCCGCGCAGGAGAATATTCATACCCTTCACTGCAATAGCGGCACCCCCTATCAGGGTGAGGTAGGGAGCAATGGCGCCAAGAGGTTTTATGGCTCCGGCCGCTATTCTTCCGACAGATGCGATGACTGATCCGAAGTTGGAAAGATTGCGAAGTGCGCCCGGCAGACTGGTTAAATTGCCCAAGAAGGCGCGCTTAAAAACATCCGACCGATGATACAACCGGTTAACATTGCTCAGAAAACCTTCGTTGGACATCCCCGGCGTCTGGGCAAAGCGACGGGATAATGCCCGATAGTAGGCTCGCTGAGCCGGTGGGATATTCGAGTAGCTTCCGCCACCTGAGCCGGCCATACTCCCGCCGCGCCCGCGGCCGGGTCCTCTTTCGAGGTCCCGGATGCGCCGCTCGGCTTTCGAGAGCTGAGAATCGTCTACGTTGATGTTGAGCTTTATTTGATAGGTCTGCCCGTCCATATCATTTCTTGGCTTTGAATGGCGCGTAGATGATGTTGTCGATCACCCACATGGCCATGTCGGAATATTTGTCGATGTCCGCGGCCGACAACCGGGTTTCGAGAGTGGTTATCGGTTCGTGAAACACATACGAAATAAAGGCTTTTTTCAGCAGGAAGGGGTCGTTCCTGCCGTACTCCTTTATTCGTTCGTGGAGGCTGGGTTCTCGGCGGTTCCGAGAAGCCCCATCACCACACCCCAGCGCGATAAAAAACGCTCGATGTCCTTTTGAACCGGATCGGAGCCGTAAAGGTCGATGCAGGCCATAACGTCGTTCACGATGGCCTTGCGCTGTTTGTCGTCTACGATCATCATTTCGCAGAACTTGGTGGCGATAGGCGCCAGCTGCTCAAGATCGCCGGATGCGCCGTGCATCAGCAGCTGAGTGGCAAAATTGGTGTGCGCCGCGGAGGTTCGGGAGAGCATACCTACTTCTACATCTTCCTCAACCTCCTGCTCGATCACCTGAGCCTTAGGGGCTACGCTTCGCTTGAAATACCGCAAGCGGACGGTATAATTCTGAATAATTGTTTGTCCGGACATAATTTTGAGTAAAAAATAGCAGGGGCGATTCTCACCGCCCCTGCCGGGTTAAAGCGGTAAAACTGAACGGGTAATACCTATTCCCTGAATTGCGAGGGAAGTGTTGATTTCAGGGCTGTTTCGGTCCACCGAAAAGTCGTCGGACGAAATAGCGCAGGAATCCAGAGAGTAGATGATCGTGCGGGGGACGATCAGGCCGGTCATTTCGAGGGTCCAGCCGATGGAGAAGTTCCCCAAGTCGGTGAGCGATGAAATGAAGCCGGTAGTTATCGACGCATTGATGGCGTCGAGGATAGTCTCGTACTCACCGGTCTGGAGGGACATATTGCCCGTAAATCGTTTGTTGATTACTTTCTTGGCAATAGGTTCCAACCGGCCGATGGCGAAGATTTCCTGAACGTCCTGCGTCCGGGAGATGGAGAGCTGGACACCGGTTACGATGTCGAACATCTGGCCGCGATGGGTGATGTTCATTTTAGCTTCCGCGCTGGAGATGATATAGGGTTCGTACATAGTCGTTGATTTTTACGAAAGTGCTGATACGTACAGAACACCTACCTTCACCCAGTCTACGTTGGGCGACGGCAGAATTTCGATGGACACCAGAATCATTCGCGTGGACACGAAATTGTTGTCCTGAGCAGCCACCGTTGCGCGAATGCCGGAGCACTGGCGCTGACTGATGCGGGGCTGGCAGTAGAGATTGTAGAAGTTGTTCTCGATCTGCGTAGCGTAGGTCTTGCTAAGATCGCCTTTGGCGTTAACAGGGACCTGCGTGTTCAGAGTATTCGAGAAGAACTCCTGCGCATCGTCGCACACCGCGTTCCCCAGCCGAACGAACTCCAGCCGCGACAACGCCTTCGTCGGGTCGTTGCAGGTGGCGCCGTCGTTGTAGAAGATGCCGGTGGGATAGGGTCGGTGAAAGAGATACTGACCTTTGCCCAGCGCGTCGATGATCGAGGGGTCTACCTCTGTCACGCTTACGACGGTTTCGGGGTCGTTGAAGAACGCCTTCTGTGCCACGGCCGCGCGTTCGTGCGAGCCGATGGATTCAGAGACCGAGATACTCGACAGAATGCCGATGGATTCTCCTACATCCTTGATGGGGGTGTAGGCCGTGATGTTGCCCTGCTCGTCCACCGTAGTGTTGTAGAGCGTGGTGGTAGGCATGTACGCTACCGACGGGGTCGCATAGGTGGAGAGGTCGGTGATGTTGGAGGCCGAATATGCCTGCGCCCCATCGACGTTGGACGTATAAACGTTCACGAAGCGGATGCCCTCGGCGAACATTGCATTCTGAATGGTCTCGATGGCCTTTACAACGGTCGGAGTGGTCGTGGGGACCCACCCTGAGGCATCGTCGTTGGCCTGCGAGCACCAGCCGATAATGCGGGGGCGGTTGTCGTAGTTGGCCTCCAGCGTCAAGCGGATTTGGCGCTTGATGTTCGCCGCATTGGTCGTAACGAAATCACCCTTTTCGCCGCTCGTCAAGATCAGCCACAGATAGGTACCGCTTCCGGCTTTGGCGTAGAACTGCGTCACCATTCCCAACAGGTGGGGATCGTTGTTGAGCAGTTTGGCGTCAGGAGCGTCGGATGCGGCCCAAGCGGTGTAGGAATCCAGACTCGTGATAAGTGTGGGTTTCCCGCTCACCGATCCGGACGAGACTTTGATACCGTACACCAGCGCCGCATTGCCCACGGAGGGCTGGCGCCGGCTGAGTGTGGTATCTTTCAGCTCGATGTTAATTCCAGTTTGAGCCATGTTAATGGTAATTTATGCTTATTGAGCGGATTCTTCTTCCTTCTGCGGAGCGTCGTCGGCAGCGCCTTCCGGTTCCGGTTCCGGATCGGGCGCCGGCGCAGGCTGGGGATCGGGTGCGGCAGATGCCTTCCCTTTCTTTCGATCCGGCGCCTTCTTGGCTTCTTCCTTCGGCGCCTTCTTGGCCGCAAGAGCGGCGGCGGCGGCGGCGAGGTCCATAGGCTGGGGCGTTTCCTTCGTCTGAACCGGTTCGGGCACCTTGCTCTCTACTGTAACCATCAGGGCGTTCAGCTCCTCTTCATTGGTGGGGCACGTCGCTTTGGTGATGGTTGCGTAGCGCACGATCCGGCGGAGCTTCATGAAGTCCCGGCATCGGGTCACGGCCGACTGTTCGTCGCGGTAGGTGTTGGCGTCGCTGGTCACGTAGATCGTGCCGTACGCCATAGCCGCGGCCATAAGGTTGATGAAATACTGCTCAGAATAAACGGGTTTCGTGGACATAATTTTGTGATTTTAAAGTTGTTGGTTATCCCCACTGCCGGGGGGGGCAGTGGGGAGTTGATTTTAGCCTTAGGCCTGCTTTGCGGGGGCGATCACGCCGATGCCAAGTCCGCCCTTACGTGCAGCGCCGGCACCCAGACGCATATCCATCGACATGCGCCAGCCGTAGTTCGACGGGTCGGTGACCATATGGACGTTGGTCCGTCCGATGGCGATGATGGCCTCCGAGGGGATGAACGCCAGTGCCGATCCGTACGCCGTAGCCGGGATGACAGGCGGCGTGTAGGTGGGAATGGCGCCCGTTTCGTCGGTGATCTTGCCGTCCAGATACAGTTCCGGGTCGATGATCTTGCTGGCGGCGCTGTCATACAGCGTCGTGATCGAACGAGGACGGAATGCGAAGCCTGCGTACTCTCCGAACATCGGGCGCATGCTTCCGGCGTTCTTGGTCAGCAGGTTCGTGAGCGTGGCGTTCGACTGGAGCTGTTCGTGCATGACGGCCGGCATCACCATTTCGGCGGCGAAGGTCTCCATGACGTAGTTCTGGTTGACGAACGCCGTCTGCATGGCGAGGAAGTCGGCCGGGGCGATCTCTTTCAGCGTTCCGGTTGCCGTCGGGTTAGCCGGGAAGGCGTTAGTTGCCGAGTACGTTTTCTCGCCCGTGGTCAGGCGCGTAACGCTGGCGTCCTCCGACAGCTTCTGGATGATGTAGTTGTGGGCCTTCGACGACAGCCAGCGCAGGGCCTCCGAAGTGCCGAGTGCCACATCGTCGTACGCCAGCAGATCGGTGTTGGCCTGCTGCCAAACGATGTTTTCGAGGGCGAAGAGGTGCATGATGATGCCCACGGGATCATCGTCGTAGAGCGACGGAGACACGTTGACCGGGGCACGCTTGCCGAAGTATACCTTCGGCTTGATGGCCGAGTTGATCCAGATGATGCCGGCCACATCCTCGGCGCTGAGACGCGAAATGCGGTCTGCCCACGAATCGTCCGGGAAGAGTTCGCGGAAGATCATCGTGGACCACTCGATTTTGGCCAAGTCGGGCGTCGTTTCGATGAAGTTCATCGAGTTGAGACCCGATGCGAACTGTTCGAGACGGTTCAGGGCCTCGTCAGCCGTACCGGTGGGACGGCCGTCGATGTCGAAGTTCATGCCCCCGACAGCGGCGCGGAAGCCGCGGTCTTTGGCGGCGAAATAGGCGAACTCGCGCAGGAGGTTCATGCGCGAATCCTGAGCGGCTTCGTTAGGGTTCATTTTCCCTACTGCCGCCGAGAATCGCACGGCTTCGGAGAATCGGTCTTTGCCGGCGTTGTCACGAAGATACTCGTGGATGGTTTTTCTTTCCATAGCGGAACTGAATTGAACGTTGGTTTTACTTGATTTTTCAACCGTATCCTCCACATTCAGGATGCGGGCGGCAGGTTTGGGTTGCTCGGTTGTCGATGATGCGAAATTCTCGCCGCGCTCTTCGCGGCCGTCGTCATCGTCATCATCCTCTTCTTTCTTTTCGGCGTCGCGCACTTCCTCGGCGGCCTTGCGGTCCTCTTCGGCCATGTCGCTGTCCGCCTTTGCGGCTTCGGCTCCCCGAATGCCGATCAGGCGCAGGAACTCGTTAAACGCTCTGAGGGCGCCTTCGCGCGATCCTTCGAATTTCTCGGTTTCGGAAACCGTACCGGCGTCAGCCGCTTCCGCAGGCTGGGCCGCGGCCGCGAACTGCTCCTGAGCCTGCTCCTGCGGGGCTTCCGAACCCTTCGCTTCGGCAGTTTTCTCCACCTCGGCGGTCTGGTTCTCTTCTTTCATCTTGTTGAGATATTTGGTTAATGATTCGGTGTAGCCGGAGGTCAGGGATTCCAGCTCTTCGGCCTCCACAGCGCAGAATCCTACGCGCAGTGCCGGTTCGGCGCCCTCCACCTCGTCCACAGCGTTGGCATTCGAGGGAAGAGATAGGAGGGATATTTCGTACACATCGAAGCGCGTGGCGTACTTGATGCCGTCGCGCAGTGTGTAGTATATTTTGCCGGAGAGAGAGACGGCCCGGAGCGTACCGGCAAGGTACTGATCGCGCCGCTGCCGGGATTGCTCCGTCACTCCGTCAAATCGCAATTCTCCATACCAATCCCCGTCCTCTCCCCGGCGTATGTTCACCACGTTGCCGATAGGCTCACGGGGGTTGTGGTCCCAGAGCAGGATGGGATTTTTCTTGTAGCGGTCCCAGTTGATACCGTCGTTCAGCACGACATAATCCTTGTCGTTGAGCGATTCATCACTGAGCTTCTGCCGTTTGATCTTCAATTCCATAATCAAGTTGTTACGATGGGCAACTCCGTGGTCAGGTCCTGATCCGTTCCGGTGAACCCTTTGATTTTTACCTTTTCGACCTCTTCCGTCGGCCGGCTCTCGCGGGCCAGCTCCAGATCGAACACCGTGCTTTCGTACATTACTTCGCACACCATCACTTCGGTGTTGAAGGTATCTTTGGTGGAAATGCGCTGGTAGGTCTTGAAGCCCTGATAGAGAGGCCACAGGTTGTATTTCTGTTGGAGTCCCAGAAAATCACCTGCCGTCTTGGCCTTTTCCACCGCATTGCGGACGCCATGGCCCAGCGAAATAAGGCTCGCTTGAAACTGCTTGTCAGCGGACCACGAATAATTGGTGAGATCGACAAGCACGCAGAGCTTGATTCTGAGCCGGTCCTTGATGGCTCCGCCTATGAACACGTCGGCGTTGTTGCTGTCCTCCACCCCCACGGCGATGGCCGGGAGGGGGGTATTGACGGTCTGGGTTTCGTCGGATGATATGACGCAGACGGACATTTTATTCGCAATCACGACCTGAGAATTGCGAAGTACCTGAATGATCCTATCTATGATGTCACCGAACATATTTCACGCAAACGTAAGTTATTTTCAGATAAATTCCAAATTCCGGCGAAAAAATTATTTTCGCATGGCCGCATTCACCTCTTTTCGGATCACCCGCATGAACTTGCGGACCGAGCGCCTGCCGATGCCCATATACTGGCGCTGTTTGGGCCGCCGGGGAAGCCATACGCGCTTGGTGGCGCTGGGCGGCTGGCGCAGGGTGGAACCCGTGATAGGCATGCCGGGGCGCCATCCCTCGTTGTGCACCTGCGCATAGGAGAGGGGCGATCCGAGCGATACGACCGCGGCGCGGGAAGAGATGCGGTGCACCTTCGGCTGGATGGATCGGAACAGGCGCCCCGTGTATCGGAGCTTTGGGTAGGTCAATTTGTCCTCGTAGCGCCGTTCCGGCCACCGCTCCCTCACATCGTCGTTGCCGTAGGATTCGTTGCGGAAGTTGGTGCGCGTCTCTTCCAGCATGGACGCCCCCAGCTTTGCCGGCAGCACCTCGATCAGATGTTGCCGGAGCCGGCGGCAGTCGAGTTCGAAGTCGCGCGCGGTTTTCATTCCGTCTCGGTTTTCTCGGTTACCTTTTCGGTCTGATCCTCCTTCTTCCGGGGGTTGAACACGCGGCCGATCAGGCTCTGTTTCTCTTCCTCCTTCTTTTCGGCTTCGACGTCCGAGGGGTCGATGCCTACGCGCCGGAACGCTTCGGGCTTGAACTTCGACCCCTGCTTGGCCATCATGTTGCCCACGTCCACGAAGGTGCTGATCGGCAGACGGTCGTCGGGAAGTTCGATGATGGGGGCAGATTCGATGGAGGCGTCATCGAACAGCATGGCAAGTTTGTGCTTGGTGTCCTCGCGGTTCATAATCATCAGGGCCATTTCGGCGTCGGCGTTCAGGATGTCCTGATAGATTTCCCAATGTATCTGCGCCAGCTGCTCGGAGTTGGTGTTTTTCTCCGTGGAGCCGAGCAGGGTGCCGCCGGTTACCGCCTGCATGATCTCGGAGCGGTATTCCACGATGTACTCCTTCATCACGCGGAAGGCGTCGGAACCCGTCTGCGTGTTGATGGGGTTTACCTCGATGGAGTAAAGACTCTTGCCGTTGTTCACCATGTCCTGCACGTAGGGGATCAGGGGAATGGTGAGCATGTCGAGGTTCTTAGCCACGGTCTGGGCCTGCGTCTGCGCCTTGGCGTTGTTGGCGTCGTAACCGATGGTTGTGAGGGGGAAAGAGTACCTTTTGCCCAGCACCTGCCAGTCGTTGAACATTTCCACGATGCCGATCATGGCGCGGGATATGGATTGCAGAAGGCCGAGCTTGAAATCCTGATCGCTTTCCGGCTGGAAGAAGAAGAGGTTATCGTAGTCCGCGGCGTTGATGACTTGATAGTATTCGAAGGTCTGGAAACGAAGGGCTTCGTTGAAGATGTCGATGTTGCGCAGGGGGAAGTCCACCACCTTGCGCTTTTCGGGGTTGATGGCCACCATCTTGCATCCGTAGAACTGCGACAGGAGGATGTATCGGATAAACCGTTTGAACCACCACGAGTTCCGGATGTATTTCTCCGTCAGCCGGGAGTTCTCGCGGCCGTTACGGCCGAACACGAAGTTACGCTTATAGATGGGTATGAGGCGCTTGTTGATCTGCGAGACCAAGAACGGCGACGACTGCATGCACCACGAGTAGAGGGTGTCCAGCAGGGACATGTCCGAGTACTGGATGGCCATGTCCACGGCGCGCCGCCACAGCGCCGGCGTCCACTCCCGGCGGTAGTTGTTGAACAGATACCGGGATTCGATATTGCCGGTGCCGATCTGCTGGGGCACCTGAAAAGGCGATACTTTTGGAAACTTAAATTTTGCCATGATTATCCGAGGTATTTGTAACGGGAGGTGATGACTTCCGCGTTGGCGTTCTGGGAATCGGTGCGGTAGGGCGCCGGCTCTTCGAGCGACACCACGCCGCCCTTGAGTTTGATGATGGTCTGGGCGACCTTCTCGTAGGCCGCGGCGAGGGGTTCCGAGTAGTTCAGGCTCGGCGATGCGATGTTGTATGCGGTCAGGACCTGCAAAATCCAGCGTATCGTGTCGTCCTTCTTGTTCTCGTCCGGCTCGCCGAGCATGGCGGCCATGTCGAAGATGTTGCCGATGTTGGCGGTAAGCTCCCCCACGGCGGCGCGGTAGGCGTCGGACACGCAGTCCGGGTACATGTTTTTGAACTGCCGGAGCTGTTGGGGCGTGATGTAGATGCCAAGCGCCGATTCGGGGAAGTAGTTCGGCGACATGTCGAGCTGAATGACCGCCGCGGCCCACGCGGCATGGTCCGTGACATCTTCGGTGCATGCGATGTTGATAAAGACGGTTTCGACGTCGGCGAGCCACTCGGCGCCGAGTGTTACCGTCAAGGGCGATCCGGTGGCCATGACGGGTTCCGTCATCTCCCCCGCGGCGGTGCGGCCGAATACAAACACCTGATCGGCCTGCGCCTCGAACAGATCGGTGAGCGCCGCGGCGAAGCGCAGATACCCGTCGGGGAATGCCGACGCGGGAAATGATGCGCAGACTTGCGTTGCTACGCCGGGGTCATGCGTTCCGGTCGATGGGTCGTATACGCCCTGAATCCAATTTTGGTTTTTGACTGCTACTGGCATCAGCTTGGAATTTGGGTCAGCGTGCCGCGGCGGTAGAAGAGTACCTGCGCGCCGTCGGTGCGCGACTGTTGGACAATATTGTGGTTGAGGAACGTGACGCCCTTCGCGCAGGCGTCGGGTATGTCGTCCTTGCGGTCCGAGGTCTTGGTGTCGGAGAATCGCACGAACTGGTCGATGATATGCTCGTAGACGCCGCATTTCTGCAATTCGTTGCAAAATACGAATTTTCCGGTATTCACCAGCGGCTCCAGCGTCGATTCGATGCACGAGAACTTGTCGCCGTGGTTGAGCGTGTCCCAGCATATCGGCGCCGTCCATCGGTTGTCGATCTGGAAGCGCTGCAATGTTTTCTCGAAGTCGAGTGGAAGCTGTTTCTTCTCGATGATAATGCGCGGGGTCAGGGGCGCTTTCATGGCCAGCTCGTAGATGTTTTCGAGCATCTGATGGCTCGTGCCCTGCACGGCGCGGCAGTCCCAGAGCCAGATGCGGGTGTCTACGGTCCGCACCAGCGTTACCGTGGCTTTGAAGTCGTTGGTCTCCTTCGACTTGGCCGATGGGTCGGTGTAGATCACGCATTCTACGATCTGGTCGATATGCGGCCGGTAGAGCCACGTGAACTGCCGGAAATACTTTCCGGTGCCGATCTTCGAATACTCGCCGTCGCGGAAGCGGGCGCGGGAGAGGGTGGAGAGTCGGTCCAGCCCCTGAAAGTACTGCTTGGACACAAACTGCACGTTGTCGTCTTTGGAGAAGTGCATGGCGTACATCAGCTCCGTGATGGACTCCGAGAGGGGCGATCCGTCCATGTTCTCCTTCTTGAAGAAGCGTTTGTAGGTCCAGTGCAACTCGGTAGTGGGGTTCAGGGCGTAGAGCATGATGTTGGGCACGGGCAACAGCTGCGCAAGACGCGAGTAGAGGGTTTCGATGGCGGCGAAGTCGATCTCCGACACCTCGTCGGCGAAGATATGACCCCAGTCCGTGGAGAGGATTTTGTCGTAGGTGTCGCCGGCGCCGTCCGCCCCGGCGCGTATCGACGCGAACTGGATGTAGGCGCCGTTGAACAGCGTCAGCACGTTGTCCTTGCCGTTGTACTTGGCGAAGGGCTTTCCGCCGACCATGAGTTTCTGGTATGTTTTCTTGCCGTTCAGGCGGGCTATGGCGTCCAGCACGCGGGGCAGCGTCTGACGGATCATACCCATGTTGAGCGAGGTGAAGGTCTCGCGCACCACCAGCGAGTTGGCATTGTAGACGATGGCCTGAACGATCATCCAGAAAAGTATCAGGAAAGTCTTGCCGGAGCGGGAAGCGCCGTAAAACAGAATTTCCGTGAACTTTCCGGAGTTGAGCAGGTTATACATTTCTACCTGCTTGGGGTTCAGGGGTATGTCCAGCCGTACTTTCATCAGGTTCTTTCCAGTGAAACGATCACCTCGTCCTTATCGTCGCCGGCGCCGGCCGCCGAGTCTATTTTCTGCTGTTTTTCCTGCATGACGATGGTCTCCTTGGCCAGCGCGATGTAGGTTTTCAGCAGGTCGAGTTTCCTTCCGCACTGATATATCAGCTTGTTGTCGGAGGTTCGCATGGTGACGCGGCGCATGACCTCCATGTCCTCCAGCACCCCGACTTTCAGCAGGAACTCCGTCACGGGATTCTTGTCATCGCCGAAGCGCTTGCGCACGTCCTCGCGGACCTCGGCGCGGACCTCTTCCATCAGGGCGGCGCGCTCTTCGGCGTCGGCGCCCGCGGCCGGCGCGGCGCCCGCCGCTCTGTTCGCCCACGGATTCGTTCCCATCGCTACTTGAATTTACGGATGTCGCACAAAGGCTTGTCTTGAGCCACGGCGCGGACCAGCGCCATGTAGAGACCCGGCCCGGATGCCGGCAGGTCGGGAATGATCTCCAGCTCTTCGTTGTCCACCGAAGAGTGGATAGTAACGGTCCCGGTGAACTCGTCGAGGTCGATGCCGATGACGTTCTGGGAGTTTATGCGCACTGCGGTTGTGGATTTGGCGATAATCATTGCTTCGGGGTTAATGTCCGGACAAACTTAGCGAAATTTCCGATAAAATCAAAAAAGAGACGAAAAAGCGCCGGAAAAATTCCGGCGCCGCTGCAAAATCCAAGCATTATGCGAACAGGCCGACTGTCAGGCCCAGAGGTTTCGAAAGGCGGCCGGGTACACACCTGAATCTTGGGAAAGTGGGAATGAATCTGAGAAAAAACAAAACCGCCCCGGCCGATCGGGTTGCGCGCCCGACATCACAAAGATAGGGAGAAATTCCGGATTTCCAAATTTTCTTACGCCCCTCTTTGCGTCGATGCCTCCAGATACCATTCCGAGCCGGGAATCCGAATGGCCGTACCGCCCGAATCGGTCTTGGTGAGCGACACCGACACCGACAGGTTGAACGGCTTGATCGGCGCGAAGGTAATGTTGATGACGTCGTCCGAAATAATCGCCATATCCCCGGAGCAGATCATCATACTGCCATCGTTGGAAGGCAGTATCAGCCCCGGACATACGCCCTGATCCAGCGTCCGGAAGATAGCGGGAAGATCGACATTCTCCGCAAGGTTGCGGCTCAGGTCCGCATCAGAGTTGCCCGCATACTCGGCCGAGCCGGTGAACGAAGCGAAGGCAGTGGGGGGGGGTATGGTCTTACGCATGGCTTACTCTGCTGGCGCCCATCGCTTTCCCGCCGGCCATAGGCTCGTAACCATCCGCGGGCGTGTCCTTGAGAGAAATGCGCAGGAAGTCGTAGCTCTCATGCTGAGGCGCCCCCGGCGACTTACAAAGTATCTTCATAGCATTACGTTTTGCGCAAATATAAGCAAAATCCCGAAATGTCGCAACATCAGAGATAATAAAGTTTTTTAGGAACAGGTCCCGAAAACCAATCCCCCGCGGATTTCAAAGTCCAGTAAGGGAAAGTTCTCAGCCTCATAGTCCCAAAAAAACCAGCGGGAGAAAATATGGAGAGTGTTAGCACGGGACCCACCCCCGCCCTGTTTACCCTGCGTTCGTTGCCTTCCCTCGCGCTCGCCTTCGGCTCGCGCTCAGGCCCGTCCTGTCCTCCCACCTTCGGCGAACCGGCAGTCATCCACCCAGCCAGCCAGCCCGATCCCACGATCACACCCCGATCCTCCAGCCGCACCCCTCAGAGATCACCCGCCAGCCCACACCTGCACACCCGCTTCCGCCCTCACGCATGCGCACACGCACACGAGCACACCCCCACGCACGCACACGCATCACACGCATACAATTTCGCGTCACGCGCCCGGACGCCCGCACGTGCCCACGCTCCTGCGTTGCACACACATAGTAGTAGTTTATAGGATAGCGGTATATGTCAAAGGGTAGACCTCCGACCTATGGGCAACGGAAGCAGGGAGGGACTACCGGTGTGGGCGGGTCGGGGAGGTCGGGGTGGGGGACGCGCGGGGGCAGGTCGGGGGTTCCGCTGCTGGCACTCTCGGATCAGCGAAAAAAAGCTGCGAGAACCGTGCATTTTTCTTTAGAAAATTTTGCAAAGTAAATATTTTTGTGTATATTTGTATAGAGAAAAACACAAAACCAATAAACATTACCGCTATGAAAAAGGATATTGTTCGGGGTTCTGCTCCTACTCGGCTAACTGAAAATGTAGATTGGAGGACACGCGTACGTATTACCCGCGAACGTCTGGAAGCACACAAGGCCCGCAAAGGCGGAGCGCGCACGTATTGGGATCGCGGCGTTACTGATTTCGCGCTGGATTTGCTGGAGAATTACGAGAACATTTGCAAGGAGTGTGAGAACGACGGAAACCCAGTACCCGCATGCAACAAAAAAACATTGCTAAACGGGGCGGATGACTGGCGCGTTTATTGTTACGGCGGCTTTGCTCTGATCTATGACGGGGATATAGCAAAGGCCCTTTGCACGCCGTCAGAGTTTAAGAGACTCGGAGAAGGTCGCCGCGCTACGAATGCGCGCGAGAATTGGATGGACGTCCAAGCACGAGCGTACTATCAGGCTTACCATCTGTTAATGTCTTATCTCTACCAAGATATTACCAAGATCAAATAATTATAAGACCATGACACGCAACATTTTAAACTCACCCGAATATCTTTCCGACATGCGCACCTATATTTCCGATACCGAACGGAAACGCGGGCAATGGAATAAAGCGACGGCCTATTATGCTGATTTTTTGCTAGACAGTTATATAGAGATCTGCAAGTGGTGCGCCGATCAAAACGAAGCAATACCGGCTCTATCCTTGGATTTGGTCCTAAATGGGGCATCCGGCTGGCATCAATACAGTTACGGCGGTTGTGCGCTGGTGTATAACGGCGATATAGCGAAAGTAGTGTTTACCCCTGCGCAATTCGCCAAGTGGGAGCAGGGGCGAAAGGTGACCGCTGAGCCGCTGTTGGATATTCAGGCGCGCGCCCTCGCTGCGGGGTGGAGGGTGTTGAAGTCTGCCCAGAGATACGCCGATATGTGCACAAACCTTCAAAACCGACAACCCGATGAAAAATAATCTTGATAATATCGACTATATCGAACGGAAGGCGATCCGAAAGAGCCGAAACGGCGAGCCTTTCGTGCTCCGGGGGCGCAAATATCGCCTTGTTCCAGATCCGAAGGGGGTCAGTCAGACCCAAATTTGCGACGATATTTGTGCCTTCGGAGCGCACAATGAATCCGCATGGGGAGCCTGCTCAGCCTGCCCCTGCATGAATAACAAACATATCGAAGAGATTAAAGATTAGAGCCATGAAAACACGCCGATATGGTTTCAAATTGAAACTTTGGGAATCAGGCCGCTACACGCTTATACACCGCGACGGCTCCACTGTTGAAGGGGAAGTAACGGTTACAAGGGGCATAAATTATCCGATCGCAATAGGTGACAATACCTACACACTCGACGGCCGAATCAGGGCCGGATATGATTCAGCAAAAGACTTGTTATTAATTCACAAATAGCCATGAAAAAATGCACTTTTATGCGGTATCTGGTTACTGCGATTGTGACCGCCGCGATATGTTGGCTTATGTTCCGGTATTCGTTCCGGGTGGAACGGGTGTATGACGCCGGCGACGTGGTTCTGGTGGAGGTTTCGATACTCGGCCAGTGCGAAATCCACGAGGTAACGAAATAGCCCCCTTCGGGGGAGGGGTCCGCCACTGGCCGAAACCCCAGCCGCCCGCGACGGCGTAAAGTGGCAAATTGTATTGGTGAAGCATTCGCATCGCGTGGAGAAGGCGCGGCAGACCGCCGGGCAACCGTCCGCGGGGATCACCTTCCCGGCCTTCGCAAGTTAAACCGCAAAACAGCACTATTATGGAAAATTTTGATCTGATGGAGTACATGCGCGGGGATTACATCCTGCAAACCCGGCACGGCTGGCGAGTAGTCGATCTACAACTACGGCCAAGAGCAGAGAAATACAAACTTTTAGGCAAAGTACAGGGGCCAAGCGGCGAAGTATTCCCGGCTTCGTGGACCGTTGACGGGCAGGACATAGTAGGCCAAGACGAAGGTAGATTTGATTTAATGATGATTCCCGTAAAATGAAAATCGCGCACTATACCCTATTTTCGGCCGAAGGAACGCAGATCGCGGAGTCTTTGGACCTGCAATACATCAAAGACGTTGCGAAGCGTCAGAAGCCCGGAAATTATTACGTCTACGAATGGTGGGCAGATCCCGGCGATCCGTTTTGGGAACATTGCCCGGACACACACTACGAATTTATCATCAAACGGAGGTTGATCTCAACTACGATTCAGATTATCAACAAGGATAGCTTATTTAAAAAATTCAAAATTATGATTTACAATTTGTCAACTGCGGCGTACGACGCCATTGCCGAAGCATTCAAGGACCATTTGGACGGTGATTTCTTTTCCGGGTCGGAAGTGGTCAACATCGACACCCCGAACGGGCGCGAGGACGTAACGGTCATCATCTCCGCCGATCTGTATTGGAAATCCGTGCAGATTCCGGAGGGAAGTTACCCGGTCCTGAATGCGGTCCAATTCCGGAATATCGAAATATACCCGGATCACGAAAGCGCAACAATTCATGTAGAACCCCGGAAAATGGCGATAGCCTTCCTTAAAACCAACCAATAACATGGCAATCCGCAAAACAGTTTTCAAGACCCGCGCCGAGTGGCTGGCATACCGAAATCAACACTTTGTGATTGGAGGATCAAACGTAGGCATAATCCTCGGCCTGAGCAATCACAAAACCCCGCTGCAATTGTGGTTGGAATGGAAAAACCGCGACGCGCAGCCGATCAAGGAATCCATGTATCGCGGGCGGTTCATGGAAGACGGCATAGCACGCTGGTTCCAGCAACAGACAGGCCTCAAGGTGGTGGGCCGATCCAAAGAGATCGCCGTATTCCACAACGACGAGTACCCCGATTACATTCAGGTGGCCCCGGACCGCGAGATTTTCAAGGAGGGGACGAACCTTGCCGGGCGTCCGTTCTTGGAGATCAAAGACACCGCTATGTACGTTGACTTCGACGTACAGGAAACTATCCCATCCGAATGGTTTTTGCAGTGCCAGTTCGAAGCGGAGATAGGCGGGCGGCCCGGCACCTATCTGGCCGTGAATGACGGATCGAAATCCCTCAAATCGCGCCTTATATTACCGGACCGGGACTATGTCCGCAAGTGCATCGAAATGGCGTGCGCATGGTATGAACGCCATATTATCGGGGGCGAACAGCCGGAGCCTATAAATGGCGATGACGTGCAGCTGTTGCACCCCGAATCAACGGCTGGGATCATCAAGGTGGGGCACGAAGTTTCGCAAATGCACGAGCAGGCGATGATCTACAAGCGCAACGCGAATGAAGCGGCCAAGAAATACGAGGAAATCAAGGCGAAAATGTCGGCGCTGTTCGACGAACGCGATACCCTTGCCTACGAAGGCCGGGCGCTGGCCACCTACCGCACCATCCATCAGCGGCGTTTCGATCTGGCCAAATTCAGCGAGGACTACCCCGATCTGGCCAAAGAATACACCACCATTTTGGTGTATCGGAAATTCGACATAAAAAAGTGATGGAAACAAAGGAAGAGCTGGTAGCGCGGCGAACCCGGCAGATCACCGAGTGGATAACCGACTATTCGAGGGTCAAAGAGTATGACACGAGAATCGAAAATTTGTCCCCCTACCAAATGCGTGTTTGCAGGTGCATACGGTCGATGGGAAGGCGCATAAATGTGGACGAGAGAACCACGGAAGAGGGTTTTATACTTACAGGCAGCGCAATCGGTATTTTCGACGTGTACCCCACCAACATGCGGTGGCACAACCTCTCAGACAACACCCGCGGCGGCTTTACCTCCGGCGGATGGAAAGACGGAATCAAAAAACTACTTGACAAAAATTTCAGCTATGGACGCAAAGCAGATGACCGAACAGGCGAAGGCCGTAACCATTCAGGCCCCGCAAAAGAGCGTAACGCAAAGTAATTTCCAGCAAATCAAATCATGGCTAACGAAAGGAAGCACCCGCGACCAATTCATGGACGTTCTGGGGGAGAAATTCGCCCCGCGGTTCATGCAAACAATCCTACTGTTGATGCGCGATCCGGCCGCCGCGGCCCTCAACAAATGCGACCCGCGCACGGTGGTGAGATCGGCGATGGTATCGGCCTGCACGGGGTTGTCCATCGACCCGAACCTGAGCCAGTCGGCCCTGATCCCCTACGGCGACCGGTGTACGTTTCAGGTGATGAACCGCGGCCTTCAACAGCTGGCCTTCCGCACCGGCACGATGGCGACATTCAACACGGCAAAAGTGTACGAGGGGGATATATTATCCCACAATCCCTTTACGGGGGAATACAAGTACAACGATGCGCCGCACGAGCGGGAAATCCTGCAAGGATATATCGCCTACATTCGCCAGCTCACGGGCTTCGAGAAGTATTGTTACATGACTATCGAGGAATTGATGGCATGGGGCCAGAGGTATTCGAAATCCTTCAATAAGCCCACCGGAATGTGGCGAACAAATCCGGAGGTAATGTACCATAAAACCGTATCGAAACGGGTGCTGCGCGAGGGTGCGATCATTGATCCCTATTCTACCACGGCCATGAACCAGCTGGCCACCGCCATTAAGTTCGACAACGGCACGCCTATGTCCGACGACGTGGAGTATGAAACTGCGGTAGAATATCCCGATGGCCAGACCGAAGCGGAGGCGATGATCGCCCGTGTAGAAAATGCCGAACAATCCAAATAGGGGGGGGGTATGATAACTGACACACGAAACCTTCACACTCTTCGATGGGTGGCCGACGCGAGCGGCATTCCGCTGAGTTCTCTCTACCATTACGCCAAAACCGGCGCGCTGAAAATAGTGAAGATCGACAATGTCGCCTTGGTGGCCGAATCGAATCTTCCCGACTGGATAAAAGTTGAAATAAACAAGAAGCACAATGAAAAAGTTCAAGATTCCGGAAAGTAGTTGGCTGTTGTATTTGTACCTTCCTATTTTGATCGTCCAGATGCTGTTGATGGCGATGATAGAACCAACAATTCCGGAGAATGGTAAGGCAAAATAGCACGCGCCGATCCGTATTGGACAGCCCGAAGGTAAACTGCATCGCCTGCGTACACTGGCCCGGAGAACATGTTTTTCATTGCCTCAAGGCGCGAACGCTGACGATCTGTATGGACAAATGGTGCATTTACTTCGAGCCGAAGGAAGGGATCGAGATGCCCATTATAACCGAAAATAAACCTGATGTCAAACCAGCGGAGCCGGCAAAGGACGGAGTTCGAAACTTCGCGGCCCGCAAAAAACCGAAAAGAAAATGAGAGGGGGGGTATGCAACAAGTTAAGCTTTCAGAATGCAAGGAAGGAGATAAAATATGCCTTCCGTCGTGGCAAAACGGCCAAAAATACCGAGTGGTGTACTGGGTAGGAGGGCCGACATCCATTGTCAAATACCGCACGAAGGTGGACGATAAGGGAGTGAAGAAACGCCACAAAATTTCCATTCCGGCCGTATGGGTCTCGCATCTGGAAAAGGGAGCGGCCAAACTGATCCGCGAGAACGTGGTGGATTACGAAATGGTGGAGGTACGGCAGAAATGGCCGACGCTCGACACACAAGGAAACGAAGTTTATGTATTTCTAATTTGAGAATCATGGAACAGAAAACATGCATACGATGCAAACAAACTAAGCCGATCACCGAGTTCGGCCGACTCAAGAGCACCGAGGATGGGATGAATCCGAGATGCAAATCATGCCTTCGAGAATATGCCAACCAAGCATATTCCAAACGAAAATCAACCCTGCCTGCCCGGAGGGGGGGGGGGCGATTCACAATCCCGATTTGGCAGGCTACACCGACCGGAAACTGCTGGAAGAACTCAAGGCCCGCGGCTTCGTGTGGTCGGACATGAAGCGCATTCAACCCGTTAAATACGATTCGATATGACCCAGATAGAGTACAAAATAATCGTGGGCAGCAAATACGCCCCGATGCCAGAAGAAGTAATGAGCGCTTTTGGAGTTCGTGGCTGGGATTTGGTTCGGGTGCTGGTCATAGGTGAGAGAATGGAGTATACTTTCAAACGTCCCAAAATCCAAAAACATCACTAAAAAATATCCCGAAGTATTGGGAATTTCCGGAAAGTTTCGTATATTTGCGCTGTAGCATTGCTGGCCCGATGCGTGAATAACATATCCTTCGAGTAGATTCCCGCGCTGGCCAGAGCCGGGAATCGAAAGAAGGATTTTTTTATTTTTATACACATGAAAGAATCAATGGTTATTCCCCGAAGTCTGATGACAGCCACCAATCGACTTTCACTTGCCGAAAAAGGCGAAGTGCTGGATGTGATTATGCGGTACGGATTCGACGGGGAGGTGTATACTGGAGACTCGGTGATAGTGGCGATGATTTTCGATTTAATGAAACCATACATCGACGAAAACAACAACCGGTATAATGCTGTTGTAGAGCGCAATAGAGTTAACGGAAAAAAGGGAGGTCGCCCCAAAAAAGAGGAAAACCCAGAAAAACCCAAAGAAACCCAAGAAAACCCAGTGGGTTATTTTGGGAACCCAGAAAAACCCAGTCGAACCCAGACGAACCTTGATACTGATACTGATACTGATACTG
>OMCT01000366.1_pt1 | contig 36953 bp, 28 predicted proteins | sample 1674301 | NCBI WGS metagenome assembly OMCT01 (sample SAMEA103958158, study PRJEB25191) | human gut metagenome
GCTTCTATGATGTCATTGAACTGCGGGTTTTGCCACCAGACGCTGGCACTGTCTATCGGCTGTCCGTTGTAATCAGTCACCCGTCCGTGAATGGTTACCGAGTCTTGCTGTTGTGCATAAACGGCAGTACAGGACAATAAGAATAAAAGGAAGATAATCTGTTTCATATTGTTATTGTATGGAGTTTATTAGAAAATGGCAATGTACAAAGAAAGTACATTGCCATCTGGAATGAATATCATTACACATTGAACCTGAAGTGCATGATGTCCCCATCCTGCACCACATACTCCTTGCCTTCCACGCCCAGCTTTCCGGCTTCGCGCACAGCGGCTTCGCTGCCATACTTGATATAATCCTCATACTTGATGACCTCTGCCCGGATAAACCCTTTCTCGAAATCCGTATGGATAACGCCGGCGCATTGCGGTGCTTTCCATCCCTTGCGATAGGTCCATGCCTTTACTTCCATCTCTCCGGCAGTGATGAAGGTTTCGAGGTTCAGCAGGCTGTAGATAGCTTTAATCAAACGGTTGCAACCGCTCTCTTTCAGTCCCAGGTCTTCGAGGAACATCTGTTTTTCCTCGTATGTCTCCAGTTCGGCAATATCGGCCTCGGTCTGGGCGGAGATGATGATAAGTTCGGCATCCTCGCCCTTGATGGCTTCGCGCACCTGCTCTACGTACTGGTTGCCGCCGGCGGCACTGACGTCATCCACGTTGCAGACGTAGAGCACAGGTTTGGTAGTAAGCAGGAACATCTGCTTGGCGCATTGTTCCTCGTCGTCGTTCTGCGGGATGACGGTGCGGGCGCTTTGTCCTTGTTCCAGGGCATCCTTGTAGCGGAGCAGGAGTTCGTACTCTATCTTTGCAGCCTTGTCGCCACCCACCTTGGCTATTTTCTCTACGCGCTTGATGCGGTTTTCCACGGTTTCGAGGTCCTTCAGTTGCAGCTCTGTGTCGATGATTTCCTTGTCGCGCACGGGGTTCACCGAACCGTCCACGTGGACGATGTTTCCGTTGTCGAAGCAGCGCAGCACGTGGATGATGGCGTCGCACTCGCGGATGTTGCCCAGGAACTGGTTGCCTAAGCCTTCGCCCTTGCTGGCACCTTTGACGAGGCCGGCAATGTCAACAATGTCGCACACGGCGGGGACGATGCGTCCCGGGTGGACAATCTCGGCCAGGCGGGTCAGTCGCTCGTCGGGCACGGATACCTGCCCCATCTGGGCATCGATGGTACAGAAGGGGAAGTTGGCTGCCTGTGCCTTTGCGCTGGACAGGCAGTTGAAAAGGGTGGATTTTCCCACGTTGGGAAGGCCCACGATACCTGCTTTTAATGCCATATATCTGTCTTGTTTTTAGTTATTGTTCAGTAAATTGCCTGCAAAGATAATGCTTTTTCTTCGTTTCTTTCTATTATTTAGAGGTAATAAACGTTTGTGCGGGGTGGGGTGGAAACGGGGCGGAAGCAAGAAGCATGATGTCGGAAAACGGTGGTTCGAGCTTTCAGAATGGCGGAATTTCGCTGTTTTTGCTAACAATGCTTTTCTTCGGAAGGCGGGAAATAGCGTCGAAGGGAACGGATTCAGAGGCTGGAATTGCATGAATATGTGCGTAAATGGGCGGATTTGCGTATGTTTATGCGGAATATTGCTTGTTCTCCTTGCCAACAATGCTTGTTCGGTTCGCGCGGAATGCTTGTGCGGCTCGTCCGGATTGCTTGTGCGGCTCGGCAGCAATGCTTGTTGTCTGCGGAAACATGGCTTCGTATGGCCGAAAACCTTGTTTCCGGAGGCGTTTCGGGGCGCATTTTTTTCTGCTTTGTTTGTCAGTATTTCGCTATCGGTCTGTGCTTCTGACGGATAGGCTTCGGAGTTTTCGATTTTCTGCCGGGCCTTGGCGTCGGGCCGGAAAAACGGATTCTGAAGAGGTTGAAAATGCAAAGTGTCAAAATGTAACTTCTTCCGGGGCGAGCGGTCGAAGAATGGAGAACGGATGTTGTTGCCGGATTGCTTTTTCTGTATTACATTTGCATCTGCAAAAATCTATACGTTATGAATGTAAAAGCGAAAGGTTATCTTTTAGGAGCAGTGGCGGCGGCCTCTTACGGCATGAATCCGCTGTTTGCCTTGCCCTTGTATAAGGCGGGGATGAATCCCGACTCGGTGTTGTTCTACCGATATTTGTTCGCCATCCCTCTGCTGGGCATCATGCTGAAGGCGCGCGGGCGTAACTTCCGAATAGAGCGCAGGCAGGTGTTCCCGCTCATCGTGATGGGGCTGCTGGTGGCCATATCTTCGCTCACGCTGTTCGAGAGCTACAACTACATGGACGTGGGCATTGCCTCGACCCTGCTGTTTGTCTATCCCATCATGGTGACCCTGATTATGGCGGTGGTCTATAAGGAGAAGCTGACGTGGCAGCTGGCCCTTTGCATGGTGCTTGCCCTGAGTGGCATCGGTCTGCTCTATAAGGGTGGCGACGGGGCGACGCTGAGTCTGGTGGGCACGGCTTTCGTGTTTGCTTCGTCGCTTTCGTATGCCTTGTATATTGTCGGTGTCAATCAGGGGTCGCTGAAGGAGGTGGCCACGCTGAAGGTGACGTTCTACGTACTTCTGTTCGGTGTGTCGCTTTTCCTGGTTCGCCTGTGGCATAGCGGCGAGTGGCATGCGCCCGATGCCAGCCAGTGGTATCTGTGGGGCAATCTGCTGGGGTTGGCGGTATTCCCGACGGCCATTTCCTTCCTCTGCACCACAAGCGCCATCCAGTATATAGGCTCTACTCCGACAGCCATCCTGGGCGCTCTGGAGCCGGTGACGGCGGTCATCATCGGCGTGATGGTCTTTGGCGAGACGATTACGCTGCGTGTGTTCTGCGGATTGGTACTGATTATCGTAGCCGTGACGTTGGTTGTGGCAGGCGGAAACATCACTTCGCACCTGGTGCGCTTCCGCAAGCTTTTCCCGCGGTTGCCGCTGCACCGCAAAAAGCAGTCGTGATGTCGGGCGGCTGCATGCAACAGTGCTTGGTCATGGAAAAAATAAAAGCCGGAATGCGTCGCGCATTCCGGCTTTCTTATTTGATAAAAAGGTTTTTGGTTATTGTTGTGAGTATGTTATTCAAGAGAGAATTGGCAGGGCTGTCCGATTACATATTGGGGTTATCCATTGTTACGGTCAGTTCGGGAACCAATACGTACTCACCTTTTCTTTTGTTCCATTTGTAGTACGTTGTAGTCAGGCTCTTGCCCTGATATGCGTAGTGGATGCAAATGTCGTTTTCCCATTTGTTTTCTTCGCTGTTCCACTTCATCGATTCGTTTTCGATCATGCGTTTCTGGTCGTCGTACTTGTAGTTGTACTTCATGTAGTTGGCCAGCAGTGTACCGTCAGTCTTGTAAACCGTTTGTCCGACCATCAGTCCATCTACTTCTTGCGAATTGTAAACGAGGTTGTTCGAATTGGCAGCATTAACGGTCATACCACATACAGCGAAAATAGAAGATAAGATTAAAGTTTTTAAAGTTTTCATGATTGCTATGTTTTTAGGTTATATTTCAAATTTCTATCATTATGTTCTCGAAAACGGCCGCAAAGGTAGTGATTTTATTGATATGAAATAGAAATCTGGTGAAAATAATGTCAAAATGTCAAGTGATCGTGCGCAATATGACTTTCTTTTTGGCAAACTTTATAAATAAAAAATATCCGGCAGGTAGGTTGCCGGATATTCTTTCGTGCAAACTGCATTCAGGAAAGAATGCTTTCGTTGCTTTCTGATTGTAAGTTAAATAAAGTTATAGACCTGTTTAGTGAGCCTCCAACCAGTTCTTTCCCCATCCGCAATCGGCCTTCAGGGGCACCTGCATGCGATAGGCGTTCTCCATTTCCTCGATTACAATTTTCTGCACGAGCTCTTTTTCCTCAGTCGGAACGCTGAAATTCAGTTCGTCGTGCACCTGCAAAATCATCTTTGCTTTCAGATTGTAAGCGACAAAGCGCTGATAGATGCGTGCCATGGCCACTTTGATGATGTCGGCGGCGCTGCCCTGTATCGGGGCATTGATGGCATTTCGCTCGGCATAGCCGCGTACGACGGCATTTTTCGAATTGATGTCGGGCAGGAAACGTTTGCGGTGGAAGATGGTCTCCACATAGCCGTGCTCGCGTGCCACCTGGATGCTTCGGTCCATGTACTCCTTCACCTGGGGATAGGTTTCGAAGTAGCCGTCAATCAGTTCTTTGGCTTCCTTGCGGTCCACGTTCATGCGCTCGGCCAGTCCGAACACCGAGATGCCGTAGATGATGCCGAAGTTGGCCGTCTTGGCCTTGCGGCGCATGTCCGATGTGACTTCTTTGATGTCGGTCTTGTAGATTTTGGCAGCCGTGGCAGCATGGATGTCGTGCCCGCTGCAGAAGGCGTCGATCATGTTGCGGTCGCCGCTCAGGTGCGCCATGATGCGCAGTTCTATCTGCGAGTAGTCGGCCGAGAAGAACTCGCAACCGTCGTCGGGGATGAAGGCTTTGCGTATCTCCTTGCCGTCCTCGTCGCGGATGGGGATGTTCTGCAGGTTGGGATTGCTCGAACTGAGCCGCCCTGTAGCGGTGACTGCCTGGTTGAAGGACGTATGGATGCGTCCCGTGCGCGGATTGATGAGCTGGGGCAGGGCATCGACGTAGGTGCCGAGCAGTTTCTTTAGTCCGCGGTGTTCGAGTATCTTGCCGATGATGGGATGCTTGCTGCGCAGGCTTTCGAGCACTTCTTCGCTGGTGACGTACTGCCCGGTTTTAGTCTTCTTGGCCTTGCCGGCAATTTTCAGTTTGTCGAAGAGTACTTCGCCCACTTGCTTGGGCGAGCCGATGTTGAAGGTTTCGCCGGCCAGCTCGTAGATGTCTTTCTCGATTTCTTGCAGGCGGGCCGTGAAGTGTGCCGAGGTTTGCTTGAGGGCTTCGGTGTCGATGCGCACGCCGTTGGTTTCGAGGTTGACCAGCACGGGGACAAGGGGCATTTCGATTTCGTAGAAGAGGCGCTCGGCTCCCTGTGCTTTCAGTTCCTTTTCGAGGACGTTCTTCAGCTTCAGCGTGACGTCGGCGTCTTCGCAGGCGTAACGATAGACTTCTTCGGGTGCGAGGTCGCGCATGCTTTTCTGGTTCTTCCCGCGCGGACCTATCAGCTCGTCGATGTGGATGGTCTGATAGTGCAGATAGATTTCGGCCAAGTAGTCCATGTTGTGTCGCAACTCGGGCTGAAGCACGTAGTGGGCAAGCATGGTGTCGAATAGAGGACCTTGCACCTTGACTCCGTAGTTCTGCAGGACAATCATGTCGTACTTGATGTTCTGACCGACTTTCACCGATTTTTCGTTTTCGTAGAGCGGGCGAAGGTCGTTTACAATTCTTAACACTTCTTCACGATTGGCCGGTACGGGTACATAATAGCCCTTGTTTTCGCCGTCGCTGAAGCTCATTCCCACAAGTTCGGCCTCCATGGGTTCGGTACTTGTAGTCTCTGTATCTATTGCGAGAATTTCTGTTGTAAGCAACTTTTGAACAAATTCAGTTCTTTTCTCTTCTGTATCAATCAGTTGGTAGTCGTAATCGAGCATTTCTAACCGCGTCAGATTCGTTTTTTCGGGAACGCCCGTCCCCTCGTCGGCAATTTCGGTAAACAAATCGCCTTGCTGGGGTGGGGTGTTGGAGGCAGAGTTGGTTTGCGGCTGTGCAAAGAGGGTTCCGGCAAACAGGTCGGGGTTGCCTGTTGCTGATTGACCTGTAGTCGGAGCGGAAGTATTGCCTTTGCCAAGGACGCGGTCGATAAGAGTGCGGAACTCCAGTTCGCCGAAAATCTTGCGGAGTTCCTGTTCGTCGGGCTTTTCGCGTATCAGGCTGTCCATGTCGAGTGCGATGGGGGCGTCGGTCTTGATGGTGGCTAAGAACTTGGAGAAGGTAATCATTTCACGATTCGTTTCCACCTTGGTCTTCAGGGCTCCCTTCAGTTGGTCGGTGTGTTCAAGCAGGTTTTCGATGCTGCCAAATTGGGCAATCAGCTTTTGGGCGGTTTTCTCGCCTACGCCGGGACAACCGGGAATGTTGTCCGATGCGTCGCCCATCAGGCCGAGCATGTCGATGACTTGCGCTACGGAGTCTATGCTGAATTTGGCCTTTACTTCGTCGATGCCCATCACTTCGAAGCCACCCGTGTGCTTGGGGCGGTACATGAAGACGTTTTCGCTGACCAATTGTCCGTAGTCCTTGTCGGGCGTCATCATGTAGGTGGTGATGCCGCGTCGTCCGGCTTCGGTGGCCAATGTGCCTATCACGTCGTCGGCTTCGTAGCCGGCTACCTCCAGGATGGGGATGCGGTAGGCGCGGATGATGTCTTTTATAATAGGTACGGAGAGGCGGATGGTTTCGGGCGTCTCTTCGCGTTGTGCCTTGTATTGTTCGTAGGCTTCGTGACGGAAGGTGGGGCCGGCTGGGTCGAAGGCGATCCCGATGTGCGTGGGATTCTCTTTTTTCAGGACTTCTTCCAGCGTATTGACAAAGCCCAGTATGGCCGATGTGTTGAAGCCTTTGGAGTTGATTCTCGGATTCTTGATGAGTGCGTAATAGGCACGGTAGATCAATGCATAGGCATCGAGAAGGAACAGTTTATTGGTTGAATTCATACATTTAATCCTTTTTTTCATGGTAAAAGTACAAAAAAATACCGTTTATTACTATTTTTGCGGTCAAATAGCAATGCATGGACAGTATATCGATTATAAAAAATCCTATTTCTACTGAATTGGGCGACTTCAATCGGCTATTTGACAGCTCCCTTTCCAGTTCCAATCCCTTGTTGCAGAGTGTCATCGAGCACATCCGGCAAAGGAGTGGAAAACGGATGCGTCCGATGCTGGTGTTGCTGATGGCCAAGCTGTTTGGCCAGGTCAACCTGTCCACGCTTCATGCGGCTGTCTCATTGGAGCTGCTCCATACGGCCAGTTTGGTGCACGACGACGTGGTGGACGAGAGTAGCGAACGACGCGGCCAGCTGTCGGTGAACGCAGTGTTCAACAACAAGGTGGCTGTCCTGTCGGGCGACTATCTGCTGGCTACGGCTTTGGTGCAAGTGGGCATGACCCGCAACCATGCGATTGTGGATGTGGTTTCGGCTTTGGGACAGGATCTTTCCGAAGGCGAACTGCTTCAGCTTTCTAACGTCAATAATCTTGAATTCTCGGAAACGGTCTATTTCGACGTTATTCGTAAGAAGACGGCAGCCCTGTTTGCGGCCTGCACCGAGGCAGGTGCATTGTCGGTAGGCGCTACGGATGAGCAGGTGGAGCGCGCGCGACTGTTTGGCGAATACATCGGCATTTGTTTCCAGATAAAAGATGACATCTTCGATTACTACGACAGCAAGGAGATTGGCAAGCCGACGGGTAACGATATGCGCGAAGGCAAACTGACGCTGCCGGCACTGTATGTGCTCAATTCGATGCACGATGACGAAGTACGACAACTGGCGCTGAAGGTGAAGGAGGGCCATGCTTCGGACGATGAAATCGGCCATTTGATTGAATTCACCAAGGCAAACGGTGGCATCGGCTATGCCGAAAAAGTGATGGACGACTATCGCGAAAAGGCATTCGGTTTGCTGTCTGGCGAGGAGGATGCAGACGTGAAAGCTGCCCTTACGGCTTATCTGAATTACGTGATAGAGCGTGAAAAATAAATTCTTTTGTGTCGCTGCGACTGTCTGATAAAGCGACTATTTCCAAACCCTTATTTGTAAAGAAACCGGCTGACTTCTCCGGTCGTTGTACCGTGCTTGTATGGCTCGTGAGCAACACTTGTACGGCTTGTGAACAACACTTGTACGGCTCGTGAGCAACACTTGTACGGCTCGTGAGCAACACTTGTACGGCTCGCGAGCGACACTTGCACGGCTCGCGAGCAACACTTGTGTGGCTCCGGCGCGTTGCTTATTGCCCGTATTCAGAGGAAAAAGAGAACTAAAAAACGCCTTTCGGTTGCCCGAAAAGCGTTTTTTATGGAGAGCCGTTTACCCCTTGCCTCTGGCAGGAGAGGAGCATCGGACGGCGGTAGCAAGTTGTTGGCCGGGGTTAGAAGAACTTCGTTTCCTGTCCCAGTATGTCGCTCAGCAGCAGGTTGGCCAAGCGGCTTGTGCCGAGGCGGAACAGGTTGTTGTTCAGCCATTCTTCACCCAATATCTCCTTGACGATGGTGTAGTAAACCAATGCGTCGTTCACGGTGTTGATGCCACCGGCAGGTTTGAAACCTACCTTAATGCCGGTCTCCTTGTAATATTCTTTGATGGCCTGACACATCACGTAAGCGGCTTCGGGTGTGGCAGCAGGTTGCTGTTTTCCGGTCGAAGTCTTGATGAAATCGGCTCCGGCGTACATGGAGAGGATGGAAGCTTTCTTGATGTTCGAAGCCGTCTTCAGGGCACCTGTTTCCAAGATGACTTTCATGTGGTGGTCCTTGCAGGTTTCTTTCAGTTCCTGTATTTCGTCGCACATTTCTTCGTAGTTGCCACTCAGGAATTTTCCCACCGAGATGACGATGTCTATTTCGTCGGCACCTTCCATGATGGCCATGGCTGTTTCGGCTACTTTCACTTCGAGGAACGTCTGCGAGGAGGGGAATCCGGCCGAAACACAGGCTATCCGTACGTCTTCCACTTCGAGGGTATCCTTCACGATTTCGGCGAAGTTGGGGTAAACGCAGATGGCTGCCACGTTCTTCAGGTCGGGATATTGCTCGTCGAACTGGTTTACTTTTTGGGTAAATTTCATGACGCTTTCATCGCTGTCTTCGCACTTCAGGGTGGTCAGGTCGATGCAGTTGAACAGGAATTTCTTCACTGCTTCCGTATTGTTTCCCGGAACCTTCTCTGCAATGATTTTGGCTACTTGTGCGGCTACTTCCGCATCGTCAAGGCTGGTGTTGTACTTGGCCAGAGCGCTATCGTACTTGCTCTGCGTAGGTTCGTTTTTTTCCATAAATTCTTCTTTTTTATAGATGATGTTTTTCCTATTTTTTCAATTTCTCGTTGTTCAGGTGGCGCTGATTGTCCCTCTTGGTTTTCTTTTCCAGCGTTTGCCTGAAGGCTTCGGTGACATCGACGCCCGTCTGATTGGCAATGCAGAGCAGCACCCAGAGAATGTCGGCTATTTCTTCGTCAAGGTTGTCCTTTTCGCCCGGTTTGAACGACTGGTCGCCATATTTCCGGGCCATGACGCGAGCCAGTTCTCCGACTTCTTCGGTCAGCACGGCCATGTTGGTCAGTTCGCTGAAGTAGCGCACGCCATACTGTTTTATCCAGTTATCTACCTGTTGCTGAGCATCGCTTAGCGTGATGCCGGCGTTGTTTTCTTCCGTATTCATCGTATGTTTTTCTCTTTTTATTCTTTGTTCTTGGTGTCCATGCAGATGGTAACGGGGCCGTCGTTCAGCAACTCTACTTTCATGTCTGCCCCGAATTCTCCGGTACCGATTTCTTTACCCAATGCCTGGCTCAGGCTGTGGCAGAACTCTTCGTACAAGGGGATGGCAATGTCCGGCTTCGAGGCCCGGATGTAGGAGGGACGGTTCCCTTTTTTGGTCGAGGCGTGCAGCGTGAACTGACTGATGACCAGAATTTCGCCGCCGATATCGAGGACCGATTTGTTCATTACGCCGTTTTCATCGTCGAAGATGCGCAGGTTGACAATCTTCTTGCACAGCCAGTCGATGTCTTCCCGGGTGTCGGCGTCTTCGATGCCGACCAGAATCATCAGTCCTTTCCCGATGGCCGATTTGCAATGTCCGTTGATGGTGACGGAAGCATGTCCGGCGCGTTGTATCACTACTCTCATTTTACTTTTGTTTTACAGTTGGGTCACAAATATACAGATTATCCGAATCAAAAGAAATAGGCAGGACCAAAATCCTGCGTTGTGAGCCGACTTTTTTCAGGGCGTATGTCTCCGGATGATTCCCTCTTCGGGGGAGATTCCCTTACGGTTTGTCTGCTTTAAAGTAATCCCGGAGGATTTTTGCTTTTGCTTCGCCTACGACGGCTGTCAGAGCCTCTGTCGAAGCCTCCTTGATGCGCTTCACGCTTTTAAATTCTTTCAGTAGGGCTGTTTTAGTCTTTTCGCCGATGCCTTTGATGTCGTCCAGTGCCGATGCAATCTGACGTTTGCTGCGTTTGTCGCGGTGGAAAGTGATGGCGTAGCGGTGTACTTCGTCCTGGATGCGCGTCAGCAGGTGGAAGAGAGGTGTATTCTGTTTCAGCCCGATGGTTTGCGGTGGGAAGCCGTAAAGCAGTTCCGACGTACGGTGTTTCCCGTCCTTGGCAAGTCCGGCGATGGGAATGTCAAGTTGTAATTCGTCTATCACCTCCTTGACGGCGCTCATTTGCCCTTTTCCGCCGTCGGTGATAAGCAGGTCGGGCAGGGGTTGTTTCTCCTCGATGGCGCGCTGATAGCGTCGTCTGACGACTTCTTTCATCGAGGCATAGTCGTCCGGCCCTTCAACGGTCTTGATGTTGTACTTCCGGTAGTCCTTTTTCGATGGCTTTCCCTTGATGAATACGACGCATCCGGCCACCGGATCGGAACCTTGGATGTTCGAGTTGTCGAAGCATTCTATCTGGATGGGCAGCTTTTTGAGGTGCAGTTCGTCTTGTATTTCCTTGAGCAGACGGACGGTTCTCTGCTCCGGATTCAGCTTCTCTGCCTGCTTCAGTCGGTCGGCTTTGTATTGCTTGACGTTGAGCAGGGAGAGGTCGAGCAGTTTCTTCTTGTCGCCACGCTGCGGCACGGTGAAAACGACGTCTTTCAGCTCCATGTCCGGTTCGAAGGGGACGATGATTTCGCGCGAAAGACTCTTATAACGTTCCCTCATTTCGACGATACCCAGCGCCAGCAGTTCTTCTTTGCTTTCGTTCAGCCGTTTCTTGTATTCGAAGGTGAAGGCCTGGTTGATGGCGCCATTCGTGATGTGCAGGTAGTTGATGAATGCCGAACCCGCGTCGTTGTCTTCCTCGATGGAGAATACGTCGATATTGTGCAGTATGTTGCTTACAACTTCCGACTTCGAACGGTAGTTTGCCAGCAGCATATATTTCTCTTTCACTTGCTGTGCTTCTTCAAACTTCATTTCGGCTGCCAGGTTTTGCATCTTCTGGTAAAGCATCCGTTCGATGTCCTGCGTGTTTCCTTTCAGAATTTCCTTGATTTCATCGATGTTCTTCATGTACTCTTCCTGGCTTTGTTTGCCTATGCAGGGCCCGGCGCAGTTCTTGATATGGTATTCCAGGCAGACGTTGAACTTCCCGTTTCGGATGTTTTCGGGCGACAAGTTCAGGTTGCATGTACGTAGCGGGTACAGGTGCTTGATCAATTCGAGTACCGCATTCATCGATGGAATGTGGCTGTATGGGCCATAGTAGGAAGAACCGTTTCGGATAATTCTCCTTGTCTTGAAAACCCGTGGAAAATATTCGTTTTGAACGCAAATGGAAGGGTAGGTCTTGTCGTCTTTCAACAAGACGTTGTAGCGTGGCTTGTATTTCTTGATTAAGTTGTTCTCCAACAACAGGGCATCCTCTTCCGTATTGACCACAATGTAGCGGATGTCGGCGATCTTACTTACCAATACGCGCGTTTTCCCCGGTTCGTGTTCCCGATTGAAATAGGACGATACGCGACGCTTCAGGTTCTTGGCTTTGCCCACATAGATGATGGTGCCTTCGGCATTCAGATATTGATAGATGCCGGGGCCTTCGGGCAGATTCGAGACAATACCTTTCAGATAATCGTTGGTTTTCAGTTCTTCCATTTTGCTATAATTCCTGTTGTGTTAATGCCCTTCGTTACTTATATATGCTAAAGTCTCTTTGTATCCTCCATCTGCTGTTTCCCGATGGATAGGATACAAAGAGACTTTTCCTATATTCTTTTATTTCTTGAATTGCAGGATAGACGTGATGTCAATGCCTTCTTGAGATATTTTCTCTCTTCCGTGCAATTGTTCCAGTTCAATAATGAAGTTGACGAACAGCTGCTTTTTATTCAGTTGGCGTACCAGCTGGCAGGCAGCTGCCATTGTTCCTCCGGTTGCCAGCAAATCATCGTGGATGAGTACGACATCGTCTTCGCTGATAGCGTCCTTGTGCATTTGTATGGTGTCTTTCCCATATTCCTTGTCGTAGCTTATCTCGATGGTTTCGGCAGGCAGCTTGCCCGGTTTGCGGATGGGAACGAAGCCTGCTCCTAAGCGAATGGCAAGTGCGGGGCCCATGATGAATCCTCTTGATTCGAGTCCAACAACTTTGGTAATGCCTTTGTCCTTGTACATCTCGTAAAGTATATCCAAGATAGTTTTTAAGGCATCACGGTCCTTGAACATCGTTGTGACATCGTAGAATAAGATTCCCGGTATCGGGAAATCGGGTATTTCTCGAATGCTTTTGATAATCGTTTCTTTGTTCATAATCAGACGTTTTAGCTTATTTATTGAATTATTTGTTTCACGTGGAACGCGGCTCGCTTATCGCCCCGAAAGAACCAGCAGGACGTTTATGTCGCTGGGTGATACGCCGGGAATACGACTTGCCTGGGCAATGGTCTCCGGATCTATCTTTATCAGTTTCTGGCGTGCTTCGGTGGACAATGATTGGATGGAGTTATAATCGAACTTCCCTTTGATCTTGATGCTTTCTAATCGGGCTAACTTGTCGGCTATGATACGTTCGCGACCAATATAGCCTTCGTATTTGATTAGGATTTCTGCAGCTTCGATGATTTCTTCTTTCCGATCTGTTATCTTATCCAGCTCGCGCTTCAGTGCACTTACATGCTCAGCTATGTTTTCGATGGTTACTTGCGGGCGGTTGATCAGATCGATCAACTTACATCCCTGCCGGAGTGGAGTAGTGCCCAATGCCTCTAATGCCGGATTGATTAATGCCGGCTTCATCGAATAGTTGCGTGTAAACTCGACTATATGATTGATGGCTTCGCGCTTTTTGCACAACAATTCGTAACGGTCGTCTTTGGCAAGTCCTAACTTCCACGACTTCTCCGTCAGACGCATGTCCGCATCGTCCATGCGGAGCAGTATTCTGTATTCGGCTCGCGAAGTAAACATGCGGTATGGCTCATCCACTCCTTTTGTGACCAGATCATCGATGAGTACGCCGATATACGCTTCGTCGCGTCCTAAGGTGAAAGGTTCTCCTCCGTGACAATTGATGTGGGCGTTGATTCCGGCAATTATTCCCTGTCCGGCGGCTTCTTCGTAACCGGTAGTTCCATTTACCTGTCCGGCAAAGAACAGATTCCTTATCTTTTTCGTTTCCAACGTATGTTTCAGTTGGGTGGGGTCGAAGTAATCGTATTCGATGGCATAGCCGGGACGGTAAATAACGAGGTCGCGGAAGGCCGGGATCTTTTTCAGTGCGGCAATCTGTATCTCCATGGGGAGTGACGAAGAAAAACCGTTCAGGTAAAGTTCGCGGGTTGTTTCTCCTTCCGGCTCCAGGAACAGTTGGTGTTGTCCCTTATCGGGGAAAGTGACGATTTTGGTTTCGATGCTCGGGCAATATCGTGGGCCGATGCTTTTGATCTGTCCGTTGTACAGGGGAGATTCCGGCAAGCCTTCACGCAATATGCGATGCACTTCTTCGTTGGTAAAACAGGTCCAGCAGGGCAGTTGCTTCAAGTGCCGTGTGCCGGTGTTCATGAATGAAAATTTGTGGAAGTCTGCTTCGCCGTCCTGAATCTCCATGCAGTCGTAGTGTACACTTCGTCCGTCAATGCGGACGGGAGTACCAGTCTTCATGCGGCCGTATGTGATGCCATGTTGTGCGATGGATTCGGTTAGTTGGTAGGATGCAGGTTCAGCCATTCGTCCGCCTGGCAGCATGGTTCGTCCGACGTGCATCAGACCGTTCAGGAAGGTTCCTGCAGTCAGTATGACGCATTTTGCCCGAAAGGTAACGCCCCATACGGTCCGGACACCTGCTATTTCTCCGTTTTCAACGAGAATCTCATTGACGGTATCTTGCCAGATGTGTAAATTGGGGATATTCTCTAATACTTCCCGCCAGGCCCAGATGAATTTACCACGGTCGCATTGGGCGCGCGGACTCCACATGGCCGGTCCTTTCGAACGGTTTAGAATGCGGAACTGGATTGCAGTGCGGTCGGTTACCAATCCCATGTATCCGCCCAGTGCATCGATTTCGCGTACAATTTGTCCTTTGGCTATGCCGCCTACGGCCGGATTGCAGCTCATTTGTCCGATCTTGTTCATGTCCATGGTGATGAGACAAGTCTTAGAACCCAGATTGGCAGATGCGGCAGCGGCTTCACATCCTGCATGTCCGGCGCCGATTACAATTACATCGTACTTAAATTCCATTCGTTTAATATCTGTTATTATAACGTTGCAAAGGTAAGAAAAAGTTGGGTTAAGGTCTTACTTTCCGCATGTTACTTATGATTTCTTACGAAAAGGAGGATTTGAAGTATTGGCACGCAGATTGTCGGTCTTTTCTGATATCAGCGTGAAAGTCTGTCCTTATTCAGCCTTTCATGTTCAGAGCCTTATTTTCGGCCTCCTCCATGATTTCCCGTTCGCCGGGGCCTTTGTCGTTGATGCCGCACAAGTGGAGGATGCCGTGGATGATGACGCGGTCAAGCTCGCGTTTGTAGTCATTGTTGGCAAACTGCTCTGCGTTGGTGCGCACCGTGTCCAAACTGATAAAAAGATCTCCGTTCAGGCGATTTCCCTCGCAATAATCAAAGGTGATTATATCCGTATAGTAATCGTGTTGCAGATACTGACGGTTCACTTCCAGGATCTTTTCGTCGGAGCAGAAAATGTAGGCTATTTCTCCGATTCTTTTTCCATAGCTTGCGGCTACGGCTTTAATCCATTCAGTTGTTTCTCGTTTCTTGATGTCCGGCATTTCCACGCCGTCTGTCTGGTAGCTGATCATAGGCTATTGATATGTCTTTAATTCGTTTCGTACTCTTTCATTGCTCTTATCCCTGCTTTGCCTGCCTCTTTTATCCTCTAAGCTGATGTCAATGCGCCACCGTGTAGTGCCCATTATTCTCAGGCAAAGAACAGATAACTGATGACGATAGCGGCGATGATACCCGAAAAGTCGGCAATCAGGCCGCATGTTACAGCGTTGCGTGTGCGGCTGATGCCTACGCTGCCAAAATATACAGCCAATATGTAGAACGTTGTGTCCGAAGCTCCGCGAGCCACGCAACTCATACGTCCTACAAACGAGTCGGCCCCATATTCTTTCATTGTGTCTATCATCAGCCCGTTGGCTCCGCTTCCGCTCAGCGATTTCATCAAAGCGGTGGGCAGAGCACCTACAAAGCTGGTGTCGATGCCACACAAGCCGACAACGTAGCCGATGCCATTTACCAACATGTCCATGGCGCCCGAAGCACGGAATACGGCAATGCCGACGAGAAAAGCTACCAGATAGGGAATGATGCGTACTGCAGTGGTGAAACCTTCTTTGGCTCCTTCGATGAAAGCATCGTAAACATTGATTTTCTTTCGAAGTCCCCATACGATAAAGAGCAGGATAATGCTGAACAGAATTATATTGGCTGCCAGGGTCGAATAAGTCCCCATTTCATCACGCCCCACTCGGATGAAGAGCCAGATCAGGGCAGAAAAGAAAAGGGCAATGCAACCTATCAGGATAAGTACCGGTTTGCAGAATAGGTTTAACCGTTGCGAAATGCTTACCGCTGCTACACCTACAATGGTAGAGACAGTTGTTGTGAGCAGCGTCGGAATGAAAATGTCTGTGGGTTGTGCGGCTCCCATCTGTGCACGATACATCATGATGCTGACCGGGATGAGTATCAGTCCCGACGTATTCATCACCAGAAACATAATCATTGGATTGGTCGCTGTATCTTTTTTCGGGTTCAGCTCCTGGAGTTCTTTCATAGCTTTCAGCCCGAGTGGGGTGGCTGCATTGTCTAATCCAAGCATATTGGCCGACAGGTTCATGAAGATGCTTCCCATGGCGGGGTGCCCTTTGGGAATGTCCGGAAACAGACGGCAGAATAGGGGACTCAGCCAACGGCTCAGGGCATTGATCATGCCACTGTTTTCACCTATTTTCATGACTCCCAACCAGAGTGCCAATACTCCGGTAAGCCCTAATGAAATCTCGAAAGCATTTTTGGAAGAATCGAAAGTGGAATTGACCAATTCCGTGAAGATTTCCGTGTCGCCCATGAACAACAGTCGGACAAGAGCCACGATGAAGGCAATGACGAAGAATGCCACCCAAATGTAATTCAGAACCATAGGCTAAATGTTATTTTGATTGCAAAAGTAAGCATATCTTTCTACTTGGCACGTGAATTTTGGCTATTTTTGTCTCCAAAGAGAGGAAAACATTCATATTCGAATAATCATGCAACAGACAATAGATATAGAACAGGAAATCCGTCAGTACATTGATCCGGTGAAGCGAGAATATCTGCCTAAGTTTTTTAAAACCGGTAAAGGGCAATATGGCGAAGGTGATCGCTTTTTAGGTGTTATAGTGCCCAATACCCGTATGGTGGCTCGCCGGCACAGAGACGAATCGTTTGAGGTGATAGCCGAACTGTTACAAAGTGAGTGGCATGAATGTCGCCTCTGCGCTTTGTTGATGATGGTAGAGCGTTTCAGGAAGTCTGCTCCTGACGGTAGGGAAGCCATTTATACTTTCTATTTACAACAAACGGCTCGCATCAACAATTGGGATTTGGTGGATCTTTCGGCTCCGTATATTGTAGGCGAGTACTTGAAGGATAAGCCACGTGATGTCCTTTATCGGTTGGCAGACAGCGATTGGCTTTGGGATCGGCGCATCGCGGTGGTTTCGACTTATGCCTTCATTCGGGCTAACGATTTCATCGATATTCTTCGTCTGTCGGAACATTTCCTAAAGCCGTATGCTACAGTTTCTGCGCAGTTTCCCAAGCTTCGTATGCACGACCTGATGCAGAAAGCCATCGGTTGGATGTTGCGTGAAATGGGAAAGCGCGACAAAGATTTGCTGGTGCAGTTTCTTGAAAAATATGCTGTTGTGATGCCTCGTACCATGTTGCGTTATGCAATAGAGAAGTTTTCGCCAGAAGAACGAAGTGGATTCATGGGGCGTTGAGGGAAAAAGAAAGTTAAGGCCGGCGTCATGTTGCATGAAAAGTAGGGGAAATATAAACGATGGAAACTAATAAATCCATACCTTTGCTCGTATTAATAGGTACGGTCGCTATGAAATATATCCTTTTGTTTACTATTCTGCTGTATGGCTTAGGCTGTTGCCCCAGCTTGCACGCACAACATATTGTCTCGAGAGAGTTGCCTTTCTTTTATCAACTCCCTTCCAACGAGATATTCGATATTTACCAGGATCGGGAAGGCTTTTTGTGGTTTGGGACAACAAACGGTTTGGCACGTTACGACGGTTTCCGCCTTCAATCGTTCCGTTCCGACTATAAGAATCTGAACCTGCTTACCGGCAATTCAGTATCGGCTTTAACCGACAATGCTCGTTATGTCTGGATTGGCACGCGCAACGGATTGAACCTTTACGATAAGCAGACTTGCAGAATATCGTCTTTCCCTGATGAACGCTTTCTTAATAAAAATATCAATTATTTAGCCACCGACCAATCCGGAAACGTATGGGTAGCCGTGGAGAATAAGGTGTATCAATGCAATCCGGAAGCGACTGCTATTTGTGAATACATTCCCGCCCCAACCGGAGACCGGACTTATAATGTCAGTTCGGTATATATAGACCGTCAGGGCACAGTGTGGGCTCTTACCAATGGGGCAGGGTTGTTCAGATATGATGTAGCAACCGATTCTTTTAAGGGTTATCCACGGCTTGGGGGTGGCAATGCTCCTTATACGATGTATCAGGATAAATCGGGTAATTATTGGATTGGTACTTGGGGGGAAGGACTGTGGCAGTTCTTTCCCGATGAACCGGAGAATTGCTATAAGCGTCATCATGTGATTCATGCCCGTACAGGAGAGAGTGAACCTATATTTTACAGTATGACGCAGGATGATACGTTCGGTTACTTGTGGCTGTTGTCGTATAACGAACTGTATGCCTTGAAATATACGGAAGCGCATACGTTAGAAAATGTTGATATTCATGATCGGGTGAATACACATATGATGTACACCAAAATAACCAAGGACCGTGAAGGCAATCTTTGGTTAGGCTCTTACGACATGGCATATACAGTCTTTTTCGACGATTCCCGAATAGACAGTTATCCGTTGCCGCAACTGAAGGAACACATGGGTTGGGATGCCAATCTGCTGAACCTTTGTATGGATACGGATAGCGTGATGTGGATCAGTCAGGACCGCTATGGACTTTGTCTGTATGATTTACAGCACGATTTGTTTGCCGATACCGGAGGCGATGCTCTTGACCGCCTGGGTGAAGTAGATGTGATTGTCAAGTCGAGGACAAAACCGGGGGTATGGGTAACTCCGCGTTTCTTTCCCAAAGTCCTGCGTGTGACGCATCGGGGGATGGCCGCCAGGGTGGAAGAAGATGTTGATTTGTCCCGCTTAGTTGCGAATCCGGGTGTCGTCAGATACCTGGCAGAAGATAATCAAGGAAATTTGTGGATTCTGACCCGATCGGATCTTTTAGTGAAAAGTCCCGATGGAAAGATTGTGATTGCCGATGCGTCGTTACCCGATTTGCAGGCTGTTTCCGGTGATAACGAAGGACGGGTGTGGGGCGTGTCGTCGGATAAATGTCTGTATCGGTTGGAATACACCGGCGGGCAGATTGTTTTCGATGAAAAGGGACAAATTGAGTCATTGGCTCCTCAGGAAACGGTAGCACACATTTGTATGGATCAGGAAAATTGTTTGTGGCTGGCTACTTCTTTGGGACGTATATTCCGTTCGGAGAAAGATGGAAAAGGGGTATTCAGCAATATGGATCTGGATAGTAAGTTGGATAACTGCTCCATGTTGGGGCTATTGGCCGAACGTAACAACGTATGGATTATTTCCAATAAAAAAGTTCTTCAATACGATATCCGTCGGAAGACTTGCGTAAGCTATGCTACGTCGGATGAGAACATTTGTGTCGATATTTTCCGTTATAAAGCTTTCGGTACGGACGGCCGGGGAGGACTGTATGTCGGTGGGCATCGAGGATTTGTTCATATCAGTTCGGACGGAATGATTTCGGGGCGGCAGAATAAAAGTTTGCCCGTAGTATCAGATGTCCGGGTGGGTAACCAAAGTGTGTTCTTTGCCGACAACCTCGGACGAAATACTGTAACACGGGTGACATTGAAGCCTGACGACCGGAATATTGAAATCTTCTTCTCTCCGCTTCAATATGCTTTGAGTTCGAAGGTTCGGATGGCTTACAAACTGGAAGGGATGGACAAGGACTGGACGATACTGGACGAGGGTAGAAGTTCTGCTTTCTACAATACGCTGAGGAAGGGTAAGTATGCTTTTCGTCTCAAGGTAGAGAATGAACAGGGCAAATGGACCGAGGACAAGGTGCTTTTGACGTTGGTGAAGGAACCGGCATTCTATGAAACATGGTGGGCATACACTATTTATATTGTGCTGCTGGCCATGGGCATTTACGGCCTGCTGCACCTCTATATAAGACGGATGAGACGGAAGAACGAGATGCAGTTGGAAGAAGAAATGATACGCACCAAGCTGAACTACTTTACCAACGTGTCGCATGAGTTGCTGACGCCGCTTACGGTTATTTCGTGTATGGCCGACTATATGGAGCAGAAACTGCCTGCAGCCCGTAGCTATTGCGACGTAATGAAGTCGAATGTGGACAGGTTGAAACGCTTGATACAACAGGTACTTGATTTCCGAAAAATGGATGTCGGAAAAATGAAGCTGAATGTTTCGGAGGGGGATGTCAGGGAATTTGTTCAAGGACTTTGTGAAAACAATTTCCGGCCGATTGCTTCGAAGAAGGGGCTTTCGCTCAAGATGATTTGTGAGCCGACAGAGATAGTCGGTTATCTCGACTTTGATAAGCTCGACAAAATCCTCTACAATCTGCTTTCGAATGCAATCAAATATACTCCTGAAAATAAAGGCATCAAAGTAGTATTGCATCCTTTTGATAAAGAAGGGAAACGTTGGGTAAGCATTCAGGTGGCGGATGAAGGCATTGGCATTGCTCCGCAAGAGATAGAGCGGATTTTCACCCGTTTCTATAGCGATAAGCGGAACAAGGGAATAGAATCGAACGGCATCGGATTGTCTTTGACGAAAGAACTGGTAAGTTTGCATCACGGGACCATTTCCGTTGCAAGCACATTGGGGGCAGGTACTTGCTTTACGGTCGAAATTCCGATTGACAAGGATGCTTATGCCGAGGCAGAAATGATGGAAGAATCATTTGTCGTGCAGGATGATGCTTGCGGAACTACTTTGCCCGGAGGAGACGTTCACGAGGCGGAAGAGGCTGACGGACAGGCGTCTGTTTTGCTGATTGACGACAACACCGAGCTGCTTTACATCATGAGAGAACTGTTTAAAGACAAGTACAATGTGCTGGTGGCAGCCGATGGCAAGCAGGCATGGGAACAACTGAATGCCTCCGAAGTCGATGTGATTGTCTGCGATGTCATGTTGCCCGACGTCAACGGATGGCAACTTTGCTCGCGCATCAAGTCGGATGTCCGGTTCAATCACATTCCTGTCATTATTCTGACGGCCAAGAACGGAGCCGACGATCAGGTGGCCAGCTACAATGCCGGAGCCGACGGATATATAGCCAAGCCGTTCGATATGAAGGTGTTACAGGCACGTGTGGACAATCTTATCAAGGCTTCCCGCCAGAGGCAGGCTGCTTTTCGGAAAGAAGAAGACGTCAATCTGGAACCTTTGTCCTATCCTTCGGCCGATAAGGAGTTTCTGGAGGCGGTCATCGCGAGTATCGAGGCTCATCTGGAGCAGGCGGAATTCGATCAGGAATTGCTTTCGAAAGAAATGGGCATGTCCAAATCTACGTTGTATCGCAAGATTAAGTCGGTGACCGGATTGACGCCTCTTGATTTTGTGCGCAATGTGAAGATGAAGCGGGCCTGCATGATGCTGGCCGACCGTTCGCGGAGCATTTCGGAGGTAGCCTATGCCGTAGGTTTCAATAATCCCAAATATTTTACAAAGTGCTTTAAGGAGGAGTTCGGACTTACCCCTACCGAATATCAGCAGAAGCAGGCACGCGGATGATACTTTTCCGGGCGATAACTGCTTCTGAAGGGTGTGAATTCGTTCATATTGGGAGTAGAAAAACGTCATGAAGGATTTTTCTCTCCATGATGGCACGATTTTAATACCTTGGTTTGCCATTTATTTTATTTTCTTTGCATATTCGTTTCATACAATAATACATTTATCATATGGAGAGAAAGAATTTATCATCTATCAAGAATCAATGGAATCAGAAACGTTATGCCGCAGGAATGCTGCTGGCATTCGTTTTGCTATGGACAGCCTTCCCGGCGTTGAAGGCGAGTGACGTCCGTAAACAACTTTTTGACTATGACTGGAAGTTTGCCTTGGGCGACAGTGTGTCTGCTTCGGCAGCCGATTTTGACGATTCGGCTTGGCGGAAACTGGACTTGCCGCATGACTGGAGCATCGAAGGAAACATTTCGGCCGATGCACCTACGGGTAACGATGGTGGATACTTCCCCAGCGGAGTGGCCTGGTACCGGAAAACGTTTGATGTGCCTGCCGACTACAGCGACCGGAAAGTGGGCATCTATTTCGAAGGCGTGTATATGAATTCCGAAGTGTTTGTCAATGGCGTTTCGCTGGGCGTCTGGCCGTACGGATATTCATCGTTCTTCTACGATCTGACTCCCCACCTCCGCTTCGGCGAACAGAATGTGGTGGCTGTACGTGTCGATAACTCGCAGCAGAAGAATTGCCGCTGGTATTCGGGTTCGGGCATTTACCGGCATGTATGGCTGACGGTGACGGACAAAGTGCACGTTGACCACTGGGGTGTGGCTGTGACTACCCCCGAAGTGAGCGAACAGAAAGCAACCGTACAGGTGAAGACGGTATTGAAGAATGAAACTCCGTCCGGACGTCGTGTCACGCTGACTACAACCTTGTTCGATGCTCAGAAGCAGCATGTAGGCGAAGAGAAAACCGTTATAGAGCTGCCGGCCAACGGTACGAAGGAAGTTGCACTTAAGGTTCAGGTACAGCAGCCCTCTTTATGGAGCCCCGAGAATCCTTATCTGTACGAAGCCCGTTGTACGGTAGCCGAGGGTGACGAGGAGAAGGATTGTGTGACTCAGTCTTTCGGCATACGTACCATCGAGTATTCGGCCGAGAAGGGACTGTTGCTGAACGGAAAGAAGATTATCCTGAACGGCGGTTGCCTGCACCACGACAACGGCTTTCTGGGATCAGCTGCTTTCGACCGTGCCGAGGAGCGCAAGGTAGAGCTGATGAAAGCAGCCGGATTCAATGCAGCGCGCACGGCTCACAACGTACCTTCCGAAGCCTTCCTGGACGCTTGCGACCGTTTGGGCATGCTGGTTATCGACGAAGCCTTCGACGGCTGGCGCGAAAGCAAGAACAAGTTCGATTATTCCATCTATTTCGACAGATGGTGGCAGCGCGACCTCGCAGCCATGGTGCTTCGCGACCGCAACCATCCTTCCATTTTCTGCTGGAGCATCGGAAACGAAGTGATAGAGCGTAAGAAACTGGAAGTAGTGATGACTGCCCAAAAACTGACCGACCTGGTGCATAAGTTGGACGGTACGCGTCCCGTCACTTCGGCCCTGGCAGCTTGGGACAGCGACTGGGAAATCTACGACCCGCTGGCAGCCGTACACGACATTGTCGGATACAACTACATGCTTTTCCGGGCACCGGCCGACCACGAGCGCGTTCCGTCGCGTGTCATCATGCAGACCGAATCTTTCCCTCGCGGTGCATTCGACAACTGGAAACTGGTGACTTCCAACGAATACGTATTGGGCGACTTCGTATGGACAGCTCTCGACTACCTGGGCGAATCGGCCATCGGTCGTTATTATTACGTGGGCGACTCGGAAGGCGAGCATTACGTACGTCCCCATTACCCCTGGCACGGTGCCTATTGTGGCGACATCGACCTGACCGGCTGGCGGAAGCCGATATCCCATTATCGCGACCTGCTGTACAATCCGGACAAGAAACTGTATCTGGCCGTGAAAGAGCCGGACAACTATTATGGCAAAATCAAAGAGACTGCCTGGTCTGTATGGCCCACGTGGGAAAGCTGGACCTGGGAAGGACACGAAGGAAAACCGATTGACGTGGAAGTGTATTCCCGCTACCCGAAAGTACGCCTCTACCTGAACGACAAGTTGGTGGGCGAGCAGCCTACGGGCGTCGAACAGCAGTTCAAAGCCGTGTTCAACATGCCCTATCAGCCGGGTACGCTGAAGGCCGTGGGAGTAGAAGACGACCGTGAGGTCGAAGAAAAAGTGCTTGTCACGGCGGGCAAGCCTGCAAAGATACGCCTGACTGCCGACCGCAAGACACTGACGGCCAACGGACAGGACCTGTCGTTCGTTACGGTGGAAGTAGTTGACAAAGACGGCCGCGTAGTGCCGGGCGCAGAAAACCGACTGACGTTCGACGTGAAAGGCGCAGGCGTGATAGCTGCCGTAGGCAATGCCAACTTGCGTGATACCGACAGTTACGTCGGCAACCAGCGGAATGCCTGGAAAGGACGGGCAATGGTCATCCTGAAAAGTGCACGCAAGAACGGAAGTATCCGTCTGAAGGCATCGGCCAAAGGACTGGCATCGGCTTCGTTGGTCGTAAAAGTAAACAAATAAACGACAACCGACATCGCTGGCGAGCCACACTTGCACGGTTCGTGAACCACACTTGTACGGCTCGCGAGCGACACTTGCACGGCTCATGAGCCACACTTGTGTGGCTTGTGAGCCGTACAAGTATGCCTTTTTGTGAAAAGGGTTCTACTTTCTCGGTTATTCCAAAATTAATTAGTTATTTTGCACATGCCAAGCGCGGTGTGTGCTATCTGTACGCCCGCTGTGCGGAAGGCAGAGAAATGGAAACGGAAAATGGAACAAGAAAACTTTGACATACGCAGCCAGCAACTGGCCTCGGGCAAGGAAAAGGACTTTGAGAATGCGCTTCGCCCGCTGGACTTTGAAGACTTCAGCGGACAGGACAAGGTGGTGGACAACCTGCGCATCTTCGTCAAAGCGGCGCGCCTGCGCGGCGAAGCCCTCGATCACGTCCTGCTTCACGGCCCTCCCGGACTGGGAAAAACAACACTTTCGAACATCATCGCCAACGAACTGGGCGTGGGCTTCAAAATTACTTCCGGCCCTGTGCTCGACAAACCGGGCGACCTGGCTGGCATTCTGACCAGTCTGGAGACCAACGACGTACTTTTCATCGACGAGATACACCGCCTCAGTCCGGTAGTGGAAGAGTACCTTTACTCGGCCATGGAGGATTATCGCATCGACATCATGATCGACAAGGGTCCTTCGGCACGCAGCATACAGATCGACCTGAACCCCTTTACGCTGGTAGGCGCCACGACGCGCAGCGGACTGCTCACGGCACCGCTTCGGGCACGTTTCGGCATCAATCTGCACCTGGAGTATTACGACGACGACGTGCTGGCCGGCATCATCCGCCGCTCGGCACAGATTCTGAACGTGCCTTGTTCGGCAAAGGCGGCGGCCGAGATTGCTTCGCGCAGCCGCGGTACGCCCCGTATCGCCAATGCCTTGTTGCGCCGTGTACGCGACTTTGCCCAGGTAAAAGGGTCGGGCAGCATCGACACCGAGATTGCCCGGTTTGCCCTCGAAGCCCTGAACATCGACAAGTACGGACTCGACGAGATAGACAACAAGATACTGACCACCATTATCGACAAGTTCCGTGGCGGCCCCGTTGGTCTGACTACCATCGCCACCGCACTGGGCGAGGATGCCGGTACCATCGAGGAAGTGTACGAACCGTTCCTCATCAAGGAAGGCTTCATCAAACGCACGCCCCGCGGTCGCGAGGTGACCGAACTGGCTTATAAACATTTGGGACGCAGTTTGTATAACGGCGACGGCAGGCAACCGTCTCTGTTTGATTGACGAATCGATTATAGGAAAGTACAGAAATGGAAGACCGTATGAACAAACCAGAGTGGCTGCATAAGCGACGGGAACTTCGCAATGCATTGACACCGGCCGAAGCAACTTTGTGGAGGATACTGAAAGAAAGGCAGGTATATGGATTGAAGTTCAGGCGGCAACATAGTGTAGGACCTTATATTCTTGATTTTTATTGTCCGGCATTAAAGCTGGCAATAGAACTGGATGGTGAATCGCACGCAATGCGTGAGGAATATGATGATCGGCGAACAGATTATCTGTTTCGGGTGGCAGGTATTACGGTGCTTCGGTTTGAGAATCGTGTGGTGTTTGAAGACCTCGAACGGATTATTGAGGAAATAGGAGAAAAGGTAGCTGCCTCCAACGCTGAGTGAGAGAGTAACCGAAGGAATATTTCAGTTCAAGAGTATCCTAAACGGTATGTCAAAACAAAGTGATGCTATCTGACTCCCCTCCTTCTGGAAGGAGGGGTGCCCAAAGGGCGGGGTGGTAGGTGAATGCACCTACGTAAGTATCTGCGTAATCATTCAAAGGTTGGACATGCCTACCACCTCCCCCTATCGGGTACTCCTCCTTCCAGAAGGAGGAGAGTTGAAGATACTCTTGTTTTGACATATTCTCCGTGATAAGCTATGTATTGAATTGATAATGAAGAAAGAATAGAAAGAATGGCAAATTTAAAATCGCTTGCAAAAGACACCGCCATTTACGGACTGAGCAGCATCGTAGGGCGTTTCTTGAATTATCTTCTGGTACCGGTGTACACGCTTGCCATGTCGGCCGAATCGGGAGGCTACGGAGTGGTGACAAACATCTATGCGTGGGTGGCGTTGGCACTGGTGCTGCTCACATTCGGCATGGAGACGGGATTCTTCCGTTTCGCCAACAACGGTAAGGACGACCCGATGCGTGTCTATTCCACCACCTTGGTGGGAGTAGGCGGGGTAGCGCTTACATTCCTGGTGCTGGGCTTGCTGTTGCTGCAGCCCATTGCCGGATTGCTGGGCTATGCCGAGCATCCCGAATACGTGGGCATGATGATGGCCGTTGTGGCGATGGACGCATTTCAGAGCATTCCCTTCGCCTATCTTCGCTACAAGAAGCGGCCCATCAAGTTTGCCGCGCTGAAGCTGCTGTTCATCTTCCTGAACATTGCGCTCAACTTGGCCTATTACGTCTGGATGAAAGGCAGCGACGTGGGCTATGCCTTCCTGTTCAACCTGATATGTACGTCCACGGTGATGCTTTGCCTGATTCCCGAACTGCGTGGCTTCGGCTACGTGTTCGACCGTGCCCTGATGCGCCGCATGCTTTCCTACAGCATGCCGCTGCTGGTGCTGGGCATTGCGGGCATCCTGAACCAGGTGGCCGACAAGATTATCTTTCCCTACGTCTATCCCGACAAGGCCGAGGCCACCGTACAGTTAGGTATTTATGGGGCGGCCAGCAAGATAGCCATGATTATGGCCATGCTGACACAGGCCTTCCGCTATGCTTACGAGCCGTTCGTCTTCGGCAAGAGCCGTGACAAGGACAACCGTGAGGTCTATGCGCAGGCCATGAAGTTCTTCATCATCTTCACCCTGCTGGCTTTCCTCGCCGTGATGTTCTACCTCGACTTACTGAAGTTCATCATCGGTCGCGACTACTGGGACGGCCTTCGCGTGGTGCCCATTGTGATGGCGGCCGAAATCTTCATGGGCATCTACTTCAACCTTTCTTTCTGGTACAAGCTGATCGACGAGACGCGCTGGGGAGCCTACTTCTCGCTGGCGGGATGTGCGGTGCTGGTGCTGATGAACGTGCTGCTGATTCCGCGCTTCAGTTACATGGCTTGTGCCTGGGCCGGTTTTACGGGCTATGGGGTGGCCATGCTGCTGTCGTACTTCGTGGGACAGAAGAAGTACCCCATCCGCTACGACCTGAAGGCGATAGGCGGTTATGTATTGCTGGCGGCAGTGCTTTACGTGGCGGCAGAATATGTTCCCATTGGCAACGTCTGGCTCCGTCTGGCCTATCGCACCGTGTTGTTGCTGGTGTTTGTGGCCTATGTCGTGAAGAAGGATTTGCCCTTGCGGCAGATTCCGGTGCTGAACCGGTTCTTTAAATGAGTTTGCAGCCGTCGTTGTGCGGCCGGAAAGACAATATGGAAGAAACATTAAAAACAGGAATTTATGGAAACAACCGACCCCCACAGAAACACGTTTGCCATCAGGGCATTCCTGAAGGAGTATCTTGACTTGCGCAAGGATAAGGACAACGAGCTCGAAACCGTAGAATCCATCCGCAAGGGGGTGGAGTTCAAAGGGGCGAACCTCTGGATATTGATATTTGCCATTTTCATGGCTTCGTTGGGACTGAACGTCAATTCTACGGCCGTGATTATCGGTGCGATGCTCATCTCGCCGCTGATGGGGCCTATCATGGGCGTGGGACTGTCGGTGGGACTGAACGACTTCGAGCTGATGAAGCGTTCGTTGAAGAGCTTTCTCATCACGACAGTGTTCAGCGTGGTGACGGCCACGATTTTCTTTTTGGTCAGCCCGGTGGCCGAGGGCCAGTCGGAATTGCTGGCGCGTACGTCGCCCACCATTTACGACGTTTTCATCGCGCTGATGGGCGGTCTGGCCGGCGTGGTGGCTCTCTCTACCAAGGAGAAGGGCAACGTGATACCGGGTGTGGCCATCGCCACGGCACTGATGCCGCCGCTCTGTACGGCCGGGTACGGCCTGGCTACGGGCAATCTGATTTATTTTCTGGGCGCTTTCTACCTGTATTTCATCAATTCGGTGTTCATCAGTCTGGCCACGTACGTCGGAGTGCGGGTGATGCACTTCCAGCGCAAGGCTTTTGTGGACAAGAAGCGCGAGAAGACGGTGCGCAAGTACATCGTCTGCATTGTGGTGCTGACGATGTGTCCGGCGGTCTATCTGACTGTGGACATCATTCAGGATACCTTCTTCGAGAGCGCAGCCAACAAGTTCATCAACGAGCAGTTAGCCTTCGAGAACACGCAGGTGCTGGACAAGAAGATTGTAAACAAGGGCAAGGAACGCGAAATCCGGGTCGTGCTGATGGGGCAGGAGGTGCCCGAGGCCTCGATTGCCGTGGCGCGCGGCAAGATGAAGGACTATCAGCTGGACGATACGAAACTGGTGGTCATGCAGGGTATGAACAACGAGTCGATGGACATTTCCTCCATCCGTGCCATGGTGATGGAGGACTTCTACAAAAACAGCGAACAGCGCCTGCAGGAGCAGACGCGGAAGATTGCCGAGCTGGAAGGCAACCTGCAGCACTACCGTTCGTTCGATGAATTGGGCAAAAAAATCATTCCCGAACTGAAAGTGCTTTATCCGTCGGTAGAGTCGGTGGCCCTCTCGCATGCCATCGAGACGACAGTCGATTCGCTGCGGACCGATACGGTGACGCTGGCCGTACTGAAGTTTGGCAAGCACCCCGACGCACGCGAGAAGAACAAAATAGCCGAATGGCTGAAAGCGCGTACCGGCGCCACGAAGCTGAGGCTGATAACCGAATAGAACGACTAACAAAAAAGAGGGAGAAGAAGAGATATGAAGCTGAGATTGGAATGGATGGCTTTGTGCCTGCTGATGGCACTGACGAGCCGTGCCGACGAAGGCATGTGGATGCTGGGCAACCTGAACCGACAGACCCGGCAAACCATGAAGGACCTGGGGCTGGAATTGTCTGCCAGCCGGTTGTATAACCCCCGCAAACCGTCGCTGAAAGACGCCGTGGTGAGTTTCGGAGGGTTCTGCTCGGGCGTAGTGGTGTCCGAGGACGGGCTGGTGCTGACCAACCATCATTGCGGTTTCAGCAGCGTGCAGCAGCACTCGTCCGTCGAGCACGACTACCTGAAAGACGGCTTCGTGGCCCGCAACCGCAGCGAGGAACTACCCAATCCGGAGCTCTACGTCCGCTTCCTGCTGCGTACCGAAGACGTCACCAAACGCGTACTGAAGAACGTCACACCCCGCATGACCGAGGCCGAGCGTTCGGCGGTGGTCGATTCGATGATACTGACAATCAGTTCGGAAGTCTCGGCCAAGGATTCTACGCTGGTGGGCGTGGTCGATGCCTACTACGGCGGCAACGAATTCTGGCTTTCGGTCTATCGCGACTACAACGATGTCCGTCTGGTGTTTGCCCCTCCCTCGTCCATCGGAAAGTTCGGCTGGGACAACGACAACTGGATGTGGCCCCGCCACACGGGCGATTTCTGTGTCTTCCGCATCTATGCCGACAAGGACAACCGCCCCGCCGACTATTCGCCCGACAACGTGCCCTATCATCCGCAATACGTGGCACCCATCTCGCTCGACGGTTACAGCGAAGGCTCCTTCTGCATGACGCTGGGCTATCCGGGCAGCACGGAGCGATACCTGTCGTCGTATGGCATCGAGGAGATGGTACAGACTTCGAACCAGGCACAGATTGACGTGCGTGGCGTGAAGCAGACCATCTGGAAGCGCGAAATGGACCGTAGCGATGCCATCCGCATCAAGTATGCCTCGAAGTACGACGAGAGTTCCAACTACTGGAAAAACAGCATTGGCATGAACCGTGCCGTCCGCAAGCTGAAGGTATTGGAGAAGAAGCGCGCCATGGAGCAGGAACTGCGCCGCTGGATTCAGCAGACGCCCGACGAGCGGGACGAGCTGCTGCATCTGTTTTCCGACCTGGAACTGGCCTACAAGAGCCGCCGCGAGGTGAACCGGGCGCAGTCGTACTTTGTGGAAGCCTTTCTGAACGGCCCCGAATTGGTGCAGCAGGCGCTCTCTATCCTGAACTTCGACTTCGAGGGCGAACGCGACGTCGTGGTGGCCCACCTGCAGGATATTGTGGAAACGTACAAGAATCTGGATGTCGATATCGACAAGGAAGTATTTACGGCCATGCTGAAGGAATACCGCTCGCAGGTCGATTCCGTTTACCTGCCCGAGGTTTACCACACCATTGCCACGCAATACGGGGGCGATGACCGGGCTTTTGTCGATTCGCTCTATGCCCATACCGAACTGGCCACCCCGCGGGGCCTGAAGCGCTTTCTTGAGCGCGACACGACCTATCAGCTGCTTGATGACCCTGCCATCAGTCTGAGCATCGATCTGATCACGAAAGCTTTCGAACTGAACATGCAGATGCAGGAGCCTTCGGTGCAGATAGATCGGGGCGAACGTCTGCTGAATGCGGCCATCCGTCGCTTCTATGCTTCGCGCAATTTCTATCCCGATGCCAACTTCTCCATGCGCCTGAGCTTCGGTACCGTCTGCGGGTATGCGCCTTTCGACGGGGCACACTACAACTACTACACCACTGCCCGTGGAGTGCTCGAGAAGGTGCGTGCCAACAAGGGCAATCCCGACTTTGAGGTGCAGCCCGAGTTCCTGTCGCTGCTGTCGTCGGGCGACTTCGGCCGATATGCCGACGAGAACGGCGAAATGAAGGTGTGCTTCATCTCGAACAACGACATCACGGGCGGCAACAGCGGCAGTGCCATGTTCAATGCGCGGGGCGAACTCCTCGGCTTGGCCTTCGACGGAAACTGGGAAGCCATGAGCAGCGACATCCTGTACGAGCCCGATATGCAGCGTTGCATCGGGGTGGACATCCGCTACGTGCTGTTCATCATCGAGAAGTACGGCAAGGCCGGTGAACTGATTCGGGAGCTTAAAATCGGATAAATCTTTTGTTTTTGGCGGTCGGACTGCCGGCCTGTCCGTGCCTTACGGCGGGCGTTGGCGTTGTGTTCCGCCCGCTGCACTGTCGTTGTACGCCCGCTGCACTGTCGCTGCACGCCCGCTGCACTGTCGCTGCACGCCCGTTGCAGTGTTGCTGCACGCAGGTTGCAGCGTTACTGCAAGCCCGTTGCAGCGTCACTGCAAGCCTGTTTGCAGTGTCATTGCACGCCTGTTTGCAGCGCTACTGCAACCTTGTTTGCAGTAACTCCGCAACAAGTGTGCGGCGACATGCCTGCCCGTGTCGGACGGACAGAACAGGGGCTTCGGGAAGATGAAGTGGCTGTGCGCCCGGCGTCAGACCACCTGCTGGGTGGGCAGGGGAGCCAGCATTTCGTGCGGGACGGAGGCTTGTATTTCCTTCACCAAGGCATCGCGCAGCGTGTGGCGGATGAAGTCTTTGCCCGTCAGCAGGACAATCCGCCGGGCAGGCGTCGGCACGGCGAAGGGGCGCACTAACTGTCGTTGCGCCTCGCTGAGCTGCAACACGGCCAGTTGGGGGATGAAGGTGATGCCTTTCCCGCCCTCGACCATGCGCATGAAGGTCTCCATGCTGCCCAGGTGGTAGGCAAGCTGGCTGGCCTGCGCCGACTTCAGCTGGCAGAAGCGCATCAGCTGGTCGCGGAAGCAGTGGCCTTCGTCGAGCAGCCAGAGCTGTTCGCCGGCGAGGTCGGACGTACGTATCAGCGAACGGCCGAAGAGGTTGCTCTCGCGCGCTACGTAGGCGTAGAACTGTTCGTAGAAGAGGACGGTCTGCTCGTACTCCTCCATGCCTGCCAGATTAGCCACAATGCCTGCGTCGATGCTTCCCTCGCGCAGGGCGCGCTTGATGTCTTCGGTCTTCATCTCCGTCACCCGTATGTCTAATCCGTCGTACTTCTTCATCAGCTGCGGGAAGAAGCGGGGCAGCAGGTAGGGGGCAATGGTGGGCAGGATGCCCAGATTGAACGTTCCTGTGAAGGAGCCTTTGGCCTCTTCGACCATCGCTTTGATGCGGGCTGCCTGCGCAAGCACTTCCCGGGCCTGGGCAAGGATGTGCAGGCCGATGGGAGTGGGGGCTATGGGCTGGCGGCTGCGGTCGAAGATGCGGGTGTCCAGTTCGTCTTCGAGCTTCTGTATCATGGCGCTCAGCGTGGGCTGTGTCACGCGGCAGTGCTCGGCCGCTTTGGCAAAGTGCCGGTACTGCTCTACGGCGAGGATGTATTCTAATTGTTGCAGGGTCATGGTATCGGTTGCGGGGGTTGGCTGTTACTTCTTTTTCTTTTTCGACGGCTTGGCCCATCCCTCTTCGTCGAAGTCGGGTTCGGGACCTTTCAGGTCGTTGTTGTGCTGGAAGAACTGTTTCCAGTCGTCCTTCTTGCCGCGGGGTTTGGTGTAGCCGCGCTCTTCGCGGCTGGGCTTTTTCTTCTTCTCGGCGGCAGGGGCTTCCTGGGCCTTTCCTTTGCCCTTAGCGGCTTCGCGCTTGCCTTTGGAGTCGTCCTTCCGGCTGTTTCTGCGGCCGGCTTCCTTCTCTTCTTCTCCGGCCACTTCCACCACCACTTTCCGACCGTTCCACTTGGCGCGGTTCAGGGCTTTCAGCACGTTGCGGGCTTCTTTCTCCTCGACTTCGAAAAACGAGAACTTGGGCATCAGGTCGATGCGTCCCAGCTCTACACGTCCGCGGGTGTTGCTGTTCAGCAGGCTGATGAGTTCGTTGGGGAAGAAGTTGTCCACCTTGCCCAGATTGATGAAGAGGCGTGTGAAGCCCGGTTCGGCCTGTCGGTTGTTGTTGCGCCCGCCTTTTTCGCCCTGTCGCTTGCCGGCTTTCTCGCCCTTGGCGCTGCTGTCGCCGACGATGGAGATTTCGGGCCGGTCGCGATAGTAGTCCAGGAAGCGGTTGAACTCGTGCGACACCATGCGCTTGATGAGGTCTTCCTTCGACAGCCAGTCTAATTTGCGATAGACGTCGGGCATGAACGATTCGATTTCTTCTTCGTTCACCTTCACTTTCTCCAGATCGTCTATCACCTTGAACAGCTGTTTCTCGCAGATTTGTTTGCCGGTGGGCATTTCGCCGGGCTGGAACTTCTTGCCGATGATGCGCTCTATCTCGCGCATCTTGCCCTTCTCGCGCAGGTTGATGATGGCGATGGAGGTACCCGTCTTTCCGGCGCGTCCGGTACGTCCGCTGCGGTGGGTGTAGCTTTCGGTGTCGTCGGGCAGGCCGTAGTTGATGACGTGTGTCAGGTCGTCCACGTCCAGTCCGCGTGCGGCCACGTCGGTAGCTACCAGCAGTTGCAGGTTGCGGATGCGGAACTTCTGCATCACGGCGTCGCGTTGTGCCTGCGACAGTTCGCCGTGCAGCGAGTCGGCGTTGTAGCCTTCCTGCATCAGCTTGTCGGCTATTTCCTGCGTCTCCTTGCGGGTGCGGCAGAAGATGATGCCGTATATCTGCGGATAGTAATCGACAATGCGTTTCAGGGTCTCGTATTTGTCCTTGGCATGCACCACGTAAACGATGTGTTTCACGTTGGCGGTGCCTTCGTTTTTGCGTCCGATGGTGATTTCTTTGGCGTTGCGCAGGTAGTTCTTGGCGATGCGGGCAATCTCGGGACTCATGGTAGCCGAGAAGAGCAGCGTGTTGCGTTCCTGCGGCACGTCGGCCAGGATGGCGTTGATGCTGTCGGTGAAGCCCATGTTGAGCATTTCGTCGGCTTCGTCCATGACGACGTTCTGTATGGTGGCCAGCGATACGGTTTTGCGCTCCATCAGGTCAATCAGTCGTCCGGGTGTGGCCACAATGATGTGCACTCCCTGCTTCAGGGCGCGTATCTGGCTTTCGATGGACGAGCCGCCATAGACGGGCAGCACGCGCAGGCCTTCGATGTATTTGCTGTAGTCGGTCAGGTCGCCTGCAATCTGCAGGCACAGTTCGCGTGTGGGGCATAGGATGAGCGACTGTGGGATGCGTCGTGTCACATCGACCTTCTGTATCAGCGGCAGGCCGAAAGCGGCCGTTTTGCCCGTTCCGGTCTGCGCCAGGGCCACGACGTCGTTGTTTTCTCCTAAGAGGTAAGGAATCACTTCTTCTTGTACCGGCATGGGATTCTCATATCCCATCTCTTCGATGGCGCGGCGTATCTCCGGCGACACACCGAGCTCTTCAAATGTCTTCATTCAATAATCCTGTATAAAAATTCGGCGCAAAGATAAGGCTTTTAGGCGAAGAATGCGGCATGATGAGGCTGATTTGTAGCCCGATGCGCGGCAAATCGAGTGTGCCGGTTCACTTTTTTACCAAAAGAATGCTTTGCAGTTTCTTTATCTCTTCCTTGGTCAGTCCGATGCCTTTCTTCAGGTAGGTATCTACGTCGCCGTACCGTTTCTCTATCTCGTCCTTGGCGGCGTTCAGGAAGTTCTCGCGGGCCGAGTAGATGGCGGTGATGGCCTCCTGCGAGCGTACAGGCAGGTCGTAGGCGTATTGCGTGGCAGAAGGTATGTTGAAGAAGTAGTTGCTGAGGCGGTAGTCTTCCATGATGATGTCGTCGTCCACCCCCAAAGCGTTCAGGATAAGAGCGGCGGCAATGCCGGTACGTCCCTTGCCCGACGAGCATTGGATGACTGCCGGGTAGTTGTCCTTGTCCAGCAGGATGTCGAACATCTGGCGGAATTCATGCATGTACTTGCTTACTACTTCGCGATTGGCTTGTTCTACTATTTGTTGTACGGAGTCGTTTCTGAGCTGATGTTTTTCCACTTCGGCCAGTACCAGCTCGAGGTCGTTCACCGGGATGGGTATATGTACTAATTTGAAGTTCTTCTGTAAGCTTGTCTGCGGACCTGTTTCCGATTGGCTTCGCAGGTCGATGATGGTCTTGATGCCGATGTTCTTCAGCTTCCTGACGGCAAAACAGTCCAGGCTGTCTATCCGTGCCGAGCGGTAAATCATTCCCCAGCGGACCCGTTTCTTCGTGCTGTACGAAGCATATCCTCCCAAATCGCGGAAGTTCTGTACACCGGGGATGTTGACGTTACGGGCGGCAATTCTGACCCGATATTTGTCGTTGAACACCAAGGTGTAGTAGTAACGCCGTGAAGGATCGCTGTTGACAAGGGTTGTGGTCTGGTCGGCAATGTTGGCGGTGGCAATGGGATTGCTTTCGGGACTGGCTTCGGGATCGGTCGAAGCATAGACTTTGACGTTCCCTTCGATGCTGGGAACCGTTTCCCATTTCACGATGCAATTGCCCACATTGTTTTCTTCGCATACGGCGGATATGTGAGGCGTCAGACCGCTGCACGAGGGCAACAGTACAGACAAAGTAAGACAAATCAAAAGGTTCCTGTACATAAATTGTATTGTCTCTAAGCGTTTCCACAAATATATGTAATTTCGTTGCAGACGATACTCGCCGGTTAGCTGATTTAGGTTTCTTTTTTGAACTTTAAGCAAATGACGGGAGAGCGTAAAGAGTTTGATGAGGTCGGCAAGTCGGTTTGCCATGCGGTCGGTTCACTTGCTGATGGCTGGCGGCCAGCCGCGGAGGTGACAGATAAAAAACAATCCTTGAAACAGAATGAACTTCTGAATCAAGGATCACTAAACTGTTAATGTATAATCTCTGCAATTTATTAAATAACCGGATGAGGATAGGCAGATTACCATTCAAGCCAGAAGTAATTTGGAGTACGCAAAGTATCCCATAGTGTAATACCGACATCACGATTACATGAAATGACAATACTGGGTATATTGTCGATCCGATACCGGAATGTGCTATCTATAGTTCTTTCCCCACAAAATAACACAGTGTCTAAAGACGTGACACGTATTTTTATTTCAATGCTGTCATATCCTTTCTTGTTAAAACCGGCTACTTCCATTCCAAGCCAATCATCATAATATATCAGTTTTTGATCATCCGACATGTTTACATACAGGCCGTCAAAAACAAGTGTGTCGTTTATCCAGCACTGGATGGAGTCTTTGCCGGTACGTTCTTTATAACCTGTAAATACTCGAATGATGAAATCATTTGGGGGAATAGAATGGTCCCAGCATCCCGCAAGCAAAGCAAGCAGACTTAGAAAAATAAAAATACGTGTTTTCATCTTACTACTTATTTATTCATTATTTCATTTTTAATTATTTGTCTCCAATCTGATATATGTCGGTTCAACTTGTTATGGATATAGTTATCCCGAATGGCTCGTATTTGGGAATGATCCAGCTGAGTCGCCTTGAGATAATTTCCTTCTTTATTTTGAATAATTCTTTTCTGTGTCATCAAGTTTTCCACATCCATTCTGTGTTTCAGTCCCCCCGAATGTCCAAGTTCGTGGGCAAAAGTCCGGTTGTCATCCTTGTTCAGCATATTGGAAATAGCCTTCATTCCCACTTTTATATCTAAATGGCTTTCATAGGTTTCAGCCATAACCACACTACCACTTTTTTTGTCAACTCGTCCTGATCAACAATTTGTAAGACATGTTCATACTCTTTTATGTCATCAACAGAATTGACAACCCTTAGTTGCAAATCTATTGTCGAAACAAATTCATCATCGGAAGAAGAGGTGTATGCGGTATTCACCTGATTTACGATCAGTTCAGTCAGTTTTTTCATATCAAGTTCTTGATTGCTGGAATTGTTTATCAAAGCTGCTCTGACTGTTATTTTGTATTCTATTTTACCAGTATCTTTATTGTAATGAGTTTGTATCCTCCAATCTTTTCCATCTGGATCTATGCGGCTTATAGGCTCATTTCCACAGTACGCATACGGACTCATCGAATAATACTTCTCTGCCATCGGATCCACCGTCGTAAACCTTCCTATCGCCGCATCATAATGCCGTGCCCCATAGTCATACCAGTTCAGGCCTTTCTTCGTGTCCAGCTCCTTGCCGTTGTATTTGTAAGGCTGTACACTCGTAGAGTTGGCGAAGACACCTCCGAAGGGGTAGTAAT
>OMCT01000367.1_pt1 | contig 36936 bp, 42 predicted proteins | sample 1674301 | NCBI WGS metagenome assembly OMCT01 (sample SAMEA103958158, study PRJEB25191) | human gut metagenome
GGGGCACAGGCGGCGTTCCATCGGTACGGTGACACGCAAGGTATCGTCCTGCACCACGTTCAAGTCCGCTTCTGCCGAGAACAGGTAGCCGGGCAGCGGAATCAGCATGCCGTCTTTCTGTTGCACGGTTGCCGCATCGTCTGCTATGGAAATGCCTTCCGGCTCGTTATATATCAGCAAGGTATGCGTTCCCGGTGTCAGCAGGTCGGGATAGACGGTTGCTTCCCCGCTTGCCTGTACCCCCTTGCCGTCATCCATACGCAGGAGATAAGTATCGGGTACGGTGCTTTCCGCAAGTGCTTCCGTCCAGTCGGTGGTGATGACCACCGCTCCCTTGTCGGGATGGGGCGTGTTGTATAGGTCATCCTTTACGCAGGAGGCGAGCAGCACCACCACCGCCATACCTGCCATTGTCATATATCGTCTTGTATGCTTCATATTCTCATTCCATTAAAATATCGTCCATACCAGTGTTACACCTGCACTGACGGGTCCCCACCAGTCCTTGCTTTCCTTGCCCTGACGGACACGTACACCGTCAATGACCTTGTATTTCTCATAGTCGGCGTTCAGGTAGCCAAGTCCGAGATTGAAGTCCATTGAGAGTGCCTTGTTCAGTTTGAGCCGGTAGCCGCCCGTAATGCCGCCGCCTATCAGGTCGCCCTGTTTGCCTGTTCCGGACAGTTTGTAATTGAATTGCCCCGTCTTGAACATGGCACCCATGTATCCCGCCTTCTGCTTGCCGATGTAATAGCGTACTTCCGGCATCACTTCCCAGAGGGCATAGCGGCGGTCTTTGTCGCTCCAGCTCCATGAAGTCCACGAGCCGTTTACGGCAATGCCCCATGATGGGCTGATACTCCATTCCACGCCAAGGTCGGGTGTCAGGGTTACAATCCTTAGCAGATTGGTACGGATGGCAAAATGATAATTTTCGGCAGTTTCTGTTTCCGACGGACGGTCGGTAAGGATATTTTGCTGTGTTGCCGTCTGTTGCTGTTGGGCCGTTCTTTCGGCTCCGTCCTTTTCATCGGCAAGTCGGGCCTCTTCCGCTTTGCGCTGCTCCTCGGCGAGACGCTCCTGCCCGGCACGCTTCTCGGCTTCCATGCGCTCGGCTTCCGCTTTGCGCCGTGCCTCTGCTTCCGCATCTGATACGGTTGTTTCTTCAGCCGGCACCGTCAGGCGCACGGTCACGAAATCGCCCTCTGCCGGATGGTTGCGGGTGATGAAACTTTCTTCCTTGATTCCCGCACGGACAATCAGTTCTGATTTTACGCGGTTGGCACGGATTTTCGCCGTACCCAGGTTATCGGCTTCACTGCCTAATGAATTGCAGTAGCCATCGATATAAAGCGGCAGCTTGCCGTCAAGAATGTCCGTCTTGTTGCTTTCAATGCACTCCAGCAGACGGGCGAGTTCCATGTCATTGCCGTTCCAGGGAACATAGAACATATCCTTCTGCGGCACGAAGCGGAAGGTGTAGGTCGTGTCTGCTTTCTGCTGCGCAAAGACAGGAAAAGTTACTGCCGTCAGCCACAGGAACAGAGTAAGAAAAGAGATTTTTCTGCTCATATAAACTTGAATTTGTTATCTTTGTACTCTCCAAAAGTAATAAATAGCATTTACCGGCACAAATATTATAAATACTTTTTCCGCAAAATTTTAGCGTTTTATACTATTTGCCGATTGAGCACTTTTCAAATTGTTGTATGAGCACTTTTTTACTGATTGAGCACTTTTATTTTGTCAATAGAGCACTTTTAGTCAATAGAAAATTCTGGTTTTATCATAAAATTACTCCATATTGGCTTTTCTCCACTTGGCCGGTGTGTATCCTTCTTTCTTGGTAAAAGATTTGATGAAGTAACTACGGGATAAGAAGCCTGATGATTCAGCCAATTTCTGCACACTCATTTCGGGATGTCCCTTCAGTAGTTTTTTGGCGTATTCCAGTCTTAGTCCGGTTATCCATTCACAGAATGAGACCTTATATTTCTCCTTTATATAAGCAATCAGATATGTTCTGTTTGTATCGAGCATTTGTGTCAAATCCTGTATGGTTAGCCCCGGCTGCGTGTAACCGTTACGCTCCAGCCATGGAATCAGATTGTTCTCGATGTTTTCAAAATATTTAGGCAATTCCTTTTCTGATTCAGCCTTTACTTCTTCAACCGGTTCATTTCCTATCTCCAAAGTACGTTCAACCTGTTCATAAAATATCATATAGTTCTGGTAAGAATAAAACAGGTAGCTGTAGAACGGTATCGATGACAGAATCCAGATGTAAACATATTTATCCGGAAGGAATGTCAATAGTCCGCATCCGACACCGAAGATAATAGCCCAGTAAGTGAATATGGAAAGCCATTTGATATACGCGTCGATGTCATCCGCTTGAGTGTCTTCAAAAATCCGGATCGCCTTATTATAAGCCCGAAGAAGTCTGCAAGCCAGAACCAATCCATAAATGACCAGCCAAGCAGCCAGAACCAGCAATGCAACCGTCTGGAAGATTCCTTTCGGCAGTAGCAGCAATACAATACAGGAAAGGATAGAATATATAATCCAAAGACTGATATGTGTGCATAATCGACGTTTCGTTATGTAAAAACGGTCTAACAGAATTGTGAGTGCCGAACTGAAAAGCCAGTAGCACAGGAAGTAGGTTGAAAGGTTCATCAGAATGGCAGCATCGGCATTCTTGAACCTGATTCCGAAAAAGAAATGTACGGAATAGTTCACCGCGAGCAACAGCATGGCCACACCCATAATCCGGCGGGAACGCAGATAGTTCCTGAAAATGCTCTTTTCCGGCATTTTGAATAATAGTAAGTAAACGCCGAAGAATAACATCAACGGCAGCGCAAAAATAAGTGAATAGCTGTATAATGATGGTTCCATTTTTATATTATGCTTAATGATTTCTGTTTGCAAAGTTACGGAAAATATCAGTTTTCAGGATTATTTTCCAAGTTCTTTTTATCTTTTAATCATATGGAAACGCTTTTATATTATACAGTTATCGGATTCATTTTCATGGTGGAAAGGTTCAAGTACAGTCCGTGATGTTCAATCATGCCATTACGGAACATCTTCCACAGAATGTTACAGCCGAGCTGTGCCAGCGTGGAGTTAATGAACAGGTCCTGCTTCTCCAGAGCCTCCGCCAGCGAGCAGCTCGGTCCGGAGTCTTTCTCCTTAACCTTCTCATATTTCACATAGCGGGTGATTACCTTCAGCGATTCGACTGTCTCGTACAGTTTGGATGCCGGTTGCCTGATTTTCTTCGGCACGGTTCCGAGGATGACTTGTCCCGTGTCCTGCGTATTCCCGAAGTCCATCCAGTACAGGGGCGTTTCGTGGCTTCTGTATTCTGATATAGGCACGGCTTTCAGTATGTTCCAGAGGTCGAGCCGGGATTTGATGTTGTCCGTACAGGTGATTGTGATGTTGGCCAGGTTTTCCCGTCTGGTGTCCTTCATGATTGTCGGATAGATGTCCGGTATCGCCTTCCAGTCGTTGCCGAAGAAGTTGTTTATGCGTGTGACGAGACACTGCGCCTTGTTCAGTCCGATGTCCGATGGACTGAAGAGCTGCCGCCCGATGTTGGCTTCCGTCACGATGTCGGAATCATACACGGTTATGAACAGTCCGGGGTGTCCGAGTCCCCTGAGTGCCGTGTCGAGCCTTGCCAGACAGGTAAGCACCTGCGAGCCTGTTCCTCCCGCTCCGATAAGGTTTACCGTCACCGGATGCTGCGGGTTTATGAGATAGTTGTCGATGTAATGTACCCTTTTCATTTCAGTATGTTTTTAAGTTTCATATTGTTCAACGGTTTCAGTTCGTCGAGGTTGAAATCCCTGTCCCGTGCCGCCTTTGTCACCAGCACGAGGTTTGACTTTGTCGGGTTTCCGTTTCCTCCCAGGTGGGTGAATTCCGTCAGCCAGAATTTCTTTTCCCAGTATTCGAGCAGGTTCGCATAGGTCAGGTTCCGGGGTTTCTCTATTCTTGCCGAACCGAGACACACGCTTGAGCCTGTCACGTTGAACAGAGGCGCCGCATATAGTGCCGTCTCCATGTCAGGCAGGTTGTCCTTATAGGCATAAACATCCAGCTGTGTTTCTTTGGCCTGATAGATTATGCCAGGCAGGTTGTATTGCGCGTTCTCGATTCCGAGATTTTCCACGAAATACATCATCCGTTTCCCGGGAGGATTGTACCAGATGTATTCCTCGCTTCCCTTACGTGTGTCCGCATACAGCAGATTGGACGGCAGTCTGCCATACGGCGTTCCGCTGTATGTTTCCGAGTAGTTGCGTACCAGTTCATTCATGAATTCCACAGTTACAGGGTGTCCTTCACCCATTCTTCCCTTCGCGTCAATGCTCCGCTGTTCCAGGAAATACTTTTTGTCCTGGGCATAGGTGTAAGCTATCAGTACCGCACGGGGGCAAAGGGTGGTATGTATCGTATTCGTAAGTTCATTCTTTTCCATCTTCTTTATTCGATATATGGTTTATGAATTTGTCCGCCCATCTGAAAAAACGTTCGGGATAATCGTCTTCCATTCTGAACAGGCTGTCAGTTTCCGGTGATATTTTCATTGTGGTGACGGGAATCAGATCATATGTTTCTTGCCTCTCTGAATTGTATTGGTTTTCAAGGCTTTCCGTTACAATATCATAGATGTCATAAGCTATCCGTATCTGTCTGTCAAGTCCCATCGGCCAGTAATCCGGTTCCTCCTCGAAGTACGGGTCATAGCAGTAGTGCATGATCGGTTTTTCCGGAAAGAGAAACTGCACTCCCTCTGTCATCAGTTCCAGCAGGGTCGTTTCCCATTTGTCCTTCGGGGAATATTTCCGTATGGCGGCGGGTAGATTCTTGTAATAGGATGTCTTTTCCACCCGTTTCAGCAACCTGCGGACTTTCCCTTTCCTGTATGAACGGATTGTGGCGAGCCTGTTCCGTGTGTCGGTTTCAGGTTCGTCCCATTCCGCCGTTTCAAGCCAGTCGAGTACCATGTCCGTTTCTTCACCGTCCAGTATCGTGGCGATTCCATTGGCATTAGCCATATCGCAGATGAATGATATTGAGATCCGTTTCAAGACCGGGTTCAGTGCTTCCACGAATTTTACGGGGAAATAGTACAGCGTATATTCTCCCCATTGGTGGTATTTCCACAGGTTGAAATACAGGTGTTGCTGATTTTGTTCTATGTTGACACCCACATTGTCCTTGAGCAGGGTTTCCATGTCATATACCAGCTGGTTGATGCTTTCCCCGATATTCCTTCCGGGGACATGATGGGCTTTTACTCCCATGAGTTCCGCATATTTCCGGTATGAGGCGAGCAGGAATCCGTAGTTTTCATCCGTCAGTATATTGAACGGTTCCCCATCGTAGTCCTTTATGAGAAAACCGGGTACGATATTGGAGAAAGCCGTACTTAAAAAATGATTACGGCACCGCTGGGCGCCGCAATCATTTTTCTCTTTTCTGTTCCGTAACGGTAGGCTTGTCCTGTTCCTTGTATGATGTACCTTGCAAGCTGTTCCATCTGGGATTCGCTCAATAGTCTGCATGATTCCTTCTTTTTTCTGTTGTCCTTTGCCATATCCTTTATCCTTTCGTTCCGATAGTTGTCTTGAACTCATATTCCGCCATGTCCTCCCTGATGACCGGTCCGTGAACGGTGGCCGTCGTCAGTTCCGGGTACATGTTGGAATAGTAGCCCATGACCATGTCCGGCGAGATGTTCGGATCCGGGTCCAGAAGGGTTATATACTCCGTTCCTTTCTTGAATCTGAATGAACGTATCATTCCTTTAATTTCGAGTGCCATGGCTTAAACTGTCTGATAAGATGAATACTTGGGTTCCAGCATGGACTGTGGGAAATCAACGTATTCCTCATAGTCCTTCTCACTGTATGCGGGGTACTCCTGGTCGGAGAGGTACGGTTGCTGCTGTTCGTCCTCTTGCATGAGCCTCTCTTCCTGCCAGTCCTGCATTTCAGGCTGCGGCGGGTATTGAGGTTGGGGAGGCTGCTGTCCGCCTGTCCGCTGCACGTATTGCGCGTGCGGCTGTATCTGCGGTCTTGCCTGCGGCTGTGGCGGCTGTTGTTGCGGCGGCCATATTCCCGGTTGCTGCGGATGCTGCGTGTATGCCTGTTGCGGTCTCTGCGGTGCGGGCTGTGCCTGTCCCGGCATCTGTGGCTGTGTGTATGCCGGTTGGGGCGGTACAGGCTGCGGCGGTCTTTGCGCCACTGTCTGTCCCTGTCCCGGCATAGGAGGCTGCGGAGACTGTGTATATACAGGCTGTGGCGGTACAGTCTGTTGCGGATGTTGCGCCTGCGGTGTCTGTGCATATGCCGTCTGTTCCGGCTGTGCTTCCTGCTCCATCAGGTCGAAAAGGCTGCCCTTGTTCATTTCGGAAGTTGCCGCCTTTATCTTCTCCTCTATTTCCTTCAGCTGGGCGGCTGTTGCATACGCTTTCGCCTGTCCGAGCACATTGATGACCTCCCTGTGATTCTTGGCGGCTGTCAGTTCTTCCGCCTTCTTCATCAGTTTCTCGTACTTTTCCCGTTTCTCGCGTTCTTCCTTCGTTTCCTTGGATTTCGCTTCCTTGGCGGCCTTGCTGCTGGCGGCGGCCTTGTCCGCCTGAGCCTCGAACTGTGCCATGTTGGAGATCAGCCCGCAGGCTTTCTGTATCGGTCTTGTGACTGCCTGCAGGAATCCTGTGTCAAGTTCCTGCGGTGTGCCCGTGACAGTCAGCGGCACGATGTGGTTCTGGGCCTCGTCCTTGAGTCCGTTCGACTTGGGTAATGTGGAAACGGTCAGTTGTCCGTTTGTCTTGCGGATGACGATCGTGAGGTCCACGCTTTCCGTCATCATCTGGTGGATTGCTGTGAAAAACATAATTGAAAAAAATTAAATGATTAGACGATGTGTTTCAATATTCGCTGAAGAATTCTGCCAGCAGCCTGTCCCTGTCCGGATGTCTGCATATTTCCAGAACGGGGTTCAGCAGCTTTGAGATGTGAACGGGGCCGGTGGTTCCCCTTGGCGGCAGCTTGATTGCCGGTTGCGGGACGTGTACTTTCGGTCTTCTTGTCACGGGTATCCCTATCGGGGCAGGTGACTGTCTTGTGATGATCGCTTGTTGCATATTCTTTAATTTTTAACTGTGAATACCCGGGCTTTGGCAGCCCGTTGAACTACAAGGGCCCAACGGCAAATGCTTCCGGAAAGGCAGGGTTTTCGGGAAAAATACCGGAGCGCAGCGAGGATGATTTTTTCCGAAACCGCTTGCGGCCTGACCTTGCCGTCCGACAAGAAGCGTTTGCCAACTTTGCCCTGTAGTTCTCGGTTTGCCAATGTCTGTGTTTTTAGTCCATTCCCTTTTCTTCCCGTGTCATTTCCGGCTGTGACGGATACAGAAAGAGCCGCCCGCTCCCGGACAGCTCCCTTATGCTGCAATGATAAATTCCGTGCATGTTCCATATCGTCAGATTTCAGAAGACCAGAAAACTCAGGATGCACAGAATGATGGCCAGTGCCACGAGAAAACAGGCTATACGGTAGAGGAACCTGAAGAATCCCCTGAAACAGATGATGGCCACGGCGGTCCATACGGGCGATATGCCGTGGGAATAGAGCCAGCTGAATATGATGGCTGCTGTTACGGCCAGCGCGAGTGTCCTTGTCCATCTGCTGTCCGCTATCTTTCTGATACGTTCTTTTGCTTTCATAATCTTCATGTGTTTGGCGGGAATGCCATTCCCGGTTTCAGGGGCTTTCTTGCAGTCCGCCTCCACAGGCAAGGTTTTCGGGGAAAATACCGGAGCCTCGGGCGAGGATGATTTTTCCCAGAAACCGTAAGGCCCGACCTTGCCGGTGGAAACGGGCGGGCTGCGACCTTTGCCCCTCGAATCGGGATGGCTTCATCATTTCCTTTTCCTGCCGTTCCCGTTTTTGGGGAACGAGAGTGTCAGGGTGAACCCGGCGTCGAAAGTGACCGAAGCGTCGAAAGCCACGCCCTTCTTTCCCTTGAATCCCTTGATGAGCCGTGTGGAGCCGGAGGAGAAAAGCTGTTCCAGATGCTGGTCCGTCAGTTCCTTGTTCAGGAATCTGCGGTACACGGTCAGTCCGCACCCTTTATTGTCGCAGCGGGCACTCTTCTCCCTGACGATGATGTGTCCGGTCTTGCATTTGGGACAGGTGAACGTGCGGGCGGCTGACGCCGGAAGGCTGAGGTTCAGGATTTCACGGGTAGCCTTGCGGGTGTAGTCCGTGATGGATGCCATGAACGTGTCCGGTCCGAGTGTGTGCCGTTCTATCTGGAGCAGGGTCTTCTCCCAGCTTCCTGTCAGGGAAACATCCGCCACGAGCATGTCCTTCACCGCATCGTAGATATGGAGTCCCTTCTCTGTGGGGAGGATGCTCTTGCCGGAGCGGGCGATATAGTCACGTTTGAACAGTGTGGTGATGATGGCGGCTCTTGTAGCGGGCGTGCCGATGCCCAGCTCCTTCACGGCCTCGCGTGCCTGTTCGTCGGCTATCTCCCTGCCGCAGGTCTCCATTGCTGCCAGCAGCGTGGCTTCGGTATAGAGCGGTCTGGGCACGGTCTTCTTCTGGGCCAGTCCGAATCCTGAAACAGGGACCGTGTCCCCTTCGGCAAATACGGCCGTACCCTCGTCGGTTTCCGGTTCGTCGTCCTGCCTGTCCTCTTTCCTGCGGAAGATGCCGCGCCATCCCGGACTGACGACAAGGGAGCTTTTCGAGCGGAAATCCATGTTGTCCAGACGGCACTCCATAAGAATCAGTTCCTTCTCGCAGCATGGAGAGAACGCCTCCAGCATACGTCCGGCTATCAGCGTATAGACGGCCTCTTCCGCCTCGGAAAGCCCTTCGGGTGCGATGCCGGTCGTGATGAGGGCATGGTGGTCCGTCACTTTCCTGTCGTCCACGCTGCGGGTGTTGAGACGCGCAAAGTCAAGGATTCCGGCACTTGTGGCGAATCCGGGCATGGCCAAGATTCTTTCCAGCAGACCGGGTACGCAGGCCATCACGTCGTGCGGGATATACCGGCTTCCCGTTCTCGGGTAGGAAATGAGCTTCTTCTCGTAGAGCGACTGGGCGATGTCCAGCGTCTTTGCCGCGGGCAGGTCGAGGTGCACGTTGCAGTCCTTCTGAAGTGCCGTCAGGTCGTAGAGCAGCGGCGGCTGTTGCAGGGTTCTCCTGCGTTCCACCTTCGTGACCGTCGCCCGGGAATCGGAAGAGATACGGCGGTAGGCCGTCTCAGCCTCCTGTCGGTCACTGAAGTTCGCCGTGTGGAAGAAGCGGCGGTGCGAATCCCCGTTCTTCAGGGTGACGTGCAGCTGCCAGTACGGTGTGGAGACAAAGCTCCGGTTCTCCCTGTAGCGGCTGCATATCATGGCGAGCGTCGGCGTCTGTACCCGTCCGATGGAGTTGTTGGACGAGCCGGAAACGATGGCCAGGGCACGGCTGGCGTTCATGCCCACCAGCCAGTCCGCCTTCGCGCGGCTGTCGGCGGCGGCATACAGGCTGTCGTATTCCGAGCCGTCCTTCAGTTCCTCCAGACCTTTCCGTATGGCCTCGTCAGTAAGTGAGGAAATCCACAGGCGTCTGAACGGTTTCTTGCAGCCCAAGAAGGCATATATCCAGCGGAAGATAAGTTCCCCTTCGCGACCGGCATCGGTAGCCACGATGATGCTGTCACAGCGGTTGAACACGCTTTCTATGACTTTCAGCTGTTTCGAGGCGGCGATGTCCGTGACCATTCCCCTGTCCGTGCGCACCTGTCGGGAGACCAGGCGGAACGGGTCCGGCAGCATCGGCAGGTCCTCCGCCGCCGTTTTCGTGTAACCGTAAGTGTCCGGCATGGCCAGCGACACGAGGTGTCCCAGTGCCCATGTTACCATATATCCGTTGCCGGAACAGTAGCCGTCATTTCTTGTATCAGCCCCGACTACACGGGCTATGTCCATGCCTACACTCGGCTTTTCTGCGATGATTGCTATCATATTGTTAGGATAAAAATTAAGCCGTTTCCCGTTTTCCGTGCGGAAGACAGGAAACGGCGGTAAGACATCGGTTTACTTGATAATTGCTCTCAGGCTATCTGCCCAGCGGTGTCACTCCCTGGATTTCCAGCAGCGGTGCCTCGCCCTTGCGGACCAGCTGCAGGGTGGCGTCCATCACCACGTCCACGCCGAGGAGCACGAGGCTCAGGGACATCACTTTCGTTTTCTCTCCCCTGAGGAGGGTGTCCATTTCGCCGGAGAGTTCCAGCTCGTCCTTCATGATACCGATACCGGAGAGTTCGTCCCAGTTCACTTCATCAGCCTTGAAAGGCATGTCGTTTCCGTTTTCCTTTTTCATATTTCTTTCTTTTTTTGATTCAACATTCATTTTTCAGTAACCTGCCATCAGGCAATGCTCGCACCTTTTGACTTGCGGTTTCCCTGTTCCTGTCGCTGGCTGTTGGCCACCACGTTTCGCTGCGAGGCGTCACGCTTGCGGTCAGGATTCTCGTTGTAGAAGTCCAGCCGTCCCTGGTTGAAGTTCGCCTTGACGTACTGCGAGATGGTCTTCCCGTCATATCCCTTGATGCCTTCCACCAGCACGGCCTTTCCGCTTTGCAGGTCCGCACGCTGCTTTCTGGTCAGCTCCACGTCCCACACTTTGGTAGGAATCTTGAAATCCTCGCGCTGCTCGAAGCCGTCCGGCGTGCGGGAGTAGCTCAGGCGTCCCGTCTCCAGGTCGGCCTTGATGAAGGAGGAGAATTCCTCTCCCTTGCGGTTCACCATGTCGTTGAGGAAGATCACCTTGCCGTCACGGAGCTGCTGCTGTTCCTCCAGCGATATTTTCACTCCGTTGATTTCGTTGGGGATATAGATTTCACGTGCGCCCTCCGGGGAGTCCGGGTTGTAGCGGGTGTAGGACGGGCGGCCCGTCGCCTCGTCCAGCTTCACGTAGGAGGAGAACACCTCGCCGTCCTTGCGCTGCATTCCCTCCACGAAGATGGCTTTTCCGGCGTTCAGGTCCTCAATCTGTTTCTGTGTCAGTTCCACGCCCCCGAGTGTCTGGCGGTTGAAGAGCTTGTCGTTCTCGAAAATGAATTCGACACCTCTGCGTTCGGCATTCACCTGGATGAAGGCGTTGAACTCGTTGCCGGACTTGGCGATCATGCCCTCTACATAGACCTTCTTGCCTTCACGCAGGTCGTTCTGCTCCTGCTCTGTCAGTTCCACGCCCTTGATTTCCCTTGGGATGAAGGCATTCTCCGCTTTCATGGCGACCACCTCGTTGGTCAGCTTGTCGATGCTGATGAAGGATGGGATATACTCCCCGTTGCGTCCTTTCAGTTCCACGACACGCCCCATGTTGCCCGTTTCGAGCAGGTTCTTCTTGTCCTCGTCGGAGAAGATATGTCCGAAATACGGTCGGTCGAGGTCGGGTTTCTGTCGGATACCATGGATGCCGAGCACCACTTCGCCCGCCATGGACTGCTGGAAGGACAGACGTGCGTCAGTCCTCAGTACGGCCGAACCGAAGTTCATGCTGATGGGTACTACCTGGTTGGTCTTGTAGCCACGGAGCATCTGTTCGAGCAGTCCGCGTTCCTGGAGGTATTCACGGGAGATTCCGAAATTCTTTAGCTGTTCCCAGTTGATCATGGACTCGTTGTAACGGTACTGGGGGGACTGGGTCTGCGGCTGGCTGTCAGCTGCGGCAGCCTGCTGCTGGGTTTCATTTTTCTTTGCCATTTCTTCTTGATTTTGTTGGTTGATACTTTGGTTTTCCTTGTTGCGCGGAACAATCTCGTACTGCTTGAGAAATTCCTCCACGGCTTTTGTCTTTTTTCCTGCGGCGATGTCCTCGATGGCCTGCTGTACGGCAGGGTCGTCCAGCCTGTCTTCCTTGACGGAGAGGATTCCGAAGCGTGTCGGGTCTTTCAGCTGGCTCCAGAAGTTCTTGATGAAGTTCTCGAAGGCGTCGGCATAGCGGTCAATTTTCAGGAAGGAGTTCCGGTTCTTCTTGTCGGCGGCTACCGTGTTGAATTTTCCGTCCTTTCCGATTTGAGATACCGCTTCAAGAATCAGTTCCATCTTGTCGAGGATGAACACGATGTCACTCATCTGCTCATTTTCGGTGACCTGCGGTTTCGCGGGTTCTTCCCTTGCATTTTTCTTTGCCATAACATTTGATTTTTAGTGTTGATAACTCATGTTGTCAGTGCAAATATATAGGAGAAAAATTGATAAATAATTGATTTGCAATACGTTAGGATATACATTACACCATGTGTCATCACATTACACCGCAAGCCGGAGAAAACGGAGTGAAAATGCGTGGGAAAACGGCAGGAAAAGAAGAAAAAAACAAGGGACGAAAAAGGAAAGGGAAAAGACGGGAACAGGCCGGACAGACACGGGCATGGCGGTACACGCTGCCGCACGGAAGAAAAGGAAAAACTGTAATTATGCAGAGTTGGGAGCGAGCTGCTTTTGTCCCCCCCACTTGATGTGTCCTTTTGTGACAGGAAGCGGATTTCCGTTTAGTGGAATAACCGGATGGCGTAATCCATTGGGACGGCATACGGGAGCATGGTTCTCCCGCCGGATTCTTTTTTATTTTGACCTGTATCTATGCGTCGTAGGTCGCTTCGCTTGCTAAGTCCCGGTACTTTCCCCAACTCGGACGGCAATACCGGAGCGTTTTTTCGGGCGGAAAATTACCGCAGGGAATTTTGTGTCCCGAAAACCGGAGGCTTGAACGTGGAGGTATTCGCCCTCCGAGTTAACTTCTCTGAAGGGACTTATCAAGTGAAGCGTGGCTTATGATGCCATTTTATAGAAATATGGAGAAAAATTCCCTTTCAACATAAAAAATGCAATAAATCTGCGTAAGTAGTCAAAAAATGACTACTTTTGCAATGCCATTGCAGTTAAATTATGAAGAAGCATATAGAAACTTTGTCAGATTGGATTGAAAGCCTGGAAGTAAGGGGATATTACACCTTCACTAAAGAGGATATAGAAAAGCAATTCCCCTCAGCGGGTAAGGTATATATTAAAACCGCATTGTACCGTTTGGCCGCCAAAGCGAAGATTGTTTCTCCCTGGCGTAATTTTTATGTCATTATGCCTGTGGAATATTCGTTAAAAGGCGTAATTCCGCCTGTTTTCTATATGGATCAGCTGATGTCCTATCTTGGGAAAAGATATTATGTTGCTCTTTTGAATGCGGCTTCATTTTATGGCGCGTCACATCAAAGAGTACAGACATTTTCCCTCATGGTGGAACAACCGAGCATGAGGAATACTTCAAAAAGCGGAACATCCATATTGTTCTTTTCCAAGAAGAAAATAAGTATGGAATTTGTAAGGAAGCACAAGACGCGGACAGGTTACATCAATGTTTCTTGTCCTGAACTGACAGCCGTTGATCTGGTGGAAAACGAAAAAAGTGTAGGTGGTCTGAATCGCGTCTGCACCGTGTTGAATGAATTGGCTGTGACAATGAATCTGGACAGCCTGGATGATTCCTTTTTCAAGACATCGGCCATACCGGTCTTTCAACGTCTGGGTTATATTCTGGAACATGTATTGGAAAGAGCGGATTTGGCGGAAACCTTATATTCCAAAATGGAGGTTGCAGGACTGAAATTTAGAAAGATACCGTTTAAGATAAACAAACCGACAGAGGGTTGTGAGGTTGACAAGAAATGGAAAGTAATCATTAACCAGGAAATAGAAATAGACGAATGATACCGGAATTTGCAATCAGAGAATGGAGCGAACATGTTCCATGGACAGAGTCCGAACAGGTCGAACAGGATCTGCTGATATGCAGAGCCTTGACTGAGATATACAAGGATGAATATCTTGCTTCCCATCTGGCTTTTCGCGGAGGGACCGCATTACACAAGTTGTTTCTCTCGCCCCAACCCAGGTACAGTGAAGATATTGACTTGGTACAGATTAATGCAGAACCGATCAAAGAGACCTATGACCATATAAGAGATGCACTCGCTTTTCTCGGAGAGCCGAAAGTGAAGCAGAAAAAGCACAACAACACTTTGATTTTCAGGCTGGAATCAGAAACCATACCAGTGGTCCCGATTCATCTGAAAGTGGAAATCAACTGCAAGGAACATTTCAGTGTACTGCCTATGCAACGTATGCCATTTTCAGTGGTCAACAAATGGTATAACGGAAAATGCGATGTCCTGACTTATCAGTTGGATGAACTGGTTGGTACAAAACTGCGTGCCTTGTACCAACGGAGAAAAGGACGTGATTTGTATGATTTGTACAAGGCCTTGACCACATCAGACATCAACATAGACAACGTGCTGGCTTGCTATCAGAAGTATATGGAATTTGTGGTTGACCACATTCCTACTTACAAAGAATTTATTATCAATATGGAAGACAAAATGCAGGATGATGAGTTCTTGGGTGATACCATGCAGTTGCTTCGGCCGGATGAAGAGTTCAATCCGCAGGAAGGCTATGAGGTGGTACGAACGCTCCTGTTAGACAGGTTACAAAAGTGATGAAAGCCCATTTTCTCATTTACCGGGGGAAATGGGCTTTACAGGATTTTATCTTCAGGTGTGTATGCTCCATCCATGGAACGGATTGAGCATCACGGCGTATGATTCGTCCGGTCTGCCATGATAGAGTACCCCTCCGACGACTCCAGTCCGTCCGTCGGGAGTTCTTTCGGCGAATCCGAACGAATGGGGTGCAAAGTCCCAGTAGAGTTCTATTTCATATTTCCCGTTTGAGTTCTTTTCCCACTGTTGCAATCGTTCGATGCACTGTTGTAAGGTATTGACTCCGATACTTTTTGCGTATTCCACCACCTTGTCGTAGTGTTCCTGACATTTGATTATCATATTCATTCATTTTTATGTTGTCTGTAACAGTTCTTCATATTCACCGAAGCCGAAACATCCGGCTATGACAAAATCTTCCCCGCTTCTGTCAGCCAGCGACAGCAGGCTGTCCAGAGTATCGCAGTAGAAGAAGATTTCATCGTCCATTTCCGTATCGGAATCCATGTCCAGGGCTATTCTTGTCTCCAGTGTCTCCAAGGTGTCGTTCCAGCGTATGATGCATTCGAGGAAATGCGGTTCACGTCCCTTTTCAGTACGGTACTCCTGATATTTTTCACGGATTTCCTTCTTGATTTCCTCCGGCTTCTTCCAGGAACTGTCATCCACGATTTCAAGACTCAGCCCCTCGACAAGCAGGCACGTGCCTTTGTCATATACCATCAGGGTACGTTTTCCCATGTGGCTTTTTCTCAAGTTTCCCCAATCGGGAATATCCCATCGTTCGGTAGTCCATACTCCCCGGTAATTTTCGGGGACAGCGAGGTATTCGCTCAGTGTCATTCTTTTCATCTTTCTGTGTATTTATGGTGAAACAAAAAGAACCTTGCAGGTCTTGCAAGGCTCTCCAAATGCGGGATAGCGGTCAAACTCGTTGCAGGTGTCCCAGTCCACGCTCATCGTGTATCCTTTCGGGAAATGTGTGCCGACAAACTTTTCAATCATAGCCCGTTCCTCTTCGTTCAGGCTGCCGTCCTCTTCCGTTCCGTATTCCAGGGCATATATGGCCCATTCGGGAATGTTGTCCCATTCCGTCTTTTTCATGTGCGCTGCCATAGCATACCGTTTATGCGGCGGAAAGTCTGCCGATTATCTCCTGAAGTTCCTGTTCCCATTTTCCGTCGCCATTGCCGAAGGATGGATAGGTAAGCTGGTACCAGTTGTGGTAGTCGAAGAGTTTCATCCTCAGCGGATAGTAGTCGAACATTTTCCGGCCGTCCCTGAAGATGCGGATATGATTTATGCCTACGTTCATGGCCTGTAGTCCGTGTCCGTTTAGAATCTCATGGAATCTTTCCATCGGGGTGAAGTTGCTTCTGCTCATATCTTTCATTTTTTTGAGTTAGACATCTGCGGCTTGTCAAGCCGGTATTTTATTTCTTGCCTGCCTTTCTGTCCCGTGCCGGATTGCGCAAGGCTTTGCGAAAAAATACCGGAGCCCCTGGCGAGGATGATTTTTTCAGCAAACCACGGAGGGGCCCGGCCTTGCACAATCCAGCGGGCACGGGACGACCTTTGCAGGCGGAAATAAAACAGCGGTCTCCTTTTTTCTCTATTTTCAGTCATTGTTTTCTTCTCCCTCCTGCTGCGGGATGAGGTGTCTCAGCTCCGGATCATTTTTTATTCTTTCCATCTCTTCTTCTATTATCTGCAACACGTCCGCCTTTATCTGCGAGTAGTTGCGGTCAATCTGCTGCTGCATGATGTCGTTTCCGTCCGCGTCCCTGAACTCGTTGATGACAGGAATTTTCCTGTAGGCTTTCATCTCTTCCGATACCTTTGCGCTGTCCACGATGATGCGGGCATGGAAAATCTTCTGGTCTATCTCCTCCCCGAAATTGTCTGCCACGCTGCCCACGAACGTACCCTGCGAGAGGTTGGCTATCTTGGAAGCGGGTATCAGGGAATCAAGCTGCGTGTTGATGGAAGTCGAAGTGTCCTGACGGTTGATGGATATGGACTGCCGCTGCTGGAGTATTTTGCCGAACCGTTCCGACAGAGATTTTGCCGTTTCTCCGACCACCTGTCCGCTGAAGATGTTGCCCACTGTGTTTTGGATGACCTTTGCCTCCTTGTCTCCGTAGTCGCGTGCAAGCTGCGAGAAGTCCTGGAAGCCGAGACAGACGGCCACCTTGTTGCTTCGGGCGGTTGCAATCAGGTTGTCAATACCACGGAAATAGATGGTCGGAAGCTCGTCAATGATGATGGAACTTTTCAGTTGTCCTTTCTTGTTCACCAGTTTAACGATGCGCGAATTATACAGGCCGAGAGCCGCCGAATAGATATTCTGCCTGTCCGGATTATTACCCACGCAGAGGATTTTGGGGTGTTCGGGATTGTTCAGGTCAAGGGTGAAATCGTCTCCCGTCATCACCCAGTAAAGCTGTGGCGAGATCATTCGCGAAAGAGGGATTTTCGCACTTGCTATCTGGCCCTGGAGCTGGTCTTGAGCTCCACCTTGCCATGCGTCCATAAAGGGGGAAAGATAGTTTTCGAGGGACGGATAAGAGGTAAGAATCGTGAAGATATCGGCATACGGCTTGTTAAGAAATTCGATTGCATGAGGGAACGTGCAATACTTTCCGTCCTTGTAAATCCGCAAATACCAGATGATTGCGGCAAGCAGGATAATCGGTGACTCCACGAAAAAATCACCCTGTTTCTGTATCCAGGTCTTGTTCAAATTGAGCATTATGGTATAGGCACTTTCGTAGGCATCGCTGATATCTGCCATGAATCTTGGATTGATTGGATTGCATCGGTGGCTGCGTCTGGGGTCGTCGAAATTGATGACATAGAATTCCGGCTTGACTTTGTAATGTTGTCTGTGCTTGAGCAGATGGTTGTAGGCTATCTCCGAAAGGTCCGGAAACTTGTAGTCATAGATATACATGGCAAAGGATTTCTCAATCTGCTGTTTGATGTAGTTGTTTACCACGGCATAGCTCTTTCCCGAGCCTGGTGTTCCCAGCACGATAGAGGCCCGGAACGGGTTTACGATATTGATCCAGCCGTCCCATTCCTTGCCCTGATAGACAAATTTCGTGGGCAGGTTGACGGAATACTCGTTTTCCATAAGCCTTGTTTCCTGCATGAAACTTTCGTTGGCGGTGTTGAACACGTCTTCCATGAGGTTGTGTTTCAGCATACGGCTGATCCATATTCCCGACATGAGCAGGAGAATGTAGCCTGCGGTGAGCGTCAGCGTATATACGGTAGCGTTCACTGTCGTATTGAACGGCAGGTCGAGCATCCACCAGTTCATGAAGAACAGGACGATGCCGCCGAGGAAGGCGGCGTATATTTTCCGCCACGTCATCTTCTGGTTCTTGACACCTTTCGTACCCAGACACGAAAGTCCCAGGAATATGAAGGCGAACACTTTTGTCACAAGCAGGTTGCTGAACAGTCCTGCCGTCCTCTGGAAGTTCAGCAGAATCCTGTCCACGACTCCGATGTTGATGCCCATATCCACGAATGCACTGTAGCAGAACCAGTAGACATGGATTACAATAAACACGATGGAAATGGCACGCATGAACTCCATGACCTTGGCCAGTCCTCTTAAATCATCTTCTTGTTGCATAACTGTAAAAATTTTGATGGTTGGTAATTGACAATCAGGATATGCCGCGTGAACGGCGTTTCTTCTTTTTCTTGCGTTGCAGTCTGCGGGCGAGTGCCTCCTCCTGCGGGTCCGGTCCGTTGATGTCGGGACTGAATATTCCGAAAGCCTGCTCGATGGCGCTTTCCATGTTGTCGGAAAGGCTCTCCCGTGTGGAGGCATATTGTCCGGGGGATTCCGGCTCCGGAAATTCCTGCGGCCTGTTAAAAAGCTGTTCGAAGGCGTTGGCGGAAAACTCCTTGCCCAGGCGGGAGCCGTTATATACCTCCCTGTTCCTGTGGTCTATGAAAGTCACGCCGTAGATGCGGCCTTCCTCGTTTTCCCTGAACACCACATCAATGCCTTTTTCCCCGAGCAGCCGGATGAAATCTTCCCGGTTTCCACGGCAGCCGTGCATGGCCAGCGTGACGGCATTATGGATTTTCGGCTGCCACTTCCGGTTTCTGAAATCACGGACATTGACGGCAATCCTTTTTTCTATCCCTTCGTAGCCGAAACGCTTGCCGATGAGCGAAGACTTGATGGGCGTACATACCGACCTGCCCGCATCGTCCGTCAGGGTATATACGATGCCGTTGTAAGGTGAGCCTTCAAATTCTCCCCGAACCTGTCTGGCCTCGATGTTGAAGCATGAGAGCATGGCACTGAACTCCCCGAATGTCTGGAAGCGGTAGGCGGTGAACACGCTTTTGAGGATATTGCCGACCTGACGTTTCACGTCCCCGTCCCGGTAGTCTGCCTTCTTAAGATACGGTTCCAGCAGTTCGTTCCGCTTGTCGGCCACAGGCTTGAGCCCGAATCTGTTTTCCAGTTCCCGGCAGGCTTTCATCGAACGGTTCCATTCGTATGCGTCACTGATTTTTTCGCCGTTCTCCTTCACGCAGGTGGAGACAATATGGACATGCCTGCGGTCGATGTCCTCATGCAGATAGACGATGTAGGGCTGGTCGCCGTAGCCCATCTTCTGCATGTACTCGCGTGCCAGTTCCGCGAACTGCCCGTCCGTGAGGCGGTCGTCCACCGATGGGTTCAGGGAGATATGCAGTACCGGCTTCTCCGTGTTCCTGTTGGCGGCGAGGTAGCTCTCGAAAGCCCACAGCGTCTGCTGCATGACATTGTGGGGATTTCCGGTGAGGTCGGTAATCATGCGGTTGCCCGCGATGATATGGGCGGTTGCCTCGTCCACTTTACGCTGGTTGTAGATGACCGCCCCGTAGAGCGATACACCCCGGTTGATCTTAGCCACCATTCTGCTGTTCCTCCTTCTTTCTTTTTATAAGGTATTCCTCCTCGAACTCCCGGGTAAGCATGACAATCCGCTTGCTCAGTACCACCAGGTCAATAGTAGCTTTCTCCAGGTTTCGGAGCAGGGCGAACGCCCGTTTCTCGCCGAAATTGGACTTGACAGCCTTCACTGTCTGGTTGTAGTTGTTGCCAATAGCCTGGAACTGGTGGTAGAAATTGGTCAGCCTGATGTAGTAGTCCATCGCCGCCTTGTCGATTCTGACCACCTTCATTTCGCGCCCGAAAATCATCGCCTTGATGAACTTGGAATGCTGTTTCAGTCCAGATTTCTGGAACAGGATTTCAAAGTGGCCGTTCTCTTCCGAGTTCAGCCGTACTACATAGCGGTGTACCGCCGGGTCTGTTTTCGGCTTCCGTCCCGCACCTTTTCTTGTCTTTCTTTTACTGTTTTCTTCCATACGCATTGAGATTTTCTGTTGCTGATTTTCCGTCATGGATTTCCGACTTTGGAGGAAATCCCTCCCGAGCCTTCAGGCGAGCGGCAAGTTTGTTTTGAGTGCCCGAATTTATTTCGGGTGCCTCAAAACACAACTTGCTATGTTCGCTTGAACATGAATTTGCTTTCATCAAATTGAGTTTTGACCTTCAGCCTCATTCTTCGGCTTCGGGAATACTCCGCGGCGGTTTCCATTTCGTTGTCGGTGGCAAAGTTACGTCGGTATATCTATCTGTAAAACAGTATGTTATATGTAACAAGATGTCATACGGTGACAAGGGTCGTCACCGTCTCCGGATGATGGTGATTATTCGGGAAAATCCCCTTTTATTTGCAGTGCGGACGGTTGCAACCGGCCTTCTGATAGCGGAATAATGGTCATGTTATCCGATGATTCCGGTAACGGTTGGGATGATGGAAGCAATATCGGACGGGACCGTTGACGGATTGTCATGACCAACAGACAGACCGCGGATGGAAGCTATGTCGGAAAGATGCGGTAACAGTCGCATCAAAGGTTATGACACCGGATGATACCGTTAATGGATGCGGATTCGGATGGTTGGAAAGAAACGTCTGCGGATTCACGGATTAGTGGATGACACCGGTATTTATTCAATAACAATTAAAAAGAAAGACTTATGAGTAAAGAAACTTTGTTCGTTGCGATCAGCAACCAGAAAGGAGGGGTCGGGAAATCGGCCCTGTCCGTAGTGCTTGCCAGTTACTTCCATTTCGAGAAGGGACTGAACGTGGCTATCGTTGACTGTGACTCTCCCCAACACAGTCTCGTACGTATGAGGGAGCGTGACAAAAAGGCTGTTTCCAACAGTGCCTATTACCGGCAACTGATCAAACAGCAGTGGAACCAAGTGCAGAAAAAGGCCTATCCCATTGTAGGCTCCACCGCTGAAAAGGCAAGGGAGGCGGCTGATGCGATTGCGGCAAGCGGGGATTACGACCTTATTTTCGTGGATCTTCCCGGAACGGTCGAGTCCACCGGGGTATTCCGTACGATTGTCAATATGGATTACGTGCTTACTCCCACCGTTCCGGACCTGATTGTGATGCAGAGTACGCTGTCCTTTGCCACGACCGTGCTTGACCATATCAAGAAGATGGAAAATACCCCGTTGCTCAAGGACATCTTCTTTTTCTGGAACAAGTTGAAAAAACGTACCAATGTGGAGATTCTCAGGTCATATTCGGAAGTCATGAGGGAGCTGCATCTGACAGTCCTTGACAGCACGCTTCCTGACCTGTGCCGTTATGAAAAGGAGATTACCCATGCCAAGCGTGCCTTTTTCCGTTGCACGCTGCTGCCGCCTCCGGCCAGACAACTGGAAGGCAGCGGGCTGGTGGAACTTGCGGAAGAGCTTATGGTCAAACTTAAACTCGGACAGTCATGAAAAAGAAAATCGTAGAGGTGGACGAAGATGTCCTGAAGGAAATCATTGTCGGTGACATACCTGTTTTCGGCAAGGACAGCCCCGCCCCGAAAGAAAAGTCCGTGGAACATCAGGAAGCGAAAAGCCCCGCCGCAACCGTACCGGCAGATACTCCAGCGGAAAAGCCCTCCGTGGAGAAGCCCAAAAGGAAAAAGGATGAATCCTTCGGATACCGGGAAAGGTTTCTGGTCAATATACCCGCGTCAAACCGTTCCCATGTGTATATCAACCGTGAAGTGGCCGAGTGCATCAAACGGGTACTGCCCGTCATCGCTCCGGAGATGAGCATATCCGGCTTTATCAGCAATATCCTTGTGGACCATCTGCAGAAACACTGGGACGAAATCAACGAATTGTATAACAAAGAGTATTATAAACCATTAAAACCATTTTGATTATGACACAGATTATTTTTCAGGCCATTGTTGCCTGTTGCTGCATTTACACTGTTTACAGATTGTCATTGTTTGTTTTCCGTAGGCTGTCCAAGGGCAGGAAAAGCGGAAAGGATGTCCGCGACGTTTCTGTAGAAACGGCAGACATCACAAGAAATGACAATGGGGATGATGATGCTTCCGAAATAACATTTGAGGTACTGGAAAACACATCCGCTTTCAAGTCTTCGGAAACCGGTTCTTATAAATCCTCCTATCTGGTAAGTTATCCTGTAGGCAACCGGATACAAGTATATATCAACCGGGAGAGTTATGCCTACATCAAGCGTTTTCTGGCAGTTACCGCTCCTGAGATGCCCATTTCCGGTTTTGTAAACAGGATTATAGATGAACATTTGAAGAAGTACGAGCATGAGATGTCAAAGCTGTACACGGAATGTATCACCAAACCTTTATAATTATGACTGCGATATTTTATTTTACCGTAAAGGCAGTATGTGCTGTCTATATATTGTGCCATTTGTGGACATTCATTTTCCACAGACGTATGTACGGAATATGGGACCGCATTTTAAGGCTGATGCGGATTGCCCGTGTCAGAGTGTGGAGATACCGCAAACAACGCAAGGAAGAGGCGGAGCGTCGTGCCCGCAGAAAGGCAAGGCGCAGAAAGCCGGAAACGGATAAGTCCAAAGGAAAAACCGAAACGGCTGTTCCATCCTCTTCTTCGGATGACGATGATGTGATAGGCAAGACAAAGGTCATCTATCTGGAAGACCCGAAAGTTGCAAGGATGACTCCAACCCGTTCCGAGCCGATGGAGAAAATTCCATTGGAGGAAGACGAGGATATCGGTTCTGATGATGTGGAGCAGGAAAACAAAGGACTGACTGAAGAAGAGCGTGAGGAACTGATGGCTCCCGTAGATGCCGAACCCGACCCGGATTTCAACACAGCATTGACAATCGAGGAAATAAACAACGTGGCGGAGGTACTTACATCCGGGATTGTTGACGAACAGAAAGCCCTGCGTGCCGCAAGAACCATCCATTACAAACTGAGTGAAACGGAGATACTGGCATTCCTGACCGACAAGCTGAGCAATCTGGAGAAGGTGAACGGTTTGCTTGACAAGTATCTGGGAAACCGGAGGGGTGTATCAGGAAGAAAAGGCGGTAAGGAAGATGAGCCTTTCGATATAGACAAGTATGCGTGATCAGGAAGTTCAAATGTGACCAACCTGAAGCGGTCAGGTCGTTGAAAGAGATATTGGTTGAATCTGAAAGAGTGGTACGTACAGGATAACTTTGGTTTCATACCCCTGCTTTCCCTTTTTAATATTTAGGGGGGAAGCGGGGGTATGCGATATGAGACGGTGGATATCCTATTTCCTATCCGGGTACAAAAGGTCGGGACTGACATTGATGAAACGTACGTAATCCTCCGTATGCGCGAAAGACTCGTCATTGATTCGTTCAGCCAGTTCATCGGGCGTCAGACATTCCACATCGTAGAATGCCTCGTCTTCAGGATCATCCAGACTTCTGGAGGGGGATTTCCTCCACATCTCAATGATTTTCTCATCAGAAACGTCTCTGCTGAAAAAACCGCAGTTCCATACAAAAGCGAGTAATCGCGTTTCTCTTTTCCCTGTATGGCCAGGGATTGTAATCTGTTCCTTTGATTTCATAAGTTCCTATTTTTTAGTCTGTTTTCTTTATAAATGCGTCTGACAAGTTTGTCAGCCAGTCTGGTGAGATCCGGATTGCCGGATTGGAAGGCCTGGTCCAGTAATCGGGTTATGTACCATATGTCCAGTTGCCGCAGTTCCGTGATTCGGATACTTGACAGTTCCATGGAGGTGGTGAGGTCTTCCATAAGGTCTTCCTCTTCGGGAATGCAGTTCAGGTCGAGAATGTTCCCGCAGCAACTGCAATGTGGGATGCCATAATAATCAGTATCGGAAGCTATGGTACGCATCTCTATGCCGGCCACTTCATTCAGGTTCGGAATGGCATTAGAGAGTTCATGATCAAGCATGAATGTTTCCGGGTCTTTTTTTATGGCCTGTAACAGTTCTTTTTCCATATCCAGTCTTTCCGCACATTCTTCACACATGTCATAAAGCATGTCTTCCTTGTCATTAAGGATTTCAAAAAGGTCATCCCCTTGAATGTCGATGGCGACAAAGCGTACAGAGGAGGAAAGGGAATGTTGGTATTTGGTGGCGAACGGGAGAAGAAAATCCGAACAAATCTTTCTTGTCTTCATTTTGTCCGGGCATGTCATTTTTCGGAAAATGTCCATGATAGATCCGTATAGATACTTTGAGTATCCGTTCATGTTTTTTAATCTGTTCATTTTATATTCGGTTTATTTGGTTCATGATTGTTTTGTAATGCAGTTATGTCCGTTATCACTTCTCCAGTAAACAGATTGATGACTTCCCGTCCAGTTTCCACGGCCTTTTTCACGGTATGGTATGTGCCTCCGTTGCACACGTTGTCCCAATATGCTATTACCAGTGAAGCCCTGCTGACCATATAGGTGTCACGGCGCAGGTAACATCCCCTGTAATATTTTTCTGAAAGCATCACTACCCGGTCAGCCTTCTTAAGCAGTTCCCAGTAAAGCAGCTGGTCTTGCGGGTCAAACCATTCGGCTTGGGCTCTGAAAGGGATAGCAGCCGCCAGCGTCATATCCTCATATTGTTCTTTCAGTTGCAGGACAGCTTCAGCCGCTATCATGTCGAACCCTTCTGCCATGCCCGAATAAAATTCTCTGAAACCTTCTTCATAGAGGTTTTTTATCATAGTTATGACCTTTTCCCTGATTTGTCCGCTGAGGTTCCGGTAGTCCTTGTTTACCTGCATCAGTCTTTGTTTCCGGTGTCCCGTGAATGCCGCTACCTTTTTTTCTTCCTGTTTCATGATGTTCTGTTTTTTGTTCTACATGTGTCCGGTATATGCCGGAGTTTGATTTCTTGCAGGCTTTTCTGTCCCGTGCCTGGATACTGCAAGGCTTGTCGGGAGAAAATACCGCAAGCGCAGCGAGGATGATTTTCTCCAGGACAACCGGAACGGCCTGCCTTGCAGATTCCGTAAAGGCACGGGCTACCTTTGCCGGAAAAATCAAAGGACGTTTTTCCGCTGTTTTTCCGTTGCCGGAATCCCTTTCCGATGTAACGTAATGACACCCGATGTCATGCGTCGTCAGTGTTGTAAATCAATGAATTAAGCGTTATATATTCGTGGTCGAAATCATTTTTTGTCTCACCAATTAAAAGTTTCGACACATGAAAAAAAGATTCTTTTTTGCAGCCATGATGCTGCTTGCAACGACAGGGGCTTTCGCCCAGGGTAACGGTATCGGCGGTATCACTGAAGCCACCAACATGGTCACTTCCTATTTCGATCCGGGAACCAAACTGATTTATGCCATCGGAGCCGTGGTCGGCCTTATCGGAGGCGTGAAGGTCTATTCCAAGTTTTCCTCGGGAGATCCCGACACCTCCAAGACGGCAGCCAGCTGGTTCGGTGCCTGCATCTTTTTAATCGTAGCCGCCACAATCTTACGCTCATTCTTCCTCTGATTATGGCGGAGTATCCTATCAACAAGGGAATCGGCCGCAGCCCTGAGTTCAAGGGGCTGAAAAGCCAGTACCTGTTCATCTTCGCCGGCGGACTGCTCGCCCTGTTCGTCCTGTTTGTCATCATGTACATGGCAGGCATCGACCAGTGGGTATGTATCGGTTTCGGTGTCATCTGCGCTTCGGTGCTTGTCTGGGTGACTTTCCGCCTGAACGCGAAATACGGTGAATGGGGACTGATGAAATTGCAGGCGCTGCGCCGCCATCCCCGCTACATCATCAGCCGGAAGGGTTTTCTCCGGTTGATTTGTCCAACCCCGAAAAAACGAAATGTATGAGAAATGTAATGAAAGCCGCCACACTGGAAAGCCGGTTTCCGCTGATGGCCGTCGAGCACGGGTACATCATCAGCAAGGATGCCGACATTACCGTGGCCTACAGGGTGGAGCTGCCGGAAGTGTTCACGCTGACACGCGCCGAGTACGAGGCCCTCCATTCCACATGGGCGAAGGCTGTCCGGGTTCTGCCGAACTACAGCATCGTCCACAAGCAGGACATCTTCATCGAGGAGAGCTACAGACCTGATATCTGCCGGGATGACCTGAGTTTCCTCAGCCGAAGCTTTGAACGGCATTTCAACGAGCGGCCGTACCTGAACCATACCTGCTATCTGTTCCTGACCAAGACCACGAAGGAACACAGCCGCACGACAAGCAGTTTCAATGCCCTCACGCGCGGGTTCATCATCCCCAAGGAGATGCAGGACAAGGATACCGTCGCACGCTTCCTGGAATGCTGCGGGCAGTTCGAGCGTATCGTGAACGACAGCGGTCTGCTCCGCATGGTCAGGCTGACGGACGAAGAGATTACCGGTACGGAAACCTCCGCGGGCATTATCGAAAAGTATTTTTCGCTTTCGCAGGAAGATACGACCAGCCTGCAGGACATCACTCTCGGAGGCGGGGAAATGAAGGTCGGCGACAACCTGCTCTGCCTGCATACCCTCTCCGAAACGGAAGACCTGCCGTCATCCGTGGGTACGGACAGCCGTTATGAACGGCTCTCCACGGACCGCAGCGACTGCCGCCTCTCCTTTGCCGCGCCGATAGGGATACTGCTCACGTGCAACCATATCGTGAACCAGTATCTCTTCATAGACGATTCGGCCGAGAACCTGAGGAAATTCGAGCAGACCGCCCGCAACATGCACTCGCTGTCCCGTTACAGCCGTTCCAACCAGATCAACCGTGAATGGATTGAGGAGTACCTGAACGAGGCGCACAGCAAGGGACTCACTTCCATCCGTGCGCACTGCAATGTCTTTGCATGGAGCGACGACCGGGAGAAGCTGAAGCGTATCAAGAATGATGTGGGCAGCCAGATTGCCCTGATGGAGGCCAAGCCCCGTCACAACACGGTCGATGTGCCGACACTCTTCTGGGCGGCTATTCCCGGCAATGCCGGTGATTTCCCGTCAGAGGAAAGCTTCTACACCTTCATCGAGCAGGCCCTGTGCCTGTTCATCGGGGAAACGTCCTACAAGGATTCGCTCTCGCCGTTCGGCATCCGCATGGTGGACCGTCTGACCGGAAAGCCTGTCCATCTGGACATTTCCGACCTTCCGATGAAGAACGGTACGATTACCAACCGCAACAAATTCATCCTTGGACCTTCGGGCAGTGGAAAGTCATTTTTCACCAACCACATGGTGCGCCAGTATTACGAACAGGGAGCGCATGTGCTGCTGGTGGACACGGGAAATTCCTATCAGGGGCTGTGCAGCCTTATCCATGCCCGCACGCATGGCGAGGACGGAATCTATTTCACCTATGAGGAGAGCGATCCGATTGCCTTTAATCCTTTCTACGTGGAGGACGGTACGTTTGATATCGAAAAGAAGGAGTCCATCAAGACGCTTATCCTTACCCTGTGGAAACGTGATGACGAGCCGCCGACACGTGCCGAGGAGGTGGCGCTCTCCAACGCGGTCAATCTCTTTCTGGAGAAGATACGCACGGACAGTACCGTGGTTCCGTCCTTCAACACCTTCTATGAGTTCATCCGCGACGAGTATCAGGAAATCCTGAAGACCAAGCGTACACGGGAGAAGGATTTTGACGTGTGGGGATTCCTGAATGTGCTGGAACCTTATTACAAGGGTGGCGAATACGATTATCTGTTAAACTCCGACAAGCAGCTTGATCTGTTGTCCAAACGCTTCATCGTCTTTGAGTTGGACAATATCAAGGACAATAAGGTACTGTTCCCGATTGTCACCATCATCATCATGGAAACCTTCATCAACAAGATGAGAAAGCTGAAAGGTATTCGCAAAATGATTCTGCTGGAGGAGGCATGGAAGGCCATCAGCAAGGAAGGTATGGCGGAATATCTGAAGTACCTTTTCAAGACCGTCCGAAAGTTTTTCGGAGAGGCTGTTGTCGTTACCCAGGAGGTGGAAGACATCATTTCGTCACCCATCGTCAAGGGAACCATCATCAACAACAGCGACTGCAAGATTTTGTTGGACCAGAGGAAGTATGTCAACAAGTTCGATGAAATCCAGTCCCTGCTGGGTTTGACCGATAAGGAACGTGCCCAGATTCTCTCCATCAACATGGCCAACAGCCCGTCCCGCAAGTACAAGGAAGTGTGGATAGGTCTCGGCGGAACACAGTCGGCGGTCTATGCCACCGAGGTCTCGCCGGAAGAGTACTACACCTATACGACCGAGGAGACGGAAAAGCTTGAAGTAATGCGGCTTACCCGGAAGCTGGGTGGCAATATCGAGCTGGCAATCAAGCAGCTGGCCGAGAGCAAGAGGAAAAAGTGAAATCATTTATTAACCCATTAAACTTCTGAATTTATGTATAGCGATCTGGAATCTAATGAAAGCAAACGCCGTGAGGTCGTGTCATCCCTCTACTGGTCCCTGATGCAGGGCTGGAATATTCCTCTTTCCATACAGGAGTATTACGGACTCACGGAGGATTACCGTCTGTTCCATCAGCTTGAAGGGATGGCTCCTGACGAATACCTGCGGAAGAGGCAGACGGGGGAAGTACCCGACATTCTGGAGGTGGACGCAAGGCTGACACATGCGGTGGAGAAGATTTTTGAAAGCGTGTGTCCCCATCCTCCGGCAGAATACCTCGACAAGCTGAACGGGGAACTGGAGAGGCTGGGCAGTATTGCCGCCTCGCCGGGTTCCGTACATGACCCGATACATATCCGCCCGGATTTTCTCGTGAAATACGGCATTGACAGGAGCAGTCCGGAGGATGTGATACGGAAACAGGCGGAGAAGGCTTACCGGGAACTGGATGCCCGATTTGTCAGGATGACCGGCAGACGTCCCTATGCGGACGAGTTCTTCAGAAATATCAGGCCTGCCCGCACGGTCTCTTCGGAAACAACACTGCGGAGGAAACCGCACATCAACGTCCGTCCTAAGCCGAAAGGCCGCAGGATGGGACTCTGAATACAGACAGATAAAGTATCTACCAGTTAAAATCAAAGAATATGAATCAAGACGACAGAATGCATTATGAGATTTTTTTCAGTCTTTACAAGTTTATAAGGGAAGGTATGGAAATACCTCCGTCCATTCGGAAACATTGCGGTTTTGCCGATGAATACCGGATGTTTGAAGAGCTTAAGAAGATGGATCAGGAACTCTACGAACAGAAAAAACGGTCCGGGGAGATACCGGATATTGATACCGCTTATGCAAGACTTATCACTTCCGTTGAGAAATCCTTTGAAAGTATCTGTATTGAACCTCCCATCCCGTACCTCGTCAGACTGTGCAATGAGATGAAGGATCTGAAGGAACTGGCAACTGCTCCTGAATACATTGACGGGCAACCGCTCCATTTCTTCATCAAGTACGGCATTGAATGGAACCGTCCGGAGGATGTAATACGGAAACAGGCGGAAGCCGCTTTCGGAAAACTGTACGAAAGGTTTGTCAGTCTGACGGGCGGACGCTCCCAGGCGGACGCGTTCATGCGGGAACTGAAGGTGGAACGTCCCGCTCCTTCGGAAAAAACGCGGCGGAGGAAACCGCACATCACTATCCGTCCGAAGCCGAAAGGCCGCAAGATGGGACTCTGAACTAACGGAAAAGATTTATCAACCATTAAAGATTAACGACATGAAGAAAAGAATTATGACAGCCTTATGCTGTATCTGCCTCCTTTCGGCAGGCAGGGCACACGCCCAATGGGTAGTGACCGACCCAGGGAATCTTGCCCAGGGCATCATCAATGCCGCCAAGAATATCGTGCACACGTCCTCGACGGCAAGCAACATGGTCAAGAATTTCCAAGAAACGGTAAAGATTTACCAGCAGGGCAAGGAGTATTATGACGGTCTTAGGAAAGTGAAGAATCTGGTGCGCGATGCCCGCAAGGTGCAGCAGACCATCCTGATGGTCGGCGACATCACGGAAATCTACGTGACCAGTTATGAGCGTATGCTCAGTGACCCTTATTTCACCCCCGAGGAACTGAGTGCCATCGCCCTCGGCTACACGAAGCTGTTGGAGGAGAGTGCCAATCTGCTGACGGACTTGAAAACGGTGGTCAACGAGAACGGCCTTTCGATGAACGACAAGGAACGTATGGATATCATCGACCGCTGTTATACCGACATGCTGCAATACCGCAGCCTGGTGCAGTACTATACCAACAAGAACATCGGCGTGTCGTACCTGCGTGCCAAGAAACAGAACGACCTCGACCGCGTGATGGCCCTGTACGGTTCACCCAACGAACGCTACTGGTAATTTCAAGGAGGATTGCTTATGGTATTGTTAGCTGTGAATTTTGACAATCTGCACCAGATCCTGCAAAGTCTGTACACGGACATGATGCCGCTCTGTTCGCAGATGACCGGCGTGGCCAAGGGCCTTGCCGGATTGGGAGCCCTCTTTTATGTGGCGTACCGTGTCTGGCAGTCGCTGGCCAGGGCCGAACCCATTGACGTGTTCCCCCTGCTGCGTCCGTTTGCCCTGGGTATCTGCATCATGTTTTTCCCGACGATTGTTCTGGGTACGCTCAACAGCATCCTGTCACCCATTGTGACCGGGACGCACAGGATTCTTGAGACACAGACCTTCGACATGAACGAGTATCGGCAGCAGAAGGACAAACTGGAATTCGAGGCGATGCGGAGGAATCCCGAGACGGCCTACCTGGTGGACAAGGAGGCCTTTGACAACAAGCTGGACGAGCTGGGAGCGTTTGATGCGATAGATGCGTGCGGGATGTATATGGACCGTGCCATGTACAACATGAAGAAGGCGGTGCAGAACTTTTTCCGCGAGCTGCTGGAACTGATGTTCAATGCGGCCGCGCTGGTGGTGGACACGCTCAGGACATTCTTCCTGATTGTCCTTTCCATTCTCGGGCCGGTCTCCTTTGCCATTTCGTGCTGGGATGGCTTTCAGGCTTCGCTGAGCCAATGGTTTGTCCGCTATATCAGCATCTACCTGTGGCTGCCCGTCTCTGACCTCTTCAGCAGCGTGTTGGCACGCATACAGACCCTGATGCTCCAGAAGGACATCGAGCAGCTGTCCGATCCCAACTTCATTCCTGACGGTTCCAATGCCGTGTACATCACGTTCCTTATCATCGGCATCATCGGGTATTTCACGATTCCGACCGTGGCGAACTGGATCGTGCAGGCCGGAGGAGGAGCCGGAAACTATGGAAAGAACGTGAACCAGACGGCTTCCAAGGCCGGTTCCATCGTGGGAGGCGCCACCGGTGCCGCTGTGGGCAACGTGGCCGGAAGACTATTCAAGTAATGACAATCAAAAAACTGAAAGACAATGGAATTCAAATCATTGAAAAATATCGAGACCAGTTTCCGGCATCTGCGCCTGTTCGGAATCGTCTATCTGGGTGTCTGCACCCTGCTTGTGGGCTATTCCGTGTGGAAGGCATACAGTTTTGCCGAAGCCCAGCGTCAGAAGATCTATGTGCTGGACGAGGGAAAGTCGCTCATGCTCGCCCTCTCGCAGGACCTGGAGCAGAACCGTCCCGTAGAGGCAAGGGAACATGTCAGACGTTTCCATGAGCTGTTTTTCACGCTGGCGCCCGACAAGAGTGCCATCGAGGGGAACGTGCAGCGTGCCATGTTCCTGAGCGACCGTTCCGCCTACTCCCATTACGGTGACCTGGCCGAACAGGGTTACTACAATAGAATCATTTCGGGCAATGTCAGCCAGCGTATCGAGATAGACAGCGTGAAATGCGACTTCAACACCTATCCGTATGATGTCATGACATACGCACGCCTTTTCATCATCCGTGAGAAGAGCGTGACGGAACGCAGTCTTGTCACGCATGGCAGGTTGCGGAATTCCACCCGCAGTGACAACAATCCGCACGGGTTCATCCTGGAAGGGTTCCATGTGCTGGAGAACAGGGATATCAGAATGTATGACAGATAAAACAATGTATGTATGAGAAAAATGTATGTAAAGTTCAAGGAATGTATCGGGGGCAGGCTGCGCGGCCTTTGTGACAGACTCACACCCCGTCAGAGGGCAATCGCCGTCATCGTGATGGCTTCCCTTTTCGCGCTGGTGAATTTCTACATGATTTTCCGGGCGGTTTATGACATCGGGCGGGAGGACGCCCGGCAGGACGTCATCAGGATAGCTCCGCTTGAGGTTCCCGACTTTGTGCCGGCGGATACCCTATCTGATATGAAGGTCCGTGAGATGGAAGAGTTTTTTAACCAGTTCAACAAGTGATATTATGAGTACGGATGCAGAAAAATTGAAACAGAAGCAGAAAATCAGGAAATATCTGGTTTTCACAGGTATGTTCCTGCTGTTCCTCGGGTGCATGTGGCTGATTTTCGCCCCGTCCGAAAAAGACAGGCAGGAGGCGGAAAGGAAGACGGGCTTCAATGCCGAACTTCCCGATCCGAGAGGTACGGGTATAGAGGCGGACAAGATGGCTGCCTATGAGCAGGCGGACTTGGTTCGCCGGCAGGAGGAGAAGAAGCGTACGCTGGCCGACTTCTCCGCCCTGGCCGATGGACACAGACAGGATAATGTCCCGGAAACAGAACCGGCGCAGGACATTGCAAGTGAAAATGAAAGCCGTGCGTACCATTCAGGAGGAAACGGCAGAACGGGAGCCTTCGCCTCTTCCGCCTCGGCCTACAACGACATCAACGCCACGCTCGGCAGTTTCTATGAGACGCCGGAAGAAGACCCCGAGAAGGAGGCCCTGAAAGCAGAGGTGGAACAGCTCCGACAGGCTGCCGCAGCGCAGACGGCCGGACCGAGCTACGAGGAACAGGTGGCTTTGCTGGAGAAGTCCTATGAGCTTGCCGCCAAATATATGCCTTCGGGCGGCAGCACGGGAACAGCGGACAGTCAGGAGACGGAAAGTCCCTCAAGGGAGAGGAAGGCGAAAGCCGTTCCCGTCGGGCTGGTGTCCTCTCCGGTCGTGTCGTCCCTTCCTCAGCCTCTTACCGATTCGGTACAGTTCGCAAGACTGCTTTCCGGTGCGGATATCGGCTTCCATACGGCTGTGGGCAGTGCCGGGACACAGATGGCGAGGAATACCATACGGGCCTGTGTGCATGGCGACCAGACCATTATCAGCGGACAAAGCGTGCGTCTCAGGCTGCTGGAGGCCATGCGTGTGGGAAGACATGTGCTTCCCCGCAATACCCTGCTGACCGGTGAGGGACGTATCCAGGGCGAGCGGCTTGGCATTGAAATCCTGCAGGTCGAATATGACGGCAATGTCATTCCCGTGGAACTGACCGTGCTGGACAGTGACGGACAGGACGGGATATTCATTCCCGGTTCGACGGAGGCGAATGCGGTAAGGGAAGTGGCCGCCAACATGGGACAGAATCTCGGCACGACCATCTCCATCACCAACCAGTCGGCAGGCGACCAGCTTCTCTCCGAGCTTGGACGAGGGGCCATACAGGGCGTGTCGCAGTACATCTCCAAAAAGATGCGCGAGGAGAAGGTACACCTCAAATCAGGCTACGGACTGATGCTTTATCAGAACAACAATCAATAACCCATTAAAACAGTAAAGACATGAAAAAGATTCTTTTGATGCTTGCCCTCGCAGGCGGCGTTGCAAGTGCACATGCACAGTCGGCTGATACCACGGCCGTAAATGATTTGACCCTGAAGGCGGATATCTATCCGCAGCAGGAGGACGGCGACCTCTATCACGGGCTGTCAAGAAAGCTCACCTTTGACCGGATGATTCCGCCTTACGGTCTGGAAGTGACGTATGACAAGACGACCCATATCATCTTTCCCTCGGCTGTCCGTTACGTGGATCTCGGTTCTCCGAATCTGATTGCGGGCAAGGCGGACGGTTCAGAGAATGTAATCAGGGTAAAGGCTACCAGAAAGAACTTCCGTGAGGAGACCAACATGTCGGTGATTACCGAAAGCGGAAGTTTCTACACCTTTAATGTGAAGTATGCCGACGAGCCTCTGCTGCTCAACATCGAGATGGCCGATTTTATTCATGACGGCAGCGAGGTGAACCGCCCGAACAATGCCCTTGACATCTACCTGAAGGAACTCGGCAGCGAGTCGCCCAAGCTGGTACACCTTATTGCCAAGGCCATCCACAAGGATAACAGACGCCACATCAAGCATATCGGGAGCAAGGCGTTCGGCATCCAGTACCTGCTGCGCGGGCTCTATACCCATAACGGGCTGCTCTATTTCCACACCCAGGTGAAGAACACGTCGAATGTGCCTTATGAGGTGGATTTCGTGACGTTCAAGATTGTGGACAAGAAGGTACTCAAGCGCACGGCTATCCAGGAGCAGGTGATATTTCCGTTGCGTGCCTACAACTATGCCACGGCTGTCGCCGGAAAGAAGGATGAGCGTACTGTCTTTGTCTTTGACAAGTTCACCATTCCCGCCGACAAGATGCTGGTGGTGGAGATGCACGAGAAGAGCGGAGGCCGTCACCAGACCTTCACCGTGGAGAGTGAGGACATCGTGAGAGCGAGGGTGATCAATGAACTTAAAGTGAAATGACCATGAAGAAGTATCTGTTTCTTTTTGCCGTATGCGTATCGCTTGCCCTGTCATCGGGGCAGGCATACGCCCAGCGTTACCTTCCGGGAATGAAGGGCGTGGAACTCAGGGGAGGCTTTGCCGGAAACCTGAAATCACCGGTTGACTGGTACACGGGTTTTGCCGTTTCGGGATATACGAAAAAGGCCAACCATTGGGTGGCTGGCGTGGAATACCTGCTGAAGAACTACGGCTATCGCGGGACTTCCGTCCCACGGGCCCAGTTTACTGCCGAGGGCGGCTATTATTTGAAGTTCCTGTCCGACCCGGCGAAGATATTCTTCCTTTCTGTCGGCGGTTCCGCCCTGGTGGGATATGAGACATTGAACTGGGGAGAAAAGGTTCTGTATGACGGTTCCATGCTTTCCTACCGGGATGCCTTCGTCTATGGCGGAGCCCTGACGCTGGAACTGGAAAGCTATGTGACTGACCGTATCGTGCTGCTTGCCCATGTGCGCGAACGTGTGCTATGGGGCAGTTCTCTGGGAAAGTTCACGACACAGTTCGGGCTTGGAGTCCGTTTCATCATCAATTAGACGCCTATGGATATAGAGATGATCAGAGGCATTCCCATTGAGGAATTCCTGTCCCGTCTGGGACATGAGCCCGTCAGAAGGCATGGCGACGAATGCTGGTATCTCTCCCCGTGCCGTGAGGAAAGGGCACCTTCGTTCCATGTGAATACCCGTAAGGGTGTATGGCATGACTTCGGTACCGGACATGGAGGCGACATCTTCACCCTTGCGGGGGAAATTTCAGAAAGTGACGGCTTCATGGCGCAGGCGAGGTTCATCGCCGGAGTTTATGGAGGCACAATACCTGAATATGCCGGACAGAAAAGAGAAAAGGAAAGTGTCAGTACAGAAAAGCGCAAGGAGTCTTCCCGCTTTGAGGAGGTGGTTTGCGGTCCCTTGCGGTGTAATGCACTTCTCGGCTATCTGAAGGGACGCGGTATTCCAGAGGAAATTGCCCGTGCTGAGTGCGAGGAAATACGGTTCCGTCTGTACGGCAAGCGGTATTTCGCCGTCGGTTTCAGGAATATGGGCGGAGGCTATGAGCTTCGGACCAGGTTCATGAAATGGTGTCTGCCGCCCAAGGACATTTCCCTCATCCGTAACGGTTCGCTTACCTGTAACCTTTTTGAGGGCTTTATCGACTTTCTTTCATGGAAGGTACTCGGCATCAGCCGCGGTGAGGATTATCTGGTCCTCAATTCGGTGGCCCTGCTTGAACGCTCGTTTCCTTATCTGGACAATTACGGGAAGATCCGGTGCTATCTGGACAATGATGATGCCGGGAAAAGGACGCTGGCCGTCCTTCGGAAACGCTACGGTGACAGGATTGACGACTGTTCCGACCTGTATGCCGGATGCAAGGACCTGAACGAATATTTGGAAAGCAATTTTCCGCCTGAACAGTAATTTTTTTTATAAACCGTTAAAACAAGAAATGAATATGAAACCGATTATGAACAAGAAAGGGCTGTATGCCCTTGTATGCGCCCTGATGGGCCTTACCTTTGGTATGCTGACCTCGTGCAGCGATGAACTTGACGTGCAGCAGTCCTATCCCTTTACGGTGGAGACGATGCCGGTACCCACACGTATCGTGAAGGGTGAAACCGTGGAAATCCGTTGTGAACTGAAACGGGAAGGACGCTTCTCTGATGCCCGCTATACCATCCGCTATTTCCAGCCGGACGGTGAAGGCAAGCTGCGCATGGACGACGGGATGGTGCTGCTGCCCAACGACCGTTATCCTCTGGACAGGGAGGTGTTCCGCCTTTATTACACCTCCGAGTGTGAGGACCAGCAAAGCATCGACATCTATTTTGAGGACAACAGCGAGCCGGCACAGCTTTTCCAGCTGACCTTCGACTTCAACAATGAAACTGAGGACGAGGATACCGTGGTTACTTCCGGCGGCAAGGAACTGCCTGTCGTCATCGTATCACAATGAACCTGACCTGCCTATGGGAATAAGAGCAATATTGTTTACGGCGTTTTTCGCCATAGCCTGCTTCGGGAGCATACCGTTGCGGGCGGAGAATCCGGTAAAGGAGAAACAGGACAGGTTCAGCCTTGCCGTCGAGTGCATCAAGCGGTTCGAGGGCTGGCATTCTTCCCGGCATTACCCCTATGTAGGTTGGGGTCATTGCCTGCAACCCGGGGAAAAGTATTCTGCCCATACCATGACAAGGCAACAGGCTGATGAACTTCTCAGTAAGGATTTGCGCAAGTTCTGCGCCATGTTCAGGCAGTTTGGAAAGGATTCTCTTTTGTTATCCGAAATTTCGGATAAGAGCAGTTATCCAAACCCCAGCATTATCCTAAAAATACAGTTTTTTATTCTGTAAATCATTCTGTTATAGGATGAATAGGTTTGGATAATACA
>OMCT01000375.1_pt1 | contig 36391 bp, 27 predicted proteins | sample 1674301 | NCBI WGS metagenome assembly OMCT01 (sample SAMEA103958158, study PRJEB25191) | human gut metagenome
AGGGGGAAAAGGCCGACATCTGCGTAGTGAATACCTGCTCGGTGACGGAAGTGGCCGACAAAAAATGCCGGCAGGCCATCCACAAGCTGATCAAGCAACACCCGGGTGCCTTTGTGGTGGTGACCGGATGCTACGCGCAGCTGAAACCCGACACCGTAGCCGACATCGAGGGTGTGGACGTAGTGCTGGGCGCCGAGCAGAAGAAGGACGTACTGAACTACTTAGGCAATCTGCAAAAGCACCTCCATGGCGAAGCCCATACCTCGGCGCTGAAAGACATCCGCACGTTTGCCCCCTCCTGCTCGCGGGGCGACCGCACACGCTTCTTCCTCAAGGTGCAGGACGGATGCGACTATTACTGCTCGTACTGCACCATCCCCTTTGCACGCGGACGCAGCCGCAACGGCAGCATCGCATCGCTGGTGGAGCAGGCACGCCAGGCCGCTGCCGAAGGCGGACGCGAAATAGTGCTGACCGGCGTCAACATTGGCGACTTCGGGAAATCGACCGGCGAAACCTTCTTCGACTTGGTGCAGGCGCTGGACGAAGTAGAAGGCATCGAACGCTACCGCATCTCCTCCATCGAGCCTAATCTGCTGACCGATGAAATCATCGACTTCGTGTCACGTTCGAAGCGCTTCATGCCTCACTTCCACATTCCCCTGCAATCGGGTTGCGACGAAGTGCTGAAGCTGATGCGCCGACGCTACGACACGGCCTTGTTTGCCGCCAAAGTACGGAAAATAAAGGAAGTAATGCCCGATGCCTTCATCGGTGTGGATGTGATAGTAGGTACGCGTGGCGAAACCGAAGCGTACTTCGAACGCGCATACGAGTTTATCCGTAGTCTGGACGTCACCCAGCTGCACGTATTCAGCTACTCCGAACGCCCCGGCACACAGGCCTTGAAGATAGACCACATCGTCCCGCCCGAAGAGAAGCACCGCCGCAGCCAGCGTCTGCTGGAACTGTCGGACGAAAAGACGCATGCCTTCTACGCTCGCCACATCGGACAAACCCTGCCCGTATTGCTGGAACGTTCCAAGGCCGGTGCCCCCATGCATGGCTTCACGGCCAACTACATACGTGTGGAAGTGCCCCACGACGACCGACTCGACAATCAGGTGATTCCCATCACCTTAGGCGACTTCAACGACGACGGCACTGCCCTGCTGGGACAAATCAGACTTTAACCCCGACAACCGTTTTCATATCCATCCTATAAGAACAATACAATCATCCCACCGTGAAATCGAAACTTATCTATTTGCTCACCTATGCCGGAATGTGGCTGCTGGCCCTGCTGCCTTTCAGAGCCATCTACATCCTGTCCGACGGACTGGCTTTCCTGATGCAGCACGTCATCCGCTACCGCCGGAAGGTGGTACGCACCAACCTGCGGAACTCCTTTCCCGAAAAGACGGGCGAAGAGCTGAAAGAGATAGAAGACAAGTTCTACCACTACATCTGCGACTACATCCTCGAAGAAGTGAAAACCCTGAGAATATCCTTCGAAGAGCTGACCCGGCGCATGACCTACCAAAACAAGGAGCAATACCTCGACATGATTGAAAAACATGGCGGCATCGTACTCCTCATTCCCCACTATGCCAACTTCGAATGGATTATCGGCATGGGAGCTATCATGCAACCCGGCGACCTTCCGGTACAAGTCTATAAACCTTTGCACAATCCCTACCTGGACGAAATGTTCAAGCGCATCCGCTCGCGCTTCGGCGGATACAACGTGCCCAAGCACTCCACGGCACGCGAAATGATAAAGCTGCACCGCGAGCACAAGCGCATGGCCGTGGGACTGATCACCGACCAGTCGCCCAACCGCAGCGAAGCACACTACTGGACCACCTTCCTCCATCAGGACACCGTGTTCATGGATGGAGCCGAACGCATTGCCCGGATGATGGACTTCCCCGTCTTCTACTGCGAACTGATACGCCAGAAGCGGGGACACTGCCGGGTAGTCTTCGACCTGATTACCGAAAGCCCCAAGCAAACCGCCGACGGCGAGATAACCGAATGCTTCGCCCGAAGACTGGAGCAAACCATCCGACGCGACCCGCCCTACTGGTTCTGGTCGCACAAACGCTGGAAACTGAAACGTGAAGACGTCATACACCATGGATAAAAAAATAGCTGTCGTCATTCTGAACTGGAACGGATGCGGGATGCTCCGTACCTATCTGCCCTCCGTTGTGTCCTATTCCGAGGCCGACGGAGCCATCGTTTACGTAGCCGACAACGGCTCGACGGACAACTCCGTCGAAACCGTACGCCGCGAATTTCCCTCCGTCCGCCTCATCACGCTGGACCGCAACTACGGTTTTGCCGACGGATACAACCTGGCCCTGAAACAGGTAGAGGCCGAATACGTCGTCCTGCTGAACTCCGACGTCGAAGTCACCGAGCACTGGCTTGCCCCGCTGACCGAGTACATGGACGCTCACCCCGAAGTAGCAGGCTGCCAACCCAAGATCAGGAGCCTGCGGCAAAAGGACCTGTTCGAATACGCCGGAGCCGCCGGCGGATACATCGACAAGTACGGTTACCCCTTCTGCCGAGGCCGCATCATGGGCGCAGTCGAGGCCGACAATGGTCAGTACGATACCATCGCCCCGGTATTCTGGGCTACCGGTGCAGCCTTGTTCATCCGTCTGAAAGACTACCGCGAAGCCGGCGGACTGGATGGACGGTTCTTTGCCCACATGGAAGAGATAGACCTGTGCTGGCGACTGCGTGCACGCGGCCGGAAACTGGTATGTATTCCCCAGAGCGTAGTCTATCACTTGGGAGGCGCCACACTGACCAAGGAAAACCCGCGCAAAACCTTCCTGAACTTCCGCAACAACCTGCTGATGCTTTACAAGAACCTGCCCGAAGACGAACTGAAATCCGTGATGCGCACCCGTGCCCTGCTCGACTATGTGGCCGCACTGAACTTCCTGCTAAAGTTGCAGGGACCCAACGCCATGGCCGTCCTCCGTGCCCGTCGTGCCTACCACGACCTGCGCAAGGATTTTGCCGCTTCGCGCGAAGAGAACCAGCAGAAGGCCGTCCTGACACAGATTCCCGAACGGATCAGCCAAAGCATCCTGAAAGCCTTCTACCTGCAAGGCAAAAAGACCTTCACCCGGCTGATGAACATCCGCCCGGCATAAGGCCACCCTTAACCCTTCCGACACGGCGTACAGGGGCAACTTTGTACGGGTGTGAGAGACACTTGTACGGCTCGTGAGAGACACAAGCACGGCTCACGAGCAACACAAGCACGGCTCACGAGCAACACAAGTACGGCTCACGAGCAACACAAGTACGGCTCACGAGCAACACAAGTACGGCTCGCGAACCACACTTGCATGGTTCACGAGCCGTATTAACAGAATAAAAAAAGAAAAGTTGAATCGTTCTTTCTCAGTTCCTTAAAGCCGATGCCGACACACTCAGATCAGCGGGCAGTCCTCGCGTTCGCAATCCAGCTCCACACCGGCGGTCCTGATGTCGGCACCCATCGGCGGATTGCGTTTCGACAGTTTCAGCTCGATACGTTCCACCGCCGGAAAGTCGGCAAACAGCCGCTTCACAATCCGGCCGGCCACGTGCTCCAACAGTTTGGAGGAAACACCCATCTCGGCCTTCACCGACTGGTAAACGTCGGCATAACTGACCGTATCGGCCACATCGTCGGTAGCCGCCGCACGGGCAATGTTCACCTGCAGGCGCAAACTGACGGCAAACTCATTACCAACCAGTGTTTCCTGTCCGCCCACACCATGATAGGCATAAAAGCGAAGGTCATCAAGGAATATATAGCTTCTCATCTCAACAGTTTCTGCCGGTATTTTCAATCAGACTCTTTATCTTCTCATTCAGTCCGTCGGCCTGCATCAGCTGTTCCAGCGTCAGGTGCATGCGGTAACGCCAGTAATGACGCGGATTGGCCGGCACGTTGATGCGCTCTTCCTGAACGTTCGGATTCCTCCACTTGCCGTCTATCGACAGCCAATCCTGCAAAGAGAGGATGCAAAGAATGGAGTTGCCATACAGATGATTGCATACCACTTCTTCACAGATTTCGGGCGAAGCAGTGGCAGGTGCCGTGCCATAGCGCCCCAACATGGTGTTGAAGTAACGCTGCGTCTGCTGGCTGTTCTCCTCCCACCAGCCACGCAGGGTGGACATGTCGTGAGTCGAGATGGTGCACACCGAACGGTAAGGATACCAGTCGGGATGTCCGAACTCCTGCGCCGGATCCTTCGGCATACGCTGAATTTCGAGCGAAAGGATGCGCAAGTCGTTCATTACCCAGGCTACGCAATCGGGAATCATTCCCAAGTCCTCGCCGCAAACCAGCATGCGGGTCGATTGCGTCAGCTGCGGCAGTTTCTTCATGGCCTGCTGATGCCAGAATTCGTTGTGGCGGTGATAATAATACTGGTCGTACAGACGATTGAAGGCAGCCTTCTCCCCATCGTTCAAAGCGCGGTAAACAAAATCGTGCTGAACACCGATACGCGGATGATACATGTGCGGATTGTCACGATCGGGAATGAAAAGCACATCGCTGATGAACGAATAAAGTCCGTCACGTATCCAGATGCTATCGGCATCGGTCTTTCCAGCAAAGTAAGCCTCGACTTTGCGTTGCGTATCAAACTCGGGACGCATGCGGTATATCTCGAACGTATCCGTCGGCTCGATGAATGTCTGTTTCACATAATCGGTATGCGGACCGAACACCTGCCCCAGGAAATACTCATGTATATAGGGTTTCAGGAAGAAATCTTCGCGGAAAGGCAGACCATAGCTTTCGATTTCCTCGCGCGACATAGGCAAGGCAGGTACAAACTGCCCCAACAGCCCGTGTACGGCATGCATCGGTATCTCCCAGATGCGGAAGAAGCCAAGAATATGGTCAATACGATAAGCGTCGAAGTACTCGGACATCTTGCGGAAACGCTTCATCCACCACGCATAACCGTCCTTTTCCATCACGTCCCAGTTATAGGTAGGAAATCCCCAGTTCTGCCCGTTCACCGAGAAATCATCGGGGGGAGCACCGGCCTGCCCGTTCAGGTTGAAGTAGTAGGGTTCCTTCCAGGCTTCCACACTGTTGCGGCTGATGCCGATGGGAATGTCACCTTTCAGCACCACGCCGTGTGCACGAGCATACTCGGTCGCAGCCAGCAACTGCTTGTGCAGATTGAACTGCAGATAATAATAGATTGCGATACCCGCATATACATCAGACTCCGGACGACAGAGTTCCTCAATCTCGTCAGCATTATATACCTGATAGCGAGGCCACTCACGGAAGTTGGGCGTTCCGTACGTATCGCGCAAGTAACTGAACGCCGCATAAGGAAGCAACCACTCGTAATTGGCTTCGAAGAAACAGATAAATTCGTCCGACGCCAAAACCTTCTCGCCTTCCTGCTTGAATATCAGGCGGAAGTAATCCCACTTGGCACGGTTCACGGCCTCATAATCCACGGCAGGCAAAGCATTGAGTTCTTTCTGCCGTTTTTCGAAGTCGGCCATCAGTCCGGCATCATCCAAACGCCCCAATTGCTTCAGATCGACATACATCGGGTGAAAAGCATAAATGGAAATGCTGTTATAAGGATAAGAATCGACCCATGTATGCGTCATGGTCGTGTCGTTGATAGGCAGAATCTGTACAACTTTCTGGCTGGTCATTACAGCCCAGTCAATCATACGCTTCAGATCGCCGAAGTCGCCCACGCCAAAACTTTGCTCCGAGCGAAGCGAAAAAACCGGTACGGCCACTCCCGCTCCCTTCCATGCCGGAAGATTGAAGTAAACATAACGATCGCCGATGACCAGCGTCTCGCACGGTTCCAGTTTCGGATCGGCCTGATAACGGTTCGGATTGTTTTCCCAGGCAACGGCACGATGCGCCTTCTTATCGTATAAAATAAATTTGTATTCAAAGGGGAACGTAAGCTTATCCACATCCAAATCGACCTGCCACTCAGGGAAGTCGGCATCGGTCATCAGGACTGCCTTGTTCGGATCCCAATTACCCAAAGCCTTCTGGTTGCCACAGATACCCAGGCAATGATCCCCATCAATACAAGGAGCATACGCCTTAATCAGAATGCTGCGTCCGTGGTCCACCACTGCAGCCTGACGTTCTTTGTGAGCCAGCAAAGATTCGGTAAATGCGGATGTATAAAAATACTGTTGTTCGGGCAAATCCTTCCAACAGTCGTACAAATGATATACTTTTTCGGCAGTAGCACCCGACACGTGCAACACACGCGGCAAGCTATTCCATTCGGCACGCACAGACTTGCCCTCACGATACACATGATAACAATACTGCACGCTGCCATCTTCCGGCATCTGGATTTCTATTTCTGCTGTCCAATGAATGCCATCAACCGTAGTCAGAGAAACGGCGTCCTCCATCCGGTTTCCACCCAATTCGGGAACAGATCCCAGGACTCTGATTTCTTCTCCCCAACTGGTACGATACTCAATATTAAATGATAGCGTCATATATATTAGATTAAGAAACGACAATAGCTGCAATGATTATGCAAGTATAAATATTATAAATCATAATCATACAGCTATTGTCATCCAAGCCTTTTAAATTCCTATGCAAACGTTTGCTTCATCCCTGTTCATCTTTCTTATCCACAGCGTGAAGCTCCGCATGTCTTACAAATCAAACAGCCTTCCTGGTAAACCAGGCTTTCGTTACCGCAATTCGGACATTTCTTTCCTTTGGCTTCCGTACCGTCGGTAACATATTTCTTCAAGGCACGTTCTACACCGTTCTTCCAAGTATTGATACTTTCACTATCCAACTGCAATTGGCCGACAAGCTTCATAACCTGTTCTATCGGCATCCGATAACGAAGCACGCCCGATATCAGCTTGGCATAGTTCCAATACTCTTTGTTGAACTTCTCGGACAAACCTTCGATAGTAACCTTATAGCCACGCTTATTCTCGAACTGGAAGTCGTAACGTTTCACTCCGTTCTCATCAACGTTCTTAATGATGTGACCCGAAACCACATTCTTCGGCAACACAATGCCTTCATCGTCATCGAGCACACCGGTAAAGATTTCGTAGGGATGTCCGTCGAGCAAACCGACAAAAGCCACCCATTTCTCTTTGTTGTTCTGGAAACGAACCACATCGGCATAAAGCACCTTGGGACGGACTTCCACAACCGTAGGCGGTTTGCAGGGAGGCAGCTCTTCTTTCTTATCCTTCTTGGTAGAGAGTAACACACCCGAACGAGATCCGTCACGATAAACAGTACAACCTTTACAGCCGGAACGCCAAGCTTCGACATACAAGCGGTTGACAAGATCCTCGTTCACATCACTCGGCAAGTTAATGGTTACACTGATCGAATGATCCACCCATTTTTGGATACGCCCTTGCATCTTCACCTTCATCAACCAGTCCACATCGTTGGAAGTTGCTTTATAATAAGGAGATTTGGCAACCAAAGAATCAATTTCATCTTGTGTATAACGTTTGGCAGGATCATATCCTTGTGCTTCCATCCATGTGACAAACTTAGGATGGAAAACAATATATTCTTCGAAGGCATCACCTGTTTCGTCAACGAAATCCACACGTACATTCGTATCATTGGGATTCACCTTGCGGCGGCGCTTATATACAGGCAGGAAAACAGGTTCAATACCCGAAGTCGTCTGAGTCATCAAACTGGTAGTTCCGGTAGGAGCAATAGTCAAACAAGCAATGTTACGCCGACCATACTTAGCCATTTCTTCGTACAACTCCGGATCGGCTTCACGCAAACGATTGATGAACGGATTATTCTTTTCACGTTCTGTATCGTATATTTCGAAAGCGCCACGCTCCTTCGCCATTACCACAGACGAACGATAAGCACTTAAGGCAATGGTCTTATGAACCTTTTCCGAGAATTCAGTTGCTTCTTCAGTTCCGTAGCGCAGTCCCAAAGCAGCAAGCATGTCACCTTCGGCCGTAATACCGACTCCCGTACGACGTCCCTGACCACTCTTCTTATATATCTTTTCCCACAGAACACGTTCTGTATGCTTCACGTCTTCCGACTCCGGATCAGAATCGACCTTGGCAAGGATCTTTTCAATCTTCTCCAACTCCAGATCAATAATATCATCCATGATACGTTGCGCCAAAGCCACATGCTTTTTGAACAGTTCAAAATCAAAATAAGCATCCGGCCTGAACGGATTGACTACGTATGAATAAAGATTAATGGCAAGCAGACGACAGGAATCGTATGGACACAAAGGAATCTCACCACACGGATTGGTTGACACCGTACGATAGCCCAAATCAGCATAACAATCGGGAACGGACTCCCTCAGTATGGTATCCCAAAAGAGTACACCCGGCTCAGCCGATTTCCAAGCATTATGCACAATCTTCTTCCACAACGCAGAAGCATCAATTTCCTTCTTCACCAAAGGGTTGGCTGCATCAATAGGATACTGCTGCGTGTAAGGTTTGCCTTCAATGGCAGCTTCCATGAAAGCATCATCCAACTTCACCGACACATTTGCACCCGTTACTTTGCCCTCGGTCATCTTTGCATCAATGAAAGCTTCCGAATCGGGATGCTTGATAGATACACTCAGCATCAAAGCTCCACGGCGACCGTCCTGAGCAACCTCACGCGTAGAATTGGAATAACGTTCCATAAAAGGTACCAGACCGGTAGAAGTCAACGCCGAATTTTTCACAGGCGAACCCTTAGGACGGATGTGAGACAAATCATGTCCGACACCCCCACGACGTTTCATCAGCTGAACCTGTTCTTCATCGATCTTGAAAATTGCACCATAAGAATCGGCTTCACCGTCCACACCGATTACAAAGCAGTTGGACAAAGATGCGACCTGATAGTTATTGCCAATTCCCGTCATAGGACTTCCTTGAGGAACAATGTATTTAAAATGATCCAGCAGTCCAAACAGTTCCTCGGAACTTAACGGATTAGGATATTTAGCCTCGATACGTGCTATCTCATTAGCTATACGCCAATGCATATCCTCAGGAGATTTTTCGTAAATATTACCGAAAGAGTCCTTGACTGCGTATTTGTTTACCCAAACCCTGGCAGCCAACTCATCACCTTGGAAGTATCGTAAAGATTCTTCAAAAGCTTCTTCATAGGAATAAACTTTCTTTTCCACAATATATGTATTTTCGTAGTTTTATTCTTAATAAGTATTAATGTAGAAGTCTTACTTATCGTCAACAAATGTGGTTGCAAAGCTATGAATGTTTTTCTATTCCACAAAATAAAAATCAAAGTTTTTATCAACAAGAATAAAGTTTCCCATTTCAACAACAAACATAACTGATTATTAATATATTACATTTTTAGAAGAAACAAAAAGTTTCCCAAAAAGAAAAACCAAACCAAAAATCCGTCATACAACAGTTATACTTTTATAAAAAAAGAGGCTGATATTAACAGAGCTTGTGCATAACTTCTGTTTTTCTTTTCTTATATTTGCAGAAAAAAGATAAATATGGAAAGCTTAAAAGAAAGAAGGACAATACGCAAATATCTGTCCAAGGACATCCCTACTGAATTGTTAAACGATTTACTCGAAACAGCCTTTCGCGCCTCAACCGTAGGCAATATGCAAGTATATAGCGTAATTGTAACAAGAGACGCCAAACGGAAAGCCCGTCTGGCACCGGCACATTTCAACCAGCCCATGGTACAAAACGCGCCCGTTGTGCTGACTTTCTGCATAGATTTGCGACGTTTCAGCAAATGGTGCGAACAACGCAAGGCCGAACCCGGATACAATAATTTTGAATGGTTTGTTACCGGAGCCGTGGACACCTTACTGGCCGCACAAACCTTCTGCGTGGCCGCCGAAGAAAAAGGATTAGGCATCTGCTATCTGGGAACCACAACCTATAATCCCGACATGATCGTAGAAGCCTTGGAGCTGCCGGAATTAGTTTTCCCGCTTACCACCATCACCGTAGGTTGGCCCGACGAAAAGCCCGCACAGACCGACCGCCTGCCTCTGGAAGCCATCGTACACGAAGAAGTGTACCACGACTATACCCCGGCCGACATCGACCGCTTGTATGCCTACAAAGAATCGCTGGCCGAAAACAAGAAATTCATAGAGGAGAACAACAAAGAAACCTTGGCTCAAGTATTTACAGACGTACGCTACACGAAGAAAGACAGTGAAGCCATGTCGAAAAAACTTTGGGAAGTCATGAAACAACAAGGTTTCTAAACCACCCGGAATCTTCCTTCTCCTACACGAGACTCCTATAACTTAAATTCCCGCACATCCGGACAAGTCCTGCCTTAGCAGCTCCTGCCGCGATTTGCGGGAATTTACAGTATCACAAGAAAGACTTCAGAGAATCAGTTAGTCCGCTTCAATTCTGCCTGTATTTCGTCGATTTCCGAGCGGAACGACTTATCGACTTCGGTCAGCTCTTTCACCGTCTTACAAGCATGAAGAACCGTTGCATGATCTTTATTGCCTATCAGTGTTCCGATTTTAGCCGTAGAGAAATCCGTATTCTTCTTGGCCAGATACATGGCTATCTGACGCGCCTGCACCACTTCACGCTTTCGGGACTTGGTATGAATCACCGAAGCATCCAGATTGAAGTGACGGCAAACGGTTGCTATGATGTCGTCCACGGTCACTGCCTTGCTTTCGCAGTTCACCACCTTGCGAACAATGCGCTGTGCCAATTCCAAGTCTATCTCCTTATTATAGATCGTAGAGTGCGCCATGATGGAAATCACAATCCCTTCCAGATCGCGGACACTATCGCTTACGTTCTCTGCAATGTAGTCGATAACTTCGGGCGGAAACTTCAGGCCGTCCCGATGAATCTTATTGCGCAGAATATCTTTCCGCAACTCTACGGTCGGTTTTTCCAGTTCGGCCACCATGCCCCATTTGAAGCGGGTAATCAGACGTTCTTCCATCCCCTGCAACAACACAGGCGCTCTATCCGAAGTCAAAATCAATTGTTTGCCGTTCTGATGCAGATGATTGAAGATGTGGAAGAAAGTGTTCTGCGTTTTGGTGACGCCGGCAAATTCCTGAATATCATCAATAATCAATACATCAATTGTCTGGTAGAAGTTTATGAAGTCGTTCGTAGTATTGTTTCGCACCGAATCGGTGTATTGCACCTGAAACAGGTGAGCCGATACATAGAGAACACGCTTTTCAGGGTACAGTTCCTTAATCTTTGTGCCAATGGCATTAGCCAGATGAGTTTTGCCCACACCCGATGCTCCGTAGAAGAACAACGGATTGAAGATTGTTTTTGCCGGATTGAGTGCAACAGCTTCGGCCACGCTGCGCGACAGCTTGTTGCTTCCTCCCTCGATGAAGGTTTCGAAGTTGTACTCCGGGTTCAGATGCGGATCCAGATCTGATACCGGAGCCTGCGGAATCTGCTTGCTCACTACAGGCTTCTGAGGGATAATGGTACGATGCGTCGATTCCAGTTCCACCGTTTTGGGTGGACGGGAACTTCTGTCAACCATCACATTATACATCAGCTTTGTCCCCTCGCCAATGACTTTATACAGCGTCTTTCTCAACAAGTCAACAAACTTGTCTTCCAGAAACTCGTAAAAGAACTGGCTGGGCACCTGCACGACCAAAGTCTTGTCCTCATATTTCAGCGGGACAATCGGAAGGAACCAGGTTTTATAAGTCTGCTCCGGAACATTGTCTCTGATGATTTCAAGACAGCGGTTCCACAGCCCGACATGATCAACTACACTCATAACGGCTTCTAAACATTTATTGATTAAGCGAAACTTCTACGATTGCAAAAGTCGCAATCTTATTCGAGAAAAACAAATCACTTTTTTCTTGCTTTTCTCAATCGTATAATAAACTCTTTACTTTCAGGCACTTATACAAAGGCATAAAAATAGCCTCTTCATAGAGGCTATTGCTTTTATTCAAACTTCTGACAATCAATGTATTTGCTTACTTTCGATGCCGCATTTCCAACTGACGGAGAGAAGACCCGTAAATGACTGTTTGACGTTCTTTTATAGGCACATCTAAGCTTCTGTTTTCTGCTCCGCAGGCACCGTTGCTATTTAGACAAAATCTATATAGCGACTATTTTTCACTTGTCTTTCTTGCCAAACAGCGAGAAGTGAACGTAGCGTTTCGGATGCGACTTCAAATCTTCCAGCAAGCTGGCTGCATTGGCGCTGGTGGCACTCAAATTATTGTAAAGGGTGGGATCGTTGAGCAGAAGTCCAACAGTGTTGTCCGTACGCCCCAGCTTGTCTGTAATCATTTTTACGTTGGCCAGCGTAGAATCGACCCGCTGCATGGCAGCCGCATAATCGATGCCTTTCAAATTGTCACTGATCTGGGCAAAATTATCGCCAATAGTGTTCAGTTTCCCCGTCAGTTGGGGGATATCTTTGCTCATCAGTGTTTCCAAATGACGGCTGGTGACAGCCATGCTGGCCGTCAGGTCGCGAACATTGTGCAACGTTGCCGGCAGTGCCGGATCGGCCAGTACCGCATTCAGCGAAGCCAGGATGGAATCGAGCTTCGGCAACATCTTTTCGATCTGGGGGACCATGGCTGCAGCCTGATCCATGATGCCGCCATTCAGATTGCCGGGTATGGTATCGCCCACTTCGTGGCGTTCGCGCGGGTTGTTGGCAAGCAGCAAAGTCATCTTGATGCCTCCCAACATATCGGAAGTCAGTTCGGCCGAACTGCCCTTGGGGATGCGCAACTCGGGATCCACGTCAATCTCGGCTACCACCTTGCCCGACTGTGTATAGTCGTAGTACAACTCACGCACAATGCCTACGCGATAACCGTCGGCAAAGACGGGGCTCGACTTGGTCAGCCCGTTGATGTTCTGAAACTGTACATAAAAGTAGTTCGAGGGCTTGAACATGTGGATGCCCTTCAGATAATTGATGCCATATACCAATATGCAAAGCGCGGCAATGCCGGCAATGCCTATTCTGACTTCTTTCGTTATATACTTCATGATCTTGGTAGTTTCTTATTTTTTGTTTCTGATTTGCTTGAACTCCTTGATGGCGGTGTTGACGTTCATCTTTTCTCCGTTGCGGAAGGCGATGATGAAGGCGTCTTTGAACTGCGCGGTGATGGCACGCTTGGTGCGCAACACCTTGTTGTAGTCAGGCGAATCGCCATACGTATATTTATAGAGGCCGTTTTCCTTGTAATGGCCTACGTTCTTCAGCCCTTTCAGCCGCTTGTCGTTCTTGTCCAGCAGCTTCGAAGAGGTCAGTATCTGTATCTTAAACACAATACCGTCGTTTTTGGTTTGTTCGGGCTTCGTGGCTTCCTTCGGGCGGGGACGATGCTGAGCCGGCTCTTCGACCTTCTCTTTCAGGCCGATTGCCGCGTCCAATGCGGGCTTTTCGGCTTCGGGTTGCGGTTCGGCCTTGGGCACGACGGTATCGGATGTACCGTTCAGACGGATTTCCTGTTCGCGCTTATAGGTAAGGAAGGCACGATAAATTCCGTTCGCCAGCGAGGCGGTACCCGCTTCGGAGTTCAGGTAGCGTTCTTCCTCGGGAGTGGAGATGAAGCCGAGCTCCACCAGAATACTGGGCATGGCGCTTGCTTTCAGTACAAGGAAACCTGCCTGGTGCACACCACGGTCGTTGCGCTTGCAGGTGTTGCGGAACTGCTTCTGCACGAGCGAGGCCAGATGCACGCTCTGCGACATATACTTGTCTTGCATGAACTCGAAGATGATGTACGATTCGGAAGAATTGGGGTTGAAGCCCGCATAGCGCGTCTGATAGTCGCTTTCGTACAGGATGACGGAGTTTTCGCGCTTGGCCACTTCCAGATTGGCATCCGACTTGGCCAAACCCAGCGTCCACGTCGAGGCTCCTTTGGCAGTGCGGTTGTTGGCCAGCGCATTGGTGTGTATCGAGATAAACAGGTCGGCCTTGGCATCGTTGGCTATCTCGGCACGGCGGTCGAGGGGGATAAACACGTCACGGTTGCGGGTATAGATTACTTTGACGTCGGAGCAGTTTTTCTGAATCAGCCTGCCCAGCTTGAGGGCTACGTTCAGGTTGATATTTTTCTCTTTCGAGATGCGTCCGACGGCTCCGGGGTCGTGACCACCGTGTCCGGCATCGATCACTACCACAAAATCTTTGGCTTCCGCATCGCCGATGCAGAAGGAAGAGAACAGCAGGCTTAGGCAAATACCTATAAATAATATGTATCGTCGATATGCGTTCATATATAAACTATCGTCTGCAAAGGTAGTGGAAATTTGGAGAAAACTCACGCTTTCGCTTAAGTTTTATCAGAAGGACAGCTTTTTAGCACAGTTTTTCAGGTATAAAAGAACAATTTACGCAAATAGGCAGTAATTTTGCCGTCCGAAAATCGAAATGTAAACACTATGATCATCCGCTTTTTAAAGAACTGGACATTGCCCGTTGCAATGATAGCCGGTACGATAGGGTATTTCATCCTTGCCAGGGTACCTCTGCTTGCCCCCACCAAACCGCTGGTAAACGGTATGATTGCCTTCCTGACTCCCTTCCTGATTTTTGCCCAATTGCTGCTTACTTTCTGTAAGGTCGAAGTTCACGAACTGAAGCCGAAAGCATGGCACGGATGGTTGCTGCTGTTTCAGACGGTATCGTGTCTGGCGGTAGCGGCCCTGCTCATCTGCTGCCCGATGGACGAAGTCTATCGCGAAGTGTTCGAGGGTGCCATGGTGTGCCTCATCTGCCCCACGGCCACTGCCGCCGCCGTCATTACGGGCAAGTTGGGTGGAAGTGCGTCGAGCCTGACCACATACACGCTGCTCTCCAATCTGCTGGCTGCCATTGCCGTGCCGCTGGTCTTTCCGCTGGTCGAACCGCACGCCGACATCAGCTTCTTTTCGGCTTTTCTGAAGATATTGGGCAAAGTATTCCCGCTGTTGCTCTGCCCCTTCTTCCTGGCTTGGTTTCTGCGGGCTTTCGTGCCGAAAGTACACCACATTCTGCTGGGTTGCCGCGATGCAGCCTTCTACCTGTGGGCCGTGGCGCTGGCCATCGTTTCGGGTCAGACGGTACGCTCATTGGTCAACAGCGACGCGCCCGTCTTTGTAGAGGTGCTGATAGCCGTCGCCGGATTGGTGACTTGCTGCTTGCAGTTCTATTTGGGCAAGCGGATAGGCGGACACTACCGTGAACGCATCAGTGGCGGACAGGCATTGGGACAGAAGAACACCGTGCTTGCCATCTGGATGGCCTACACTTACCTGAATCCGTTGTCGTCGGTAGGGCCGGGTTCGTACGTGTTGTGGCAGAACATCATCAACTCCTGGCAACTCTGGAAAAAACGGAAAAAAGAAGAAGCGGAACAGGTCGGCTGAAGGACTTCCGAAGCGTAGCCTGCAACCCGTTTCCAGGACACTTGCATGGCTCGTGAACAACACAAGTGTGGCTCGCGAGCCGTACAAGTGTCTCTCGCGAGCCGTGCAAGTGTTTCTCAGCACCCCCTCCAGAAGGCTCCTGAAGGGGGACTTTTCATTTCTTGAACCGCCTTGTGCCGCAAATAAAACAAAACCGTTACCTTTGTAGAAAACAACTATACACAAAAATTCTGACGCCATGCCCAGAAACCTTTGGATCGTCCTACTGCTAGCCGGCCTGTACCTGTGTGCCGGTTCTTTATCCGCCGCTCCCCAGCAGCGCAATGTGTCCTACCCAGTCAGTGGTAAGGTAATCGACAAGAAGTCGCGCCAACCCGTAGCCTACGCCAACGTCTTCGTCAACGGTCTGCCGGGAAAAGGCGCATCGACCGACTCGCTCGGCATGTTCCGCATCGAACAGGTGCCGCCGGGCATCTACTGCCTGCAAGCTTCGTGCATCGGCTATCTGACGGTGCTTACGCCCGAATACATTGTATCGGCCTCGACTCCCTTCGTCGAAATCGAGATGGAAGAAGATGCCAACCTGCTCGATGCCGTCGTCGTCAAACCCTCGCCCTTCCGCAAAAGTATCGAAAGCCCCGTGGGGATGCGCATCATCGGTTTGCAGGAGATTGAGAAAAGTCCGGGAGCCAACCGCGACGTGTCGCGCATCGTGCGTGCCTATCCCGGTGTGTCGTTCTCGCCCATCGGCTATCGCAACGACCTCATTGTGCGAGGCGGTTCGCCCTCGGAAAACCGTTTCTACATGGACGGCATCGAGATACCCAACATCAACCACTTTGCCACACAAGGCGCTTCGGGCGGCCCCGTCAGCATTGTCAACGCCGACCTGATACGCGAGATTACCTTCTACACCGGTGCTTTCCCTGCCAACCGCTCGGGAGCCCTCAGTTCGGTGCTCGACTTCCAGCTGAAAGACGGCAACCCCGACAAGCAGACGTTCAAGGCCACACTAGGTGCTTCGGAAGTCTCGCTCAGCGGTGCCGGACACCTGAGCAAACGCACCACTTACCTCTTCTCGGCACGGCAGTCGTACCTGCAAATGCTGTTCAAGGTGCTGGGACTGCCCTTCCTGCCCAACTTCATCGACGGACAGTTCAAGGTGAAAACCCGCTTCTCCGACCACGACGAACTGACCTTGCTCGGTCTGGTGGGCATCGACAAAATGAAACTGAATACCGACGAGAAAGGCGAGGATGCCGAATACCTGCTGAGCTACCTGCCTACCATCAATCAGGAGACCTTCACGCTGGGTGCTACCTACAAGCACTACAGCGGCCAGCACGTACAGACCCTGACCCTGAGCCACAACTACCTGAACAACCGCAACCTGAAGTATCGCAACAACGACGACTCGTCGGAAGATAACCTGACGCTGCGCCTGCGTTCCATCGAGCAAAAGACAACCCTCCGCTTCGAGAACCAGACCAACCTGAACCTGTGGACCCTGAAAGCCGGAGCCGAACTGAACCACATCACCTACAGCAACGACTCGCGCCAACGGTTCTACACCGACGCCGCACAGCTGCTGACATACGACACCTGGCTGCGCATCTTCAGCTTCGGTGCTTTCGTCACCGGCAACTATACCACGCCCGACAAGCGTTTCTCCCTCTCGGCAGGCGTACGCATGGACGGTAGCAACTACAATAGCGACATGAAACAACTGTGGAAGCAGTTCTCGCCCCGGCTGTCGGCCTCGTACAACCTGACCGACCAATGGAGCCTGAGCGCCAACGCCGGATTGTACTACCAGTTACCGCCCTACACCTCGATGGGATATAAAGACAACGACGGTGCCTATATCAACAAGCAATTAAAATACATGCAGGTAGGCGAAACGGCTCTTGGCGTAGACTGGCATCTGCAAGACCGCTTCATGGTGTCGGTCGAAGGCTTCTTCAAGCGTTACGGACACATACCTTATTCGCTGACCGACGATATTCCCCTGCTGTGCAAGGGCAACGACTACGGTGTAGTGGGCAACGAAGCCCTGACCTCCACTGCCCAAGGCCGCGCCTATGGTGTGGAGACCATGTTCCGCTGGCAAGTGCCCGGTCGCTTCAATGTAGTCTCTTCGTTTACCCTCTTCAAAAGCGAATACCGCAACGGACAGAACGATGCCTACATTCCCTCGGCCTGGGACAACCGCTTCATCCTGAACCTGAGCGGTACCTACAACCTGCCCCGCCGCTGGAGCATCGGAGGCAAGCTGAGCTACATCGGTGGTTCGCCCTACACGCCTTACGACGAAGACAAGTCCTCGCTCGTCGAGGCCTGGGATGCCAAAGGACAACCCTACTACGACTACAGCCGCTACAACACCGAACGACTGCCCTCGTTTGCCCAGCTGGACGTGCGTGTGGATAAGTCATTCTACTTCCGCCGCTGTATGTTAGGCCTCTACCTTGACATCCAGAACATCACCGGTAACAAGCTGAAGCAACCCGACGTCATCATGAGCACGGGTGTGATAGAGAATCCGTCGGCACCTGCTTCCGAACAACGTTACAAAATGAAGTATCTGAAACAGGAAAGCGGCACCCTGCTGCCTACACTGGGCGTAACGCTTGAGTTCTGACAACAGTTGCTCTTCGTCAGGGGCAGTCATCACGCCCCACCTGCCCCGCAACAACCAACTGCCTATGTTACGCGGCTAAAATAGGTTGTACCGCCCTTCGTTTTTCCATAGTTAAGAAAATATTTTTTCCTAACTGGAGAGTTATTTTTTCCTAACTGAGAAAAAATGCTTGCGTCCCCATCCCAATATTACGGTGAAACTTCACCCTGCAAACCTGCGAAAAAGTAACCATCCAATAACAGCAGATTCCCTTTTTCGGTCCTCTGTTCCGAAAAAGGGAATCTGTATTTGTCGGTCTGATCTGTAGCCAGTTCCGACACTTTTCAGTATAATATCGCCTCCGGTTATTTATTGGCGATCTTCACCGGTACCACCGGTTGCTGCTTTTCTGCATCCAGCGGAACGGCGCGATACTTCACTTTGCCGAAGTCAATCGTCTTCAGGTCGATGCTGCGGATGGCACTGTTGTACATCGTACGGTAGTAGATGATGCGGTCGGCCATGTCCGTTGCCGATGTCCATTGCGTAGCGCTCGGAATGTCGGCAGGTATCTTGCCCCCCTGAAACTCGATGCCCACAGGGATATCGAAGTTATTCAGTATCTGGAAACCTTGAAGCACCGTCTTCAGTGCCGTGTCCTGCACCGGTGCCGTAGCCTGATAGAAAGCTGCCCGCACAAAGCGCGAAGGAGGGGTCACGTCGCCCGGTATGCCCAGAAAACCGCTACCCGCACCAAACGAAGCAAGCTTTGCACCGCCCAGCGACTGGGCCGGAGCCGTGCCCGGATAGAGGTTGACGTAATTGTTCAGGTTGGTAAGCTGCCAGTCGAAACTTGGCGAATTGGTCAGCACACCCAGCGGATTCTCGTAGAACTTGGGCTTTCCACCGATCATTTCCAATACAATCTGACGTCCCGACGGCTCGGTAAAACGCCAGTGAACGGTAGAGGCACGCGGATCTATATTAATAATGTGTACCTCGCTTACCGCCTGCTTCACTTCGTCCACGGTGGCACACTGACCCAGTATCCACGACACCAGCTGCAGGTCGGCAATGCTCTTGTCCTGCAATGCCTCGTCAAACTTCTCGTACTCGCCATAATTGGGGAAGTAGAACAGCCCGGCCGAAAGGCCCGCTTCGTTCAGCCCCTCGGCCACGAAGTCTTTCTGCTCTACAGCCAGTCCCACGTATCCGTAACGTGCCTTGAAGGTCATGCCCGTTACACCCGCAGGCGTATATGAACGCTGTTCATAGCCGCGGGGCACAATGACGTATTGACTGTTGAGGTCGCTTCCGCCCCACTCGATGGTTCGTGCCACGACGGTGATACTATCTTTACTTTTCAGGGTAATGCCTGTACATGCTTCGGCTGGCGAAGGATAAGCAAACATGCTACCTACACCCATTGCAATTGCCAACAAAATCTTTGACTTCATAATCTTATACCTATTTATATATTAAAACCTTATCCATACTTTACAGGTAGAAGACAGACGGACAATTCTTTCAAATCGCCGCTATTTCGTCTGCCTCCGCCCTTCATGCAGTTTTAACTCATTTCAAAAGAAACAAAATCAGGACATAATATGTTCAGCCATTTCAGAAAACTGTCAGCTTTATTCAGAGGACTGACAGAAATCAGAGGTCTTTGCGCATGAGCGTTTTTTCGATATTATATCGGGGTCTGTCTTTTACTTCAATATATATCTTCCCGATGTATTCGCCAACAATCCCCAACGCAGCCAGAATAAAACCGCCTACTACCCAAATCGAGATTATCAGCGAAGCCCAGCCGGGTACCGTATCATGGATGTAATGAGTGTACAGCGTCCATATCGTCACCCCAATCCCGACAAGTATAAAGACACAGCCTAACCAGAAAATCATACGCACCGGCTTGACGGAAAAGGAAGTTATTCCGTCGATGGCAAAGTCGAGCATCTTCTTCAAGGGATATTTGGATTCTCCGGCCAAGCGCTTGGAACGGTTATAATAGACGCATGCGGTCTGATAGCCTATCAACGGAACCAAACCACGCAGAAAGAGGTTGCGCTCACGGAAACGGGCCAACTGCTGTAATGCCCTCTTGCTCATCAGGCGATAATCGGCATGGTTATAGACCGTCTTTACGCCCATCATGTTCATCAGCCGGTAAAAAGCCTGTGCTGTTTCGCGTTTGAACCATGTATCGGTTTTCCGTTCCTTACGCACACCGTAAACAATGTCATAGCCTTCCTGATACCGGCAAACCATCTCCGGAATGACAAGGATGTCGTCCTGCAAGTCCGCATCAATGGAAACGGCTATATCGCAATGGTCCTTTACCAGTTCCAGTCCCGCCATCAAAGCATTCTGATGACCCACGTTTCCGGCCAGGTTCAGCCCGCAAGCATAAGATTCGTGCTGATACAAGTCCTGAATGATGGGCCAGGTCTGATCGGTACTACCATCGTTCACATACAATATATAGCTGTCGGACGCTATCTGCTTTTCTTCGATCAGGTGATCAAGCAACTGACTCAACCTTTTATGGGTTTCATGCAACACGGCCTCTTCCTTATAGCAAGGCACAACAATCGCCAGGCAGGGAATTTCTTTCATAGCGCAATCAGGAGTTTATATTACTTTCTGCAATATTCGTAAGAAAACATGAGATTTGCAAATTATCGCCGCCGCTTTTTAGGCTTCCTGCGACTTTCCGCCCAACCGCTTGTTTTTAAAGACGAACCTCACGAGCAGGAAATTGACCGGAATGGCAATGGCAAACACCGGCACCGGCGCCAACGTCTTGGGAACGCCCAACCACAGAAACAGATTCAGCAGCCCCATGTGAAGCAGATAGTTGACCAGATGGGCGCCACCGAAACCAAAAGCCTTGCCCCACGAAGGCCGCTGCCCGAACGTGAAGTAAGCCGTCAGATAGAAGTTGGCCACAAAGCTGATGGCATAGCCCAGCGTGTAGGCCACATTGACATTGATGACCCACTGCAAGACAAAATAGACACCGTAATGCAACGCCGTGGCAAACACGCCCACCATCACAAAACGGAAAAATTCGGGTAATTGTCTCAGCTTCTTTATATCCATATTTCAGTCTGCACTATCATTGCCGGGACAAAGTTAGACATTGTTCCAGAATTATTCGTACTTTTGCGGCTGGAAAACGTAAATTTAGAAACAAAGATTATGCTGGACAAAAAGCAAGCGTTCTGGTTTGTCGCCCTATTGAGTGTTCTGGTAATACTCCCTTTCATCGGCGAAACCATTTTCTACTCCAAAGGAGAACCGCGTGAAGCCATCGTAGCCGTTTCCATGCTCGACAGTGGAAACTGGATACTCCCCGTGAACTATGGCACCGACATTGCCTACAAACCGCCTTTCCTGTACTGGTGCATCGCAGCCTTTTCGCTGATACCGGGCGAAGTGACCGAATTCACGTCACGCCTGCCGTCCGCCCTGTCGTTTCTGGCCATGCAGATGGTCTTCTTCTGGTTCGTTGCCAAGCGGAAAGATACACGGACGGCCGTGCTCACCTCGCTGCTTCTGCTCACCTCGTTCGAGGTTCACCGCGCAGCAGTGGCCTGCCGGATCGATATGCTCCAGGTATCGCTCATCGTCATTTCGCTGTGCCTGCTTTTCCGCTGGGACGAGAAAGGTTCGAAAGGAATTCCCTGGATAGCCGTCCTGCTAATGGCCTGCGCCACGCTGACAAAAGGCCCCATCGGCTCCATCTTCCCCTGCACGTGCATCGGCATCTTCCAGTTGCTGCGCGGACGAGGGTTCTTCAAGACGTTCGGTTCGCTGTTGGTCATCGGCCTGCTGACGCTTATCCCGATGGCCTTCTGGTTCTATGCCGCCTATCTGCAAGGTGGGCAACCGTTCGTTGACCTGATGCTTGAGGAGAATACGGGCCGCTTTGCCGGAACGATGTCATACGAATCGCACTATAATCCCGTGTGGTACAACTTCCTGACCATCATCTGGGGCTGGATTCCCTGGACGCTGGTTCTGGTTATTTCGCTCTTCGGCCTCCGCTGGAAGGGCATCCGCCTGCTGCCGGCCGGCGACTCGCTGAAGCAGCGCCTTGCCAAAGTCTGGAGTGCATTCCGCAACCAGTCGCCTCTGCAACTGTTCACGTGGGTGGTCATTCTGTTCATCTTTATCTTCTACTGCATCCCCAAGAGCAAGCGCAGCGTCTATCTGCTGCCCATTTATCCGTTCATGGCACTGCTCATTGCCCAGTACCTGCTGGCTTTGGCCAACCGCTGGGCCAAGGCGTTCAAGATATCGGCTTACATTTTTGCTTCGCTGTGCTTCCTGCTAACGGTAGTCTTTGCCGCCGTCCGCCTGGGACTGATACCCGACAGCGTGTGGGGAAGCGGACGCCATGCAGCCGAGAACGTGGGCTTCATGCACGCGCTCGAGGAAGTCTCGCTGCCCTTCGTCAAGTGGCTCATCGTTGCCCTGCCTGTAGTGGCCGGCATCTGCACCCTGCGCGCGCTGGCCAAGAAAGCCGACGGCCGTTCGCTGCTCTACGCCACGGCCGGCTGTATGCTGTGCCTGTTCGTATCGCTTGACGGTGTTTACCAGCCTGTGGTGTTGGCCGAGAAGTCGGACAAGAAGCTGGCCGAATGTTTCAACCAGTATGTGCCCGAAGGCTACATGTATTCGTACACCGACCGCCTGATACGCTTCTACGGTGCCAACTACTACTTGCACGACCGCATGCGCAACTTTGCCTTGGAAAATCCCGAAGGCGAAGGCTACGTGGCTGTATCGGTCAAAGACCAGGAATCCTTCCTGAACTATTGCAACGGCACATATCAGGTGGAAGAAGTGTATCACACGCCCTACCGCAGCTGCGACCTGAGAGCAGAAATACTGATTTACAGGTTTTCGAAACAATAACGCTTACCTATATATAACATAGATTACCATGTCACCCGAACTGTTGATTGACAAGTATTATCCTGAACCGAACGAACTGAAACACATCCTGCTGACGCACAGCCACTCGGTGGCCGACAAGGCACTGCAAATGGCCGAGCGGCATCCGGAGTTGCAGTTAGACAAAGAATTCATCTACGAAGCAGCCATGCTGCACGACATCGGCATCTTTCTGACAGACGCCGACAGCATCTACTGCTTCGGCGACAAGCCCTACATCTGCCACGGCTACTTGGGCGCCGACTTAGTACGCGCCGAGGGCTTCCCACGCCACGCCTTAGTGTGCGAACGACATACGGGTGCCGGACTGTCATTGGACAGAATCATTGCCGACAACCTGCCCGTGCCTCATCGCGAAATGGTGCCTGTCAGCCTGGAAGAACAGATCATCTGCTTTGCCGACAAGTTCTACTCGAAGACACATTTGGACAAAGAGAAGTCGGTGGAGAAGGCCCGGAAAAGCCTGGAACGCTACGGAGAAGCCGGACTGAAACGCTTCGACCACTGGTGCGAACTCTTCTTGTAACAATCTAAATTTCATTAAAAAAGAGAATTATCCGTATAAAATACGTACTTTTGCCCCACTAAAGCGGAAACTATTAGTAAATAAAATCATTGAAACCAAGAATAATCATATCGTTCGTACTGCTATTTGTCTTGCTCTTCCTCTCGGGTGAAGCCGTGTCGCAACGCAGAAGGGGAAGAATGAATCCGCCCGTTAACAGGACGGACACTACTGCCATCCTGCAAGACTCGCTGCCGGCAGACTCCATCGGACGAGACACACTGGCTGCAGACACGGTAGCTGCTCCGCCCAAAAAGGAAGGGCTGGACGCACCTGTCACCTACGAAGCCACCGACTCCATCGTATTCACCCAAAGCGGATTCGCCCACTTGTACGGCCAAGGCAAAGTGGTCTATCAGCAACCCCGCAGTCCCATCGAACTGACGGCCGACGTCATCACGATGAACATGGACAGCAGCACCGTTTTTGCCCACGGTGTGGAAGACTCGTTAGGCAACGTGTCGGGTACACCGGTCTTCAAGGACGGCGAGACGCCCTACGAGACAAACACCATACGCTACAACTTCAAGAGCAAGAAAGGTATCATCAGCGACGTAACCAGCCAGCAGGGCGAAGGCTACGTGACCGGCAACAATGCCAAGAAAGGTGCCAACGACGAACTCTACATGAAGCAAGGACGATACACGACGTGCGACAACCACGAACATCCTCACTTCTACATGCAGATGACCTACGCCAAGGTGCGTCCCAAGAAGAACGTCGTAACCGGTCCTGCCTACCTCGTAGTGGAAGACGTCCCCCTGCCGCTGGCAGTGCCGTTCTTCTTCTTCCCCTTTTCGAGCAGTTACCAGTCGGGCTTCATCATGCCTACTTACATGGACGACTCCAACCGCGGTTTCGGTCTGACCGACGGCGGTTACTACTTTGCCATCAGCGACCAGATGGACCTGAAGCTGCGCGGCGACATCTTCACCAAAGGGTCGTGGGCACTGAACGTCGAGTCCAACTACATCAAACGATACAAATATTCCGGCTTGCTGCAGGCCAGCTACCAAGTGACCAAGACGGGCGACAAGGGACTGCCGGACTATTCGGTGGCCAAGGACTTCAAGATTGTGTGGTCGCACCGCCAGGATGCCAAGGCCAACCCCAACCAGACTTTCTCGGCCAGCGTGAACTTTGCCACCAGTAGCTACGAACGCACCAACATCGACAACCTGTACAACTCGCAGGCCATGTCGCAGAATACCAAGACATCCAGCGTCAGCTATACGCGCTACTTCTTCGACAAGAAGCTGACCGTATCGGCTACGTCGAACATCGCCCAAAGCATGAAGGACTCTTCGATCAACATGACCTTGCCCGACCTGAACATTTCGCTGACCACCATCTTCCCCTTCAAAAGGAAGAAAGCCGTGGGCGAAGAGAAATGGTACGAGAAAATCTCCATCCGATACACCGGACGAATGAAGAACAGCATACAGACGAAGGACAACATGCTGTTCAAGTCGAACCTGCTCAGAGACTGGGAAAACGGCATGCAGCACGAAATTCCCATCAGCGCCACCTTCACCCTGTTCAAGTACTTCAACGTGACGCCCAGCGTGAACTACACCGAACGCTGGTACACACGCAAGGTGATGAAAGACTGGGACCCGACAGCGGGAACCAACGGCACGGGCGCCGAAGTGAGCGACACGATATACGGATTCAACCGCGTCTATAACTACAGCGCCAGCATGAGCGTCAACACCAAGATATACGGCATGTACAAGCCGCTCATCTTCCCGAAGAAGGCCATCCAGATACGCCACGTCATCACGCCGTCCATCTCGTTCAGCGCATCGCCCGACTTCGGAGCCGAGCGTTACGGCTACTGGACATCGTACATGAAGCCCAACTCGGACGGCACGCAGGACACCGTCGTCTATTCGCCCTACTCCGGACAGGCCTTCAGCCCGCCCAGCCAGGGACGTTCGGGAAACATCTCCTTCAGCATCTCGAACAACCTCGAAATGAAGTACAAGGACAAGAACGACTCCATCCACAAGATCAGTCTGATAGACGAACTGGGCGCCAGCATCTCGTACAACACGGCTGCCACCGTCCGCCCGTGGAGCAACCTGAACCTGAACCTGCGTCTGAAGCTCACCAAGAACTACACGTTCAGCATGAGCTCCACCTTTGCCACCTACGCCTATGCCTTCGACAAGAACGGAAACGTGGTGCAGAGCGACCGTACCGAATGGTCGTACGGACGATTCGGACGATTCCAGGGATATGGAACATCGTTCAGCTACACCCTGAACAACGACACGTGGAAGAAACTGAAAGCCCTGTTCACCGGCGAAAAACTGAACGAAGGAGACAACAAGAACGGCGACGGACAAGGAGACGGCACCACCGACGGCAATGCCACCGACGAGGCCAACGCATCCAACCGGAACCAGAAGAAGACCGAAAAAGCCGCGGCCGACAGCGACGGCTACCAGGTGTTCAAAATGCCCTGGTCCATCAACCTGAGCACCGGCTTCAACATCAGCGAGGACACCAGCAAGCCCATCAACCGGAAAAGCATGCGCTATCCCTACAAGATCAGCCTGAACGCGCTGAACATCAACGGAAACATCAAGATCTCCAATAAGTGGGCCATCAACTTCAACTCGGGTTACGACTTCGAAAGCAAGGAAATCGTACAGACAGCCTTCAACATCACGCGCGACCTGCACTGCTTCAGCATGTCGGCCAGCCTCTCGCCCTTCGGACGCTGGAAGTACTACAACTTCACGATACGCGCCAACGCCAGCATCCTGCAAGACCTGAAGTGGGAGCAACGCAGCCAGACGCAGAGCAACATACAGTGGTATTAACCCCGCCCGGCAGGCCCCGCTGCATCCTCCCTGCCTGCCCTTCCGGCAGCAAACGTACGGACGAAATCGGACACACACCTACCATAAAGGCCGGTAACACGGGTTACCGGCCTCCTGACTGCTCGTTGCAGACTCACTGCACACAGGCTGCAGCAATGCTGCACACTGGTTGCAGAGCTACTGCAAACGGGTTGCAGTAGCACTGCAAAGGCGTGTGCAGTAACACTGCAAACAGGTGTGCAGTAACACTGCAAAGCGGGATGCAGTGGCGCTGCAACCAGCTTGCAGCGACCTTGCAGCCAGCTGTTTCCACAAAAGATGCTTGAGGTTACCAGGCGATTTCCCCCTCGCCGTGCTCGCGCAGATAGGCGTTGGCCAGGCTGAAGTGGTGGTTTCCGAAAAAGCCGTGATAGGCAGAAAGGGGCGAAGGATGCGCCGAAGTCAGCACAAGATGCCTGCTTCGGTCGATAAAGGCGCCTTTTCGCTGCGCATAAGCTCCCCACAGGATAAACACAAGGTGCTCGCGCTGCTCGGCCAGCAGGCGTATGACGGCATCGGTAAAGGTTTCCCAACCGTGGTTCTGATGCGAACCCGCCTGATGCGCCCGCACCGTCAGCGTGGCATTGAGCAGCAACACGCCCTGCTGTGCCCAGCGGGTCAGATTGCCCGTGGCAGGAATGTCGGTTCCTATGTCATCCTTGATTTCCTTGAAGATATTCACCAACGACGGCGGAAAAGGGATGCCGTCGTTCACCGAAAAGCAAAGACCATGGGCCTGTCCCGGTCCGTGATAAGGATCCTGCCCGATGATAACTACCTTAACTTTATCGAAAGGGCAAAGATTGAAAGCATTGAAAATCAGCTTTCCCGGAGGATAGACAGGCCCATGGGCGTATTCCTGGCGCACGAATTCGGTCAGCGTGCGGAAGTAATCTTTGTCGAACTCAGGCTGCAGACGCGCCTTCCAGCTCTCTTCTATCTGAACATTCATCATATATTTGTACGATTAGCTTTTCGGCAGCTAAGATACAAATATTTTTCATCAAATCAGGTGTATGCCGCAAGCCTTGCACTCCTCGCGCATGGATTCGGGCCAGATGCTTGCCTGAATTTCACCAATGTGCGCCTTCCGCAAGTAGAACATGCACAGGCGCGACTGCCCGATACCGCCACCGATGGAGAGCGGCAGCGTGTCGTCCATCAGCCGTTTGTGGAAGTAAAGTTGCAGGCGTTGCTCCTGACCTTCTTCCTTCAGCTGCTGCAACAGCGACTTCTTGTCCACACGGATACCCATCGACGAAAGCTCGATGCTGCGTTGAAGCACCTCGTCCCACAGCACTAAGTCGCCGTTCAGTCCCGGCAGATCGTTCAGTCCCGGCGTCGTGTAGTCGTCGTAGTCCGGAGCACGTCCGTCGTGCTTCTTCCCGTCGCCCAGCTTGCAACCGATACCGATGATGAACACCGCTCCGTACTTCTTCGTGATGGCATGTTCGCGGCACTTGGGTTCCATGTCCGGATACAGGCGGCGCAACTCCTCAGCGTGTATGAAGTGCAGCTTCTGCGGCAGACAAGGCTTGATTTGCGGGTACATTTCGTACACCATGTATTCCGTACGCACCATGGCAGCATAAATGCGGGTAACGATCTCCTTCAGGAAATCCACGTTACGGTCGGCCGCGGTGATGACGCGTTCCCAGTCCCACTGGTCAACGTACAGCGAATGCAGGTTGCCCAGTTCCTCGTCGGCACGGATGGCGTTCATGTCGGTATAGATGCCGTATCCCGGCTCGATGTGGTACTCGGCCAGCGTCAGGCGTTTCCACTTGGCAAGCGAATGCACCACTTCGGCCTGCGCGTCGCCCAAATCCTTAATCGGAAACGAAACGGGGCGTTCCACTCCGTTCAGATCGTCGTTGATACCCATTCCCTTCAACACGAACAAGGGAGCCGTGACACGGCGCAAACGCAGTTCGGACGAAAGGTTCATCTGGAAGAAATCCTTAATCTGCTTAATGCCAAGCTCCGTCTGCTGCAGATCGAGCAATGGGGTATAGTTTTCAGGTTTTATCAAGTAACTCATGACTATTAATATCTTTCTTTTATTGTAAAATTGTCTGGCAAAGATAAGAAGAATATTGATACATGCTACATTTTATACAGAAAAACAGCAAAATGAAACACTATTTGCTCTATACATTCCAAAATAACAGCAACAACAAACGAAAAAACCGGTATAAAAAAAGAAAATCGTTAGGATTATGCAGAGATTTTTTATACTTTTGCCCTGCAATATCCGCCAGGGCATGACACCGTGCCCGGCCTGAATGCTTCAAGCACCTGTAGTTCAATGGATAGAATACTGGATTCCGGTTCCAATGATAAGGGTTCGATTCCCTTCGGGTGTACTACTTTCCCCTCCATTCCCCCACACATAACGGATTGACTGGCAAGGCGCTCACAGCCTCTGCAAGCATACTGTGCGTCCTGAGCCGTGCAGCAACCGCAGCCGGAAGTACAACCTGCAGCAACAAAAAAAGGCACACCGTTGCCGATGTGCCTTCTTCCAATATGTTCCTAAAAACCTGTTCTGCGATTAAGCCTCTTCAGCTACCACTTCGAAAGGAATCTCAACAGAAACTTCCTTGTGCAGCTTGATGACAGCCTTGTAGTTGCCAACTTCTTTCACAGCATCTTTCACGAAGATAATCTTGCGGTCGATGTTGTGACCCAGCTTAGCCAGTTCGTCAGCAATCTGAATGCTGCCTACAGAACCAAAGATAGTACCGGTCGAGCTGACCTTGGTAGCGATCTTCAAAGATACGCCTTCCAGCTTAGCAGCCAGTTCTTCAGCATCCTTTTTGATTTTCTCCAGCTTGTGAGCGCGTTGTTTCAGCTCTTCAGCCAACATCTTCTTGGCAGCAGGAGAAGCAATGACAGCCTTACCTGTCGGAATGAGGTAGTTACGACCATAACCGGACTTAACGTTCACGATGTCGTTCTTATAACCCAAGTTGATAACGTCTTCTTTCAATATAATTTCCATACTGTCTCCTCCTTATTATTTCATCATATCAGTTACATAAGGCAGCAATGCCAAGTGACGTGCTCTCTTCACAGCCTGAGCCACACGACGCTGATACTTCAAGGAAGTACCTGTGATGCGACGGGGAAGGATCTTGCCCTGCTCGTTCAGGAATTTCTTCAGGAATTCGGGATCTTTGTAGTCGATGTACTTGATACCGCTCTTTTTGAAACGGCAGTATTTCTTCTTCTTAACATCTACTGAGGGCGGAGTTAAATATCTGATTTCTGATTGAACTTGTTGTGCCATGATTAATCCTCCTTTTTACTTGATTTAACACTTCTTCTTTTTGCAGCGTATTCAGCAGCATACTTGTCTTGTTTGAAAGTCAAGAAGCGGATCACACGCTCGTCACGACGGAAGTTAACTTCCAGTTTCTCAATAACAGACGGTTCTGCATTGAACTCAATCAGCTGATAGAAACCTGTGGACTTCTTCTGAATAGGATAAGCCAGCTTTCTCAGTCCCCAGTTCTCTTCATTTACAATCTCAGCACCTTCAGCAGTAAGGATGCCTTTGAATTTCTCTACCGCTTCCTTCATCTGAACGTCAGACAAAACGGGAGTTAAAATGAAAACGGTTTCGTATTGATTCATACTCGTTTAATTAAATAAATAATTTATTTGTTTTAAAAATGCGGCGCAAAGGTAGGCATTTTATTTTGAACTACAAAGATTTAATGTTTTTTTATGTGTCGATATAGGATTTATCGACAGAGTGAAGTATCTTTGCAAAGTTGTTCAAACAATAATTTCATGATAGACCAATTCAATTTTGACATCCGACTCATCTTCGCCATCCTGAACGGAAAAGTCTCTGCTGCCATCAACCGGAAACTGTCGAGAAACTTCCGCCAGAACGGTCTGGAAATCACGCCCGAACAATGGACGGTCCTGATTTTCCTATGGGAAAAGGACGGAGTGACCCAACAGGAACTGTGCAATGCCACCTTCAAGGACAAGCCCAGCATGACACGATTGATTGACAATATGGAACGCCAGCACTTAGTGGTACGCATCTCCGACAAGAAAGACCGCCGCACCAACCTCATCCATCTGACCAAAGACGGCAAGGAACTGGAAGAAAAGGCGCGCATCATAGCAGGAAAAACACTCAGGGAAGCCCTGCACGGAGTGACGATCGAAGAACTAAGCATCGGACAAGAAGTGTTGAAAAAGATATTTTTCAATACAAAAGATTAATCAAAAAGCCTTTTTTTCACTCCCTTGTCCCCCATTCTTTATTAAAATATAGTTTTTTTGCACAAATAATTTCGCTTGTTAAAGAATTATGCTTTTCTTTGTAGCAAGAATGTACAGCATATAATAATCTATTAAAAATACACACACATGAAAGGTTTATTAAAAAGTCTGGGACTGATATTAATCTTGATAGGAGTTGTCATCCTGATTGCCTGCTCCTTTACCGGCAATGTCAACAACAATGCCATACTGGGTTCATCAGCAGCATTGATCGTGATTGGTTTGATTGCCTATATTGCTATCAACAAACGGGTTGTGGATTAATATCAGAATAAAAAAATGAGAAACAAAAAGGGCGGTTGCTGTTGCAACCGCCCTTTTTGTTTCCGTCCTTTCGGACAGAACCTTCCATCAAGACTCAACTTCCGGTGTGATCAGTTTGTAACCCTTACCGTGAATGTTGATAATCTCAATCGAATCATCCTCCTTCAAATGCTTACGCAACTTCGTGATATAAACATCCATACTACGGGCATTGAAATAGTTATCATCAATCCATATTGTCTTCAAAGCAAAGTCACGCTGCAGAATCTCATTGGCATGTGCACAGAGCAAACCCAACAGCTCGGATTCTTTGGTAGTCAGCTTAGTCTGCTTCTCCGGAGTAGAAAGGATCTGCTTCTGAGTATCGAAGGTAAACTTACCGATCTTATAAATATTGCTTTCCTTATTCTTCTTACCACGTACACGACGCAGAATAGCTTCGATTCTGAAAGTCAGCTCTTCCATACTGAAGGGCTTGGTAATATAGTCGTCGGCACCAATCTTGAATCCTTCCAAAATATCTTCCTTCAACGTTTTGGCTGTCAGAAAGATAATAGGAATCTCCGCATTGGCTGCACGAACCTCTTGTGCCAAAGTAAAGCCATCTTTCTTCGGCATCATCACATCAAATACACACAAATCATATTTATTCTTCAGGAAAGCCTTGTAACCGGCTTCTCCATCAGGATACAACTCGGCTGCATAGCCCTTTGCCTGAAGGTATTCTCTCAAAAGCATGCCAAGATTTTCATCGTCTTCGCACAATAAAATACGCAATTTCTCGTCCATATCAATCATTTTTTAAGTAAAGGTAATGCAATAATAAATTTAGTTCCTACATTCAGTTCACTTTCGGCTCTGATAGTTCCCTTATGGTCGGTAATAATTTTCTTCACATAAGCCAATCCAAGTCCGAAACCTTTCACATCGTGCAGATTACCCGTATGCACGCGATAGAACTTGTCGAATATCTTCTTTAAGTTTTCCTTTTTAATTCCTATACCGTTGTCCTGAACCGATATCATCAGTTTACCCGATTCATTCCAGGTCTTCACCATCAGTTGCAGATCTACATCCGGTCGCTTGTACTTCACCGCATTATCCATCAGGTTGAATATCACGTTGGTCAAGTGCATCTCGTCGGCAGAGACCATAGCATCAGTAGCATTCAGCTCAGAGTCGATCTTTCCATTATATCGTTCCACTTTCAAGGCGAACGTATTGATAACGCCTGTTATCATTTCGTTTACATCCAGATCCTTCATCTTCAATACCGCCTTCTGACGGTCGAACATCGACATCTGCAGCACCTTTTCAACCTGAAAACGCAAACGCTTCGTCTCGTCATTGATAACTCCCGATATATGCTGGAACATAGCCGGTGACTTTGCTACAGCCGGGTCTTTCAACATCTGGGCAGCCAATGAGATCGTCGAAATCGGAGTCTTGAACTCATGCGTCATGTTGTTGACAAAGTCGTTTTTCATTTCCGTCAGTTTCTTCTGCCTGAATACTATATAAATGGTAAAGATAAAAGTAATCAATAGCACAAGAGTAAATATCATCGATGGAATCATGAAAAACCTGACCGAATCGAAAATATAGTTCTTCTTTCCCGGAAAATGAACCTTTACGATACTCATCCGAGCCGGCGGATCATTCAGGAAAAGTGGCTGCGTATAAGATCCATCACTGCCTTCATCACTATAGTCCGAACAGCGGTACACCTCTCTGCCGTCACGGTCTATCACCTTGAAATGATAGTCCAAATCAATGCCGTTATCAATCAAGCCCGACTTTAAATACTGATCCAGGTTCTTGAAATTGACACGCTCAGCAATCGGCTTGTTGCTGGCGTGATAAATCATCTGCCACACCACATCGTCCATCAAAGCACGCTGATAAAGATATCTGTTCTTTACCGCATCAACCAAAGAACGCGACGTCTGTGGAATGGTTTTAGCACCATGTTTGCGCGAGATCATTGCCCGGGGCAACTCCGACGGTTTGTTGATGAACGATTTCAATTCAATCTTCGAACCATCCGGAGAAGTAATCATGAAACGCTGAGTCTGTACCATCGTTCCCTGAGAACTTTGTTCCCACGCCTTTTTCTCGGCCTCGGAGATGTCTTCGCGTATCCAGCGCTCAACCTCCGCGGATTCCACATCCTTGGAAGCGGCCATCAAAGCACGCTTCACCGATTCATCAAACTGCTCGTTACGCATCTTCACCATTTCCTCAATATAACTGATCTGCAAGAACAGCAAACTGAGAAAAGCAAGACCCATTACGGCACTCAATATCCATATTGTAGATTTTTTCATAGGCACAAAATTAACACTCCCTAATTAACATTCCTAATTCGTTAACCTGATTTAACCGGGCATTCTCGTTAATTAACCGTAAGAGGTTTTTTATGTTGCACTATATACACTACAACAAATAAAGGATTCTTCTGTTTGCAAATTTAATAAAAAATTAAATATTTGCATTCACATTTCCAATGATTGACCGTCACCCGCCCTAAAACTTAAAACCAGACATGACACAATCCGTATTTCAACAACCAACTGACCAGTAATTTTTCTCCAGTTAGAGAAATATTTTTTCCCAGTTAGAAAAATATATTTCCCCAATCAAAGAAAATACGGCGATCTATTCAGCCAAAACCTCTGTGCAACACCTCTATACAAAAAACTCAGACACGAATCATACAATGCTTCACAAACAGAAGATGTCTGTAAAAGCTTGTATGACCCGTGCCAGAATGAATAACCAAAAATACAAAAACAAACCAATGCAACTGTGCTCAGGCCGGCAATTACTTCTCGTTTCTGCTATACTATCCGTCAGAATATCACCGATCAATTCTTAATAAATGTATAAGATTCGACAGAAGCCAGCCCTAACACAAGCTTACATTTATTTATATCAGATAAAGAATGCAATCTTACCAATCACTCATCTGCCTGTTTAGACTCAAATTCCTTGATGAGTTTTTCCTGTACATCACCCGGAACAAGTTCGTAGCTGGCAAACTTCATGATGAAAGAAGCACGTCCACCCGTCAACGAACTCAAAGCTGTAGAATAGGAAGACATCTCTTTCAAAGGAACTTTAGCTACCAGTTTCTCATAACCGGCCTCACTACTCATGCCCATAATCATGGCACGACGTCCCTGCAAGTCACTCATTACATCGCCCATCTTATCCGAAGGAACAAATACTTCTACATCATAAATGGGTTCCAAAATCTTCGGACCTGCATTTTTAAAGGCTTCACTGAAAGCGTTGCGACCTGCCAGCATGAACGAAATTTCATTGGAATCTACGGGGTGCATCTTTCCGTCGTACACGATGACACGTACATCGCGAGCATAAGAACCCGTCAACGGTCCTTGCTCCATACGCGACATGACACCTTTCAGAATAGCCGGCATAAAGCGTGCATCGATGGCACCACCAACCACACAGTTGACAAATACCAGCTTACCACCCCACTCCAACGGAATTTCTTCGGTACCCTTGACATTCATTTTGAACTCCTGGCCTCCGAACTTGTAAGTATCGGGAGCCGGCATACCTTCATAATAAGGTTCTACAATGAGATGAACTTCACCAAACTGTCCGGCACCACCCGACTGTTTCTTATGACGGTAGTCGGCACGAGCTGCCTTTGTGATGGTTTCACGGTAAGGAATACGCGGTTCTTCGAACTTCACCTGCAGTTTTTCATTATTTTCCAAGCGCCACTTCAACGTACGCAAGTGGAACTCACCCTGTCCGTGAACGATGGTCTGACGCAATTCCTTCGATTGATCAATCACCCAAGTCGGATCTTCTTCGTGCATACGGTTCAGTATGGCCATCATCTTTTCAGTATCGGCTTCGTTTACCGGCTTGATGGCACGTGAATACTTGGAATTAGGATATTTAATAAAGTTGAAACGATTTTCAGCACCCTTGCCGTTCAGCGTATTTCCGGTATGCACATCTTTCAGCTTGACAGTACAGCCTATATCACCGGCCACCATCTCTTCTACTTTGATACGGTTGGCACCCGCACAGGCATAAATCTGCGCGATACGTTCTTTCGAACCTCTGTCGGCATTGGTAAAGTCATCACCTTCGTGCACCTTTCCACTCATTACCTTGAAATACTGCACATCACCGATATGCGGTTCTACGGCCGTCTTAAAGAAATAAAGTGAAGTAGGTCCGTTGGGATCAGGTTTCACAACTTCACCACGTGTATTGTGTACGGGAGGCATTTCGTCCACGAATGGAACGACATTGCCAAGGAATTCCATCAGACGACGCACACCCATATCCTTGCCTGCACAGACACAGAACACCGGGAACATGCCACGGGCAGCCAGTCCCTTACGGATACCTTCACGCATTTCGTCTTCGGTCAGCGAATCCATTTCGAAGAATTTCTCCATCAACGATTCATCGTGTTCGGCTGCTGCCTCGACCAAAGCTTTGTGCCATTCGGTAGCCTTTTCCATTTCTTCGGCCGGAATTTCTTCGATAGTAGGCGCACCACCTTCGGGAGCCCACGAATATTTTTTCATCAGAAGTACATCAATCAACGAATTAAAGTTCGGACCAGTTGCAAGCGGATACTGTACGGGAACTACTTTTGAACCGTAAATAGACTTCAGCTGTTCCAAAATCATATCATAGTCACACTTCTCGCTATCCAGCTGGTTCACCAGGAAAATCACCGGCTTACCTAATTTTTCCGTATAGCGGAAATGATTCTGTGTACCTACTTCTACGCCATATTGTCCGTTCAACAACAAAATGGCCGTATCGGTCACGTTCAACGCTGTCATAGCAGCACCCACAAAATCATCACTACCCGGGCAGTCGATAATATTTAGTTTCTTTCCGTTCCACTCTACATGGAAAACGGTGGAAAACACAGAATAGCCATATTCCTGCTCCACCGGGAAGTAATCGCTGACTGTATTCTTGGCAGTAATTCTGCCACGACGTTTTATAATACCACCCTCATAGAGCAGCGCTTCCGTGAGAGTGGTTTTACCCGAGCCGTCATTGCCAAGCAGAGCAATGTTCTTAATTTCATTCGTCTGATATACTTTCATGATATATAAGATTTAAAATGAATAACTCAGTATGCCTTCGCATACCCTTAATTTTTGTGAGGCGCAAATTATGAATTTATCAAAAGAAAAGCAATAAATCGATAGTGTTACTAAACTATGTTATGTAACACATCACTACTAACAGAAAGATTTTCTTAACTTTACAGCAAAATCATTAACCCCCAAACTTACAATGAAAGAACTACTATCATCTATTGTACTGCTCATTCTCCTGTCATTT
>OMCT01000376.1_pt1 | contig 36359 bp, 28 predicted proteins | sample 1674301 | NCBI WGS metagenome assembly OMCT01 (sample SAMEA103958158, study PRJEB25191) | human gut metagenome
GTCTGCTACCTTCATCTGATAACCGATGCCTACTCGCACAAGATTGTCGGCTGGATGCTTGCCGACACTCTCCGCGCGGCCATTACCATGCAGGCATTGGAGCAGGCAATAAAGCAGGCTGTCGAACTGAGAGGTAGCACAAGCCTCAAAGGGCTGATCCATCATTCTGATCGGGGTGTACAATACTGCTGCGACGCTTATGTGGCGATGCTACATGCGCACGAGATAGCCATTAGCATGACGGAGGACTACAACCCTACGGATAATGCCATTGCCGAGCGGGTCAACGGGATAATCAAGTGCGAACGTGTCTACCGACAAAGTCACTTCAACGATATCGGGCATGCCAAGAAGGTCATCGGTAGATACATCCACTTCTACAACTATCGCCGGCCACATATGAGTATCGGTTACAAAGTCCCTGCTCTTGTACATTTGGAGCAGGGTGAACAGAAGAATATGTGGAAAAAGAAAATTTGCCCGCAAAAAACTTTCGATAATGGTGGATATGATGCATCTTTGTCAGGCCGAACAACAAGGTCGGACGAGAGCGTAAGCCGGGACATCTGACCCAAAAACCGAATGCCCCATCGAAGGGCATCCGGTTTTGCCGAACAACAAGGCCGGAACTCTTGCATGTCCGGTACATCGAAAACAGACGACCTAATCAGAGCTGTATTAGGCAAAGTGTCTATTCAAATAGGAGCGTTTCTCAAGAAATGTCTACTATTATAGTTTATAAAATAAAAAAGCGTCTAGTTAAATCAGGAAAAGACAATAGGAACCTTATATTGACTTGATTCCCTGACCATGGAAGTTCGCTTCCGTAGTCAGGGAATTCTTTTTCCCTACTTAGGGAATTCTTTTTTCCCAGTTAGGTAATTTTAGTGTCTTGCTTGACGGCGCTGGCCTGTAATTATAGCACAGGCCTGTCCGACATAACGTCAAATTGGCAGGCGGCTTCTGCCAATTTGTGCATCCGCCCGTTTGGCACGCTTTTCGTATATCCTTTTTCGCTTGCATCAAAGCAGGCAGAAACAAGAAAAAATAAGTATAACATATAAAAACAAAAAGAACTATGAACATTAGACCATTGGCAGACAGAGTTCTGATACTCCCTGCACCTGCAGAAGAGAAGACAATCGGTGGTATCATCATTCCTGATACAGCTAAAGAGAAACCTTTGAGAGGCGAAGTGATTGCAGCCGGTAACGGTACGAAGGACGAAGAAATGGTACTGAAAGCCGGTGACCACGTACTCTACGGTAAATACGCCGGTACGGAAATAGAACTCGACGGTACTAAATATCTGATCATGCGTCAGAGCGACGTACTCGCCATTCTGGGATAAATTATAAATTTTCAATTATTAATTTTTAATTAGACGAAATTATGGCAAAAGAAATATTATTCAATATTGATGCCCGCGACCAACTGAAGAAGGGTATCGACACACTGGCTAACGCCGTGAAAGTAACACTGGGCCCGAAAGGACGTAACGTGATTATCGAAAAGAAATTCGGTGCTCCCCACATCACTAAGGACGGTGTGACGGTAGCCAAGGAAGTAGAACTGGCCGACGCTTACCAGAACACCGGTGCACAGCTGGTTAAGGAAGTTGCTTCGAAGACTGGTGACGACGCAGGTGACGGTACAACAACCGCTACCGTACTGGCTCAGGCCATTGTAGCCGAAGGCTTGAAGAACGTTACTGCCGGTGCAAGCCCGATGGACATCAAACGTGGTATCGACAAGGCCGTTGCCAAGGTGGTTGAGTCGATTAAGTCACAAGCTGAAATGGTTGGTGACAACTACGACAAGATTGAACAGGTAGGTACCGTATCTGCCAACAACGATCCGGTTATCGGTAAACTGATTGCAGATGCCATGCGTAAGGTTTCGAAGGACGGTGTCATCACCATCGAAGAGGCCAAGGGTACGGATACGACGATCGGCGTGGTAGAAGGTATGCAGTTCGACCGCGGCTACTTGTCAGCTTACTTCGTGACGAATACGGAAAAGATGGAATGTGAGATGGAGAAACCTTACATCCTGATCTATGATAAGAAGATTTCTAACCTGAAAGACTTCTTGCCTATTCTGGAACCCGCCGTACAGACTGGCCGTCCGTTGCTGGTCATTGCCGAGGATGTGGACAGCGAGGCTCTGACTACGTTGGTTGTCAACCGTCTGCGCAGCCAGTTGAAGATCTGTGCTGTGAAGGCTCCGGGCTTCGGCGACCGTCGTAAGGAAATGTTGGAAGATATTGCCGTACTGACCGGTGGTGTAGTAATCAGCGAAGAGAAGGGCTTGAAACTGGAACAGGCTACTATCGAAATGCTGGGTAGCGCCGAGAAGGTAACCATTACGAAGGATAACACAACCATCGTAAACGGTGCCGGTGCTAAAGAAAACATCAAGGAACGTTGCGAACAGATCAAGGCTCAGATTGCCGCTACCAAGAGCGATTACGACCGTGAGAAGTTGCAGGAACGTCTGGCCAAGTTGTCAGGTGGTGTGGCAGTGCTCTACGTAGGTGCCGCTTCCGAAGTCGAGATGAAAGAAAAGAAAGACCGTGTAGATGATGCCTTGCGTGCTACACGTGCTGCTATCGAAGAAGGTATCGTTCCGGGTGGTGGCGTAGCTTACATCCGTGCCCTCGATTCACTCGAAGGTCTGGAAGGCGACAATGCCGACGAGACAACCGGTATCCACATCATCAAGCGTGCCATCGAAGAACCGCTCCGTCAGATCTGTGCCAATGCAGGTAAGGAAGGTGCTGTCGTTGTTCAGAAGGTTCGCGAAGGCAAAGGCGACTTCGGTTACAATGCACGTACCGATGTTTACGAGAACTTGCATGCCGCAGGTGTAGTCGATCCGGCTAAGGTTACTCGTGTAGCTTTGGAGAATGCCGCTTCTATTGCCGGTATGTTCCTGACTACCGAATGTGTAATCGTAGAGAAGAAGGAAGACAAACCCGAAATGCCGATGAACGCCGGTATGGGTGGCATGGGCGGCATGATGTAATCGGTCGATTTCCCCTGATTAAATTAGTATAAAAGCAGCCGCGGTGTCTTGCCTTGTGAAGATGCCGCGGCTTTTTTAATGAAGATAATTTAAGTTTCGCAAGTGCTCAACTTATTGGTTGACAAAGCTCCAGTCAACAAGTTTACAAGGCCGAAGTGCTCACTGCAAACGCCTCGTCAACTTGTCAACTCGTCAACTTGTCAACTTGTCAACTCGTCAACTTGAGCTTGCGGAAATTGAGAAAATAAGAGTATGAGAAGTTTTGCATCAGACAATAATTCGGGCGTGCATCCGTTGGTGATGGAGGCCTTGAACAGGGCGAATCAGGACCATGCGTTGGGGTATGGCGACGATCCCTGGACGGAAGAAGCCGTAGGCAAGATACGCGAAGCCTTTACGGCCGATTGCGAGCCGCTGTTTGTGTTTAACGGAACAGGCAGTAACGCCGTTGCCCTGCAACTGTGCACACGTCCCTACAACCTGATACTGTGTGCCGAGACTGCCCACATCTATGTGGATGAGTGTGGCGCTCCTGCCCGTATGACAGGCTGTCAGATCAGACCGATAGCTACTCCTGACGGAAAGCTGACGCCTGAACTGTTGCGCCCCTATCTGTGTAATTTCGGCGAGCAGCATCATTCGCAACCGGGAGCCATCTATCTGTCGCAGTGTACGGAGCTGGGTACGATATACAAGCCTGATGAGTTGCGTGCCATTACGGAACTGGCTCACAGTCACGGTATGTATGTCCACATGGACGGTGCCCGCTTGGCCAATGCGTGTGCGGCCTTGGGGCTTACCTTGAGGCAGCTGACGGTGGACTGCGGCATTGACATCCTCAGTTTCGGCGGAACGAAGAACGGGCTGATGATGGGCGAGAGTGTCATAGTCTTCCATCCCGCGTTGCAGAAGGAAGCGCGCTTTGTCAGGAAACAGTCGGCGCAGCTGGCATCGAAGTTGCGTTATCTTTCCTGCCAGTTCACTGCTTATCTGAAGGATGACTTGTGGCTCGCGAATGCCCGCCATGCCAACCGGATGGCCTTGCTGTTGCGCGACGGACTGGAGAAGTTGCCCGATGTCAGATTCACTCAGCAGGTGGAGAGCAATCAGTTGTTCCTGACCATGCCTCGCCGGGTGATAGACAGGCTGTTGCAATCTTATTTCTTTTATTTCTGGGATGAACCGGCCAATGAGATCAGATTGGTAACCTCTTTCGACACGACGGAAGAGGATATCCGCGAACTGCTTGCGACGGCGAAGAGTTGTTATTGATTCCCGTCAGCAGAAAAGGGGCGGGATGACATGCAGGCCTCTTTGCAAGGAACGGGTGGAGAAACGGTATTGTTTGAAATATAAAAATTGACAGAATATGGCTTTTATAGATTATTATCAAGTACTGGGAGTGGACAAGACGGCGTCGCAGGATGACATCAAGAAAGCGTACCGGAAGTTGGCACGTAAGTTTCATCCTGACCTGAACCCGAATGATCCTACTGCCAAGGACAAGTTTCAGGCGATCAACGAAGCTAACGAAGTGTTGAGCGACCCTGAAAAGCGAAAGAAGTACGATGAGTACGGCGAGCATTGGAAGCATGCCGACGAATTCGAGGCTCAGAAGCGGGCCCGTCAGCAGGCCGGTGGTGCCGGATTCGGAGGCTTCGGAACGGGCGGATTCAGTACGGACGGCAACGGCACGTATTGGTATTCGTCCGACGGACAGGAGTTTACCGGAAAGAATGCCGGAGGCTTTTCCGACTTTTTCGAAGAACTCTTCGGCCATCGGGGCCGTGGTGGCAGAAGCCAGAGCGGTTTCCGCGGGCAGGATTATCAGGCCGAACTGGATTTGTCGTTGCGCGAAGCTGCGCAGACGCACAAACAGGTGCTGACGGTGGGCGACAAACAGGTACGTATCACCATTCCGGCAGGTGTGGCCAATGGTCAGGTCATTAAGCTGAAAGGTTATGGCGCTCCGGGCATGAACGGCGGACCTGCCGGCGACTTGTACATCACGTTCGTCATTCCCGACGATCCGGTGTTCAAGCGTTTGGGCGATGACTTGTATGTGGATGTTAATACCGACCTCTATACAGCTCTGCTGGGTGGTGACTTACTGGTCGATACTTTGGACGGACAAGTGAAACTGAAAGTAAAACCGGGTACGCAGAATGGTACCAAGGTGCGCCTGAAAGGCAAAGGCTTCCCTGTCTATAAGAAAGAAGGTGAATTTGGCGACCTGATCGTGACTTATCACGTTGTGTTGCCTACCAACCTGACGGAACAGCAGAAAGAAATGTTCCGTAAAATTCAAAGTATGAACTAAAAAAGAACCATTATGCAGAACGAATTGATTATTGTCAGCGATTATTGCGACAAATGCCATATAGAGCCGTCGTTTATCGACCTCCTGCAGGAGAATGGACTGATTGACATCTTGTTTGACGAAGGAAAGCCGTGTCTGACTTTCTCGCAACTGCCCGATGTGGAGCGGTACAGTCGCATGTATTACGACCTTTCCATCAATATGGAGGGGATTGATGCCATTCATCATCTGCTGGAGCAGATGGAGGACATGAAGCGTGAAATACGTGACTTACGCAACCGGCTGAAGATGTACGGTGAAGTGTTTTGAAAAAGCCGGTTACGGCTGGAATAAAGCAAGCGGACGGAAAGTAATCCTATGTGTGAAGGGGTTGCTTGCCGTCCGCTTTTTTGTTTAAGGCCTGCTGGCGGTTTTACAGGGCGCAGGCGTTTCCTTCGCAGTACTCCTGGCTGGGAGTACCGTTGTATTCGGGATGCCGCTGTAGCCAACGGACTGCGTAGGCACACGTTGCTACACATCGATAACCCTGTTGAAGGGCATAGTCGTAGGCCGCTTTAACTAACGCAGAGGCTATGCCTTGGCCTTCGAGTGGGGCGGGGACAATGGTGTGGCGTATGTCGAGTGCGCCGTTTTCGATGCGGTAGGCTACATGGGCTGTTTCACCGTTTTGGGTCAGGGTGAAACGATGTTGTTCGGGATGGTGCTGGATATCCATGACAGTTGCTTTTTTGAAGTTTCGTTTTATAGAGGCAAAGATACGGAAATGTTTGATTATCGGAAATGTATTTGAACAGAAAGATCCCTGCAAAAGCTGATTTGCAGGGATCACAGGTTTAGGTTAAATTGAAGAATAGAGAGAGTTTTGTTTAATAACTACCTCCCAAGGCATGATACAGATTGATGACGCCTTGGATTTCGTCGAAGCGGTCGGTGGTTGTATCGAGTTCTGCCTGAAGCAGAGATTGTCGGGCGGTAAGCACTTCCAGATAATTTTGTGAACTGTGCTGCATCAGCAGTTCCGAACTGCGCAAAGCAGAGCGGAGTGCGGTAACCTGCTGTTCGTCGAGTCGGATACGTTGACGGGCAGTTTGCCATTGCATCAGAGCATCGTTCACCTCGGCGCCGGCATCAAGCAGGCTTTGACGGAAGGTCAGTAAGGCTTCTTCCTGCTGTGCCTTGGCTATCTTCAGGTTGGCAATGTTCTTGCCTCGATTGAAGATGGGCTGAACCAATGAACCGACAGCTGTTAATAACCATTGTCCCGGATTGGTGATGGCTGCGCCTGCAGAGTTGGTCCACCCGGCCGAACCACTCAGTGTGATAGATGGATAAAAGGCCGAACGTGCCGAATTGGTAGCATAGTAGGCAACGGCCAGTTGGGCTTCGCATTGTCGAACATCGGGACGGCGACTTAACAGTTGCAGGGGAACACCGGTTGACAATGTGTCGGGAGACTGTTGTGCATCAAGTGTAGAACGTCCGATGGATTGCGGTGAAAGCCCCAGCAAGGTAGAAAGCGAGTTTTCCATTTCGTTGATTTGCCTTTCCACCGAGAGGACAGACGCATCAACGGCCAATTTGCCGGCCTCGGTTTGAGCCACAGCCATTTCGGTGGTCTGTCCGGCGCGTTTCAAGGCTTTCATGGTACGTACACTTTCGTCCCATGTCTGGGCTGTACGTCGGCTGATGTCCAATTGTTCGTCAAGCATCAGCAGAGTGTAATAGCTGTTGGCAATAGTAGCCACTAATTGTGTCTGCACAGCTTGGCGGTAGGCTTCGCTTTGTTCAAGGGCGGCTTGTGCGCCACGCTTGCTGTTGAGCAGTTTGCCGAAGAGGTCGATTTCCCAGTCGGCGGAAGCAGCCAGGTTATAAGTCTTGGATGTTTTGCTACCGTCGGCACTGGTCAGTGTACCTTGTGGTGTAAGCGATACGGAAGGCAGATACGACAGACGTGACGTCATGAGCAGGGCTTCTGCTTCTTTTACTTTAAGGCGTGCGATGCCTAAGTCGGTATTGTTGTTAAGCCCCGTTTCGATGAGTTGCTGCAACTGCGGATCGGTAAATAGCTCTTTCCATGAAAGCGAAGCTAATGAAGTCGTATCTTCAGTAACAGGCTGACGGTAAAGGCTGTCGGACACGTTGACCGACTCGGGACGTTCGTAGGCACGATAGATGTGACAGCCGGTTAGCATGCTACAGCATATGGTGATAGTAATCGTTTTTCTTATCATGTTCATAATCCTTTGAGATTTATTTCTTTTCTATTTTCGGTAACTGGCGTTCGGGCATCAGTTTTTCTTGCAAGTATTGGAATACCATGAACAGTGGCGGTACGATGAAGAGCAGTGCGATGGTGCCGATAAGCATACCGCCCACAGTACCGACTCCGATGGAGATATTTCCATTGGCTCCCACGCCCGATGCAAACATCAGCGGGAGCATACCGAATATCATGGTAAGCGAAGTCATCAGAATAGGGCGCAGACGGACTTGGGCAGCAGAGATGGCGGCCTGCATGATGGTCATGCCATGGCGGCGACGCTCGGAGGCATACTCGGTAAGCAGGATGGCTGTCTTGGAGAGCAGACCGATCAGCATGATAAGACCCGTTTGCAGATAGATGTTATTTTCCAGTCCGAACATTTTGGCGAAAAGGAAGCTGCCGGCCAGTCCGAATGGTACAGAAAGGATAACCGCCATCGGTACAAACAGACTTTCGTACAAGGCACACAGGATGAGATAAATGAAAACGACACAGATGACAAATACAAGTGTGGTCGTATTTCCTGTGCTTGATTCCTCGCGTGACATGCCACCGAACTCGAAACCGTATCCGGTGGGCAGTGTTTGTGCGGCTACCTCCTGTACAGTCTTGATGGCCTGACCGGAGCTGTAGCCGGAAGCGGCTGCACCGTTCACCTGAATGGCGGAGAACAAGTTAAAGCGGGTCAGCATTTCGGAACCGTAAACTCGGGTCAGTTTCAGATACTGGCTGATGGGGCTCATTTCGCCACTGTCGTTGCGCACGAAGATGCTGTTGAGCGATTCGGTGTTGAGGCGGAATTGAGGTGGAGCTTGTACCATAACACGGTAGAGCTTGGAAAAACGGTTCATGTTAGAAGCATAGTTACCACCGATATAACCTGAAAACGTGCTTAAGACATCGGTAGGTGATACTCCGTTTCGCTTGCAGCGGGCAGCATCTATCTCGACGAGATATTGTGGAAACTTGGTATCGAATGATGTGGTGGCACGGCCTATTTCGGGTCGCTTGTTCAATTCTTCAAGGAATTGGCGGGTATATTTCAACAGGTCTTCGGTAGTGCCTCCTTTCTGGTCTTGTACATAGACCTCGAAACCACTGTTCACACCGTAACCGGGGATCATCGGACGGGTGAACGGCATGATATCGGCACTGGATATGAAAGCGGTACGATGGCTGATTTCGGTCATCACGGCATCAATGGCATCTTCTTTGTCGGGACGTTCGCTCCAGTCTTTCAGACGGATGGTGAACATACCGTTGCAGGCACCCTGTCCGCTCAGCATGGAGTTACCGGTGGTATTGGACTGAAGTTCAATCTGAGGTATGGTACGCAGACAGCTGTCTATTTGCACCATGACTTTTCGGGTTTCTTGTACGCTGTTTCCGGGTGAGGTACGTACATCTATAAAGACTGTACCCATATCTTCGTTGGGGACGAGACCCGTTTTGGTGGTCATCATCAATAAGGCAAATCCGCCACAGGCTATTACAAGCAGGATACCAGCCAGCCATTTCCGTTTGAGCATGAACAGTACACCGACCTTGTATTTCATAATCAGACGATGGAAGGCTGTATCGAAGGCTATATGGAACCGGGAAGAAAAACTTAGTTTACCACCGTCTCCGGCACTTTGGTGCGGAGTCATGATAAGGGCACAGAGGGCGGGACTCAGGGTTAAGGCGTTGAGTAGAGAGATGGCTACGGCAGCAGCCATGGTCAAACCGAATTGTGTATAGAATGTACCTGTAGTTCCACCGATGAAACTTACGGGGATAAATACAGCCATAAATACGAAAGTCGTTGTGACCAGGGCCGAGGTGATTCCGTCCATGGCGTCGATCGTTGCCAGGTAGGACGATTTGTAGCCTTCATCGAACTTGGCCTGCACTGCTTCGACCACCACTATGGCGTCGTCCACAACAGTACCGATGACAAGTACGAGAGCGAACAGGGTAAGCATGTTCAGACTGAACCCTACTATCGACAAAAAGGCGAAGGTTCCAACCAGTGATACGATGATGGAGATAGCCGGAATGAATGTGGAACGCAGACTCTGGAGGAATACATATACGACAAGAACTACCAGAATAATGGCTTCAATCAATGTTTTGATAACGCTTTTGATGGAGGCATTGAGGAAATCCTTGGTACTCATCAGATCGACAATCTTGATTCCTTTAGGCAGAGTTTTGGAAATTTCAGCTACCGTGCGGTCTATCTCTTCGATGATTTCGTTAGCATTGGAACCCGATGTTTGGGCAATCATGATGTTACAGCCCGGGTGACCGTTTACTTCGCCGATGTAGTCGTAAGCACGTGTACCCAGTTCGATGGTCGCTACGTCTTTCAGTCGGAGTACTTCACCGTTTGGTAACGACTTGATTACCATATTTTCATAATCTACTTCGTTTTCGTAACGGCCGCGATATTTCAGTACGTATTGGAAAGTATTGGCCGATTCGGCACCCAGCGTACCGGTAGCGGCTTCAACGTTCTGTTCGTCGAGTACGGTTGAGATGTCGGAAGGCACCAGTGAGTATTTCTGCATTTTGCCCGGGTCAAGCCAGATACGCATGGAGTATTCGTATCCGAAGACGTTTACTTCACCTACGCCGGCAATACGTGAAAGACGGGGCTCGATATTGATTTTCATGTAGTTGGTCAGGAAAGCTTCGTCGAACGAGTCGTCGGGGCTGTAAACGGCTAATTGCTTGATGTTGCTGGTCTGACGTTTGCGCACAGTGATACTGCTTTTAGTCACTTCGGCGGGCAGTAGTCCTTCGGCCGTAGCGATTCGGTTCTGCACATTAACGGTAGCCATATCGGGATCGGTACCTTGACGAAAGTAAACGGTGATTCTGGCTGAACCGTTATTGGAAGCAGTTGAAGTCATGTACATCATGTTTTCTACACCGTTGAGTGCTTCCTCCAATGGGACGACTACACTCTTTTGTACAGTTTCAGCATTGGCACCTGTATAAGTGGCAGATACGCTGACTGTAGGTGGTGCGATCTCGGGAAACTGCTCAATGGGCAGTTGTGACAGTCCTATGAATCCCAGTATCAGGATAAGCACGGAGATGACGCCGGCCAGAATGGGGCGGTCGATAAAAGTTCTTATCTTCATAGGACGCGGTTATTTGGCAGGTTCGGAAGTTGGGGTAGCGTTATCGGTGTTGACGACGGTTCCTTCACGCATCAGTCCGGCACCTTCGGCAATGATGACATCACCGGTCTGTAATCCGGAAAGTACAATATAGCTTTGTCCGTCATTATATTTATAGACGGTTATAGGAGCTGATTGTGTTTTACCGTCCACAATTTTCCATGTGAATACGCGGTTTTGCAGTTCATAGGTTGCGCTTTGTGGGATGGTGATGCAGTCTTTGTGTTCGGTGGGGACAAAGATCGTACCACTTCCGCCATTACGCAACAGATGACTGTCGTTAGGAAAGACAGCTCGTAAGGTTACTCCTCCTGTGCCGGTATCTACTGTCCCGCTGATAGCATCAATGCGTCCGGTTTCCTGATAAGCCTTTCCGTTACTCATGTTCAGGCTGACAGTTGGCATTTTCCGGCAGGCTTCTTCTAAAGAACCGTATTGTTGGATGAGGTCGAGCATCTGACTTTCGGCCATTGAGAAGTAGGCATAAATTTCGGCGTCGTCTGATACAGTGACAAGCGGTTCGGAGATGTTGCTATCCACCAAGGCTCCTACACGGTAGGGAATCATACTGGCCACGCCGTCAACGGGGCTTTTTACTTCGGTATATGAAAGGTTGTTGCGGGCATTGGTTTCTTCAGCTTTGGCTTGTGCCAAGGCGGCTTCTGATTCGAGCAGTTGGTTGCGGGCGGTCTGGCGGTCGAAGTCGGACACTACTTTTTCTTTGAAAAGTTCTTCTTTGCTGTCGGCTGTCAGTTTGGCGGTCTGCAATTGAGCTTCGGCACTCTTCACGTTGGCCAATGCTGTTTCCAAAGCAGCCTTGTAGGGTATCTGATCAATAATAAACAATACTTGTCCACGACGTACCATGTCGCCTTCGTTAATGCAGATTCGGGTGATTGTCCCGCTAACTTGTGGACGGACTTCTACCGATTGACGTCCGCGCAAGGTGGCCGGGTAGGTCGTTTGTAAAGTTTGATTGGTGGTTGTCACTGTCAGTGTCTTGTACTTTTCGCCGGGCATTTCCTGTTTCTTTTCGCCACAGGCAATCAGTAGCGGCAGGCAGCACAGCATGGCATAAATGCTTGTTTTCATGTTCATATTTGTTAGGATATTCGTTAATAATGTCCGTTGGTAAAAAGAGTGCGTCGGACCGATAGGCATGTCCGCTGTATGCAAACTTAAGCAGAATGAGGCATAAAGCAGAAAGTGTGGTGACGAACAGACCGGATGTGGTGACGAACGGTCGGACGACGGTGTTTGTCCGTGGGTAAAATATAGTATCTTTGCAAACAAAAATAAATAGAGCCGATGAAGAAAAATCGTATTGCACTTTATATTGATCTGCTTTTTTGCCTGGTCATTATGCCGTTGGCCATTATGTTGTTGCCGGTGGATCGTTGGATTGTGAACAATATGGCTTTTCTTGCTACACTTATAGCGTATGTTTATGCACTTTATTTTGTATATCGTAGGGCTTGCCTGCCAAAACTTTTCATGGAGAAGAAATATGTGCGTATAGTACTGTTGCTGCTGGTATTGTCTGCGGTGACAGAACTGTTGACTCATTTCCCCATGTCGGCCGAACGCGTTACCGGCAATGTCCAGCAGATGGAGGCACGGATGCATATGCGTACACAGACTATCTGGTTCTTTTTTCTTGTGGTAACCGGATTTTCGTTGGCTATTGAACTTACTTTTGAACTGTTTCGTCAGACTCTTTCACGTCAAGAAATAGAGGCGGAGAAGAATAAAGCCGAACTCTCGTTATATAAGGCACAAATTAATCCCCATTTTCTTTTCAATACACTGAATACGCTTTATGCTCTGGTACTTTCGGGGTCGGATAAGACGGAATCGGCTTTTGTCAAGTTCTCGGGCATCTTGCGTTATATGTATTCGGATAGTGCTTCCGAACTGATTCCGGCCGAGCGCGAATTGGATTATATCCGGCAGTACGTCGATTTGCAGAAGTTGAGGCTTAACCGTCATACGCAAGTCGATTTGACGATAGAGGCGGACAACGGACAGATTCTTATTCCGCCTATGATTCTGATTACTTTTGTAGAGAATGTTTTTAAGTATGGGACTTCGTCGGATACTGACTGTAGGGTTTGTATTCGTATTTGTGTGACAGAAGAACGTCTGTTGCTTGAAACGGAAAATGCCGTCATGCGTCGTCTTGGGGATGGAAGAGCCGGTATCGGTATCGCCAACTGCCGCAAGCGGTTGGAACTGCTTTATCCGGGCCGTTATGAATTGCGGTGTGGTGAGGTGAATGGCAAGTATAGAACCTTTTTAAACATTCGTTTGTAATGAGAACCATTACCTGCATAGCGATTGATGACGAGCCGATGGCCCTGCTGGTCATCGAACAGTTTTGCCGACGCAGGGGTGGACTGGAGCTGACTGTCTTTAGTGAACCGCGTGTCGGTTTGGAGGAAATACGTCGTCGTAAGCCCGATCTTGTTTTCCTGGACATTCAGATGAACAGCATCAATGGCTTGCAGATTGCAGATGTTTTGCCACATGAATGCTGTTTTATCTTTACTACTGCGTATGCGCAATACGCACTGGACGGGTTCAATCTTGATGCAGTTGACTTTCTGCACAAACCATTTTCCTACGAACGTTTCGAGACTGCGGTAGAGAAGGCTTTGCGCCGTATCAATGCATGTCGTCCGGCTGCCCCCGAATGTCTGGTCGTAAAACAGGAATATAATAATGTGAGTATTCCGCTTACTGATATTCTTTATATTGAAGCGCTGGGCAACTATGTAAAGATTGTCCGTACTTCGGGCGGACATGTACTGACACGTGCGAATCTGAAATCGATTGTAGAGATGTTGCCTGACAAGGCCTTTTTGCGTATTCACCGTTCGTATGTAGTTGCTGTGTCGGCTGTGCTTTCTTTTACCCGGTCGAGGGTGGTAGTAAAAGGGCAGGCAGCCGATTTACCTGTGGGGGCACAATATGCTTCGCAAGTGATGGAAGCATTGGGCGGATGAAGGCACTTATGAACGGATCTGTTTCATTCGCTCGATGAATTCGTCAGCATAAACTCGTCCGACGGGCAGTTCGACATTTCGGTGATGCAGCGTGAGTTGGCGACGGTTGTAACTGGCTATTTTATGTAAGGGAACAATGTATGATTTGTGAATCCGCATGAAGCGTTCGGCGGGTAACAATTCCATAACTGTCTTCATGCTGGTTTGCGACAGAACCGGTTTGTCTGAAGTGAGTATTACCCGTATGTAGTTGTCCATGGCTTCGATGTATTCAATGTCTGCCAGCCGTATTTTGACATTTTTATATTCTACTTTCAGCGTGATTTCTTCATCGGCAAATACAGGTTTGGCTTGGAGACGTTGCAATTCTTGCAGACGTTTCACTTTTTCCACAGCCCGTTCGAAACGGTTGTACGAAAAAGGTTTGTGCAGAAAGTCAACAGCATCGAGGTCGAAACCGTCGACTGCGAATTCGGCATAGGCCGTTGTAAATATCAGGAAGGTGCCTGCGGGCAGCTGGCGTGCTACGTCAATGCCATTGAAACCACCCATCTCGATGTCGAGAAAAACAAGATCAGGATGCATGTCTTTCACCTTTTGCAGTCCTTCAACAGGGTCGGTGAAGGTGATAAGTTCGATGTCGCCGCTTCGTTGGCAGAATTGCCGGATGATGCCGAGGGCTACCGGTTCGTCGTCGATGGCTATACACTTCATAGCTGTTTCTTTTTTAAGTTTTTATACAGACAATTTTATTTCCAGTTCTACTTTATACCATCCATCCTGTTCTTGGATGTTCAGTTTGTGAGCCGAGGGGTAGAGCAGTTCCAGGCGTTTGCGGCAGTTGGCAATGCCGATACCGGGTGCTTTGTCGGCTGGGCGTGGATTTACAATCGGGTTTTCGGCTATGAAGCAGAGGGTATTGTCTTTTACCTGTAGGCGGATGCGAATCAGACTTTTCTCATGTGCCGAGGTTCCGTATTTCAAGGCGTTTTCTACGAAAGTGATTAATAGCATAGGGGCTATCTGTGCATTGGGGCAGGCATGGTCGTTTTCGTAGGTATAATCTACTTGGGTACGACTTTCGTCCAACCGGTTTTTCTGTAGTTCGATGTACTGTTCGATGTATTGGGCTTCTTCTGCTATGCTGACCTTGTCTTGGGTGGCACGGGTATACATGTATTTCACCAGGTGAATGAACTGTACGAAAGCTGCCTCTGCTTTTTCCGATTGTGCCAGCATGAGGCCATAGAGGGTGTTCAGTGTGTTGAATAGAAAGTGAGGATTGATCTGTGCCTTGTAGAGGGCCAGTTCGGCTTTCTTCTTTTCGAACTCTACACTTTGCCGTTCGCTCATCTGTCGGTAAAGCTCCGTGAGCAACCCTACAGCGATGCTGAAGCAGATAGTTACGAGATAGAGGAACCATGTTCCCTGCTGGTGTAGCCTGATTTTCGAGAGGTTGGTAACACGTCTGATGCGCTCGGAACGCGGATGGTCGCCGCGGAAAGGAAATTCCATCTGATATTGTGTGACGAGCCATGTTACCAATACCGTACCGACTAAAAGACACAAGGCAATGATCAGTTGGCGTCGCGAGCGGAAGAGCATCGGCACACAGGCCTTGCGTGTCAGAAAGTAGACGGTATAGAGCCATCCTACGAGCAGGACAACGAAGGTCGAGTTGTTCTCCAACCAGCGCTCTACGGGGAGTAGCGTGATCATGGCTGGTAACAGAATGAGGCAGAAGAACAAGTCAATGCCTAATGGTAAGTATTTGTTGTTCATGGCGGTTGAGGTTTCTTTCTCTGTTTTTTATTTCCAACAAAGATACAATAATAAAGGATAAATCCCAGTTTATTTTCTGTTTATCGGTAATAAACTCCCAGTTTATAGCCTTTAAACTCATAGTTTATTGGCTTTAAACTGTCTGTTTACTGCCTTTAAACTGTCAGTACAAAGGCCTTGTACTGTTCTTCCGACGCCTGTTGTACGGAAGTCTTTTTGTGTCGTTCGCCATCTCATACGTGTCGTTCACCACTGCATACAGGCAGGGGTATTTTACGATAGCCAGGCTTTGCATAGTTTTGCATCAGATAATTGAAACATAAACGGACTTTACAAGGTATGAAGAGATTGTTTTTACTTTTGATTTTGATGGCTTTTAATGTTGCATTGAGGGCACAGGGAGAAGCAACGGTAAGCGGTACTGTGACCGACCGTACTGCTGGTGAACCTTTACCTGCTGCTACTGTGAGTATTGCACCTGTTTCGGACACATCGGCCAAGACTTATACTTCGACCGACGGTGAGGGAGTTTTCTCTTTTCGTGCCATGGCGGTGGGCGAGTATGTAGTTAGTGTAAGTTATGTAGGCTATAAGCCAATGGAGAAAAAAGTACGGATAACGGATAAGCAACAGTCGTATACATTGCGTATCGTTCTCGAAGAGGATGCGCAGTTACTGGGCGAAGTATCTGTTCAGGGACGTGCTACACGGGCCGAACAACGTGGAGACAGTTTGACGTATAATGCCGAAGCTTTTCAGGTGATGGAGGGAAGTTCGGCCGAAGATTTGCTGGCCAAAATGCCGGGTATTGTAGTCGAAGGCGGTACAGTGCAGGCACAGGGCGAACAGGTTCAGAAAGTGTTGGTAGATGGTAAGGAATTCTTTGATGGTGATGTAAACCTGGCTATCAAGAACCTGCCTTCGGACGTTATTGCCAGTATTGAGGTGTTCGACAAGAAGAGCGAACAGGCAGAGTTTACCGGCTTCGACGACGGCGAGGAGGTGAAGACTATCAATATCATTACCAAAGGAGGTTTCCGTCAGGGCACCTTTGGTGAAGTGTCGGGCGGTTATGGTACGGACGATCGCTACAAGGTAAACGGTAACATCAACTTCTTCGATGACGACCGTCGTATTTCAGTGTTGGGTATGACTAATAATGTCAACCAACAGAACTTTTCGCAGGAGGACTTGGCTGGTGTAATGTCGTCGGGAGCCAGCGGTCGCGGAGGCCGTGGCGGACGTGGCGGTGGAGGCCGCTCGGGAAGTGGTGCGGGAGGTGCTTCTACATCGAACTTCATGGTAGGCTCTTTAGGAGGCGTAACTTCAGCCAACGGTCTCGGCTTGAACTATGTAGACCAGTGGAGTGATAAATGGAAGATAACCGGCAGTTATTTCTTTAACCAGTCGGATAATCTGACGCAGCAACTGACCGACCGCGAATATTTTGAGTCCGTATTGCCGGGTATGACTTACAGTGAATACCAACAAAGCCAGATGGAGAACTGGAACCATCGATTCAATCTGAAGCTGGATTATCAGATCAGCGACCGTACTTCCTTGCAGATTCGTCCTTCGCTGAGCTTTCAGAATAACGACAGTTACAAGTTGCTTCAAGGAACAAATCTGCTGGATGGTGCCGCCGAAAGCGAAACCGAAACAACTACGAATGGCGGTACAGATGCTTACAACATAGGCGTTGACCTCAATCTTCGTCACCGTTTTCTGAAAGAAGGACGTACCCTTTCGCTGATGCTTAGCGGTAAGATGAGCAATACCGATGGTGATACCTATACCGATTACCTCAATACGCTTTATGGTGTAAACGGATTGTCGACAACAGATAATTATAGTCAGCTGAAACAGACGTTGAATCGTCAGTACAGTCTTCGCTCCAATCTTAGCTATACGGAAAAGTTGACCGACAACCTGCAACTTCAGTTGGGATATAAGTTGAGTTATACTGATTCGGAGAACGACCGCAAGACTTATGAACGCTCGGCTGTGACCGACCTCTATGACCAGTTGGACGAGAGTCTGTCCAACGAATATCAGTCGGGCTACCTGACACAAGCCGGAAGTGTAGGGTTGCGTTATCGCGTAGGACAGTTCAATGCCATGCTGGGTGTCGATGCCCAATGGGCCGATCTGACGGGCGATTTGGTCTATCCACAACCCGACGAGCTGTCACATAACTATTTTTCTGTGTTGCCGTCGTTCACTTTGCGTTATTCACTGGACCGTACCAATTCGCTGCAATTGCGTTATCGCAGCAAGTCGTCGGCTCCTTCGGTCACCAGTCTGCAGAATGTGATAGACAATTCCAATCCGCTTTTCCTTTCTGCCGGTAACCCTGACCTCGACCAGCAAATATCGCATACGGCCAATCTGCGCTACATCCGTACTACCAAATCGGGACATACGTTTATTGCCATGGTAGGGGCTACTATCCAGAAAGATTACGTGGCCGACAGTACTTTTGTGGCCAAAGAGGATATTGCCCTCTCGCCGACGGTGACCCTTAATAAGGGTTCGCAGTTTACCCGTCCTGTAAACTTGGATGGTTACTACAGCTTGCAGTCTATGCTGACTTATGGTTTCCCTATAGATTTCATTCGTAGTAATGTCAATCTCAGTCTTTCGGCCAACTATGCCAACGTTCCTACTATTTTTGACGGAGTAGAGAGCCGGACACGTGAACTGAGCCTCATACCTAAGATTATCATAGGTAGCAACATCAGCAAGAATCTCGATTTTACAGCTTCCTATTCGGCTGGCATCAACAAGATGTTCAGTTCGCTGGATACAGCCACGGGCAGCGACTACGTGACCCATACAGCAGCCGCCAAGCTGGGCTGGACCTTCTTCTGGGGACTGACTTTCCGCAGCACGTTTAACTACATTGGATACACTGGCCTTGACACAGGTACGGAGGACTATTTCCTGTGGAACCTGTCGTTAGGCAAGAAGTTCCTGAAGAACAATGCAGCCGAAATCAGGATTGAAGCTTTCGACGTACTGAAGCAGAATCAAGCCTTCACTCACCGCACAGGCAGTAACTATTACGACTATGTGAACAGCAATGTGCTGCAGCCGTATGCGATGGTGAGCTTTGTATATACTATTCGATAACCTTTTAAAAATGACAGAAAGATGAAGAAAATTCTTTTCTTGGCCCTTGTGGCCATGCTGAGCGTGCAGAGTGCCGATGCTCAGCGCAAAGGCGGTAATGACCGTAAACGTACTCCTGAACAAATAGTGAAAAACCTCGACGAGAAGTTGGATTTGACCGACGAGCAAGAGAAACAAATCACTGCCCTTTACACCGACTTCTTTAAAAAGGAACTTTCGCGCGAAGAGCGTCGGATTGCTATGCTGGAAGTGGAGAAGAAAGTGACTTCTCTTCTTACTGACGAGCAGAAGAAAACTTATGAGCAAATGAAGAAGGAACGTCCGCAGCGGAACAGACAGAGATGAGCCTGAGGTTTCCCACCCTTTTTCAGAGAGTCTGAACAGGGTGGGAAACTTGTTTATTGGATTTGCCGCAGGATGGCGGGGTCTTTTATCTTGGCATCCTGCGCGAAGAAGAGCACCTTGGTCAGCACTTCGGCCGTCTTGGGGTCCTCGTCCACGAAGGGCAGGAAGAGGCGGCCCCGGCTCTGCGAGTGGACGGGCAGGACGGCTATCTGGGCTCCGCCTTCCTGATGGACGACGCCGCTGCCCAGGTGGATGTTGTAGCACCCCAGCTTGCCTGCGACGTGTGCGAAGTGGCCCTTCACCTCCACGTTCTTCAGGCGGAACAGCGGCAGGGTGAACTCCAGCAGGGCGGCACGCATCTCGATGGTGGAGTGGCTGGTCTCGGGATCTACGCTTCCGGCATGGGCTACGCTGACGGCCAGATCCACGTCGCGCATCACCTCCGAGAAGATGACGGGCGGCACCTCGCCGATCTTGAGTGGACGGTATTCCTTGCGGTCGTAGAAGCAGACATATTCCAGCGTGGGCGCTTCGATGTCGGCGGGCGAGAACCAGTCGGCCATGGCGTAGATGGTGGCGATGATGTTCTCCTTGTAGTAAATCTTCTGCAATCCGTCCTCGTAGTCGGCCACCCAGCGGCGTTTCTTCAGTACGGCCACGGCTTTCTGCGGCTGTATCTGGTTGCCGGCATAGCGCAGCGACTGTGTGGCCTCGCGTTCTTCTTCGGTGGGCACGTATAGTTCGCGGAACACCTGTTTGAAAGGCTGTCGGACGGCTTTGTCGAACAGGATTTTCTGGTAGGCATGCCACCGACCGTTGTGGTAGAGGGCTACGGGGTGGGCAATGCGCAGCATGTCTGCACCGCTGAGCGGAAGGATGATGCCTTCAGCGTCGGCCAGTCCCTCTTCGGTGTAGAAGCCCATGCGGGTGTTGTCGTTGTCCGTAAACACCAGGTTCTTGAGCAGCGGCCAGATGACGGGGTTCTGCGTCAGCCGTCGGAGTTCCTGCTCCCGGAAGGCGGTACGGTCTTCCATGGCCTGCTCCAGCATGAGGCGCGAGCGGGCGTACTGGTCTTTCAGCTTCTTGTGCACTTCTTTCAGTTCCTTGATGTAGGGATGCATCTTCAGCTTGGCGGGCAGGCTGTTCAGGGCTTTGCCGTCCTTGCGCTGGCTGATTTCGGCCTTGCCCTCGCTGTCCACTTCTACCCATACTTCCACGCCTCCCACTTCGTGCGGGGTGAGGTAGGGCACCAGTTCCTTGATAAGTTCCGTCTCCATGTTCCATGTCAGGCGGGTGACATCGCCGTAGCCCGAGTTTCGTGCCAAGTTCTGGAGGGCAATGCCGGTTGCCAGTTTCTCACTGGTCTGGCGTTGCGCGCCGAATTCCTTGCTTTCTTTCAAGAACTGTTGCAGATACTTGTAACGTTCCAGTAGGTCCCGGTTGCCGCATTCCTCTTGCAGCGGGATGAGGCCATAGGCCATCAGCAGGTCCTTGTTGCGTTTGGCTATGATTTCCTGTTTGGTATTGTCGGCTTTAAACTTGCCGCTTACGGCGTCGGCAAACTTGCGGGCACGGGTGTGGCTGTTGCTGGACGAAATGTATTTGGCGGCATCGTACACCACTTCGAAGCGTTCCTGCCCGATGGTGTGGTAGGCTTCCTTGAACCAGTCGATGTCGAAGGCACCCTCGCGCAATTCTTCCGTATCGATGGGCGTGTAGCGGGCTATGATGGCCTTCTCGCGGTCGTCCCAGCTTTCGCTGGTGTGGGCGCGGAAATACCAGGCTGCGCTGGTCAGGCCCTTCCAGCCGGTAGCTTTCTCCACCGGCTCCAGCCATTGCGGGGCAAACATGGCGGCCGCTACCAGCCGTTCGTCCTTGATGCCGGTTTCCTGTGCCAGCTTCTTTATCAGGTCGGGGGTGTCTTCGGGCAGGGGATGGCAATTCTTCAACAAATAGCTGAGCGTATCGCGCTTGCCGTTTTCTTCACGGTTATAGCCATAGCTCTCGCGCACAAAAGTATCTTTGCCGAAGGCTTGCAGAATCTGTATCAGCCGTTTGCTGCCATAGATGCGGCGCAGATGGTTGGCCAGCTTCGTCACTTCGGTGGCGCTGTCGCCACGGTGCAGCTCGATGTCCAGAATGCGGTCAACAATGCGTTGCGCCACCGGCCTGAAAGCTGACAGGTCGAGGCTTTCGAGGTCGGTGAACTCGTCGCGTTCGCGCGGATTGCGGTAGCCGTTGTACATCACCATCGTGATGCCTTCGATGCGGGCGGGCGAGGTGAGGCGTCCCATCATTTCGCGGTACACTTCGCCTTCGGGTATCAGTCCCAGCATCCAGGCACGGGCAAAGTCCATGCTGCGTATGCAGGGCTCGGCGTTTGCCAAAGGCGGCGTGTGCTCCATGTAGTTGGTCAGTTGGTAGAGACGGTAACGTATGAGGAAGTATCGGGTGAAGAGAGCGTCGTCAATAGGCTGGCGGGGTGTCAACAGCCAGAACCTCATGCAGTTGTCATCGTGGATGGGCCGGCAGACGGTTTCGTAGTCATAGCGCTGTTCGTTGTACTGCCAGACGGTACGCTGCTGGCTGTGGATGATGTTGTCCGGGGTGAGGTGGGGCAGCAGGCGTTCCAGCAGGGCTGTCGAGATGCGCTGGTAGAGGGTGTCGTCCCTGTACTCGCTTTCCAATGCCTCGATGATGGTGTCTATCTGGTGGTAGTAGGTCATTTCCTTGACGGCGTGTTGCAGGCCGCGGTAAGGGATGTCCTCGTACATGCGGTTGAAGAGGGAATGGAAGTTATGGGGGCTTTCGTCTTTGGCGGCAGTGCGCCGGCCCAGCAATTTGTTGAAGAGGGAAAGGAAGCTGTTGGTGTCTTCTTCCTTCTTCTTCTCCTCCTCCTCTTCTTCTTCGGGGATATCCCTGTTTTCCAGCATGAAGCGCATCAGCAGCAGATGTTCGTAACTTCCTATTTCCTGCTCGTAGAAGGCTGTCCATAGTTCGGGCAGGGCTACCCGTTCAAGGGGATGTGTACTGCGCCAGTCCTTGTGGACGGTGTTTCCTACTAATTGTATTTGCCCATACTCGTTCGTGAACTCGTCGTCCTTGTGTTGGCCGATGTAGTCGTTTAACTTTCCGAATACCTTCATGGCTTCACCCGAAGTGATGAAGGAGAATATTTTCGCCAGGTTTAATTCTGGGTCGGGTGGAATGGTCGGAAGCTCGAAGGTGAGAGCCGGGTCGTACAGGCCGAATCCGTTGGCCCGGGTGTACTGCTGTTCCGTGCCGCTGTTACCCGTAAGGGCGTCTATCATGACCTTTTCCTTGTCGGAGGGGCGGGCAATCTGCCGTACCAGCGGCATGGTTTCAGCATAAAGGGAAGCATAGCGTGGCTCGCGTTGTAGCTTTTGCAGGAGGTCCAGGCCCGCCAGCCGCCGTTCGGCCACCTTGTTGGTCAGCAAGCGTTGCAGGCTGGCAGACAGCCGGTCGTCTGTCTGCTTCATCAGTATTTGAATGATTCCCACCCGCATTTCGCTGTACTTCAGGCGGAGCATTTCTTCCAGTGTGCGGTATTGTTCGGGCGTGAGCGTCATCTTCTCCACTATATCGAGGGCAGCCTTACGTGTGCTGTCTGAACGGTCGGCGAGCGATTGCAGCACAAACGCCTCCTGCCGGGGCGTGGACGGTTGCCGGATGATGCTCAGCAGAAAACTGTCGCGTGAGTTGCTGTCCAGCATCGTGGGCGCAAGCTCACAAAGTTCGTCCAGCAGGGCAGCGTCGTTCAGCATCCAGGCAATGAGTATCATCTTGTCCACTACCAGTGAACGGTTCAGGACGCAGTAGTTCCACGGAAAGACGAACGGTTCAAAACGCTTTTCAGCGGGCATAGTCCGGCTGATGGCTTTCAGCCACTCGTATTGTTGCCGGGCTTCTTGGGGGCTGCTGAAGTAGTTTTCCCAGCGGGGAGCCTCTTGCTGTATATGATAGCGGCTGTAGTACAGTCCCCCAAGGTAAGAGGAAAGCAGGGCGGCCATGACGGAGAGGTCGTCGTGCCAGTGTTCCACGCCTAAGTTGCAGAGCCGTTGTGTCAGCAGGGGCGACTGGATGATCCTTAAGTAGTAGAAAAGCGTTTGAACCTGGTGGCTTTTTCCATTGACAATGAGATGGGGTACTATCCCCTCCAGTTCGTCGGTGTTGTAGAAGCCGGTACACCACAGGGCCATATATAGTTCCATGCTGTCAGTGCTTTGTAAGGACTCGCGGGTCAGCTGTCGGTCGTTCAGGAAACGGTACATCAGTTGTATCGTCTTATCAAAGATTTTTTCCTTGGCAGCCGTTTCGCCCAGTCCCGTCCATACGGCGATGGCACGCTTCACGGAGGCGAAGCGCAGCAGGTCGTTGTCTATGATGACGGATAGCATGTACAAGTGGCTCTCGGCAATGCTCTCGTCTATGGTTTCCAGAATGGCTTGCCGCAACCCTTCCTGAAGTCGGGCGGCAAGGAGCAGTTTGCCTTCCAGTTCCAGCAGCTCGCGGTTTCCGCTGCGGGCAATGGCGCCCAGATGGCACCGTTGCAGACGGAGGCTGTTGTCTTCGCAGGTCAGGGCTTCGCGGATGACGCTTATCACCGATTCCGTGCCGGCGGCCACGTGGGCGGCCATCCATTCGGTGCGGTCCATTTGGCAGTTGTCTTTGAAGGCTTCCTGCAGCAGAGGTGTGCTGCCGCCTTCGGCAATTTCCCGGGTGGTGAGCCCCAGGGCGGCGAAGCGCAGGAAGCGGGTCAGGACGTTGTCTATATGGTCAAGGTGCAGGAACACGTTAGCCGACCGCTGCGAGCGGCGGAAGTAGCCGCGGGTGTAGGTACACTGTGCCTCTTGTTTCAGATAGTAGGCAAACAAGCGTGCGTTTGCGCTGCCTAACAGATAGGTTATCAGCTTGGACAGGCGGGGGCTTTCCATCAGCCTCGCTGTGTCGGTGATGCCGTCTTCCAAAAGGATGCGTCGGTATGTGGACAGAATACGGCTGTCCCGCACTTCCACACCGACCGTTCCGCAGTGGTAGTCTATGAAGTCGGCGCAGAGCCGGGCACTCTCCGGGTCAAGGTTTTGTTTGCGGTAATCGTAGATGCTTTGCAGATAACTGTCTGCCTGTTTGTTGAGCTCTTTTTGAAAGAATAGTGTTTTCATGGTTTTGTATACAGTTGGTTTATTGAGGGGTGTACAGGATAGGGGCTACTTACCATAGCCTGCCCGAAAGCAGGGTCAGGCGAACAAACGTCAGTCGGTCCCCTTCTCTCAGTACGAGGGAGGTGTCAGCGGTACCGGCTTCTTCATCATTGACAAAAAGGCGGAAGATACCGTCTTCGTACGCTTGCAGGGCATTCTTTACGGCAGCCTCTGCGGAGGCCTTTTCCCCGTTGTAGTTTACACCGAAGTCCACCTTGCCTGACTCGGCGCGGTCGTCTATCTCCTCTTGCGTGAGGTATTTCAATAAATCGTTTTCACCGGGACGTTGATTGTGCTCTTCCACTTGCCGGCGGACAATGGCGGTGATGAGGCTTCGCACATCTGGAGGTGTTTCGCCCGGCAATTCTATCTGCATGGGTTCGATGCTGCATCGGCGTTTCCATAATTGTTTGGTCTGAATGGATAGTTTCATGTTGCATTTAAAATGTTTGGGGCAAAATTAAGGAAAAGAATGCAATGCGGCAACAGGGTGCAGGGGGCAAGCGGGAGTAGCTTCTGTCTCCTTTGGCCCTATGTGCAGAACGGGCCGGGGATTACCCCAGCCCGTTTTTACGTAGCAGTTCTTCTATTTCGTGCGGGGAGATGTTCTCGCGCTCGGCCTTGTCGTAGATGTAGAGCAGGTTGATTTCCGTTTCATCGACTGCGACGATTACGGTGAAGGTGATGACCCGTGCCCCGCCGCTCTTCCCACGTCCTTTCGAGGTGATGGCCATGCGTATCTTGCGCAGGCCGCCGCCGAGGTCGGTGCCGAGGTGGGGATTCGTCAGAATGTCTTTGCCAAGTGATAGGATGTCTGCTTTCAATGACGGATAACGTTTGCCCAATCGTTTGGCTTCTCTTTCAAATGTTAACTGAGTTTTGATCTTATATTTCATTGTTCCATTCTTTCATAAAATCATCAAAACTTCTTGTCCGGCCGGCTTTCATGTCTTTCAGTCCGGCATCAATCCCCGCCAGGATTTCTTCCTTGCCGATGCTCTCCTCTTCTTCCTGAAGGTCTTCAATCAGCTTGTCGGCCAGCCACTTCTTATTCCTGGGCGACAATGACTGGATGGTCTGCCACAGGCTTTCCATTGAGATGGTTGCTTTCATACGTCGGTTCTCCTTTCTTTAATCTGTTTTCCGATTACAAAAGTACGAATAAAAAGTGATAAACAGAAAAATGTAGCAAAGTTATTGGCAGATAGGCGTTTTAGGAAGATGGCTTGAAAAAATGAAAGACAGAAAAAGCAATGAAAAAGCCAAGTTAGGACATCGCAACGTTACCAATTCGTGACCATGCCCAAAACAGGTTATGATGAGGTTGGAAGAATATAGAAAACACTAACTTCCAGTGAGTTACTAACAACTCACGCAAGAAAATGCGGCGTGAACGAGAATTGCAGTATTCCTCAATGATTTGCGTAGCGACGAAGGATTCTTCACGAACTAAATTTGAAACCAAAAAAATTTTAGAACGATGAAGAGTACATTTTCAGTTATCTTCTACCTGAAAAGACAGGCAGTGAAGAAAGACGGTACAGTACCGGTTATGGGACGTATCACAGTGGACGGAACACAGACGCAATTCAGCAGCAAACTTTCGGTCGATCCCAAATTGTGGGACACGAAAGGCGGACGTGTCACGGGAAGAAGTTCAGCCGCACTTGAAACAAACCGCCTGCTTGACAAGATGCGTGTGAGCATCAACAGGCACTATCAGGAAATCATGGAGCGTGACAATTTTGTGACGGCTGAAAAAGTGAAGAATGCCTTTCTCGGACTGGAACACCGCTGCCATACACTGATGCAGGTGTTCCGCCAGCACAACGAGGATTATGCAAAACAGGTGGAAGCCGGCATGAAAGCCAAAGCCACGCTTTCAAAATATCTGGTCGTTTACAAGCACCTGCAAGAGTTCCTGAATATCCGATACCATGTGAAGGATATTGCCCTGAAGGAACTTACTCCGGCATTTATCTCCGATTTTGAAATGTTTCTCCGCACGGACAAGCACTGCTGTACCAATACGGTCTGGCTTTATGTGTGTCCGTTACGGACAATGGTGTTCATTGCCATTAACAATGAATGGCTGACACGCGACCCGTTCCGTGAATATGAAATCAAGAAAGAGGAAACGACAAGAGGGTTTCTCACGAAAGAGGAAATCCGTATGCTGATGGACGGCAAACTGAAAAACGCCAAACAGGAGCTTTACCGTGACCTGTATCTGTTCTGTGCGTTCACGGGGTTGTCATTCTCCGATATGCGCAATCTGCGTGAGGAAAATATCCGTACATACTTCGACAACCATGAGTGGATAAACATCAACCGCCAGAAGACGGGCGTGGAATCGAATATCCGCCTACTGGACCTGCCCCGAAGAATCATAGAAAAATACCGCGGACTGTGTGAGGACGGAAGGATTTTCCCTGTCCCCCATTACATGACCTGCCTGTATGGAATACGTGCCGTAGCCAAACGGTGCGGTATCACGAAACACCTTACATGGCACCAGAGCCGTCATACGGCGGCGACAACGGTATTCCTGTCAAACGGCGTACCTATTGAAACTGTGAGTTCGATGCTCGGACACAAGAGCATCAAGACGACGCAAATCTATGCGAAGATTACAAAAGAAAAGCTCAATCAGGATATGGAAAATCTTGTCGCACGTCTTGGCAGCATAGAAGAGTTCAAAGGATGCAACATCTAAAAAAGAAGAATCATGAAACGAAATATCATTACCATAGAAGGAAAATCGGTAACCGTAACCGGTAACGATGTATGGATGACGGCATGGGAAATCGGAGAACTGTTCAATGTGACAACAACAGCGGTTAATGCGGCTATCCGGGCAATCCTGAAAACGGACGTGCTGAATGACTTTGAGGTGTGCCGGTATGTCCGGCTGGAAAACGGTCTGAATGCCGATGTCTATTCCCTTGAAATCATTATACCGATAGCGTTCCGCCTGAATACCTATTATACCCATGTGTTCCGTTCGTGGCTTTTACGGAAAGCGTACGCCAAAGAGCAGAAGGATACCTATATGCTGTTTGTGCCGATAGCCAAAGGAGGACATTGCTGAGAACGGAACAAACGCAAGCAAGAACGGACAGCCGTCATTCGGTTGTCCGTTCTTGCTTTTGGTCGGAGGCTATCTGAAAGGTTTCCGATAGTTCGCTTCCAGCACCTCACGCAGTCCCGATTCGGGATACAGCGCCTTTCCGCCTAAAATGATATAAGGCAGCAGCCGCTCGTTACGGTATTCCTGAAGAGTACGGCGGCTTACCCGTAAAAGGTCTGCCACTTCCTTGTCCGTCAGGTACACCTCACCGTCAAGCGGCGGGCGGTAACTCTCCAGAAACCCACTGAGCCATCTGGAGCTTTTTTTCATTTTCTGCAATATGGAAGCGACCTTTTCGTCTTCCATCGTGATGATTTCATTGTTCTCATTCATGTTACTTCGGATTTAGTGGTGAATATTCGGTTATTTGCCGCTGGGGTGGATTATGCCTACAAGCGGAATCAGCCGCTTGACCTCTTCCGGCTTGTAGAAAAACTTGTGCCCGATCTGTGAATAGCCGATGAATCCCTTGTCACGCAGTTTCTGCAAGGTGCGCTGGCTTATCCGTAACCGGTTACACACTTCGTCGCCCGTGAGCCAACGGGCAAGGCGTTTCCCGTCCCCCTTGCGCTGCAAGGCGGTCACTTTTTCCACAAAGGCGTCCCACTGCGCCATCAGTTCCTCGAAGGTCTTTTTCTCAATAGATACCGTTTCCATAAGAATTTGATTTTAGTTCCGTGCAAAGGTAACGACGCAGGCGGAAAAAGATTCCATATTCCGCTAACTGGCAACTTGTTGCGCCGTTTGTCCGGGTAACGGAGCCATTTCTCAGAAAAATCTCACGTGAGCCACGTAGTGAGTTGTTAAAGCCCCTTTTGTTTATTGCTGAACTTTGCCGCAGGAACAAGAAAAAAGACAGAACATGAAAGTGATAACGATGGAAAGTTCCGCATACAAGGCAATGATGGAACAGATAGCAGAAGTGGCCGGCTATGTCCGTGAAATCAGGGAGGCGATGAAACGTGAAAATACGGACAGGCTTCTCGACACGAATGAAGCCGCCAGAGAACTGGGCGTAAGCAAGCGGACCTTGCAGCGCATGAGGGATGATCACCGTATCAGATACGTGGTCCTGCGGCGCAAATGCCAGTACAGGCTCTCGGAAATCCGGAGGATTCTTGACTCCCATACCATCCGGGAGGACGGCAGGACACTCGAAGAACTGCACCATAACAGCAGACTGCCCACCGGAAACGGCAGGCAGCCGAAAGGAAGGAGGACATGAACATGGAACTGCTGACAAAGAAACTGTTTGAGCAGTGGATGGAAACCATCCTTGAAAGGCTTGAACGTCAGGACGAGATGCTGCTTGCCCTGAAAGTACCGGAAAAACGGGAACACATGCCGGACAGGATACGGCTCTTTGACAACCAGGACCTGTGCCTGCTGCTCCAGATAAGCAAGCGGTCACTGCAACGCTACCGCAGCACGGGAGCCTTGCCCTACAAGATACTGGGCAAGAAGACCTATTACAGCGAAGATGACGTGCTGAAATTCCTGTCGGAACACGTAAAGGACTTCCAGAAGGACGATGTCGAGTTCTACAAGGCTCGTATCCATAATTTCTTTAATAAATAACAATTAAAAATTATTCAAATGGCAAAGAAAAGCGACGAAAAGGACGTGCTGATAGTCCGTGACGAAAAGACGGGCGAAATCAGCGTGGTAGCCGGCCTTAATGCGGACGGCTCGCCCAAGCGGACTCCGGCAAGGCTGGACAACGCAAAGGATTTTCTACTGTTCGACAAGCATGGCGACATGCTCGACAACTTTTTCAAAAACTTCTTCCGGCAATGCAAGGAACCCAGCCGCTTCGGTTTCTACCGCATAGCGGCGGATCAGGTGGATTCGCTCCTGGGAGTGATGAAGGACCTGCTGCAGCATCCCTATCAGAACAAGGACATCCTTGCCCCGCACAAGGTGGACACATTCCCCTATCAGATGCAGGCGGAAGAAGAGAAAAAAGAGAAGAAAGAGGAACAGGGTGAAACCCAAAAACAGGAAAACATGGAACAGAAACAGGAAAAAACGCAGGAAAAGCCTCAGAACCGACAAGGCTACCAGCCCATTGACGAGAGTTCAATCAACTGGCAGGAACTGAAAGAGAAATGGGGCATCGACCGTGAGGAACTTGAAAAGTCCGGTGACCTGAAGAAGATGCTCAACTACGGCAAGTCGGATCTGGTGAAAGTGTCCCCAAAGTTCGGGGAGGAAACCTTTGAACTGGACGCCCGCCTGTCGTTCAGGAAAAACGAGGACGGCAGCATCGGTCTTGTACCGCATTTCATCCGCAAGGAGCAGAAACTTGACGAGTACAAAGGGCACAAGTTCTCGGAAGACGACAAAAGGAACCTGAAGGCTACCGGCAACATGGGGCGTGTGATTGACCTTGTGGACAAGGAAACCGGAGAGATTATCCCCTCGTACATCAGCATTGACCGCAAGACGAACGAAATCACCGATGTCCCTGCCAGCAAGGTACGCATACCGGAAAGAATCGGAAAGACGGAAATCACCAAACAGGAGCAGGAAATGCTCCGTGCGGGGCTGCCGGTAAAAGACAAGCTGGTGGAACGCAATGATGGAAGGAAGTTCGTAACGACCCTGCAGGTGAATGTGGAACAGCGCGGTGTCGAGTTCGTGCCGGGCACCGGAAAGTCCCCGCGTACCGTACAGAAACAGGACAACACGGAACTGCCGGAACTGGAACCGGACATGAACGACGCTGAAAAGCAGGATGCGAAGCAGCAGAAAAGGAACACATGGACGAACGAGGACGGCAGTATCCGCGGCATCACCAAATGGTGCGGCAAGCCCCTGACGGAACAGCAGCAGGCGGACTACAAGGCTGGCAAGACCATCAGACTGGAGAACGTGACGGACAAGCAGGGGCAGCACGCCATCATGTATGTCAAGTTCAATCCGGAAAAGGGACGCCCGTACCGCTACGATGAAAATCCGGACAATGCCCAGAAAGTCGCCCCGTCGAACGAAAGCCGGACACAGGTGGCCGTGAACAGCGAGGGCAAGACGAACGAGGCGACCAAGAACATCAAGGAGCCGCTGCAGCAGGGACAGTCAGCCCCGAAGGATGACGCACAGAAGCAGCAGCAGGAAAAGCCCAAGAAAAACAAAGGCATGAAGGTATAGTCCCCGCACACCACTAAATCCAAAAACATAAAAAACAGAATCAAAACAAATCAGTATGAAAACAATCATAGCAGAAAAGCCCAGTGTGGCACGTGAAATTGCCCGCATCGTGGGTGCCGGCAAGCGAGAGGAAGGTTATCTGACCGGAAACGGTTATAATGTGACATGGGCATTCGGACATCTTGTCCAGCCCGCCATGCCGGAAGAATACAACCTGCACGGCTTTGTACGCAGCAATCTGCCCATCATTCCCGAAACCTTCACGCTTGTTCCCCGACAGGTAAGGACGGAAAAAGGATACAAGGCGGACAGCAGCGTGGTCGCCCAGATAAAAATCATCACCAGACTGTTCAAGGACAGCGAGCAGATTATTGTGGCGACCGATGCCGGCCGCGAAGGTGAGCTGATATTCCGATACCTCTATCATTATATCGGCTGTACGGTCCCGTTCGTGCGTCTGTGGATAAGCAGCCTGACGGACAAGGCTATCCGTGAGGGACTGAAACATCTTGAAGACGGAAGCAGGTATGACAACCTTTACCATGCCGCCAAAGCCCGAAGTGAAGCCGACTGGCTGGTGGGGATAAACGGAACGCAGGCACTGTCCATCGCAGCCGGACGCGGAACCTACTCGGTGGGACGTGTCCAGACGCCGACACTGGCGATGATCTGTGAGCGCTATTGGGAAAACCGCCGTTTCACCCCCGAAGCCTTCTGGCAGCTGCATATCGCGGCAAAGGTACAGGACAGTGACGGAGTCGTGAAAATGCCGTCGGTGGAGAAATGGAAGGACAAGGCAACCGCAACAGCCCTATATAATAATGTAAAGGAGAGCAACACGGCTACTGTCGTGAAAGTCGAACGAAAGGAGAAAATCGAAGAAACACCGCTTCTGTATGACCTGACCACACTCCAGAAGGATGCGAACACGAAGTACGGGTTCACGGCAGAGCAGACACTCGACATCACGCAGAAACTTTATGAGAAGAAACTCGTCACCTATCCCCGAACCGGCAGCCGATACATCCCGGAAGATGTCTTTGCGGAAATACCGAAACTGCTGGCTTTCATCGGCAGGCTCTCACAATGGAGCGGCAAGGTCCCGCAAAAGCCGGAGCCTACCCGAAGAAGTGTTGATGACAGCAAGGTGACAGATCATCACGCACTGCTGGTTACGGGAGAAAAGCCCCTGTTCCTTTCCGAAGATGAAAGCAAGGTGTACCATCTGATAGCGGGACGCATGATAGAAGCCTTTTCGGAAAAATGCGTGAAGGACGTGACAGCCGTCACGGTGGAATGTTCCGGTGTGGTGTTCTCAGCCAAAGGTCATGTAGTGAAACAGGCCGGATGGCGTGCCGTCTGCAAGGAAGAACAGGAAGAGACGATACTTCCGGACTGGAAAGAAGGGGAACTGCTGCACCTAAGCGGCTGTTCCATGACGGAAGGAAAGACCAAGCCCAAGCCTCTCCATACGGAAGCCACCCTGCTCTCGGCGATGGAAACGGCCGGCAGGGAAATCGAGGACGAGGAACTGCGTCAGGCACTGAAGGACTGCGGTATCGGAACTCCCGCCACCCGTGCCTCCGTCATTGAAACGCTCTTTGCCCGCGAATATGTGACAAGGCAGAAGAAATGCCTTGTGCCCACAGAAAAAGGGCTTGCCCTCTATTCCATTGTCAAGACCATGCGCATTGCCGACGTAGCCATGACCGGCGAATGGGAAAAGGAACTGGCGTGCATCGAACGCGGAGAGGTACCTGCCGGAAAGTTCCGCAAGGAGATTGAGGAATATGCGACATCCATCACCTCCGAACTGCTGTCGTGCGAAAAGCTGTTCGGGAAAAAGGATTCAGGCTGCACGTGTCCCAAGTGCGGAACGGGCAGGATGCAGTTCTTCGGCAAGGTGGTACGATGCGACAACACGGAATGCGGCCTGCCCATATTCAGGCTGAAAGCCAACAGGATGCTTACCGACGATGAAATCAGGGAACTGCTGACAAAGGGAAAGACGGGTGTCCTGAAGGGATTCAAGAACAAGCAGGGCAAGCGTTTCGATGCCGCCCTGATCTTTGATGCCGACTTCAACACCGGTTTTGTCTTTCCGGAAAGAAAGGACGGTGCGGCATCCGCAAAAAAGAGAAAGTGAGGAATGGGAAGTAAGGGGTAATCCGCCTTTCGGATGAATTATCAGCGGAAATTATTTCGTATTTCATCCGGATTGGACTACCTTTGCCACTGATTCAAGGTTCATAAATCATCATACTGATCAAGACTTTGGATTTAGTGGTGGCACTCGGAGGGATACCGGGTGCCTTTTTCTTCCCTTTCTCCGTATATCCGGACATTTGTCAAATCACTAAATCCATTGTAAAAATGAACAAGAAGAATCTTGAACAGACCGAACTTTCCTATTACGGTCTGTATCTGCTGAACTATCTCAAGGAAAACAAGTTTGAACAGGCTTCCGATGCCGCCTTCGTGAAGGCGCGTGCCGATGAAGCCGCAGAAGCCTATGAGCGTGCAAGGCTTGAGGGGTACACTCCCGACGGTGCGCAGGAGATTGCCATGTCCGCACTCGTCCACGGCCTGCACTATTCCCGATACGCCATCCTGCGTGAAGTCGTGGAAAGCGAGTTTCATGAAGAGATTCCGGAAGACGCGCGTGAGGGCTTCGTAGAGAAACTGCTGCCGCTTGTGGGCAACGTATTCTCCATTTACGACCTGTCAGACGACCAGTTCGCCCTGTCGTCCGACTATGACCTGCTCTATACGGAGCTGACGGGAGCCGTCGTCCTTTACCTGAGGGAGTATGGCATTTAACCGCAAGCAGAAACTGCGCGACAACATCGAGGCGATACGGACGGCATTCACACTGGAGAAGGAACAGCGCACGCCCACCGCGCGTGAACGTGTGCTGCTGGAAAGGTATTGCGGCTTCGGGGGACTGAAGTGCATACTGAATCCCGCCAGAGAACTGACGGATGCCGTCCATTGGGCGAAATCTGACCTCGACCTGTTTGCCCCGACCATCGAACTGCACCGGCTGATCCGTGAGAACAGCCGGGATGAAAGGGAATACAAAAGTTATGTGGACTCGCTGAAATCATCGGTACTGACGGCATTCTACACGCCGGCGGAAATTACGGGTGCAATAACGGAAGCCCTGTATGACCGCAAGGTGCGTCCCGACCGCGTACTGGAACCGTCCGCCGGTATGGGTGCTTTTGTGGATGCGGTGCTGCAATACCAGCCGCAGGCGGATGTGATGGCTTTCGAGAAGGACCTGCTGACGGGCAAGCTGCTGGGCTGTCTTTACCCGGAACAGAAAATCCGCACGATGGGTTTCGAGAAAATCGAAAAGCCGTTTCTGAACCATTTTGACCTTGCCATCTCCAATATCCCTTTCGGGGATTTCGGAGTGTTCGATGCGGAGTTCAGCCGCAGCGCATCCTTTGGCAGACGTTCGGCACAGAAAGCCATCCATGACTATTTCTTCCTGAAAGGTCTGGATGCGGTGCGTGACGGCGGCATCGTGGCGTTCATCACCTCGCAGGGGGTATTGAACAGCTCGAAGGTATCCGTCAGGAACGAGATGTTCAGCAAGGCGAATCTGGTATCGGCAATCCGACTGCCCAACAACCTGTTTACCGACAATGCAGGCACGGAAGCCGGCAGCGACCTGATCATCCTGCAAAAAGACCTGCAAAAGAAAGAACTGACACAGGAAGAGAGGGTACTGACCATCATACAGACGGAACATAACGGCGGACTGACGGAGAACGCCTATTTTGCCTACCATACGGAACGTATCGTACATACCGATGCGAAGAGGGGTACCGACCCGTACGGAAAGCCCGCCATGATATATACGCACAGCGGAGGTGTGGAAGGTATCGCGACAGACCTGGGCAGGATGCTTGCGGAGGACTTGCGCAAACGTCTGGACATGGAACTTTATCATGGACGCAGGACAGCAGCGGAACAGACCGTACAATCCGCCATGAGCATCTCCATACCGAAAACTGAAACAGTGAAGGCGGAAAGGTCAGTTCCCGAACCTGACCCCGTCCGGCAGCAACCGGAGAACAAGGATGCAGCGACAGAAGAAAAGACACAACCGGTTGCGGAAAGACTGGAGACCGGGACGCATGAGCCGGAACAGGCTCCAACCGTGCAGCTGACACTCTTTGACCTGTGGGAATATACGGAAGAGGAACGCAATCAGGCCCTTTCGGGCAAAAAGAAAAAGTCCGCAGCCAAGTCAAAGGAAAAGAACGGCAAGAAGCAGGCACAGGTTACGCCGAAAGTTACGGATAAACCGGCGGCTGCATCTGCCGTTTCCCCGCAAAAGGAGGCGGAAGGCGAAAAGGCGGAAGATGTGAGAACGGAAGATGCGGAAGCCAAAGAAACGGCAGCCCAAGCCCATCCGGACGACATATATGCGGATATAGACTGGGAGGAAAACCCACCCATCAACGGTTTTTACGAAACCATGATGCACCTTACCCCCGAAGTGCGTATCCAGCTCAGGCATGAAGCGGAGAAACACAGACAGGAACTGCTTGCGAAGTCCGGCATGAAGGACACCCTCGACCCGGCGTTTGTGCCATCGTCGGATTCCCAACCGGTGCAGCAGGCTGACATGACACCCGGGTCAGAACAGGCACCGGAAGATGAAAGCCCATTGCCGGATGGCATGACCGCTACGGCTGAGAATCCGTTCGTACAGTCCGGACAGACGGAAACAACTTCCGCTTCGCTGTTCCCGGAATATGATACGGAACCTGCCAAGGAGGAAGCTGCCGACCTGACACCGCACCCGTACAGCGGGACGGTGGAAGCCCATCACCGTGACGGCTCAATGGTAGCGGAAGGGACCGCCGTCGGATATCTGAGGGGCATCACCCCCTATGGAGCCACCTTCCACCCGCTTGACCTGAAAGGCTACCAGAAGGAAAAGGCCCTGCTGTATATATCCATCCGTGACGCCTATGAACGCCTGTACCGGAATGAGGCGGAAAACCGGACGGAGGACAGCCGTCAGCGTGAATACCTGAACGTGTCCTATGACGAGTTCGTGATGCGTTACGGTAACCTGAACGCCAGACAGAATGCAAAACTTCTGATGATGGATGCCTCCGGGCGTGATGTCCTTGCACTGGAACGTGCCGAAGAGGGAAAATTCGTGAAGGCGGACATTTTCGAGCGTCCCGTTTCCTTTTCGGTGGAAACATACGTCAATGCCGGGTCGCCCGAAGAAGCCCTGTCCGCCTCGCTCAACAGATATGGCGGCATAGACCTCGACTTCATGCGTGCCATTACCAACAGCACGGAAGAGGAACTGCTCGGAGCCCTGCAGGGACGTATCTATTACAACCCGCTTGTTTCAGGCTATGAGATAAAGGACCGATTCATTGCCGGAAACGTGATAGACAAGGCGGAGCGTGTGGAAGAATGGATAAACGACCATCCCGGACATGAGCGGCTTGCGGATGCGGGGCAGTCTCTTGAAGCCCTGAAAGCCGCCACGCCGCAGCGTATCGGTTTCGAGGAACTGGACTTCAATTTCGGCGAGCGATGGATTCCGACAGGCATCTATGCCGCCTACATGAGCCATCTGTTTGACACGGAAGTGAAAATCTCCTATTCGCCGAGCCTTGACGAGTTTTCGGTGGCATGTGCCTACAAGAACATGAAAATATGGGAGGAGTTCTGTGTAAAGGGCTATTACCGGAACTATGACGGTATGAGCCTGCTGAAACACGCCCTGCACAACACCTGCCCTGACATGATGAAGTCCATCGGCAAGGACG
>OMCT01000384.1_pt1 | contig 35851 bp, 26 predicted proteins | sample 1674301 | NCBI WGS metagenome assembly OMCT01 (sample SAMEA103958158, study PRJEB25191) | human gut metagenome
TACAGATTTAAAAAGCAAAGAAAATGAAGAAATTAGTTTTGATGTTCGTAGCTATTGCAGCTATCTCTTTCGCATCTTGCGGTGGTAACACAAAGTCAAATGCAAACTCTGCAGATTCAGTTGATACAACAGCTGTTGATTCAGCTGATACTGTAGCTACTGTTGACTCAGCTGCTACTGATTCAGTTGCAAAGTAATTAAGTATTAGTATACTTAACGAACGAAAAATGAGAGAAACACCGCTGGACCTATGGTCTGGCGGCTTTTTCGTTTATATACACCAAACTTTTTTTATGATAGACACAAGTGCATTTCAAGGCAAAAAGGCTGCTTATTATACTTTAGGTTGTAAACTTAACTTTTCGGAAACCTCTACTTTTGGAAAAATGCTCGAAGACATGGGCGTGATAACTGCCCAAAAGGGAGAGCGTGCAGACATCTGTTTGATCAATACCTGCTCGGTGACAGAAGTTGCCGATCATAAATGCCGTCAGGCTATACACCGTATGGTGCGACAGAATCCTGGCGCTTTTGTTATTGTTACGGGTTGCTATGCGCAGCTTGAATCGGAGAACGTAAGTAAGATAGAAGGTGTTGACCTGGTATTGGGTGCCAATGAGAAGGCGCATCTGTTGCAGTATCTCAGCGATGCCTGGGCACAGAAGTTCGCTTTTGAGTCAGGACTGGAAGAAGTTGGTGTGAATGCGCTGCATGAACATCACAGCGTGAAGACCAAGGACATCAAGACTTTTCAGCCTTCCTGTTCGCGTGGTAACCGTACACGCTATTTTCTGAAGGTGCAGGACGGCTGTAACTATTATTGTACCTACTGTACGATTCCTTTTGCACGAGGCAACTCGCGCAACCCAAGTATTGCTTCGTTGGTTGAGCAGGCTGGGCAGGCTGCAAGCGAAGGAGGAAAGGAAATCGTGATTACTGGTGTCAACATTGGTGACTTCGGACAGACTACCCATGAGTGTTTTCTTGACTTGGTAAAGGCGCTCGACCAGGTGACTGGTATTCAGCGTTATCGTATATCAAGTCTGGAACCAGACTTGTGTGACGACGACTTGATAGCTTATTGTGCTGAGAGCCGTGCCTTCATGCCGCATTTTCATATCCCCTTGCAGAGCGGTAGCGACGAGGTGCTGAAGCTGATGCACCGCCGTTACGACAAGGCTCTCTTTGCCCATAAGGTAAACCTTATCAAGGAGAAGATGCCCGATGCCTTTATTGGTGTGGATGTGATGGTGGGCTGTCGTGGTGAGACTCCAGAGTGTTTTGAGGAATGCTATGAATTCCTGAAGAGTCTGCCTGTCACACAGCTTCATGTGTTCCCATATTCGGAACGACCAGGTACTGCAGCTCTGCGTATCCCTTATGTGGTAAGCGACAAGGAGAAAAAGTTGCGCTCTAAGCGTCTGCTCGAACTGAGTGAAGAGAAAACCCAGGCTTTTTATGCCCAGTATATGGGAACGGAGGCAGAGGTACTCTTTGAGAAAGCGCCACGTGGCAAGGCCATGCATGGCTTTACCAAGAACTATGTACGTGTGGAACTGTCGCAGGCTTTGGCAAAGGAAGAGTATGACAACCAGCTTATCAAGGTTCGTCTGGGAGATTTTAATTATGATAAGACAGCCCTTAAGGCTGTGATCCTTTAGCGATGAACTATTACAACGACTTTGGCTCCTGGATACGTACTCAGTTTCCCTTCAGAGTGCAAAAGATATCTATAGACGCAGGGTTTTCCTGTCCTAACAGGGACGGGAAAATATCCAGTGGCGGTTGTACCTATTGTGACAACCGGACTTTCAACCCAAGCTACTGCAATCGCAAAAAGACAATCACCGAACAGTTGGAAGAAGGCAAACGCTTCTTTGGCAGGAAATATCCTGATATGAAGTATCTGGCTTACTTCCAAGCTTATACCAACACTTATGCCTCGTTAGAAGAGCTTCGCAGAATGTATGAGGAAGCACTTCGGGTAGAGGATATAGTGGGAATAGTCATCGGGACGCGTCCAGACTGCGTGAGCGAGGAGTTGCTGGATTACTTGGCAGAGCTGAACAAACGCACCTTTGTACTGGTGGAGTATGGCATAGAAACTGCTAATGATGAAACTCTCTTGCGAATTAATCGCGGTCATGACTTTGCCTGCAGCAGAAAGGCGGTGGAGCAGACGCATGTCCGGGGAATATTGACAGGAGGACATATTATTATCGGCCTTCCCGGCGAGGATGCTGAGGAGAGTCTGCGTCAGGCTCCTATTATATCTTCGTTGCCTCTTGACATACTGAAAATACATCAGATGCAGGTTATCAAGGGCACCCGTCTTGCTCAACAGTATGCAGAGCATCCTTTCCATGTATATACGGTAGAAGAGTATATAGAAGTCATAGTGGGGTATATTAAGCTTCTAAGAAAAGATCTGGTGCTCGAACGTTTTGTGAGTCAGTCGCCAGCAGAACTGCTGATTGCTCCCAAGTGGGGACTGAAGAACTATGAGTTTACCAACTTGCTCAACAACAGATTGAAGCAGGAAATGGAACGTTTTCGTTAAGTCAAATGAGCAGAGTAAAGCTTGCTTTCCCTCTGCCATGACGAGAAAAGGTGCGCGTCAGCGAACGTTTTCGTTAAGTCAAATGAGCAGAGTAAAGCTTGCTTTTCCTCTGCCATGACGAGAAAAGGTGCGCATAGGCGAACGTTTATCATTATAAAAACTTAATTATTCGGCACAGATAAGCTGTTTGTGCTTAATAATTTGTATCTTTGTCGGTTGATATGGCAAAGGTAGCAATCGTTATATTGAATTGGAACGGACAGAAGATGTTGGCAAAATATCTTTCTGGCGTTGTGGAGTATTCCAGACAGGATGCAGAGGTATGGGTGGCTGATAATAGTTCCACCGATGGCTCTATGCATCTGTTGGAGACACAGTATCCACAGGTGAAGACTATAGTTCTGGAGCAGAACTTTGGTTTTGCGGAAGGTTACAATCAGGCCCTGAAGCAGATAGAGGCTGAGTATTATGTACTGTTGAACAGCGATGTGGAAGTGACACATCATTGGCTGACTCCGCTCATCGAGTTTATGGACAGTCATCCGCAGGTGGCAGCCTGTCAGCCAAAACTGTTGGCAGAATACGATAAGGACAGCTTTGAATATGCTGGTGCCTGTGGTGGCTTTTTGGACAAATATGGTTATCCTTTCTGTAGGGGGCGTATCTTTGAGACTGTGGAGAGGGACAACGGACAGTATGATTACCAGCAGGAAGTGTTGTGGGCTACAGGTGCCTGCATGATGATACGTGCCAAGGACTATTGGGATGCCGGAGCGCTTGACGGTCGTTTCTTCGCACACAATGAAGAGATAGATTTGTGCTGGCGCCTGCGTCTTATGGGGCGCAAGATATACTGTATACCAGAGAGTGAAGTATATCATGTCGGTGGTGGTACGTTGCCAAAAAGCAATCCTATGAAGACATTCCTTAACTTCAGAAACAATCTGACTATGCTTTACAAGAATCTGGATGACAGGGATCTGCAGCATGTGATGTTCATTAGATGGTTTCTGGACTATCTGGCTGCATTCGAGATGTTGATTCTGAAAAGAAACTTGGGCGACTTCAAAGCTATATTCAAGGCGCGAAGGGCTTTCAAAGTCTGGCGTAAGGATTTTGATGAAGACCGCCAGCGAATACAGTCGGGTAGGGTTGAAGGTGTTGTCCCGCAAGTGTATGAAGGTTCGATATTGTGGCAGTACTATGCCAAGGGGAAAAAAGTCTTCTCGAAATTGAACTTCTGACATTCCTGTGGCTTGAACTTTCGAAAATCGATAAACAAACTACAAAATAAAATCTAAGATGAAGAAAAAACTATTCATGTTGCTGGCTGCGTTTCTTTGTTTAGGAGCGCAAGCTCAGGCACCGGTCCATGTGACGGTGACCAATCCTTCAAAAGAGGCACGTAAGGATGTGCCTGTGGTTATTGATATCCGTCAGTGGGGAGATGTCAAAAAGGCTGTAGTAACAGTAGACGGCAAGGAGGTGCCTTCGCAGTTGGATGACATCGACCGTGACTGTGTGAACGATGAGTTATGCTTTCTTGTCGACCTTGACAAGAAGGAAACCAAGGAGGTAAGCGTGCAGTTATTGCAGGAAGGTGACCAGACTGCCTATCCTGCCCGTACCTTTGCCGAACTGGTATTGCCAAGCCGAAATAAAAAACTGGCTAAAAATGCGCAGGATATCTATATGCGCAGTATCTCATTTGACAAGAAGACCAAGGATCCTTACCATTATGTCCACTCCCATGGCGTCTGTTTTGAAAGCGAATTGGTAGCCATGCGTGTGTACTTCGACCATCGACAGACTATCGACCTATATGGCAAGGTGAACAAGGGACTGGTGATTCGTGATACGCAGTTCTATCCTTCTGAGGAACAGGTGAAGGGTGGCTCGGGTGATGACTGCCTGTGGGTGGGCAATACCTATGGCTTGGGTGCCCTCCGTGGCTGGGATGGAGAGAACCAAGTATTGCTGACCAATGTAATGTACCAAGAACAGAGAGTTATCTCGGAAGGTCCTGTAAGAGCCATTGTTGAAGTAGTAGACAATGGCTGGACTCCAGCTCCAGGACTCAAACCTGTCAATGCCATCATACGTTATACCATCTATGCGGGGCATCGTGATTTTGATGTCGACGTGTTCTTTAACAAAGATGTGTCGGATTATCAGTTTGCCACAGGATTGATCAATGTGAAAGGTTCCAGCGAATATACTGACGGCAAGGGCTTAAGAGGCTGCTATGGCAGTGACTGGCCAACGGGCAAGGATGACGGCAAGCACAAACTGGAGACAGTGGGCTTGGGTATCTATGTGCCGCAGGCTGCGCTGGTGAAAGAGATGCCTGCCAATAAAGACTGCTACACACAGGTGGTTCGTCCTTCAGGCAACAAGCTGAGTTACAAGCTGGCTTATACCAGCGCCAATGAGACCTATGGCTTCAAGGGTGAGAAAGAGTGGTATCGATGGTTGAAAGACTGGAAGAAACTGAACGAAGAACCAGTGCAAGTGTATTATAAAATACGATAATGACTACACAAAAGGGCAATAATGAGCAAAAATACACCAAAATTGTTCATTATTGTTCTTTTTATTTAAAAATATTAGTAAAAACACTTTGTTTTTATCACATTTTTTAGTATTTTTGCACACGTAATGTTAATAGATAGCGACAAAGTGAAAAATATTTTTAAATATATGGCATTCATGGCGGTGACGCTTCTTCTTTGTTCGGCTTGCGAACTCAAGTTTAAGCCGAATGAGGAAGCAGAGGCTGCTGTACTTTCCGTACAGCGCTATGATCGTCTGGAAAGTCGTTATCTGACAACAGGAGATTTCTCTGCCTTGCAGCAGATGAATACCGATTATCCGATAGAAACACGTACGTTGATAGAGAAGATGCTTCAGTTGGGCACGATTACTGATGCCAATATCAGCAATCGGTTTCTGATGTTCTATCAGGACTCTACTCTGCAGGCGCTTATTGCCGATGCTGAGGCTGAATATGCCAATATGGATGATATCAACCAGCAGTTGAAGGAATCGTTTGAACGTCTGAACGCCTGGATGCCAGAGTTGCAGCAGCCTTCTTTCTATGCACAGATAGGAGCGCTCGACCAGAGTATCGTGGTGGGTGAACACTCTGTAGGAATTTCGCTTGACAAGTATATGGGCAGCGAGTATCCGCTATACAAGAAATTTTATACAGCCCAGCAACGTGCTACCATGTCACGAACTTATATTGTTCCGGATTGCCTTACCTTCTATCTGTTGAGCATTTATCCTATGGATGATTTTGATAATCGTTCGCAGCTTGACCGAGACCTTCACATGGGAAAAATCATGTGGGTGGTGAATAAGGCGATGAACAAGGAAGTCTTTACCACAAGTTATGTAAAGACCATCAGCAGTTATCTGAAGCGTAATCCAAAGATAACCGTACGGCAGTTGCTGGAGTGCAAGGATGATTCGCCTATCAAGGCATTGCACAAAGACTGATTATGAAGAAACTTATTATATTTATAGCAACCTTTATGATGGTGTCATCTATACAGGCAGCTGAGAAGTTGGACTTGGAGGATATTACTTCGAGATGTTTTACAGCTTCTTATGTCAGCGGAGTGAATCCGATAGAAGGCACCGACCTGTATGCTTCTATCAGCAACGATGGAAGTCAAATCGTGAGTTATTCGTTTAAGACTGGCAAGCAGGTGACTGTCTTGTTTGATGCCGCAGCATGCAAGGCTCCCTTTGAGTCGGTAGATGGTTACGAACTGAGTCCTGACGGAAAGCGAATGCTCATTCTTACCAAGCGTAAGAGTATTTATCGCCGTTCTTTTACAGCAGAGTATTTCATTTACGACATTGCCAGCAAGTCTTTGCTCAAGTTGTCGGATGGAGAGAACCAGCAGGTGGCTACATGGTCACCAGACTCTCGCCATGTGGCTTTTGTAAGAGAGAACAATCTTTTTATCACAGATGGTAAGAAGGAGGTACAGGTTACAAACGACGGCAAGTTCAATGAAATCATTAATGGCATCCCTGACTGGGTGAACGAAGAAGAGTTTGGTTTCAATAAGGCTTTTGCTTGGAATGCTGACGGAACTGCACTCAGCTGGATTCGTTATGATGAGTCGAAGGTGAAGACTTACTCCCTGCAGTTGTTCTGCGGTCAGAAGCCAGCCTTGAAACAGTATGCCGATTATCCAGGTGAATATTCCTATAAGTATCCCAAGGCTGGTCAGGACAACTCTGTGGTGAGCCTTTGGAGTTATGATGTGAAAGCCGGCAAGACAGTACGCATGAATGTACCTTTGGCTTCGGACGGTTATATTCCTCGTGTAAAGCAGGCTCCTGATGCCAAGAGTATGATAGCCTTTACGATGAACAGACATCAGGACGAACTGAATCTTTATTCTTTCAATCCTTTTACGGGTGAGGCGAAGCTGGTGATTAAAGAGAGTGTGCCCAAGTATGTGAAGGAAGAAGTGGTGGAATGGACTCGTGTAGGCAATAAGTACATCTTGCTGCCCAGTGATCGCGACGGCTTTATGCATCTTTATCTGTACGACATTAATGGGAAGTTGATTCGCCAGGTAGAAAAGGGTGACTATGAGGTGACTGATGTATATGGCATGAATGAGAAAACGGGTGATATCTATTTCCAGTCAAGCATGTTGAGTCCGCACGACAGACAGGTCTATGTGGCACATGCCAACGGCACGACCGAAAGACTTACCGATGCACGTGGAAACAATGCTGCCATATTCTCGGGTGATTATCGTTATTTCTTCAATACTTGGAGCAGTTACAGTCATCCTTATGTCTTCACCTCGCGTACCAATCGTGGAAAGGTGGTAAGAGTGTTGGAGGACAATAAGGAGTTGCTCGACAAGGTTGCCCAGTATAATTGGGGAAAGCGTGAACCTTTCTCTTTCACCACATCCGAGGGAGTGAAATTGGATGGATGGATGGTGAAACCTGTAGACTTTGATGCCAACAAGAAATATCCCGTTATACAGTTCCAGTATTCTGGTCCGGGTAACCAGCAGGTAAAGGATGCATGGAGTACAGGAAGTATGGGTAATGGAGGAGCCTTCGACTATTATCTGGCCCAGGAAGGATATATTGTCGCTTGTGTAGATGGTCGTGGCACTGGAGGCAGAGGAGCAGCCTTTGAGAAATGTACTTATCTCAGACTGGGTGACTTAGAGGCAAAAGATCAGGTAGAGACAGCTCTTTATTTAGGCGGTCTTCCTTTCGTAGATAAAAACCGCATCGGTATCTGGGGCTGGAGCTTTGGTGGATTCTGCACACTGATGAGTATGAGTGAAGGCCGTCCTGTATTCAAGGCAGGTGTTTCAGTGGCACCTCCCACCAACTGGCGTTATTATGACACGGTGTATACTGAGCGCTATATGCGTACACCTCAGGAGAATGCCGCTGGCTATCTGACCAATCCCATAGAGCGTGTTGACAAATTGCATGGAGCTTTGCTTATGTGTCATGGCATGGCTGATGATAATGTTCATCCACAGAATACATTCGAGTATGCCGAGGCTTTGGTTCAGGCAGACAAGGACTTTAAGGAGATATATTATACCAATCGTAATCATAGCATATATGGAGGCAACAGCCGCAAACATCTCTTGCGCCAGATTGTGAATTGGTTTAACGACAATATGAAATAAAGACGATTAGAGTATGAAAGCTAAGAACGGATTCAATCTTCGTACTGTTTGTGGGGAAAACATTCTCGTGGCAGAAGGCGAGGAGAATATTGATTTCAGCAATATCATCAGCATGAATGAAAGTTCTGCTTACTTGTGGAACAGCATTCAGGGAAAAGACTTTGAGGTGGAAGACCTGGTAGATCTGTTGATAGAAATGTACGAGGTGGATGAGGAAACTGCCACTCGTGATGCTCGGCTGTTGGTAGACCAATGGAAACAGGCTGAGATAATAGAATAAGGTGTAAATTCAACGTATAAAAGAAGAAGTGAAGGAGTTTAGAAAATGGATTCTTTTCAACTCTTTCACTTATACTACTTGTATTACATGATTCCGAAAATCGGAATCCATATCTTGCGATAAAAGGCCAGCAAATACCTTCGGCAAGGCGACAAGGCAGTCCATATGGCAGAGTAGATTCTCCATTTCCTGCCGTCAATTCTGTCGAGTGTTTGATGGCTTTTTCTGTAGAATCCCACAGCTATAGCCTTGATGTCTTTCATCTTGCAACTTTCTGTTGTGAGGTTTCCGTCGCCCTTCAGTGTGACGTCCTCGCCCTCAATTTTGATGATGCGATGCAGTACATAGTGGCGAGGACTGATTTCTGCCAATACAGGCTCACCGATATTGTATATCTCGCGTTTGGCAAGCAGGGCTTTGTCGCGCTTGTCTTCCAGGAACGGACGCATGGAAAAGCCCCTGAGCTGCAGGGTGACTGTGTGTCCCTCATTAAGCAACTTAATGATTTCGGGCAGTAGCTGCGCATTAGGAAACTGTATTTCCGTTACTTGTAATGTTGTCTCTTTCATCATATAAAATCTTATACAGAATGGGGTTATGCTTTTCTGATGGCTTGGTTGCATACAATGGCAGCCTCGCGATTGGGAAGGCAGTGCAAGGTGTAGATATCCGACAGCTCAACAAGATGGCTGATGGTATTGCAGATATTGTTGAAAATATCCAGATCCCATTTCATAGAAGAACAAGATGGCAGTATGGATGCAAAGGCTTCTGCTGGTGATAGCTTTTCCACATAGTTCTTTTGTGCGCGGTCTATGCGGGTGATGGCACCGAGTTTTGCTTTTACGTTGCGATAGCATGGTGTCTTTCCGCTCCAGGGACTACCATATATATAAGGTGTATCGTCTATGATTCGTAGGATAGGGTTGTCGTCGTTCATCAAGTCGCACCCCGACAGATAGCGCAGCCACATGCTCACCTGTGTGCTCTTTCCCGTTCCGCTCTTGGCAATGAAGGCATAGCCATATCCGTTTTGCCTTACAAGTGATGCATGCAGCAAGAGTGTTTCTATCTTGCTTCCTGCAAAGGCAAAGATGAGCATCAGGGCATTGTTGAGTCCGAATTTTCGCATGTTGTAGTTACCGTTCAGTGCGCATTGGCAGTCGCTGAAGTCTTTATTGGTCAGCAACAGGCAGCAGTTGGCACCTTGTATGTCCTTGATGATATACTGGTATCCGCCATTGTCGAGTTTATCGACGATGGTGTTTCCATTTCCTGTATCAAAGGCTCTGATGCGTTTGCGTTTTTCCTTTGGGTAGGGGCGCAGGGTATCGTCAACCGAGAGTTGAAAAAAAAGTTCACCCTTCAGATTTTTCTCTCTGAAGGGTTCTAATGATGGGATAAGATGCATGCCGTTGAATGGTGACTCGGCAAAGCAGATCTTGATGTCGAGTTCGGCTATGCTAAAGAAGTTCTCATTTTGCATTACGCTTCTTTTTCTTTTGTTGTTTCAGTGCGTCTTTTGCCTTAATCTTCTTGGCTGGCTTCTGAGCCACCTCTTCGTTGACCTCATAGTCGGGCTTAATACCCGAGAATATGAAACGGTCCATACCGATGATTTTTACCTGATATTTTGGTGCTGCATCCTCTATCATACCGCTTTTGTTTTTGGATTTCTTGGGTTGAGCGGTATAGCTGTTGCGCATTTTGTTATATTTCTTGGTCAGCTTTTTCAGGTTTGTGCTGTAGCTTACCATGCAGGTGGGGTGTTTGTAGCCTTCTCCCTCTAAATAGTCGCGCAACTGGTAAGAGTAATTTTCTCTGCTTACCAGGAAATGGTTCTTGCTGTTGAGCCAGGCTGAGTCTACTGCCTGTACATCGGTGAAGCATACGATAGAATCGTTGAACGATGATGCAAATCCAAAGATATAAATTCGCTTCATCTCGTCTTTGGCCTGCATGCTGACAGCGATAAGCAATGTGGCAGCAATGGCTGCAAATACTGATTTTCTAAGTTTCATTTTCTGTTTCTTCTGTTATGGATATTGCTTACTGGCCTAAGTAGGTCTTCAGCGTTTTACTTTTCGTGTTGTATCTCAGCCTGCGAATTGCCTTCTCCTTAATCTGTCTTACTCTTTCGCGGGTGAGGTTGTATTTGTCTCCAATTTCCTCGAGGGTCATTTCTTGCATACCGATGCCAAAGAAAGCTTTTATCACTTTCTGCTCTCTGTCGTTGAGAACATCGAGCACTCTTCCTATCTCTGTTCGTAGCGATTCCTGATCGAGTACGTTGTCGGTAGAAGGTGAGTCGGTGTTGGGCAGGACGTCAAGCAGGCTGTTGTCCTCGCCGTCGGCGAAAGGTGCGTCCATGCTTACATGGTTCGTATTGATCTTCATCGCCTCTGCGATCTTTTCCTCGGGAAGGTCTATGCGGTCGGCCATTTCTTCCACACTGGGCTTGCGCTCGTTTTCCTGCTCGAACTTGTTCAGTTCGCGGGCGATACGATTGACACTTCCCACCTGGTTGAGCGGGAGGCGTACGATGCGGCTTTGCTCTGCTATGGCCTGTAAAATGCTTTGTCTAATCCACCATACAGCATAAGAGATAAACTTGAAGCCTCTTGTCTCGTCATATCTTTCGGCTGCTTTTATCAAGCCGAGGTTTCCCTCGTTGATGAGGTCGGGTAAGCTCAGACCCTTGTTCTGATATTGCTTGGCGACGGAAACGACAAATCTAAGGTTGGCCTTCGTCAATCTCTCAAGTGCTTTGCGGTCACCCTTTCTGATTTGTTGAGCCAGTTCCACCTCCTCATCTGCTGTGAGAAGATCCTGGTGCCCAATTTCTTGAAGGTATTTTTCAAGTGATGCACTTTCTCTGTTGGTTATCGACTTTGATATTTTCAGTTGTCTCATGGTTAGCATTATTTTTTGTTCGTAGATGCAAAAATACGCTTTTTTGTCGATATGTGCAAAAAAAATAGCAGATATTTGAGAAAATATCTGCTATTTTTTTATTTATAGAACTGTTTTACTTATTTATTATCATTTCTCAGGCTTGGTCTTGCCCCTCAATAATTGACTTTGTTTTGCTTAGTCTTTCTGAAGAGGCACAGCGAAGTATGACTTCTTGCCTGTAGGCCATACACCCTGAATGTAGAGTACTGGCTCCTTGCTTGTGGATGCACTCTTTACTATCTTCTGCAAGTCATCGAGCGTGGTGATGTTGGTATCATTTACACGCTGGATAATAAGTCCGCGCGAAATTCCGGCATCCTTGAGTGCGCCAGCTCCAACCTTCAATACCTCCAGACCATAGTTGATGCCAAGTTCCTTCTTTTGTGCTTCTGTCACAGGACGGAAGGTTCCACCCAATACATCCAGATCGGCACTCTTGATGACCGAAGTGTTGCCTTGAGCATTTTTGAGTGTGATGCTCTTGGTGTAGCTCTTCTTGTTGCGTAAGTAGGTGATAGAGAGTTTGTCGCCAGGGCGTTTGCCGTTGAGGGCTTCCTGGAGTTCAGCCATCTTGGTCACCTTCTTGCCGTCTACCTTGGTTATGATGTCACCTTCCTTCAAGCCTGCGTCGGCTCCGTTTCCGTCCTCATCCACTTTGGCTACATATACACCTTCATTGGTGCCTAAATCTACTTCTTTGCCATTTTCCTTCTGCGAGTTGATGTAGTTGAGCACATCGCTTCCCTGAATGCTGAGCATCACGCGCTGTACACTGCCATATTTCTTCAGGTCGTCTACTACCTTATTCATTATAGAGGTAGGAATGGCGAAACCATAGCCTGCGTATGAACCTGTCTGAGAGTAGAGCATGGCGTTGATACCTACCAGCTCGCCCTGTGTGTTGACCAGTGCACCGCCCGAGTTTCCTGCATTGATGGCGGCATCAGTCTGTATGAAACTCTCCACACCGTTGGCACCTAACGAGCGAGCCTTTGCAGAGATGATACCTGCTGTGACAGTGTTGTTCAGACCGAAAGGATTGCCTACTGCAATGACCCATTCGCCAACCTTGACGTTGTCGCTGTTGGCAATAGGAAGAGTAGGGAGGTCTTTTGCGTTGACTTTTATCAGGGCAAGGTCTGTACTTTTGTCTGTACCAATGATGCGTGCAGAGAATTCGCGGTTGTCGTTGAGTGTTACCGTCAGTTCGTCAGCTCCTTCTACCACGTGGTTGTTGGTGACGATATATCCGTCGCTGCTGATGATGACACCAGAGCCTGTAGCCTCTCTCTTTGGAGTCTGCACTTTCTGTTTGCGTGTTCCGCCCTGACCACCGCCAGGGTTGCCAAAGAAACCGAAAGGATCGAAGAAATCTCCAAACGGATTGCTCTGAACATCTACAGTCTGTACCTTTGAGTTCTGTACATATTTGATATGGACAACTGCTGGCAGAGCCTTTTCGGCAGCATAGGTTAAATCTACTGGTTGACCAGGAGCGGCCGAAGTCACTGATGGTGCGGCTGCATTGACTTTCATGAATGCGCCTGCTGAGAATGCGAGTGAGCTGATGCAGAGCACAGCCAAAACATAATTGCTTACTTTTCTCATAATGTATAATTTTTTGTTGTTATTTTTAATGTTTGCTTTGTTGGCGTTGCCAACTTTTCATTTCGGTTGCAAATATAGGTGCAAAAAACGAGAAACAGTCAATTATACATGTATTTTTATCCCGTTTTAACATTCTAAATTAACATATTAACGGCTCTTAAACAAGAATGTGCCTAAATTTACAAATATTCAATACTTTGCTTGATATGCATAGTTGTAAATATGGAATTAATATTTTGTAATGTGCAAAAAACTATTAACAGAACAGTCTTGCTAAAGCCCTTTTTGTGTACTGATAAGAGGGCTTTTGTTATCCTTATTGGGTTGAAATATAGAAAATAAGTAAGAAAAGTCCTTTTCTTTTCGAAAGTTTTTTGTACCTTTGCACTTTAGTAAGATACAGAAAGCAGTGCCCCGGCGTGTCGCTGGTCTTCATGGTAAGGCGAGAGGAAAGTCCGGGCAGCACAGAGCATCCCACTTCCGAAAATAGAAGCTATTGGTGACAGTAGGTGTAGGCAGAAGAAAATAACCGCCTTGTTGAGTCTTTAGATGAAAGCAGGGTAAGGGTGAGAAGGTGGTGTAAGAGACCACCAGATGACGGGTGATCGTCATGCTGTGTCGGCTGGGAGCTGTAAGCTCATGTATACCGCAGACTGAGGGTTGCTCGCCCGAGTGTCTTTTATGGCAGCTGCGGAGGGTAGAGTGCTCAAGCCCTGGGGTGACTCAGGGATTAGATAAATGACATGCACCTGCACTTTGTTGCAGGAACAGAACTCGGCTTATAGGGGCACTGCTTTCTTTTTATATATTTATTTTTAATCTCCACTTAATTATTTAAAGTCATGAACATCAGAGAACCAGAAAAGCAAATCCTCAACGATTTTGAGCATAAAGTGACCAACAAAATCAAGTTGTATGGCAATTATCCCGACTTCCCCAAGATGGAAGACTATGGTATCGAGGGTATGGAACTGGATGATTATCTTTTTGACAAGCAAGCTATTCTCGATATGGGAGGAAGCAGTCGCAATAAGCTGACGGTGGGTGGCATTATCACTTTGTTGCCTGTTATCGTTCTTTCGGCTTTTCCCGACAGTGCCTATATTTATGGTAAGATGGGAACTACGGTTTTGGCTATCGCTGTCGGCCTGATGTTGGCATTGTGCCTATATGCTGTACTGAAAGCCGTTATCCGCTTTCGGCTGGCGCGCCATGCCGACCTGAAGTTTGAAACCTACATCAAGGCTGTGTTGTTTTATCAGCCACGACAATAGTCTTGCTGTTGCTTTAAAAAAAGAAATCCTAACCTCTCACGAAAAGAAGTTAGGATTTTTTTTATGTGTATAATTAAATATTGAAGTTTCGCATGTACGGAAGTTATAGTAGTTAAAGAAGTTATCACTCCCTTCGGTCGTTAGAAGTTATAGCCAATAGCCTTTTGGGTTGTAAATTTAGTTGTAAAACATATGGCTTTAACTTCTCTAACTTCTTTAAATTCTTTAACTTCCCCATTTGCGAAAGTTGAGTTAAATATCTGCCATTTTATTATACGATACCCTGAGCCATCATAGCCTTGGCAACCTTCAGGAAGCCTGCAACGTTGGCACCCTTTACGTAGTTTACGTAACCGTCTGCCTCAGTACCATACTTCACACAGTTGGCGTGAATATCGTTCATGATTTCGTGAAGTTTAGCATCAACCTCCTCACGGCTCCACTTCAGACGCTCAGAGTTCTGACTCATCTCAAGACCTGATACAGCTACACCACCAGCATTGGCAGCCTTACCAGGAGCATAGAGGATCTTGGCATCCTGGAATACCTTGATGGCCTCAGGAGTAGTAGGCATGTTGGCACCCTCGCTCACTGCGAATACGCCGTTGGCAACCAATGCCTTTGCAGCCTCTTCGTTGATTTCGTTCTGAGTAGCAGAAGGAAGAGCGATGTCTGCCTTCTCGAACCAAGGCTTAGCTCCTTCAACATACTTCACGCCATATTTCTCGGCATATTCCTTGATACGGCCACGCTCTACATTCTTCAGTTCCATGATGTAGTCGAGTTTCTCGCGGTCGATACCGTCTGGATCGTAGATGTAACCATCTGAGTCGGAACATGTGACAGGCTTTGCACCCAACTGAAGCAACTTCTCCATAGTGTACTGAGCCACGTTACCAGAACCAGAAACCAAGACTGTTTTGCCCTTGATGTCGATGTTCTTGGTGGCAAGCATGTTGCAGAGGAAATAAACATTACCATAACCTGTTGCCTCAGGACGGATACGGGAACCGCCAAACTCCTGACCCTTACCAGTCAAGACACCCTGGAACTGGTGAGTCAACTTCTTGTACATACCGAAGAGATAGCCTACCTCACGGCCACCTACGCCAATATCACCTGCAGGAACGTCCTCGTCTGGGCCCATGTGGCGATAAAGCTCAGTCATGAAAGCCTGGCAGAAACGCATAACCTCATTGTTGCTCTTGCCGCGAGGTGAGAAATCAGAACCACCCTTGGCTCCACCCATAGGAAGGGTTGTCAGAGAGTTCTTGAATGTCTGCTCGAAGGCCAGGAACTTCAAGATGCTCAGGTTTACTGACTTATGATAGCGAAGACCTCCCTTGTAAGGACCGATGACATTGTTGTGCTGGATTCGGTAACCCATGTTAGTCTGTACATTACCCTTGTCGTCTACCCATGAAACACGGAACTCGATAATGCGGTCTGGAATGCAAAGGCGCTCAATGAGGTTGGCCTTCTCAAACTCAGGATGCTTGTTGTACTCTTCCTCGATAGTACCGAGAACCTGACTAACTGCCTGGATGTATTCAGGCTCATTAGGGAATCTTCTCTGAAGATTCGCAATCACTTCTGATGCTTTCATAATCTATATCTTTTATTGGGTTTAAAAATTTCTATTTTGTTATTTCCGGTTGCAAAGTTAAAGAAAAAGTTTGAAAAAAAGAACAAAAAGACAGAAAAAATGAAGAAAAGGTGTAAAAAAGTAAGTTTTTAACAGTTTATAAGAGGCTTTTATCATAGAATTGTGGGCGTACACCTTATTATATATAGGGAAAACAGCCCGATTATACATAGGGAAACAGCCCTGTATTCTCTTCTGCCATGAGTAGTTACTGATGGTGGTAATTACTCAGCATAAGTAGTCAATTATGAATATGACTGAGATAAATGTTCCTTTTAGCCTGTAAAAATCTATGTTCTAAAGTATCGAACTTATGTTCTAAACTATCGAACTTATGTTCTAAAGTTTCGAACTTATGTTCTAAAGTTTCGAACTTATGTTCTAAAGTTTCGAACATAGATTTGATTGTGGTTTAACGATTTTAGTTGACTGTTCTAAGTATTATTGATAATATGAGTTGACTCAGTTATTACTTATTCAAGTTTCGCAAGCTCAGAAGTTAAAGGAGTTAAAGGAGTTATCGCTCCCTACGGTCGCTGAGGAGTTAAGACAACAGTCTTTTTGGCGTATTTTTTTAAGCAGCAAGACATACGTCTTAACTCCTTAACTCCCTTAACTCCTTTAACTTCCTGATATGCGAAAGTTCAATTACTTATTTATAATTCGCGTAGACTTACTCAACTTTCGCAAATATGTTCCACACGCCCAGAAGGGGCAGATGCCCTTAGCCTGTACTTGAACTACTTTGCGAAACTTCAGTTACTTAATTATTCGTCTTATTTACAGTTGACTATTCATGGCTGGAGGGTGCAAAGTAGTTACTGATAGAGGTAAGTGCAGCTAAAAAAGTAATTGGCAGGATCATCTTAAAACAAAAAAAGTATCTTAAGAAACATCTGCATGTAACTTAAGATACGTTTTGTTTTCAACTACAGTTTCTTCTTGCTTCAGGTAGACGAGAAACTGGAGCAGTTGTTATTTTTTGAAGCCGAAAATGCGCTTGAAGAATTTCTTGACTACATTTTCTTTCTTCTGAGGATTTACGATAGGCGTAACCTTACGTGTGGTTGATTTTTCAGAAGTCTTCTTCTGGCTGACACCTCTTCCTCTGCCGTTGTTGCCTGGGCGTACATTGCGACGCTTGCCGTTGTTGTCCTGGCTGCCTGGCTTGTTGTCAGTCTGTGCCTGTCTGTTGCGTGACTTGTTTTCTGTCTGATCGCTTGCAGGACGATTATTGCCTTTACGTCGGTTGTTGCGATTTTGCTTATTCTCGTTTTCAGATTTGCCACCATTGTTCTGCTGCTGGCCATCCTTGGTACGAGGAGCGTTCTTACCCTGTTGTCTGGCGTTACCCTGTTGTTTCTTGTTGTCTTTGTTCCTGGGCTGGTTGTTGCCTTGCTTGCTGTTTTCCTGTGGGTTGTTGTCTTCTGTACGACGCTGTGCCTTTTCAGGTCGGTTGGCAGTTTTATTGGCAGGTTTGCGTTTGTGTGCAGTCTGTTCACGATCTTTGCGTCGTCTGCTCTTTGCGCTGTTGTTTCCTGCCTTTCTGGGCTTGTTCTGCTTGGTGTATGCTGGTCCTTCTCCGCATCCTTCGGGCAGAGCAACCTTTTCCACTTCTTTTTCCAAGAACTTCTCTATCTGCTGGAAATAGAAGATATCTTCCTCGCTCACAAAGGTGATAGCCACTCCGTCGCGGTCGGCACGTGCAGTACGTCCGATACGGTGAACATAGTCTTCAGTATCGTGAGGCACATCATAGTTGATAACCAATGCGATATCATCGATGTCTATGCCTCGTGCCACGATGTCGGTAGCTACGAGCACATCGATTTGTCCGCTCTTGAATTTGAACATCATATTGTCGCGTTCAGCCTGGTCCAGGTCAGAGTGCATCTCGCCACAGTTGATATGTTTACGCTGCAGTGATCCTGCCACTTGCTTTACCTTCATCTTGCTTCCGCAGAAGATGATGACTCGCTGCAGGTCGCCAGCTTTGAAGATGTCCTTGATGATGTCCATCTTCTGTGTCTCGTAGCATACGTAAGCTTTCTGCTGTATCTTCTCGGCAGGTTTGCTTACTGCGAGTTTGATCTCTACAGGATTCTTGAGCAGAGTCTTTGCCAGTTCTTCTATTTTCTCGGGCATTGTGGCAGAGAACATAATGGTCTGGCAAGTTTTTGGCAATTTGGCTGCGATGGTCTTGATATCCTCCGAGAATCCCATGTCGAGCATGCGGTCTGCCTCATCAAGAATAAAGAAGCTTACCTTGCTGAGGTCTACATTGCCCAAGCTGATATGAGAGATGAGTCGGCCTGGTGTAGCTATCACCACGTCTGCACCCATGCGCAGACTTTTCAGTTCCTGGTCGTAACGGTTTCCGTCGTTTCCTCCATATACAGCCACGCTGCTTACGCCTTGCAGGTAATATCCGAAGCCCTGCATGGCCTGGTCTATCTGTTGTGCCAACTCGCGTGTAGGCGACATGATAACACAGTTGATGGCATCAGAAGGATAACCACCGTCGTCGAGTTTGCTGAGCACTGGCAGCAGATAGGCAGCAGTTTTGCCTGTTCCGGTTTGCGCAACTCCCATTACGTCGTTGCCTTTCAATATCTCTGGAATACACTTTTCCTGTACAGGGGTGCAAGTGTCGAAACGCATATCGTAGAGCGCATCGAGCACGTTGTCATTTAAATCTAATTCGTCGAAATACATATTTCTTATTTTTCTTTTTCCTTTTTTTGTCATTAATCATTAATACTTACCTCGGTGCGTTGCGGTAGCAGAAGTATGCCACGAATGCGAAGAGGAAGTTGGGCATCCAGGCAGCCAGCATAGGCGGGAAGTTGTCCTGGATGGCGAATGTGGCAGAGATGGTTTGCAGCATGATGTAGCTGAAACTCAGTGCCAGTCCGATGCCGAGCGATGTTCCCATTCCACCTTTGCGCTTGCGCGACGAGAGCGACACACCTATTATGGTAAGGATGAATGAGGCGAATGAGGCTGCGATTCGCTTGTGATACTCCACCTGGTATTGCACCACATTGCCCGAACCTCGGTTGATCTGTTTGGAGATATAATCCTTCAGTGCAGGACTGGTAAATGTTTCCTGCTGTCCCTTGGAGTATACCAGGTCGGTGGGTTCCATCATGATGATGGTGTCTTTCTCGGCTCCGCTGGTGATGTGCTCCTTCAGTCCCTGGAGCTGTCGTACCTTCCAGTTTCTTATTTTCCAGTGGTACTTGGAGTCGGAGATGGTGTCGTACTGTACCTCCATGGCGGTGAGGTGGCTTACCAATTTCTTGTCCTTGAACTTGTCAAGGCAGAAGCCGAAGCCTTTCTTGCTTTGGTTGTCGTAGTGCTGCAGATACGCGATGACACCCCTGTCCACCTGCAGCTGTACGTTTTCTGCCGATGTGTTCTTGCTCTTCTTCTTGTACTTGATTTCGAAATTCTGTCTTACCACCGTTCCATAGGGAATAACATAGGCAGAGAGGGCATACGACATGGCCGAGAGCATGATGCAGGTAATCATGTAAGGGCGCAACAGCCGCTTGAATGAGATGCCTGATGCCATGATGGCGATAATCTCAGAGTTGCCAGCCATCTTAGATGTAAAGAAGATGACGGCAATGAAGACAAACAGCGCACTGAAGAGGTTGGCGAAGTAAGGCACGAAGTTGAGGTAATAGTCAAAGACGATAGCCCTCAGCGGTGCATGATTCTCGGTGAATTTAGGCAGGTTGTCGTTTACGTCGAACACGATAGCCACCGATATAATCAGCAGGATAGAGAAGAAGTATGTGCCTACAAACTTCTTGATGATGTACGAGTCCATGCGCTTGATATACCTGAATGGGTTCAGGAACCTGAGTATACGCAGGAAGGCCAACTTCTTTGCGAGCCATTGCGTGAAGTGTATGAGCCCAGCAAAGTGTTGTCCGAACCATCTTTTGGCTTTATAGAGCCTGCGATATTTTCTTAATTGATGAAATGTCTTCATTTTATGTTTTTGACCTTTTAATTGGTCTTTTTTTTGTTCGACCAGTCAGTCTGTGGTCTTTGCGTTTGTTCTCCCAGCCTGTGGTCTTTATATTCTTTGTCCCAGCTGGTCGATGATCGAATTTTTCCATTGCACGAAGTCTCCCTGCTCGATGTGCTGTCGCGCATCGGTGACGAGTCGCAGATAGAAGGCCAGGTTGTGTATGCTTGCTATCTGCATGGCCAGGAGTTCCTGTGCCTTGAAGAGGTGATGCAGGTAAGCCTTGGTTGTGATACGGTCGATGTCGCATCCGTCAGGGTCTACGGGACTGAAGTCCATTTCCCATTTCTTGTTGCGCATGTTCATCGTTCCGTTGTAGGTGAAGAGCATGGCGTTGCGTCCGTTGCGGGTTGGCATCACACAGTCGAACATGTCCACTCCTCGTTCTATGGCCTCGAGTATGTTCTGTGGTGTACCCACACCCATGAGATAGCGCGGCTTGTCCTTGGGCAGGATTTCGTTCACCACCTCTATCATTTCGTACATCACCTCAGTGGGCTCGCCTACGGCAAGTCCACCGATAGCATTTCCGTCAGCTCCCTTGTCTGCCACATATTTGGCCGCCTCTCTTCTCAGCTCGGGAAAGGTGCAGCCCTGCACGATGGGGAAGAGGCTTTGCTGATATCCGTACAGCGGTTCAGTCTCGTTGAAGCGCTTGACACAGCGGTCGAGCCAACGCTGTGTCATCTCGAGACTCTTCTTGGCATACTGGAAGTCGCTTTGTCCAGGAGGACACTCGTCGAACGCCATCATGATGTCGGCACCAATAATTCGCTCAGTGTCCATCACGTTCTCGGGTGTGAAGATGTGCTTGCTTCCGTCGATGTGAGAGCGGAACTCGCACCCCTCCTCACGCAACTTTCGGATGCCTGTAAGCGAGAACACCTGGAATCCGCCACTGTCTGTCAGGATGGGGCGGTCCCATCCGTTGAAGCCATGCAGTCCGCCTGCGGCCTTGATGACCTCGAGTCCTGGTCGTAGGTATAGGTGGTAGGTGTTGCCTAAGATGATCTGTGCCTTAACCTGTTGGCGCAGTTCCTCGAAGTGCACACCTTTCACTGATCCGACAGTTCCCACTGGCATAAAGATAGGAGTCTTTATCTGTCCGTGGTCGGTGGTGATGATGCCTGTGCGTGCATCACTGGCTTTATCTGTTACTTGTAGTTCGAATTTCATTCTTCTTGTTTATATTGATTTCTCACTCTCCTTTCTTCGCATCCTCGGGAATCGTGAAATCGATGGGATGTTCCACCTTCTCGTCGGTGAGCGCGAAGTGCCATACATCGGCAACATTCTCCACATAGTGGAATTCCACTCCCTTGCGATAGATCTCAGGAATCTCCTCAATGTCTTTCTTGTTGTCCTGACAGATCACGATATCGGTAATGCCGGCTCGCTTGGCGGCCAGAATCTTCTCCTTGATGCCACCTACGGGGAGAACTTTTCCACGAAGTGTTATCTCTCCTGTCATGGCTGTGTTCTTTCGCACCTTGCGCTGTGTCAGGGCCGATGCGATACTTGTAGCGATGGTGATACCAGCAGAAGGACCGTCTTTAGGAGTTGCTCCCTCGGGCACATGGATATGGATGTTCCAGTTTTCGAAGATACGATAGTCTATGCCCAAGAGGTCGGCGTGCGCCTTGACATATTCCAGTGCAATGACCGCCGATTCCTTCATCACGTCGCCCAGGTTTCCTGTCAGGGTGAGTTTGGCAGCCTTGCTCTTGCTGAGCGAGGTTTCTATGAAGAGGATTTCTCCTCCTACCGATGTCCATGCCAGTCCTGTTACCACGCCAGCATATTTGTTTCCCTGGTAGATGTCGCGTGTGAAGATAGGCTTGCCCAACAGCTCTTCCACCTCAGCAGGAGTGATGGTAGGCTTCTCCAGTTCGTCGGTATATGCCAGCTTGTATGCCATCTTGCGCAAAGCCTTGTTGATAGCTTTCTCGAGTTGGCGCACTCCGCTTTCGCGTGTATAGTGGTCTATCAGGTCTTCGATGGCAGCTTTGGTAAACTTTATCTTGGGCTCATACTTGTCGAGACCAGTATTCTTCAGTTCGCGTGGCACCAGGTGTCGCTTGACTATCTCCACCTTCTCCTCGATGATGTATCCGCCCACCTCGATGAGCTCCATACGGTCGAGCAACGGACGTGGAATACTGCTGATATCGTTGGCAGTAGCAATGAAGAGCACCTTCGACAAATCGTAGTCTGTATCGAGATAATTGTCGTGGAAGGCATTGTTCTGTTCTGGGTCGAGCACTTCGAGCAGAGCCGATGCCGGGTTTCCGTTGATGGTGTTCTGTGTCACCTTGTCTATCTCGTCGAGGATGAATACAGGGTTACTGCTTCCAGCCTTCTGAATGTTCTTGATGATTTGTCCGGGCATGGCTCCTATATAGGTACGGCGGTGTCCTCGTATCTCCGACTCGTCGTGCAGACCGCCCAATGACATACGCACATATTTTCTGCCCATCGCCTCGGCGATGCTCTTTCCAAGACTTGTCTTGCCAACTCCTGGAGGGCCATAGAGGCAGAGGATAGGGCTCTTCAGGTCTCCTCGCAGCGATCTTACAGCCAGGTATTCCAAGATACGTTCCTTAACCTTTTCCATGCCATAGTGCGCTTTGTCGAGAACTTTCTTGGCATGCTTGAGGCTCAGGTTGTCCTGAGTGTATTCATTCCAAGGCAGGTCTACCATGGTCTGCAGGTAGTTGACGAGGATAGAGTAGTCGGGGCTCTGTGGGTTGATGGTTTCGAGCTTGTTCAATTCCTTATTGAACGCCTTGGCTGTAGCCTCGTTCCATTTCTTGTTCTTGGCCTTTTCAGCCAGTTCTTTTCGCTCAGGATTCTTCTCGTCTCCCCCCAGTTCCTCGCGTATGTTCTTGAGTTGCTGCTGCAGGAAGTATTCTCTCTGCTGTTCGTCGAGGTCGAAGCGTGTTTTCTGCTTGATGTCCGACTGTATGCTCAGCAGCTGCAGCTCTTTGTGCTCGGCTTTCAGAGCGATGTAAAGACGGTCGCTGAGGTTGTCTTTCTCCAGCATTTCCATCTTGTCCTCTATGCTGAAAGGCATGTTGCTGCAGATGAAGTTGGCTGCTATCATGGGGTTGGAGATGTTGTTGAGGGCATATTCAGCCTCATTGGGCATATCATCGCAGGTATGTATGAAGTTGGTTGTTTCCTGATGCAGTGTGTCCAACAGCGTCTGGAAATGCACGTCTTCCAGGTTGGGCCACTTTTCAGGCAGACTGGTTACCTGTCCTTTGTAGTAAGGAATTGTTGAAGTGATCTGTTCGAGTCGGCATCTGCCAAGAGCCTGTACCACGATGGTTATGTTACCTGATTCTACTCCTGGCAGTTCAACTGTTTTTATGAGTTTAGCAAACACACCAGTCTTATAGAGGTTTCCAGATGTGGGGTTTTCTGTAGCCTCATCTTTCTGGCAGAAGATACAGAATACCTTGTCTGGATTTTCGATTAGCTTTTGGGCGAGCTGAACGCTCTGGGGTCTTCCCACGATGATGGGTGCCAGAACGGTAGGAAAGATGACGAGATTGCGTGTGCAGAGAATAGGGTATTCTCCTGATTCTCTTTCTGCCACCAATACAGAAGCATCGCCGTCAAAATCGGCTATCATTTGAAATTGTGTATTTTGTTTTCTGTTCATATTCGTTTTTAGAATTCTTTTTAGGGTGCAAAGGTAGTCATTTTTATTGAATTCAGAGGGGTTGGTATAGATATTTTAATATATTCGTGGCATTTTTTTGTAAAAATGATAAAATAAAACAGACTTGTTTGCGTTTTTCCTGATGTAAGCGAAAGTTGCGTAAATCAGAATAAAAACAAGAAACGGTGGCAGATTTTCAATTCAAACATTTTGGAATCATGCAGGATAAGTGCGGCATGAAGGTAGGCACAGACGGCGTACTCTTGGGAGCATGGGCCTTGGGAGGCAGCAGGGTGCTGGATATAGGTACGGGGACAGGTCTCGTAGCACTCATGATGGCTCAGCGTTTTCCGCAGTCAGTAGTCGATGCCATCGATATTGACGAGGAGGCTTGCATGCAGGCTGCCGCGAATGTGGCGGCAAGTCCTTTTGCCGGAAGTGTGCATGTGAGTCATTGTCCGCTGCAGGATTTTCTGTCTTCCCAGCCTTACGATGCCATCGTCAGCAATCCGCCTTTCTTTGTCGACAGTCTGAAGAATCCTGATGTCAAGCGCTCGCTTGCCCGGCATACAGACACACTGCCTTTTGCCGACCTCTTTGCCGGAGCCAGACGTCTGCTTACGGAACATGGTTTCCTGTCGATTGTTGTACCCACAGAAGTGTTTGGCAGGGTGGAGGAAGAGGCTTATTATAAGGGTTTTACGCTTGTTCGCAAATGTATGGTGAAGACTGTGGAGCGCAAGGCTCCCAAACGGCTTCTTCTTACCTACTCCCGTAGCCGTATGGGCAACTTTGAGGAGTCTACAGAAGTGCTCCAGTTGCCGGATGGCAGTCGTTCGGAATGGTATTCCCGGTTAACGGAAGAATTTTATATCAAGTACTGAAGTTTCGCATGTGGTTCAAGTACGGGCTGAAGGCCCAAAAGCTCTTAGCCCAGGGCATCGCCCTGGGTATAATGGCAATCAGCAATGCGCCCTGTAAGGGCAACAGCTTTATATATTGCCTGGAGTTTTAAAGCTTTTGCCCTTACAGGGCGACAGGTTACCGCCCCAAACAACCCAGGGCGATGCCCTGGGCTAAGAGCTTCTGCCCTTTCAGGGCGTGTGGGGCTTACTTGCGAAACTTGAATCAAGTAGATTTCAAAGTAGATTTCTAAGGAGTTTTCAAGGGGTTTCAAGGAAGTTAAGAAGCTATTGCTCCCTGCGGTCGCTGAGGAGTTAAGACAAATGCTTAAGTAGACTTGAAATTAAACAATCCCTGAAAGGCATTTGTCTTAACTCCTTAACTCCTTAACTTCTTAACTCCTTAACTTCTTAACTCCTTAACTCCTTAACTCCTTAACTCCTTAACTCCTTAACTTCTTAACTCCTTAACTTCTTAACTCTTTAACTTCTTAACTCTTTAACTCTTTAACTCCTTAACTCTTTAACTCCTTCGTCAAGCATCATAAGTTCAGTTTGCTCTGCACGAGTTTGCTCAGTGCCTCCACCTTTCTTCCTTGCTCTCTGATGTCGCTTCTCACGGCATTGAGACCGTTGAAGAAATCGGCAAAGGCCGACTGTATGACGTTGGGTTTCCGGGCATTCTTGTCGGCAAATGGGTTGACGATAATCTTGATGCCTTTCTCCTCCAAGTGCACATCAATGTCAGCACCCGTCATAACCGGGTCGCCGTCATAATGGATGACACCAGGCTTGGTGCGGGTGATATGCAGCTTTTTGCATCTGAACGACTTAATCTTGGAGTGCTTGTCGAGCGTCTTGTTGAACATATCGAAACTTACCTGCGGAGCCTCCAGTACATCGAAAGGCTCCATGATGACCACGTCCATCAGTCCGTCGCTCATCGATGCCTGTGGAGCGATATAGGCGTTGTTGCCATATTGCGATGCGTTGGCACACGAGATGAGGAAGGCCTTGTATTGCTTTGTTCCAGTCTCGTCCTCGAGGGTGTAGGTTTCAGGCTGATACTTCAGTCCTTCTCTCAGGATGTTCTCAGCATAGCTGATGGGGCCTCGTTTGCCGCTTTCGGCAAACTTCATGCTTACGAAGGCGTCAAATCCCATACCGCAGGTACAGAAGAAAGGATAGCCGTTGATGACCCCATAGTCGAGGTCGTGAATCTCGCATTGGTTGATGATCTCAATACTCTTTTTCAGGTTCATGGGCAGCATGAGGTGACGAGCCAGTCCGTTGCCCGATCCACAAGGCAGAATTCCCAGGGCTGTGTCGGAGTGTACGATGGCTCTTGCCACTTCGTTGACAGTACCGTCACCTCCCACAGCCACCACAATGTCAACATGAGCCTCCTTCGCCTCGGAAGCAATTTCCGATGCGTGTCCGGCTCTTTCCGTAGTTCTTATCTCGTACTCAAAGCGGTCCTTGTCCAGAATGCTATCTATCAGGTTGGGGATGGATGCTTTGCTTGCCGTGCCCGAGATAGGATTCATGATAAAAACAATCTTCTTCTTCATCTAATTAGACAGAATTTTATGAATATTCAGTTGCAAAAGTAATAAAATTAGTATAAAAACGTCTTTTTAGACCCTAAAAAAACACTAAAAATCAACTTTCTTGGAAAAAATCATGATATATTAGTTCTTTTTTGTATCTTTGCACCCTGTAAACTTAGAAATTATAAAAAGTACACCTATTCATAATGGGACAATTACAAGAAAAATACAAGAATTATCGTGAACCTCAGAAGTATATGGCTGCCGGTGTGTACCCATACTTCCGTGAGATCACCAGTAAGCAGATGACGGAAGTTACCGACATCGACGGACATAAGATTTTAATGTTCGGTTCCAATGCTTATCAGGGTTTGACCAACGACCAGCGTGTTATCGATGCAGCCAAGGCTGCTCTCGACAAGTATGGTTCTGGTTGTGCAGGAAGCCGTTTCCTCAATGGAACCCTCGACCTTCACGTACAGCTCGAGAAGGAGTTGGCCGAGTTTATGCACAAGGATGAGACCCTGTGCTTCTCTACAGGTTTCTCTGTCAACCAGGGCGTGTTGGCTTGTGTGGTAGGCCGCAATGACTATATCATCTGCGACGACCGCGACCACGCCAGTATCGTAGACGGCCGCCGTCTTTCGTTTGCAACCCAGCTGCACTATAAGCACAATGATATGGAGGACCTTGAGCGCGTACTCAAGACCTTGCCTCATGAGGCTATCAAGCTGATCGTTGTCGATGGCGTCTTCTCTATGGAGGGCGACCTGGCCAACTTGCCAGAGATTGTCAAGTTGAAGCACAAGTACAACTGCTCCATCATGGTGGACGAGGCTCATGGTCTGGGTGTGTTTGGCAAGCAGGGACGTGGCGTATGCGATCACTTTGGTCTTACCGACGAGGTCGACCTCATCATGGGTACATTCTCCAAGAGTCTGGCGTCTATCGGTGGTTTCATCGCATCAGACAAGGACACCATCAACTTCCTGCGTCATTCTTGCCGTACTTATATCTTCAGTGCATCCAACACTCCAGCAGCCACAGCAGCAGCCTTGGAGGCTCTTCACATCATTCAGAACGAGCCAGAGCGCTTCGAGCAGTTGTGGGATGTTACCAACTACGCCCTGAAGCGTTTCCGTGAGGAAGGTTTCGAGATTGGCGAGACAGAGAGTCCTATCATTCCTCTCTATGTGCGCGATGCTATGAAGACTTTCGAGGTAACCAAGAAGGCTTACGACCGTGGCGTATTCATCAACCCAGTCATCCCTCCAGCATGTGCTCCTCAGGACACATTGGTACGTTTCGCCCTCATGGCTACTCATACCAAGGAGCAGGTAGAACGCGGTGTGAAAATTCTGAAGGAGGTCTTCGTAGAGGAAGGCGTCATCAAGTAAGCGCTACTTATATTGGAATTACACCTATTTATATTATAGAGAGAGGCAGTCCTTGGAATGAAGGGCTGCCTTTTTGGAAAATAAGTGTTTTGTGACGGTAAAATAATAACGAGATAAGAAAATATGATTTCAGTAGAAGGCTTGAAAGTCGAGTTTGGCGTAAAACCTCTCTTCCACGATGTGAACTTTGTCATCAACGACCGTGACCGCATAGCCCTGGTGGGCAAGAACGGAGCAGGTAAGTCGACGATGCTCAAGATACTTTGTGGTATGCAGAAACCAACAGATGGCGTTGTGGCTGTGCCCAACGAGACAACGATAGGCTATCTGCCACAGGTGATGAAGTTGCAGGACGACACCACCGTGAAGGAGGAAACCCGCAAGGCCTTTGCTCATAACACAGAGATGAAGGCACGTCTCGACAAGATGCAGCAAGAGATGGCCGACCGTACCGACTATGAGAGCGAGTCGTATGCCCAACTGGTAGAGAAGTTTACCCAGGAGCATGAACGCTACATGATGATGGGCGGCGAGAACTATGAGGCAGAGATAGAGCGCACGCTTACAGGTCTGGGCTTCACCCGCGAGGACTTCGACCGTCCTACCCGTGAGTTCTCTGGTGGATGGCGTATGCGTATCGAGTTGGCTAAGATACTGTTGCAGAAACCCGATGTGCTTCTTCTCGACGAGCCTACCAACCATCTCGATATAGAGAGTATACAGTGGTTGGAGCAGTTTCTTGCCCAGAGTGCCAAGGCGGTGGTGCTGGTCAGCCACGACCGTGCCTTTATTAACAATGTGACCAACCGCACCTTAGAGATAACCTGCGGCAGGGTAGAGGACTATCGTGTGAAATACGACGAGTATGTGGTACTTCGTGCAGAGCGCCGCGAACAGCAGCTGCGAGCCTACGAGAACCAGCAGAAGGAGATTGCCGATATCAAGGACTTTATAGAGCGTTTCCGCTACAAGCCCACCAAGGCCGTGCAGGTGCAGAGCCGCATCAAGCAGTTGGAGAAGATCGTGCCCATTGAGGTCGACGAGGTCGACAACAAGCAGATGCACCTCAAGTTTCCACCCTGTCTTCGCAGTGGCGACTATCCCATTATCTGCGACGAGGTGCGCAAGGATTATGGCTCGCATACAGTTTTCGACCACGTCACCCTTACCATCAAGCGCGGTGAGAAAGTGGCTTTCGTCGGCAAGAACGGCGAGGGAAAGTCCACACTTGTGAAGTGTATCATGGGCGAGATTCCGTTTACAGGAACGCTGAAGATAGGCCACAATGTGCAGATAGGCTATTTCGCACAAAACCAGGCACAGCTCTTAGACGAGCGCCTTACCATCTTCCAGACCATAGACAATGTGGCCACGGGCGATATGCGCCTCAAGGTGAACGATCTCTTGGGAGCATTCATGTTTGGCGGCGAGACCTCCGAGAAGTATGTCAAGGTGCTCAGTGGCGGTGAGCGCAGCCGACTGGCGATGATCAAGTTGCTGCTCGAGCCTGTCAACCTCCTGATTCTCGATGAGCCAACCAACCATCTCGACATGCAGTCGAAGGATGTTCTCAAGGAAGCCATCAAGGCCTTCGATGGAACAGCCATCATCGTGAGCCACGACCGTGAGTTCCTCGACGGACTGGTAGACAAGGTGTATGAGTTTGGTGGCGGAAAGGTACGCGAGCATCTGGGCGGCATCTACGACTATCTGCGTGCCCACAATGCCGAGACCATCCAGGCAGCCATTGCCAAGGGCGAGCCATCCATGGGCGCTTCTTCTGCCAAGCCACAGCAGCAGGACGCATCGCCTGCCGCAACAGACAATGCGTCGTCTAAGAAGCAGAGTTACGCCGAGCACAAGGAACAGCAGAAGAAGATTCGCAAGGCCGAGAAGGCGGTGAAGGACTGCGAGCAGCGTATCGCCACCTTGGAAAAACGCAAGAAGGAGATTGACGATTTGCTGATGAAGCCCGAGAATGCCACCAACATGGAGCTCGTCACAGAGTACACCTCGCTGATGCAGAAACTCGATGAGGAGAACGACAACTGGCTCGTCCTCTCCGAGGAGTTGGAAGAAGTGTCAGGGCAATAAAATCCAGACAAAACAACAATAACCAAATAATTATAACATTATGAACATGAAGATGATTATCCCGATGGTGATGATAGCAGCCATGCCTATGGGTGCAGACGCACAAAACAAGTCGGGACTTGTCATGAGCAATCTTGACAAGACGACAAAGCCTGCCGACGATTTCTATCAGTTTGCCACAGGCGGATGGCAGAAGAACAATCCTTTGCCAGCAGCCTACAGCCGCTATGGAAGCTTCGACCAGTTGCAGGAAAACAACAACAAGCGTATCAACAGTATCTTGGGTGAGCTCCAGAAAAAGAGCTACAAGAAGGGAAGTATCGAGCAGAAACTGTCCGACTTCTACAAGTTGGCGATCGATGTCGACCGCCGCAACAAGGAGGGCATAGCTCCCGTAAAGCCTCTGCTCGACGAGATAGCTGCTGCCCAAACCAAGGCCGACCTGCAGAAATTGCAGATCAAGTATGCCTGGATGGGACTCGGAGTAAGCTATGGTGCTGGTTTCGGTGCCGACGAGAAGAATGTCACTCAGAACATCTACAATCTCTCGCAGGGCGGTCTCACCCTTGGCGCCAAGGATTATTACCTCAACAACGATGCCGCCACTGTGGCCATCCGTGAGGCTTACAAGGCATATCTTGCCAAGATGTTCCAGCTCTATGGTTTCTCTGCAGCCGATGCTGTCCAGTATGCACAGGCCATCTTCCTGCACGAAACCAGTCTTGCCTTTGTTTCCAAGAGCCGCACCGAGCTTCGTGACCCACAGGCCAACTACAACAAGATGACTCTCAAGCAGTTCTGTGAAAACTATCCCAACATACCTCTCGAGGCCTTGGCCAATGGCGAGGGCATCAAGAGCGAGTATATGCAGGAACTCATTGTAGGTCAGCCAGCATTCTTTGCAGCCTACGACAAGCTTTCGGCAGCCGAGAACGCCTCTGTTCTGAAGGCGCTGATGCTCTGGAGTGTCATCCGCAGCTCTTCCGCTTACCTGACCGATGAGATTCGCGAGGCCAACTTCGACTTCTTCGGCAAGACCATGAGTGGCCGTAAGGAGGACTATCCTCTCTGGAAGCGTGCCACCAATCAGGTAGAGAATCAGATGGGTGAGGCGCTTGGCCGCATCTACTGCAAGAAGTTCTTCCCCGAGAGTTCAAAGAAGATGATGGAGATCCTGGTAAAGAACCTGCAGATCAGCTTGGGCGAGCGCATCGACGCACAGACCTGGATGAGCGACGTAACCAAGGCTGCAGCCCATAAGAAGCTCGACAAGTTCTATGTCAAGATAGGTTATCCCAACAAGTGGACCGACTACAGCCTGCTCAACATCGATCCTTCCAAGAGTTACTACGAGAATGTGTTGGCTTGCCGCAAGTTTGCCAACGACAAGGAGATCGCCGAGAAGGCCGGAAAGCCAGTCGACAGAGACGAGTGGTACATGACTCCACAGACCGTCAATGCCTACTACAATCCTACCACCAACGAGATCTGTTTCCCTGCAGGAATCCTGCAGTATCCTTTCTTCGACCCAAAGGCCGACGAGGCGTTCAACTATGGCGCCATCGGTGTCGTGATAGGTCATGAGATGACTCACGGTTTCGACGATCAGGGCCGCCAGTATGATGCTACTGGCAATCTGCAGGACTGGTGGACAGCCGACGATGCCAAGGGCTTCAATCAGCGTGCCGACATGTATGCCGACTTCTTCAGCAATATCAAGGTATTGCCCGACCTGAATGGCAACGGTCGTTTCACACTGGGCGAGAATCTTGCCGACCATGGCGGTTTGATGGTAGCCTTCAATGCTTTGAAGAATGTCACCGCCAAGAAGCCCCTCAAGAACAAGGACGGTTTCACTCCAGCTCAGCGCTTCTTCCTGGCCTACGCAGGCGTATGGGGACAGAACATCACCGAGAAGGAGATACGTCAGCGCGTCAAGAACGACCCACACTCTTTGGGCAAATGGCGTGTCGACGGAGCCCTGCCACATATCGATGCCTGGTATGAGGCCTTCGGTGTGAAGCCGGGCGACAAGATGTTCATTCCTAAGAATGAGCGACTGGAACTTTGGTAATAATCGACAAAAAGAAGGATGCTGAAAGAAATTTTGGCATCCTTTTTTCATTATCTCATTGAAAAAGTGTATTTTTGCACAAAATTAGAGAAAGGAATAGAATCATGCCATTAAGATTGCCAGATAAATTGCCAGCCATAGAGCTGCTGAAGCACGAGAACATCTTCGTCATGGACGAGAGTAGGGCGCACAGTCAGGAGATTCGCCCCCTGCGTATTGTAGTGCTCAACCTCATGCCGCTGAAGATAACAACGGAGACCGATCTCGTCAGACTGCTCTCCAACACACCACTGCAGATAGAGGTGTACTTCATGAAACTGAAGAGCCATACTCCCAAGAACACCCCCATCGAGCACATGATGATGTTCTACAAAGACTTTGCCGAACTGTCAAAGCAGAAGTTTGATGGCATGATCGTAACGGGTGCACCCATCGAAACCATGCAGTACGAGGACGTGGAATACTGGCCTGAGATTCAGCAGATCTTCGACTGGGCTCGTACCCATGTCACCTCCACACTCTACATCTGCTGGGGCGCGCAGGCAGGACTTTACCATTTCTATGGCGTACCCAAGCATCCACTCAGCAAGAAGATGTTTGGCATCTTCCGACAGAAATCCCTCGACCCCTCGCTGCCTATCTTCCGTGGCTTCGACGACTGGTTCGCCATGCCGCAGAGCCGCCATACCGAGGTGCGACGCGAGGACATCGAGAAGGTGCCGGGGCTTGACATCATAGCCGAGTCGCCCGAGAGCGGTGTGAGCATCGTGATGGCACGTGGCGGCAGGGAGTTCTTTGTCACGGGCCATTTGGAGTACGCTCCCGACACACTCGACAAGGAATACCGTCGCGACCTGGGCAAGCGTGATGACGTCGACTTGCCCAAGAACTATTATTATCACGACGATCCCACTGAGGAGCCCTTGGTGACCTGGAGGGCGCATGCCAACCTGTTCTACAGCAACTGGATCAACTATTACGTATACCAGGAGACACCTTATAATATTGACGACATCAAGTAAGCGCGAAAGCGAAGAAGCGAAAAAGCGAAGAATGAGAACTTTGGAATTGCTGGCACCTGCCAAAAATTTAGAGTGCGGCATCGCTGCCATCGACCATGGCGCAGATGCCGTATATATCGGAGCACCCAAGTTTGGTGCCCGTGCGGCTGCGGGTAACTCGATCGAGGATATCCGTCAGCTGTGCGACTACGCCCATCAGTTTCATGCCAAGGTGCATGTCACGGTCAACACCATAGTCTACGATTCCGAGATCAGGGACACCCTGCAGATGATTCAGCAGTTGCAGGCAGCCGGTGTCGATGCCCTGCTGTTGCAGGACATGGGTGTGCTCTATGCCCTTCAGGGCGAGGGTCCTCTGTCGACAGAGGGCGGGTGGACAGAGTTTCTGCATTCCAGCACCCAGTGCGACACCAGGACTGCCGACAAGGTGAAGTGGCTTCAGTCGTTGGGCTTTCATCGGGCAGTATTGGCTCGCGAGCTCTCGGTCAGTGAGATAGAGGCCATTCATGCCGCCGTGCCCGATATGGAGCTCGAGGTGTTCGTCCATGGTGCGCTTTGTGTGTGCTATTCCGGCGTGTGCTATGCGTCAGAGTACTGTTTCGGCCGCTCAGCCAACAGGGGCGAGTGCGCCCAGTTCTGCCGCATGAAGTTCGACCTTCTCGATGCCGACGGACAGGAGATCGAGCATCAGCGCCATCTGCTGTCCCTCAAGGATATGTGCCAGATAGACAACCTGGAAGCCTTGGCTGACGCCGGAGCCTGCTCGTTCAAGATCGAAGGCAGGTTGAAGGATGCCGACTACGTGAAGAATGTGGTGGCAGCCTACAGCCAGCGCCTCGACGACATCTGTCGCCAGCGCCCCGGCGAGTATGAGCGTCCATCGCGGGGCAGACCCCGCTATGCTTTCGAGCCCAACCTGAAGAAGACTTTCAACCGTGGTTTTACCCATTATTTCCTTCGTGGCAGACAGATGGACATCACCTCCTTCGACACCCCGAAGGCCATCGGCGAGTATGTGGGAAAGGTGAAGGAGCTGCGCGGCAACAGTTTCAATGTAGCATCCGTGGCGAGCTTTGCCAATGGCGACGGCTTGTGTTTCATCAATGACGAGCGCGAGCTGGAAGGCTTCCGTGTCAACCGTGCCGAGGGCAACCGCCTCTTCCCCTTAGAGATGCCTCGTCATCTGCGTCCCGGAGTGGCGCTCTATCGCAATAACGACGTCGCTTTCAGCAGGATATTGGCAGGCAGAACGGCAGAACGGAAGATTCCTGTCAAGATTGTCTTCGACTTGTACGATGAGGACGCTGTGAGCGGCTTCTCAGCCACTGCCTATTACTGCAAGGAACAGGGAAAGACCCCATTCGTGAGCGGAGACACCGAGCTGCATGCCTCCTTGGAATACATGGCTACCGAAGCCGTAGCCTTTGAGCACAGCATGGCGAAAAAGCCGCAGCGCGAGAATATCATCAAGCAACTCAGCAAGTTGGGCGGCACCATCTATGAGTGCCGTGAGGTGGAGATTCGCAATGCAGCCGACCAGTATTTCATTCCCAGCAGTGTGCTTACCGACCTGCGCCGTTCTTTGGTGTCAGCCCTGTCGGGTGCCGTCGCAGCCCCGGAGGCGTCTCATGCTGAGGCTTCCGCCGACAAGACATCGCCCGCAAAGGCATGGCAGCCGGAATACGCCAAGTACAGCTATCTCTACAATATCGCCAATCAGAGTGCCCGCTCTTTCTATCAGGCACACGGCATGGCGAAGCCCGGCTATGCCTTCGAGCTGCGCAACGGGGCAGAGCGGCAGGAGGAGGTGCTGCTGATGCAGTGCCGCCACTGTCTGCGTTATTCGTTGGGCTATTGTGTGAAGCGGGGAGGGCGCAAGCCCACGTGGAAGGAACCGCTCTTCCTTCGTCTGGGCGACGGCAGGAAGTTCCGCCTCCAGTTTGCCTGCAACGAATGTCAGATGAATGTGTATTCTGAGCGTTGAAAAAAGAATGATATATGAGCCAAGTAAAACGAAATACATGGATTACCTGTTGTCTGTTGGGCATGCTGTTGCTGCTCAGCGGTTGCTATCATCGTCATGGTGGCAAGGCTCAGCATGCCGCCCTGATAGAGTACAGCGACCGGCAACTCGACTCCATCTCGTTTTCCTCCACGCATCATTACACCAACAAATACAACTTTGTAGTCAGTTCCGACTCACTCATGCTGATACGTCAGCAGCCGGAGGAGTATGTCAACCATCTGCGCATCGACTCCTTTGCCGTCAGGAAGCACTGTCTGCTGGTCGTTTCCGACATACGCATCATTCCCCAGGACGCAGAAGACTCCGTATGGGTACAGTTGGCCACCGAGGAGAATGAGTTTGGCTGGACACACGAGTCCCGTCTGTTGCCCCGTGTCGTCCCCGACGATCCCATCTCTCAGTTCATCCTCATCTTCAGCAACACCCACCTGCTCATCTTCATGATCGTCATCGTGTTGATTTCTGTGGCTTATCTTCTGCGCAAGATATCCCACAGCAATGCGCACATCGTTCATTTCAACGACATCGACTCGCCATATCCTACGGCATTGGTGCTGATGGTGTCGCTCTCAGCGGCTTTCTATGCCACCATCCAGTTGTTTGCACCCGAGATGTGGCGTCATTTCTATTTTCATCCCACTCTCAATCCCTTTGCCGTACCCCGTGTGTTGGGATTCTTCCTGGCGTCTGTTTGGGCGATATTGATATTGGCATTGGCCTGTCTTGACGAGGTAAAGCATCGTCTTAGTCTTGGCGATGCCATCCTGTATCTGGGAGGTCTTGTCGGAGTCTGTGCAGTCGATTACATCATCTTCAGTCTCTGCACACTATATTATGTGGGTTATGTCCTCTTGGCATTCTACTTCTGGTTTGCCATCCGCCGTTTCCTGCGTCGATGAGACGGAAAGAAAGAAATAAATGTCGATGTGGCAAGATGGTTTGCTTTCGCTCATGGCTTTCATTATGTGAAATTGATGACTGAGAAAAGCGAGAAGAAGATGTTGTTTTTGTAAAATCTGTTTACTGTGTTCTTTGCACCGAAAATTCCTGTTTTCTCAATAA
>OMCT01000391.1_pt1 | contig 35720 bp, 28 predicted proteins | sample 1674301 | NCBI WGS metagenome assembly OMCT01 (sample SAMEA103958158, study PRJEB25191) | human gut metagenome
TATTGAGATTACCAACTTTTACAAAGACTTTCTTATCCCGAACTCAGGTTTATAGCCAAGCGTAATCGTCAAATTACGATTCTTTACATCGTCTACGAGATATACCTCGTCGTAATCGTCAACATCTATATCAGACTCTCCCCAGTTATTGTTCCATACGTTAACCAAACCGAAGTCGTAACCGATAGAGAAGGTGAATTTCTGACAGAACTCAACGCCAAGTCTGAAACCCAATCCGAAGTCGAAACGCTTAAACTCATCAAAGGTGTCGTGCTTTTCCGATTCCGAAACTAAGTCAAAGTTATCATCATAATCCAAGGCGTTAGAACTTGTCTTACCGAACAAGCCACACGCAAAGTAAGGACCGAACTCGCCGAACAAAGCGAACTTGTCGTTTACCGTATGCTTATATCCGAAATGTACGGGCACCTCCAGATAATAGGCGTTACTTTTGCCATCCGCCAAATCGCCAAAATCTATTGAGGCACCTTTCAACGACAGGAAAGCGCCAGCGTTAGCATACGCTCCGTCAAACAGCGACGGCAGATCCATCTGTCCTCTGACACCTACATGAAAACCCGCTTTTGAACTATACAAGGAGCTGTTGATCTTCGAGATGTTCAAACCCGCTTGCACTTCCCAACTCGGCTTGCTCTGAGCAAATGCACATACGCTCATAAGAGCGCAAAATGCGAATAAAATTAGTTTTTTCATTGTTTGATGTTTTTAGTTATTGACTTGCTTTCAAAAAGCATGGATATTCTCTTGTTTTTTCAGGAATCATAATTACTTAACTACAAATTTAGATAAAATTTCCGAATTATAAGCTAATCTCTCCGAACTTTTTGTTAGCGAAAAAAATCCCCCATATATCTCAGAATCGCCGTAACCTGCACAGTATAAGTACAATAAAGGCTGGCAGATACGCTCCTGAAAAGCGATATCTGCCAGCCTATATTCCAGACGCTGAGGGTATTCTTCTTGCCGTAGTCATGACAACTAAAACACAAAACGTTACAGCTATTCACTATGCCTACGGCAGGAACTGCAAGTCAGCGGCACGTAGCGGAAAGCTAATACCCATATCCTCCTTGCAGTTAGCCATTCTGCGCATTTTTTAGTTTTTTCACGCCCTCAAATTCATTCTTCAGTCATCTTTTTCATCATGTGTTGGCAATAATTGCAGTAGCCTCCGTTGTCAAGTGCTTCAAGCATTTCGCTCCAAGGTATATCTAAACCGCAGCGTTGACAAGCGTCCACAGTATTGTTTTCTATTGCCTTGTCAAAAACAAATTTCTGTTTTTCTGACAAACTTTCATACCCTTTGTCCAACATTTGCTTAGCAATACCTGCTTCATTGGTTTCCAAGCGACCTGAATTAATAAGCTCTACTACAAAGCCTTTGAAAGACTCTTCATAATATCTTTCTGTTTTCATAAGTATAAACTTTTTTTTAGTTAAACATAACATTTACTGTCTCTGCACAACTTTAACAATAGATACTGCATACAACAATGCAGAACCTCCGATCATCCAACACAAGAACGAACAAATATCGTAGCGATTGTATGACATCTGTATCAAGAACTTCAGGTAGCCAACGAAGTCTAAGCCTGCAGGATGTGCCATTGCACCCAATCCCATGAAATGTATTGACAATGCGAAGAATAATAATCCGATAACAACTGAATATATCATCATCTTTTTCCTCCACAAGGCAATAGGGGTATCATGTCTTTCAACTACTTCTTCATTCGTTTTAGCCAAGGCTGGCGAATTTGCCACAATAGTAATCTTCATTCTCTTGGAATCGGGTATTTCGTAAAGTCCCCAATTCATGATATATTCTGCCTCACCTACCGACCATTTGCTTATGTATCCACTCAGCTGCTCAATTTCATCATTACTCATTTTCCAATGCCTCTCAGGAACATTGAATATAATACATTGCTTCGTCGATTTTACAATACTTTCATTCTGCAGTGCTTTACTGAACGTCCTTCGCATGAATTCCGCATCCGACTCTCCATCGGCAGCCTTTTCGGTAAACACCACATGACCTCCATTAAGAAGTTCTTCTACCCATTCATTCTTAATAGGAATGACTCCTGTTCCTGCCAGCAATGCTGCCATTTGATTTTCAAACTTTGCCATAATTTTATTATAAATATTTTTATTTTCTGAATAATTTTTGATAGGTTCCGTGATAATCACAGACATCTTCTAAGACAACTGTTGAAGCTGCTGCATCCAGTCTCATTATACACCTGAAAGGATGCTTAAGGGTCACAGCATAGATATTATCTACTGGCAGATACTTCAACCGATGGAAACGCCCAGGAAGAGAGGACAACTGCTTTGTGTTTATCATCTCGCTTAGCAGCCTTATCAGTCTAAACAGCGATACAGCAATCTCCTTGCCAAAACGTTTCTTGCAGGTTGCCTCGCTGGCGAGGCAACCTGATAGCTTTTTACTCCTTTCTACATTCATTGCTTGTAATTATATAATCCGATAATTTACCTTTGAGCCAATAACTACCATCCGCACTACTATAGGTCTCTATCCTCTTGTTGTGAAGACTGTTGTTTAGTTCGTTGATTAACTTCTCGGTGATATTTGTACGGTGGTAGTGTTCACGAATATCATCCTCGTCAATGAACACCTCGTCACCATTGTACAACATTGCGTAAGTGTTCGTGTAACGAACAGGATGCACATCAGAACGATAATGGTCTGATTTGCTTTCTATGTACCAGGTTTTTCTGGTAACTTTTTTCACTTTATTTTTCATAATTTTTTTTTTTTAAATTTGGTCTGGAACTATTTCCAAATCGCAGGCAAAGATACGAATATTTCTCAATTCTCGCAAGCTATATGCAGAATTTCTTCATATTTAATATATGACATGGCATTATATACACACCAACAACCTATTTAAGACAAGCACAGTTATTTTGTATACAAAACAATATCATTAACATATCGCCATAATTGGAACCAGCTAAATACTGATCAAAATTCCTCGGAGGGGTAGACTTCTTTGACATTATTGAAATCAGTCCTTTCGAAAAGTCCCACAAGAGTACCAAGATAATAACGTTTCAGATAGATACGCTTCTATGATGATAATAAGTTTTACATGCTCTCTCCATTATTTCTTAGTTGACCAAACATCATTGCAAGCCAATTGATATAAACAAGTGATAAGCTTCACATAGCGGTTTCCTTCAAACTTGCAAACAGAGTGTTAAAAAAACAGAGTCCTGTTCAAAAAAAGCGGTAAACTTGGCAAAAAACGTATTTGTATTGAAACATAACAGTCATTTGATTTTGACTGCAAAGTTACGAAATCAAGTCCGTTTCATTCCAAGAAACACTTAATTAGACTGTAATTAATCCAAAGAGCAATTTTTCTAATTTAAACAGTAGTGATACAAAGGTATTTATTATTTCGAGAACATGCAAGCTTTTCATATAGTTTTAATATACGTTTCTTCATATTACATACTGTATATCAACATATTCTTTACACACTTATCATTTTCAAGTATATTTGTTTGCTTTTTCGGCACAAATATATTAACTTTGTACAATAAATACTATATTATGAGTACAAATATTGCAGAAATAATTCAAAAGAGATTAGAGTCTATGGGAATGTCCCAAGCGCAATTTGCGGAATGCGTTTCAGCAACCCCAGCTCAGATGAGCATATTCCTCAGAGGTAAAGGGATGTTATCGATAGATTGTCTCAATAAAAGTTTAGATTTAGTCGGTATAAATCTTTCACTATATTCTGAAAGATCAATGCGCGCGCAAGAAGTTGCTAAGTATTTAATAAAAAAGAACGTGACGTCAATTGACAACTGGACAAAAAATGATTTGGCTATTTTCACCCAACAAAAATCGATTTCCTTGCTTTTTGATGTCAAATCTGAAGAAGAATATGTAGAGATAGAAAAATCAGGAATAATTGACATAGAATCTACGTTCCCTTATTTCAAGGCTCTTGTTTCATATTATATGTCTCTAAAAAAAGAAAAGCCAACAGCCAGCCAAGCAAAACTGGCATTGACTTCTCTATTTAGCAATTCAAAAGCCGCCCCAGAGAATACTACCGAGCAAATTGGAAAGATTGCATCTGGAACTATTTTGGGAGCTTTAACACTTGCAATTCCTTTACTGACACCTACTATAGGAGCGGTACTACTTACCGCTGCCAGCAAACAAGTTGGTGCTTTTTCTTTATTTACAAAAATAAACCGCTTGTCACTTTTTGCTAAAGCTAAAGAGTTTTTAAAAAAATAACAATAAGAATTATATTTCACACGTATAAACCAAAGACTTTTATTTGTAAACCATGCTGTTTACGGCAATGGTGCCGATACTCTTCCCTATTACCACGCTGCAAAAACATGATTACCGCATAGCAAAACTGTTATTACCGCATACCTAAAACAGCGTTACCGTATTGCGGAAATAGGGTTAAAACTACGATTAGATGTATAAGAAGCTGTTATCGGATATAAACGAAGCTGTTTTCAGACATAAAAAAGCCGGCGATTTAGTGTAATCGCCGGCTGTATAACATGCTTTAATCTACCACAATCGAGTTCTTTCCGTCGGGCACCAGCAGACGGCGCTCGTGCTGCTTCAGGTTTTTCTGAAAGACCGACCACTCGGGGTGGGCGTACTCCTTGCCGATAGTGATGTCAGCCATGTCGCAGACCGAATAGAATATATTGTCGGAGTTGACCGGCTGGTGGCGGTGGCTCAGCATGTTCGCACGCTTTTCGGGATAGTGCTCGCCCCATGCCTCGCTGTTCCACACAATCAGCGGCACGTGATACTCAGCCTTGCGCGGATTGCAGTTGCCGCCGTGGTCGGAAACGCCCGTATCGTAATCGGCACCGTGGTCGGACACCATCATGAAGCCCGAACGGTAGCCCGGCTTGTCGATTGCCTTTATCACGTTGTACGCATTATAGTCGGTGAAGAGCACCGTGTTGTCGTAAGCGTTCACCAGCGCGTCGTGGTCTGTCCACGCCACCTTGTCGTAAACGGGGTTGGGGCGGAACTTGTTGTCCTCGGCTCTGAAGTTGTTGTACGGTCCGTGGTTGCCCTTGAACTGGATGACGAAGAATGTCTTGGTATATACGGCGGAGAGCGAGTCGATGAGCGGCGCAATCTTGTCGTCATCGTCTTCCGACTTGAACGTATAGAGTCCGTCGCAGCCGTCGCTCAGATAAAAATTGTTCTTCTCAGCAAGCAGGTTGCCGGCACAAATAACAAAGGTCTTGAAACCGCACTCCTTGAACGGCTTGAACACGCTTTTCTCCTTATAGTTCAACACGAAACTGTCGGCTGTGGCGCGTGTGACGATCTGCGGAACGGAGTACATGGTAAGGTTCGCAGCCGAATAATAGTTGCTGTATAATGTGACGTTGTCGAGACTCTCGAGCAACGGCGTTGTCTTGCGGCTATAGCCTCCTAAAGAAAGATTATCGTATCTCAACGACTCGCCTATAGCCAGCACATATGCCTCCTTACAATTGTCGGACGGGCGCGTTGCGCCGAATGACATATGCTCCGAGTCCTTGATGTAGCCCTTCATGCGCTGTTGCTGCACAACGTTGCACAACTGGAACCAGAAGTTGTAGGGCGGACGGCTCAGCACGTTCTGCTCAACATAGAACGTAGTTGTGATATTCCCCCCCCCATCGGATTTGCAACTGATAGGCAAGAAAGCCTACCGACAACACTACGAAAGAAGCCGCACACAAGAGGTTGGGCGCTATCTTCTGGGGTTTGCGATAGAGCCATACAGAGAGAGCGAACAGCAGAATGACGGGCAGCGTCCAGGGCAGCGCATGCAGCGTGCTCATCACAAAACCCGTTCCCTCGTCGGCTGTGGTGGTAAGGGCGGCGATGATGTTGCCCGCAATGACGAAGTTGTTGTAAAGCACGACCATGATAATCTCGAAGAACGAAACCATCATCAACACGGCGCTCAACACGACGAATGCCCACTTGCGCTTGATGCTTGCCACGAGGAAGCAGAGCGGCAGGGTGTACAACACGGACGAGAACAATCGGCTTGCCGAAAGTCCTTCCTCCGAAAACGCCTCTTTATACACTTGAGGCGTAACGCATACAATAAGAAGAAGACCAACTATAAGCCAGTTGATCTTCTTCAGAAACGAATAAAGTTTGTCTTTTATCATATTTTTAGCAATTATATACGGGTTTGTTTCGTACTCACGCAACAGACACTACAACGACTGCGCATTAAGATACTCAGCGCACATCTCTGCGCAGCGCTCGCCGTCGACACCAGCCGAGACGATGCCACCGGCATAGCCAGCACCCTCGCCGCAGGGGAAGAGTCCCTGGATGCGCACGTGCTGCAGCGTGGTGAAGTCGCGTGTGATGCGCACGGGCGACGATGTGCGGGTCTCGGTGGCGATGAGCACAGCCTCGTTGGTGAGGAAGCCGTGACTCATCTTGCCGAACTTCTTGAAGCCCTCCTGCAGACGCTTGCACACGTGCTGCGGCATCCAGAAGTGAAGGGGCGAGGATATGAGTCCGGGGGCATAGCTGCTCTTCGGCAGGTCGTAGCTCAAGCGGTTGTTCACGAAGTCTGCCATGCGCTGCGCCGGAGCGGTCTGCTTCATGTTGCCCTGCTGCCAGCACGCACGCTCCAGTTCTTCCTGGAAGTGCATCACGCGCAGCGGATCGTTCTCGTCGCCGCCCACGTCCTCGGGGCGTGTCTCCACGACCATGCCCGAGTTGGACCATTGCGTGCCACGGTTGCTGGGGCTCATGCCGTTAACGACGAGCTGCTGCTTGTCGGTAGCCGCCGGAATGACGAAACCACCGGGACACATGCAGAACGAGTAGACACCGCGTCCGTCCACCTGCGTCACGAAGCTGTACTCGGCAGCAGGCAGATACTTGCCGCGTCCGTTGCGCGAGTGATACTGTATCTGGTCAATCAGCTGCGACGGATGCTCAAGACGCACACCGACGGCGATGCCCTTCGCCTCAATCTCTATCTTCGCCTCGGCGAGATAGCGGTAGACGTCGCGAGCGGAGTGTCCCGTGGCGAGAACGACCGGTCCGCGGAAGGTCTTCTCGGCTCCGGTCTGCAGGTCGACAGCCTCAACACCCACCGCCTTGTCGCCCTCAAGCAGCAGTCGGGTCATCTTGGTTTGGAAGTGGACCTCGCCACCGCAGCGTATGATGGTGTTGCGCATCGCCTCGATAACCTGCGGCAACTTGTCGGTGCCGATATGCGGATGGGCGTCGACGAGGATAGACGTAGAGGCTCCGTGCTGGCAGAACACGTTGAGGATCTTCTCGATGCTGCCGCGCTTCTTCGAGCGAGTGTAGAGCTTGCCGTCGGAGTAAGCGCCGGCGCCGCCCTCGCCGAAACAGTAGTTGCTCTCGGGGTCTACGGTCTGCGTCTTGGTGATGTTGGCGAGGTCTACCTTGCGCTGTCGCACATCCTTGCCGCGCTCAAGCACCACGGGGCGCAAGCCCAGTTCGATGAGACGCAGCGAGGCGAAGAGTCCGCCGGGGCCCTCGCCTACCACTACCACCTGCGGCTTCTGGCTCACGTCGCCGTACTCGGTGTGTACGTACTCGGCATCCTGCGGTATCTCGTTGATGTAGACACGCACGGTGAGGTTGATGAAGATAGTGCGCTGACGCGCGTCGATGCTACGCTTCAGCACACGCACGGCGTTGACGGTGCGTGCGTCGATGCCCTTTTCGTCGGCAATGTAGCTTATTATGTTTTGCTCGCTCGAGGCTACTACGGGTAGCACTCGTATTTGAAATTCCTGAATCATATCTATTATTTTGTTATTTTTTTGCTTGGTTGGTGCAGTGGAGACCACTGCACCCCCTGGTAGGGTGCGTGGATATGGCAAGATGCCATATCCTCCTATTAGGGTGCAAAATTACGCAAACTTATGCGATTTTCATAAGAAATGAAACGTTTTAAGAACATTTTTCGTAATTTTGCCCCCACATCCCCATCACTTTATTGTCAACGACACGGTGCTGACGCAGCCCCGACGCAGATGACGACCAAGGAGTAGCGTAAAACCTCGCTCGTAACAAAGTTCATTGTTATTATCTCAACTTGTTTGCCATTCTGGCAAAGGGAACTATCCGGCAAATAATTATTTACCCTTATATAACAAATCTCATCAACAACGACATCTAAAACAATATGGCAAAGAAACAGAATTTAAGCTACCAAGATATTGAGTCTGCCCTCACCGTCTTCAAAGAGAAAGATGTGGTGGCTGGCGAAGTAGGTTACGAAATATTGAAGGCATTCGGTAAGGGCGATGCCGACATCCGTCGCTATCGTGACGGTAAGGGTGTGTTGGCTCGCTACGACGGCTTGCTTATCAAAGGGTTGTTTGGCTATAAATCGGTATCCACCACATCATTGACGGCAACGCTGGAGGAGATGAAACAAGACCCACAGATCATCAAAGCTGCTCCGAAGATTGTGGCAGTAAGTGATGGCGAGACCATATTGGCCTATGACATGAGGGAAAAAGAGAGTTATGAGAACCCACTTAATCGCCTTTACTGCGACTTCGCCTTTTTCTACCCCTTGTGCGGTGTGGAACGGTTCACCAATATTGATGAGAGTCCTGCCGATGTGAAGGCTGCAGAGAAGTTGGCTAAACTGCACGACGAGCTACGTGCTTACAACGAGTTCAGCAGCCGCAGCGAGTTGCACGACCTCAACATTTTCATTGCACGACTCCTATTCTGTTTCTTTGCAGAGGACACTGGTATCTTTGAAGACAACCTCTTCACCGGTTCTGTGGTGCGCTACACCAAGGAGGATGGCTCTGATTTGGCTGATTATCTGGATGCAGCCTTCAACGTTATGGACGTGCGCTTGCGTAACGAAGACACTTTGAAGATAATCTCTCAATTTCCATATGTGAATGGTGGACTGTTTGCCAAGCACATACAGATACCAAAGATGGGCTTCCGCTCACGCAAAATCATTATTGAGTGTGGCGAACTGGACTGGAAGAACATCAATCCGGACATCTTCGGCTCAATGATTCAAGCGGTGGTAGACCCTAATGTGCGTGCCAATCAAGGCATGCACTATACCAGTGTACCTAACATTATGAAGGTCATCAATCCTTTATTTTTGGACGACCTTCAGGGGGCATACAACCATCTGCGTGACCAATATGAACAAAAGAAGCGTCAGCATGATATAGGTGGACTCTCAGACAACCAGTTCCATAAAGATGCAAAGGCTATTCGTCGTGACTGCGAGAAGCTGTTGCTGCGCATGTCAAAGATGAAGTTCTTTGACCCTGCTTGCGGTAGTGGCAATTTCTTGATTATCACTTATAAGGCTCTCCGTATGCTCGAAATGGATATTCTGCGTCTGATGCGCCAGATTATCCCAGAGATTGACTTCTTTGACAGCTCTGTCATCCAGCTCAAGCAGTTCTATGGCATCGAGTTGCTCGACTTTCCGCATGAGGTGGCAATGCTCTCTATGTGGTTGGCAGAGCATCAGATGAACCGCAAGTTACATGACGACTTTGGCGTGAATACCCAAGCTCTTCCTCTGCACAATATCACTCATATAGTATGTGGCAACGCGTGTCGTTTGGTTTGGGAGGAGGTATGCCCACACACTGCAGATGAAGAGGTGTTTGTGTTTGGCAATCCGCCATATCTCGGCAGTCGTAACCAAGATAAAGAGCAGAAGGATGACATGAAAGCCATATTCCGTGAGGACTTCGGAAGCCTTGACTATATAGCTTGCTGGTTCTACAAGGGAGCAAAGTATATAGAAAACTCACAAGCGGAATGTGCGTTTGTAACCACAAACTCAATTTGCCAAGGTCTTCAAGTAGCATTACTTTGGAAACGTATTCTTCGTAATGGTGTGGAAATTTCCTTTGCTCACACATCGTTCAAGTGGTCTAATAATGCCAAGCACAATGCTGCTGTTACTGTTGCAATTGTTGGCATCACTGCGCACAAACGCCCCAAATATCTTTTCACTGGCGATAAGGTAATGACGGTTGATAATATCACTGCTTATCTTTTCCCTGGTAAGGATATATTTGTGGAGAGCGCATCCAGACCTTTAAGTCCAGGTATTCCCCAAATGAACTTTGGAAATATGCCAGCAGATGGTGGAATGTTGTTATTTAGTACAACTGAGAAGAATGATTTTATAAGTAAAGAACCATCCAGTGTGGATTATTTCAGACAGATATATGGCTCTGATGAATTCATCAACGGAAAGGAACGTTGGGCTCTTTGGTTATACGGAAAGGAATCATCAGACTTTTTAAATCAGCCTTTAATAACAGATAGAATAAACAAATTACGTAAAATCCGTGCAAACTCATCACGACCACAACTTGCAGAAATTCCACATTTGTTTGCACAGATAACTCAACCATTAGGAGTACATTTCATTATTGTTCCAAGTGTATCTTCAGAAACAAGAGAGTACATTCCTATGGGATATTTGGACTCATCAAAGTTGGCGACAAATCTATGTATGGTTGTAGGAACTGATGACATCTCTTTGTTCGGAGTTTTAACTTCTCACATGCATATGGTTTGGGTAAAAACTATAGGGGGAAAGATGAAGACTGACTATAGATATTCTGCTCAAATATGCTACAACACTTTCCCCTTCCCCAAACTCACCGCCGAGAAGAAGCAAGCATTGAGCGAAGCTGCTGAAGAAGTCCTCCTTACCCGAGCTGACCATCCCGAGAAGACCTTGGCAGAGCTATATGACCCGGAGAAGATGCCTGAAGACCTGCGCAATGCCCACCATGTGCTCGACGACTTGGTGGAGAGCTGCTATCCCGGCTATCCCTTTGCCAATGACGAGGCAAGGCTGGAATGTCTCTTCAAACTCTATGAGAAGATGACGGCGAAGTGAATTGGGTACGCATGCGTACCCAATTGGGACAACAAAGATAGAGTTCACACGTTATAAAAACATTGTGTACGCGCTGCGCACACAATTAAAAAAACAAAATATGAGCGACGATATAAGAAACAACATATCAGTGCCACACATACACGACACCCACTTGGATACAGAGTATGGAGAATGGTTGGAGTCACTGAAAGCACGCTACCAACAGGCAAAGGTACGAGCTGTGATCAAGATGAATGGTGAGAAGTTGCTGTGGAAATGGCAACTTGGTCGTGAATTGGTTATGCGCAAGGCAGAAGAACGTTGGGGAAGCGGTGTGGTAGAACAACTGAGCTTTGATCTTCAGCATGCATTCCCTGACGAGAAAGGTTTTGGAAGCAGAAACCTATGGCACATGAAGCAATGGTATCTCTTCTATTCTGAAAAACTGAAATGGCCTATTTCAGAATTACAAGCTCCTGATATTCAGTTTGAAACAAAACTGAAACGGGCTGTTTCAGAATTGGAGAGCAATGTAGATGGAACACCTTTCCCTATCTTGTTCTCACTGATAGGATGGAGCCATCACGTGGAAATCATCAAGAAGACAAAGGATGTAGAAGAAGCTCTTTTCTACATTCGCAGAACGATTGAAAACGGCTGGAGTTGCAGCGCACTGAAGAACAGTATGGATGCCGATGTCTATCATAAGCATCCAGGCGCAGTGAGCAACTTTGCAGACAAGCTCCCATTGCCACAAGCTGCGTTGGCGCAGGAGATAACCAAAGAGAACTATGACTTTGGCTTCCTTACACTACCCGATGGTTTCAGTGAGGCACAACTCGAAGCCGCATTGACAATACAGATGGCAGATTTCCTCTTGGAGTTGGGCAAGGGCTTTGCCTTTGTTGGTCGTCAGAAAGAGATTGTGGTGGCTGGCAGGTCACGTCGCATCGACTTGCTCTTCTATCACATCTATCTGCGTTGCTATGTGGTGGTTGAGTTAAAGGCCGTCGCATTTGAGCCTGAGTTTGCTGGCAAGCTTAATTACTATGTGGCAGCAGTAGATGAAGCCGTCAAGCGTGAAAGTGACAATCCAACCATAGGACTGCTGATTTGCAGTAATATGGATAGAACGGACGTGCAACTGGCATTCAGAGGCATCACAACGCCATTGGGAGTTGCCTCATATAATAATGTACAGATAGAAGAGATTGTGAAGCAGCTACCTACCATAGAGCAGTTGCGTGAGCGCGTTAAACTTCTGGAGTTACAGATAAAAAATCATCAGAAAAATTCAATGGAAGAACAAGATGGAACAACCAAAGATTAACTTCGTAGACATACACTATGCTCAGCGTGGCACATCTAGTAACACCGATGAACTAGGTATGCGCGAGATGCAAGCCAAAGCATATCAATATAGAGACAAGCGATTTCTGCTGATTAAAGCCCCTCCTGCCAGTGGCAAGAGTCGTGCACTGATGTTCATAGTCCTCGACAAATTGGTGAATCAAGGCATTAAAAAGGTAGTTGTTGCCGTACCCGAAAAGAGTATTGGTCGCTCATTCCGCAACACTGACTTGAAGAAATATGGTTTCTTTGATGATTGGCGTTTAGCACCTTATTACGACTTGTGTTCCTCCACAGGCAATGAAAGCGACAAGGCTGGACGCTTTTGTGAGTTCATGCGCAAAGAAACCAAATCGAAGGTGTTGGTGTGTGCCCATGCCACACTGCGCAATGCCATGAAGGAACTGAATGATGAGGACTGGAACGACTGTCTGCTGGCTATTGACGAGTTTCACCATACCAGTGCTGATGCAAACAGCGGATTGGGCGATACAGTCCGCCGTGTGATGAACAACTCTACCGGGCATATTGTAGCCATGACAGGCAGCTATTTCCGTGGCGATGGTATTCCGGTGCTTCGTACAGAGGACGAGGCACGCTTCTATCCCGTAAGCTACAACTACTATCAGCAGCTCAATGGCTACAAGTATCTGAAGAATCTTGTGCTGGGTTATCACTTCTATAAGGGTGTATATCTCGACCATATCGGCGAGGTGCTGGACACCCATCGCAAGACCATCATCCACATTCCGAGTATCAACAGCCGCGCAAGCACCGCCAGAGGCAAATATCAGGAGGTGGAAGACATTATGAAACTTATTGGCACTGTGGTGGAGCGTGATTACAACCACGGCGGTGGCATTTATACACTGGAGACTAAGGATGGTAGACGAGTGAAACTGGCAGACCTTGTAGATGATGACCCGAAGACACGCGCTGGAGTCTACAGCTATCTCAACAAGATGAAGAAGGCTGATGATATGGACTTCATCATCGCACTGGGCACAGCCAAGGAAGGATTCGACTGGGAATGGTGCGACACCTGTCTTACCATCGGTGTGCGTGGCTCACTGACAGAAGTGGTGCAGATTATTGGACGCTGTACCCGTGACAGCAAGGGCAAAGACACTGCTCGCTTTATCAACATGATAGCCATGCCCGATGCAGACCAACCCGATGTAAAGGTGGCTGTGAACGATTTTCTGAAAGCAATCACTGCATCGTTGCTCATGGAACAGGTGATGGCACCCAGCTGGCACTTTAAGACTACGAAAGAGCCTGAGGAAGACTCGGATGACACCGTTCACACCATAGTAGTTGAGGGATTGAAGCCGCTGTCAAGTGCTAAGACCAAGCAGATTGTTGAAGAGCAGTTGGATGATCTGAAAGCAAGTATTCTGCAAGAAGACCTGGTGGTGAAGGCTATAAGCGGCAGCACCACAGCAGAGAATATCACTCAGCACCTTATCCCTAAGGTTATTCGTGAAAAATATCCTGACCTAACCGAGGGCGAGGTGGAGGAAGTGCGCCAGCGTGTATTGCTCGACACCATCGTCAAAGGAAATGATATTGTGGACGACAAGGGCAATCCTATTGACATCACTGAGACATATGAAAACGAAGAAGAACGTGGAAGTGAGGGCAATAGAATGATGAAACTCGCCAATCGTTTCATAAATATCGACAAATTGAGCATCAATCTCATAGATACCATCAATCCCTTCCAGCGTGCTTATGAGGTATTGTCTAAAACAGTAGATGCGCCAACACTGAAAGTGATACAAGACACTATCGCTGAGCAGAAATTTGACATGTCTATTGACACTGCCATCATGCTGTTTAAAGGACCATTGAAAGAATGGGTAGCTGCCCATGACGGTGCTATGCCGTCTCTCAACTCTTCTGACCCTAAGGTAAAGGAATTGGCAGTGGCTTATCAGATGATTTATAATCTGAAGATTAGAAAAATGAAGGGACTGGAGTACGAACCTGAAAATAATGATTAAACATGGAGTGGCCACAAGAACTTTTAGAGCTGTTTGATGACCCCTTGTTGGATGGTGTCCGTCCCAAGGAAGCACGATTGACAGCGAATGATCGCAGGGTTAAGACCTTACTGGAGATAACAGAATGGTGCGAAGCACACGGTGGAAGACCCCCAAGTAGAAGTGGAGCTGATTTGAAAGAAAAACAGTTTGCACGAAATTTGGTTGCATTGCGTCGTGATGCTGTAGATATGCTTGAACCATATGATAGACTTGGTATTCTTAAAATGTAATAAACGTTATGGATATAGATAAGGAACTAGAAGAATTGTTCAACGACCCTTTGCTCGATATTAGCGAAAAAGAGACGTCGTTATTCGATATACCTGAAGATATGCAGAAAGTTCAGGCTGGGAGAACTCAGCCTGACCACTATGCTCAGCGCAAGGTGTGTGAGGATTTTGCTGCCTTTCAGTCTGGCTTCTTGAAGGTTCATCAAGAACTAAAAGAGGGAAAGAGAAGTCTTGTCAAGACATCAAAGACCGACAATATGCTACAAGGTGCTTACTATGTAGTAGATGGACAACTGCTTTATCTCGCCAGCATCGGTGCACAAATGACAGCATCAAATGGCACCAAGGATGGACGCACACGCTGTATCTTTGAGAATGGTACTGAAACTGACATACTATTGCAAACCTTGCGTAAGAATGTGATGGCAAGCGGTTACGCAATAACAGCAACACAGAAAGAGGTGGATAATGTATTCAAAGATTCTGATGGTGTGGAAGATGGTGACAAAGTAACTGGTTACATCTATATTCTCAGTTCGTTGTCTAGTAATCCAGAGATTAGAAAGTACGACAACCTCTATAAGATAGGTTTCACCATCAATTCCGTGGAAGAGCGCGTTGCGAATGCTGCCAATGAGCCTACCTATCTTATGGCTCCAGTAAAAGTGGAGGCAAGCTATAAGATTGTGAACATGAATAGTCATGTCTTTGAAACGCTTGTCCACCAAGTGCTTGATGCGGTACAGCTCCAGCTTACAGTTACGGATAATGACGGAAATGTACATCATCCTCAAGAATGGTATGTTGTGCCGTTGCCTGTCGTCAACACTATCATTGAGAAGATTGTGGATGGCTCCATCACAAAGTACACCTACAATCCAGCACTCCAGTGCTTAGAAAAACGCATTGTGAAGGCTGAGTCTACTTTTGACACCATAGGCATGAAGGTGCTGTCATTGATTATCAAGAAGTGTTACTTCGATGATATTATGAGTGGCGAGAAGAAGATTGAATATCGTGAGCTCAAGCAGCCCACTTTGAAAAAATACACCTTCATAGATGAAAGCGATGGTAAACGATATCTCAAGCGTTACGATGCCCTACGCTTGTTCGTGGGTTACAACAAAGACCGTGAGAGTGCGCTGGTGCAAGTGGTTGATACAACGTATGACAAAGAACATAGCGTGGTAGAGTATCATTTGGGTTCAATACTTGAACATGTTAAGCCATAAAACGCATTAGTCAGCCATGGCGTAATCGGCACCGTGGTCGTTCCTCACCTTTGTCGTGGCAGGCTTCACACAGCAACTTTATTGCCACGCTGTTATAATAAATGGCAGACAGCTAGAAGATTATGGACTATCCTCCAGCTATCTGCCAGCCATCCACCGCTGGCAAGGTTTACCTTGCGCTGACGCGCGTCGATGCTACGCTTCTATTATTTTGTTATTTTTTGCTTGGTTGGTGCAGTGGAGACCACTGCACCCCCTGGTGGGGTGCGTGGATATGGCAAGATGCCATATCCTCCTATTAGGGTGCAAAATTACGCAAACTTATGCGATTTTCATAAGAAATGAAACGTTTTAAGAACATTTTTCGTAATTTTGCCCCCACATCCCCATCACTTTATTGTCAACGACACGGTGCTGACGCAGCCCCGACGCAGATGACGACCAAGGAGTAGCGTAAAACCTCGCTCGTAAAGAGGACCCCGACGCACGCCAGTCGCACCACGCCTCGAGCCACGCCCGCATCGAAACACAAGCGTCTCCCTGGTATGGAGACATTAACCACAGAACAAAAAGAAATGAAAGTATTTAAGTTTGGCGGAACCTCAGTGGGTTCCGTAGAGAGTATTCTCAGCCTTAAGGCTATCGTAGAGAAAGAGGCGCAGAAGCAGCCTATCATCGTCGTAGTGAGCGCCCTGGGCGGCATCACCGACAAGCTCATCGCCACATCGCTGCTCGCACAGAAGGGCGACGAGACGTGGAAGGACGAGTTTCAGGCTATGGTGGAACGCCACCACAAGATGATAGACACTATCATCACCGACCCGCGCAAACGCGAACATCTCTTCAACATCGTCGACTCGCTCTTCGAGCAGTTGCGTTCCATCTACTTCGGCGTGTACCTCATACACGACCTCTCGAAGAAGACGCAGGACGCCATCGTGAGCTACGGCGAGCGTCTCAGCTCGAACATCGTGGCTACACTGGTGCAGGGCGCAAAGTGGTACGACTCGCGCGAGTTCATCAAGACCGTGCGCAAGAATCATAAGAACACTCTCGACTCCGAACTGACCAACCGCCTCGTGCGTCGCACCTTCAGCGACCTGCAGCGCATTTCGCTTGTTCCGGGTTTTATAAGCAAAGACCGCGACACCGACGAGATTACGAACCTCGGTCGTGGCGGATCAGACTACACAGCTGCCATCATCGCCGCAGCGCTCGATGCTGAAATTCTTGAGATCTGGACCGACGTGGACGGCTTCATGACCGCCGACCCGCGCGTCATAAAGACCGCCTACACCATCAAGGAGCTGAGCTACATCGAGGCGATGGAACTTTGCAACTTCGGTGCGAAGGTGGTATATCCGCCTACTATCTACCCCGTCTGCGTGAAGAACATTCCTATCCGCGTGAAGAACACGTTCAATCCCGACGGCGAGGGCAGCATCATCAAGCAGAAGGTGGCTAACAACGACAAGCCCATCAAGGGTATATCGAGCATCAACGGCACAACGCTCATCACCGTAGCGGGTCTGTCAATGGTGGGTGTGATCGGTGTGAACCGCCGCATCTTCACCGCCCTGGCAGACAACGGCATCAGCGTATTCATGGTGTCGCAGGCTTCGTCAGAGAACTCTACGTCTATCGGCGTGCGCGACCAGGACGCCAAGGAAGCTGTAGAGGTGCTCAACGGCGAGTTTGCGAAGGAGATAGAGACGGGCGCCATGTACCCCATGCACGCCGAGAACGGACTGGCTACCATCGCCGTCGTAGGCGAGAACATGAAGAACACGCCGGGCATCGCCGGCAAGCTCTTCGGCACACTCGGCAGAGCCGGCATCAGCATGATAGCGTGTGCGCAGGGTGCGCCGCAGACCAACATCTCGTTCGTCGTTAAGAGCGAACATCTGCGCAAGGCGCTCAACGCCATTCACGACTCGTTCTTCCTGTCTGAATACAAGGTGCTCAACCTCTTTGTCTGCGGCGTGGGCACAGTGGGCGGACAGTTGCTCGAACAGATTCACAACCAGTATGAGGAGCTGAAGCGCACAAAGCGTCTGAAGCTGAACGTGGTGGGCATAGCCACATCTAAGAAGGCACTCTTCAACAGCGACGGCATCGACCTCGCCAACTATCGCGAACTGCTCGCAGACGCCAACGAGAGCAACGAGAGCAAGCTGCGCGACGCCATTATAGAAATGAACTGCTTCAACAGCGTGTTCGTCGACTGCACGGCGAGCAAGGAGGTGGCAGAGATTTACCAGCCGCTGCTGGAGCACAACATATCGGTGATTGCGGCGAACAAGATAGCCGCATCGTCGTCGTACGAGAAGTACGCACGCCTGAAGGAGACGGCGCTGGCACGCGGCGTGTTCTTCCGCTACGAGACCAACGTGGGCGCCGGTCTGCCTATCATCGGCACCATCAACGACCTGCGCAACTCGGGCGACGTGATTCTGAAGATAGAGGCGGTGCTCTCGGGCACGCTCAACTTCATCTTCAACGAGATCTCGGCTGACGTGACGCTCTCTGAGGCTGTGCGCCGCGCTAAGGAGCAGGGCTACAGCGAACCCGACCCGCGCATCGACCTCTCGGGCAAGGACGTGATACGCAAGCTCGTCATCCTGGCGCGCGAAGCCGGCTACAAGGTAGAGAAGACCGACGTGGAGGCACACCTCTTCATACCCGACGAGTTCTTCGAGGGCAGCATAGACGAGTTCTGGAAGAACCTGCCGAAGCTCGACGCCGACTTCGAGGCTCGACGCAAGCAGCTCGACGCCGAAGGCAAGCGCTGGCGCTTCGTGGCTACGTTCGACCACGGCAAACTGTCGGTGGCGCTGAAGGAGGTGGACCGCACCCACCCGTTCTACAACCTGCAGGGCAGCAACAACATCGTGGCGCTCACAACCGAACGCTACCGCGAGTATCCGATGCTCATCCAGGGCTACGGAGCAGGCGCAAGCGTGACGGCGGCTGGCGTATTCGCCAACATCATGTCGATTGCAAACATATAAAATGGGCGAAACACTTGTCAGAATAAAATGAAAGTATTAACTTTGCATTAGAAAACAGAAACAGACACTCAACCCATAGGGGCGCGCCACGTTCGATCGGGATACTCATCAATAAAAAAATCGAAACCGAGAAGACTTCTTTTGCCAATGGCGGGCCATATAAAACCTCAGTGGACTAAGCTGCAAAGCCGGTGGATTACAAAGGCGGAGAGCTCTCAAATCTTGTATACTCGGAGTTTCATCACATCACTGGGCGTCCCTTTTTAATATACAGGAGATTACGACACATGTTGGCGCAGTCTCCTTTTTTTTATAAATCACGTTAAATAGGATACACACACACACTGTAGTCGGATAAAATTAAGTAACTTTGTAATTGTAGAATACAACTTGCGCCAATGGTATACGAAAGCAAACACATACTGACTCCATCGCAGTCGATACAGAAGTCGTATCTGAGACAACCCACCGACATGGGCGAGCTGGAAAATTTCCGTTGCCAGCTCGAAATACTCCTAAACGAGCTGAACCCAACCGACCCAGAAGAGAGCAACAAGGGACGTGTTAAAACGTTTCTTGAGCAGACCTTATGGCCTTCAACGACATACGAGATTAATGCGTCGGAAAAAACCGACCTTACCATAAAGGACAAGAACATCGGACGCAATGTGGTACTTTTCGAGTTCAAGAAAGTGAATAGCGCGGAAATGGTAACAAAAGACAATCTTGTAAAGAAAGCCATGTTCGAGCTTGTACTTTATTATATACTTGAAGAACACGAAAAGAAAAACACAAGTATAAAGCACCTCGTCATATCCGACGGGTACAAATATTTTATTTTCGAGAAAGCCGAGTTTTGGGAACTATTCGGCAAGGACCGGAAACTGGTAAGCGAGATAAAATCGTCGGAGAACACGGCAAACGAGAAGAGAGAGTATATCTACAACCAGATAATAAGGCCGAAAGTAGAGGCTGTAAAAGACAAACTTTCGTTCACTTTCGTCGATTTGGAAACAATCGCTAAAGAAACTTCTGCTGCCGACATCATTGCAAAGCCACGTTTCAAGGCTTTATTCAAGCTGTTCTCCCCTATCCACCTACAGAAACTGCCGTTTGCTGAAGACCATAACACCCTCAACAGAAAGTTCTATACCGAATTGTTGTACATAATGGGACTTGAGGAGCGTGGCGAAAAGCACCAAATACAACGCCTCGAAGCGAAGAAACGGCAAGCCTACTCCGTGTTCGAACAAGCATACGCCCTACTTGCCGACTACGACATTACGACAGACAAGGTAACGGGTAGAGAAATCGACGCACGTTTTGAGACAGCTCTCGGCTTGGTGATAGTGTGGATAAACCGCACACTATTCATGAAGCTTCTTGAGTCGCAACTGATAGCCTTCAACGGAAGCAAGAGAAAATATGCATTCTTCGACAAACTCACCGACTTTGCACTGATGCACTACCTGTTCTGCAAAGTGATGGCAATACCCGAGGCAGAACGCTCTGACGAGATGCGAGCCAAATTCGGAGAGGTTCCATATCTTAACAGCTCGCTTTTTGAGCTTACCGACATCGAGCAGAAATACTTCCCTATAAGCAGTCTGCGCGACAGCGAAGTGGCTGTTATGAAGAACACCTGTCTGAAGGACAATAAGGGGAAGACACTGACTGGCAGAATACACATACTCGACTATCTGAAGAGGTTTCTCGACAGCTACGACTTCGGTGCAGATACAGGCGAGAGCGGAAAGACAATAATAAACGCTTCGGTGCTCGGACTCATCTTCGAGAAGATAAACGGCTACAAGGACGGCTCGTTCTTCACGCCAGGATACATCACGTCATACCTGTGCCGCGAGACGCTGCGCCGCTGCGTGACAGACAAATACAACCAAACGTATGCCACACAATACGCCTCGTTCGACGAGCTCGCCGAAGACTTCGACCCTACCGACAAGACGCGACGCGACGAGGTGAACAGCCTTATCAACAACATACGCATCTGCGACCCTGCGGTCGGCAGCGGCCACTTCATCGTGTCGGCTCTCAACGAACTGATAGCCATAAAATGGGAGCTGAAGGTGCTGAAGACCATCGACGGCAAGCGTTTCAAATATCGCGTAGACGTAGAGGACGACGAACTGGTTGTGACCGATGCCGACGGCGAGCTGCGCTACAACCCGAACGACAGCGAGAGCCAATTGGTTCAGGAGACACTTTTCGAGGAGAAACGCACAATCATCGAGAATTGCCTTTTCGGTGTGGACATAAACCCCAACAGTGCAGAGATATGCCAGCTACGCTTGTGGATAGAACTGCTGAAAAACGCCTATTACATAAAGGGCAACGACGGCAAACGCCATCTGCAGACGCTGCCAAACATCGACATAAACATAAAGTGCGGCAACTCGTTGGTGATGAGATACCCATTGGATGCCCCTATTGACCATGTGCTAAGAGGAGCAAACGTCACCATAGGCGACTACAAGAATCATGTGGCTCACTACAAGAACAGTCCGTCGAAAGAGAATAAGCACATCGTTGAGCACGACATCTGGATGATAAAATCGAAGCTCAACGAAGGCTACGACAAAGACACCGACAAATACAAGAAATGGGTGAAGGTATGCTCCGACATTCTCTTGCTCGACAACTCGCTCTTTCCGCCTGAGGAAGCCGAGAGCAAACGGCTCTCCGACTTACGCAAGCAGGAAGAGAAGCTTCGTGTTTCATTAGAAGAGGCTTCGACACGCTATGCCCATTTGGGAGCATTTGAATGGCGTTATGAGTTTCCGGAAACACTGAACGAGAAAGGCGAGTTCATAGGCTTCGACTGCATAATAGGCAATCCACCTTACGGCGTATCCATAAAAGACGGATACCGCAAAACCGTGGAAGAAAAGTACGAGCACATGCCCGACTACGAAATATACTACTATTTCATAGCCTTAGGACAAGAGTTGCTGAAGGACAACGGATATTTGGCGTATATCATTCCGAATACGTGGCTATTCAATGTCAATGCAAAAGAATATCGTAAAGACATATTCAACAATTGGAGCATTGTGGAACTGCTGGATTGTACAAATTTTCAAATATTTGAGGCAGCAACAGTTCGCAACTCTGTTATTACCCTACAGAAATCAGCAAATCAGCAAAATAATATCGGTTATAGAAACACGCGCAATCTTTCGGACGAAACGGAAGGCAAGAAATCGTCGGGAAAGGATTATTTCACGGAATTGACACGACGTAAAAGACTCGTTGTTGACAAATCAGAACTGATTGATAAATTCTCACAAAACTGGGGACTTGCGCTGTACCTGACAAAGCAGGAAAAAGGCATTGTGTCAAAAATCAACTCGTTGCCAAGACGACTGAACGAGTTCTTTGACGTATCACAAGGATATATACCATACCGCCTAAAAGATCTTGAGAAAAACTTTGGCAAAGAAGAAGCCAAAATAATAAAAGAAGAACAAAGATGGCATTCAGACACGAAACTCAACGATAGTTACGAACTTGAAATAAAAGGAGAGAATATAACAAAATACAAATGTACTCCAAGCAATGTGTACGTTAAATATGGCAAACACGTTGGTACATATGTTGATATGAAATATTTCAGTTCTCCTCGTTTGCTCGTTCGTGAAATCATCAATCCGTTGATGGCTTGCTACGCTGAAGATACATACATCAACGACCCTGGAATAATAGACGTAATAAAGAATGAAGACAACAACGTCTATTCATTCAAGACATTATGGGGGATACTGAACAGCCGACTGGCTACATTTTTCCTTCTCCGCTTCGCTCCCAAGGCGAGCAAAGGAACATTCCCCAAAGTACTGATAACAGACATAAACAATTTTCCTCTACCGGAAATAGATGATGAAAACAATAAATATTTCTCAGAAATAGAGACATGTTACGATAGAATATTCGCAAAAGACAGAGAACCAGATTCTGACAAAATGTTCGTAAAAGAAAATGAATGGCAAATCGACTATTGGGTATTCAAACTGTATGGCATCACTTCGGAAGAGGACATAGACCTCGTGTATCCCGACTTCTACAAGCTAAAGCCTGCAGATTTCGACATCGAATGAAAATAATGCAACAATAAAAACAAGCAACAAGTACAAACAATATAAACATAAACAAAGTATATATGTTTTCTGGCATAGTAGAAGAAATGGCTACGGTCGTAGCCATCAAGAACGACAAAGAGAATGTTGACTTCACGCTGACATGCTCGTTCACTGGCGAACTGAAGATAGACCAAAGCGTGGCGCACAACGGCGTATGCCTCACAGTGGTGGCGATAGACGGTAATAGTTACACCGTAACGGCAATGAAAGAAACGCTCGACCGCTCTAACCTCGGACTGCTAAAGGTTGGCGACCGTGTCAACGTGGAGCGCTCGATGCTGATGAACGGCAGACTGGACGGACATATCGTGCAGGGACATGTAGATGGTACGGCTGTGTGCAAGGAGATGCGCGACGCCGACGGATCGACATACTACACCTTCGAGTACAAGTTCGACCGCGAGATGGCTGAGCGCGGCTACTTCACGGTAGACAAAGGCTCGGTAACGGTGAACGGCGTTTCGCTCACCGTGTGCAACCCTACAGAAAACTCGTTCACCGTGGCTATCATCCCGTACACTCACGACAACACAAACTTCTGCGACATCAAGGTGGGCAGCCGTGTGAACATCGAGTTCGACATACTCGGCAAGTATATCGCACGCTTGCAGCAGCTGAAGTAAAACTGAAGGATGCGTAGGCTACGGCTTTCCTGCCGTAGCCTACTACAGAATTAAGGCTTTTTAAGAACCTTCAGACTAAACCTTTCGCCCAAAAGGTACATCAAACTGATATAGAGAGATTATAAAAGAATAATGAATTATTAAAAGGCTATTTAAATTATGAAGAAGATTGGGATGACTTGTCTGGCAGGGCTTTTCCTGCTGTCGCTGTCAACCGAATGTGCGGCTAAGCAGTGGTCACTAAGAGACTGTATCGACTACGCCTTGGCTAACAACATCCAGTTGCAGAAAGCAAAGATAAAGGAGTATTCCGCCCTCGAAGATGTGAAGCAGAGCCAAGCGGCGCTGCTGCCGTCGCTCAACCTGTCTACATCGCAGAACGTAAACTACACGCCGTGGCCGCAGCAAGGCAGAGCTACGGTGGCGGACGGCTACGTGCAGTCGAGCGTGGATAAGGTTTACTACAACGGATCGTACTCGCTCTCGGGCAACTGGACGGTGTGGAACGGCAACAAGAACCGCAACAACGTGAAGCTGAACAAGGTGGCTGCCGAGCAGGCACGACTCGACTCGGCAACCACAGCCAACAACGTGCTCGAGCAGATTGCGCAGCTCTACGTGCAGATACTCTACTCGAACGAGGCTATCGCCGTAACGAAGGAGAGTCTGAAAACAAGCCAGACCAACGAGCAGCGCGGCAAGACAATGGTAGAGGTGGGCAAGATGAGCAAGGCAGATCTGGCGCAGCTCACGGCGCAGCGTGCGCAGGACGAGTATGCCATCGTTGAAGCCGAGAGCAACCTGCGCAACTACAAGCGCCAGCTGAAGGAACTGCTGCAGATAACAAGCGACGAGGAGTTTGACGTCGCCGTACCTTCTACTACAGACGACATGGCGCTTGAGGCTGTGCCGGCGCTGAACGACGTGTATGCGGCTTCGCTCGAACAGCGACCGGAGATAAAGAATGCGAAGCTCGGCATAGAGAGCAGCGACCTCGGCATAAAGGTGGCTAAGGCGGGCAGAATGCCGACCGTAAGTCTCAATGCCGGCGTTACTACCTCTACATCGTCGATGAGCGACAACGCGTGGGGCACGCAGATGAAGAACAACTTCAGCTTGGGCGGCGGCGTGACGGTGAGCATACCGCTCTTCGACAACCGACAGACTAAGACAGCCGTGAACAAAGCGAAGCTACAGAAACAGAGCTACCTGCTCGACTTGCAGGACAAGCAGACCACGCTCTACTCTACTATCGAGAACTACTGGCTGCAGGCTGTGACGAACCAGAACAAGTTCAAGGCGGCGCGCGTTTCTACAGAGAGTGCGCAGGCAAGCTACGAGCTTCTCTCTGAGCAGTTCAAGCAGGGTCTGAAGAACACCGTAGAACTGATGACGGGCAAGACAAACCTGCTGCAGGCACAGCAGAACGAACTGCAGAGCAAGTATCTCGCAATACTCAATCTCAACATGCTTGAATTCTATCAGACGGGAAACATCAAGTAAAAGTAAAATAATTAGAGAGTAAATATGAATAAGAAAAAGACATTGGTGATAGTGGCGGTTGCCGCTATCGCCGCACTTGCCGTATGGCTATTGTCGGGCGGCAAGAAGGAAGAAAAAATTACGTTTGACACGGCTGCCGTTGCGCCGGCAAACATTATGAACAGCATCACTGCTACCGGTACAATCGAACCGGTAACGTCGGTTACGGTGGGTACGCAGGTGAGCGGCATCGTAAGCAAACTCTTCGTCGACTACAATTCGGTAGTGAAGAAGGGACAGGTGATTGCGGAACTCGACAAGACAAACCTTATGAGTCAGCTCAACACGGCAAAGACGCAGTTGGCTACGGCACAGAGCCAGCTCAACTACCAGACTGCCAACTACAAACGCTACAAGACACTTTTTGAGAAGGGACTCGTGGCTGCCGACGACTTCGACAACGCGAAGCTCTCGTACACGCAGGCTAAGGAGCAGGTGGCTTCGGCTAAGGAGGAGGTGCAGCGCGCACAGACCAATCTCGGCTATGCCACTATCACCTCGCCTATCGACGGCGTGGTGCTATCGAAGTCGGTTGAGGAAGGACAGACCGTTGCGGCAAGCTTCTCTACGCCGGAGCTGTTCACCATCGCGCAGGACCTCACGAACATGCAGGTAGTGGCAGATGTTGACGAGGCTGACATAGGCGACGTGAAGGAGGGCGAGCGCGTGACGTTCACCGTAGACGCTTACCCCGACGACACTTTCGAGGGCGAGGTGAAGCAGGTGCGTCAGGAGGCTACCACGACGAACAATGTCGTGACGTACGAGGTAGTTATCTCTGCGCCGAACGCCGACCTGAAGCTGAAGCCGGGTCTCACAGCCAACGTCACAATCTACACAGCCGAGCGCAAGGGCGTGCTCTCCGTGCCGTCGAAAGCGCTGCGCTTCACTCCGCAGAAGGAGACCGTGGGCAAGATGAAGATTGTGGACGTAGCGAACGCAAAGAACAAGGTGTGGACCATCGAGGGCAACTCTATCGTGGCGCACAAGGTGAACATCGGCATGACCGACGGCACGAACACGCAGATTGTGGGTGGCATAGCCGAGGGCACAAAGATTGTTACCGGACTCAACGTGATGGGCGGCGAAGAGGAGAAGCCGATGGAGGCTCAAGGCGAGAGCAGCCCGTTCGCTCCAGGCCCTCCGGGAAAGAACAAGAAGATGAAGTAAACAGCGTTTAGAGGTTAGGGCATTTGCCGTCCGCAGCGATCGGCACGTACATCTGCGACGGTCGGTGCGGTCATACGCAGCGGTCGGCACACGCCCTACTCTACACAATAAACATTACGAACTATGGACGAAAAGAAAGTAGTAATAGAACTCGACAACGTGAAGCGCGACTTCCTCGTGGGCGAAGAGACGGTGCATGCGCTGCGCGGTGTGTCGTTCAAGATATACGAGGGCGAGTTTGTCACGATCATGGGCAAATCGGGTTCGGGCAAGTCGACGCTGCTCAATCAGCTCGGATGCCTCGACACGCCTTCATCGGGCGAATACTATCTCGACGGAGTGTCGGTGCGCAAGATGTCGAAGTCGCAGCGCGCCGTGCTTCGCAACCGCAAGATCGGCTTCATCTTCCAGAACTACAATCTGCTGCCGAAGACGACGAGCGTGGAGAACGTGGAGCTGCCGCTGATGTACAATGCCGCAATCGGAGCTAAGGAGCGCGAGGAGCGCGCCGTGAAAGCGCTGCAGGCTGTGGGCTTGGGCGAGCGCCTCTACCACAAGTCGAACCAGATGTCGGGCGGACAGATGCAGCGTGTGGCGATAGCACGCGCGCTGGTGAACGACCCTGCCGTGATTCTTGCCGACGAGGCAACGGGAAACCTCGACACACGCACCTCGTTCGAGATTCTCATTCTCTTCCAGAAGCTGCACGCAGCGGGCCGAACCATCATCTTCGTGACGCACAACCCAGACATAGCCAACTACTCCTCGCGCAACATCATGCTGCGCGACGGACATGTGATAAGCGACGAGTACAACACCAACATCCTCTCGGCTGAGGAAGGACTGGCGGCGCTGCCGGCAAGTTCCGACGAATGAAGCCTCAGGAACGGCTCTGACGAATGAAAATGACAAAAAGCGGCGGCTGCGCCTGTAGTCGCCAAAACACAACAAGATTATGAATTATAGCAATCTTTTCAAAATAGCCCTTCGCGCCATTGCAGCCAACAAGCTGCGCTCGTTCCTCACAGCGCTTGGCATCATCATCGGTGTGGCGTCGGTCATCACGATGCTCGCCATCGGCCAGGGATCGAAGCGCAGCATTCAGGCGAACATCGCCGAGATGGGCTCAAACATGATAATGATTAGTCCGGGAGCCGACCGCGGTCCGGGCGGTGTGCGTCAGGACCCATCGGCGATGGAGACGCTGAAGCTCAACGACTACAACTCCATAAAGGACGAGTGCCACTTCATCAAAGGCATCAGCCCCACGGTGAACAGTAGCGGACAGTGGATATACGGCAACAACAACACGCCGTCGTCTATCTACGGCGTAAACCAAGACTATCTCGAAATCAGACAACTCTCTGTGAGTGAGGGAGAAATGTTCACAGACGCCGACATCAAGGCGAGTGCGAAGGTGTGCATACTGGGCCAGACCGTGGTAGACAATCTGTTCCCCGACGGGTCGGACCCCATAGGCAAGGTGGTGCGCTTCAACGCAATACCGTTCCGCGTGGTGGGCGTACTGAAGAAGAAGGGTTACAACTCGATGGGCATGGACCAGGACGACCTCGTGCTTGCGCCATATACAACGGTGATGAAGCGCATTAAGGCACAGACGTTCCTCAGCGGAATAACCTGCTCGGCAATAACCGAAGACCTCACGTCGAAGGCTATCGACGAGATAACCGACGTGCTGCGCCGCAACCATAAGCTAAAGGAGGCGACTGACGTGCAGAAGGCTGACGACGACGACTTCAACATACGCTCGCAGGAGGAGCTGGCAAGCATGATGAACTCTACAACCGACATGATGACCATTCTGCTCGGTTGCGTGGCTGGCATCTCGCTCATCGTTGGCGGCATCGGCATCATGAACATCATGTACGTAAGCGTTACGGAGCGCACACGCGAGATAGGTCTGCGCATGAGTGTAGGCGCTCGCGGCGTTGACATCCTCAGCCAGTTTCTCATCGAGGCTATCCTGCTCAGCGTCACCGGCGGACTGATTGGCGTGGGCTTGGGCATCGGAGCCTCCTACGCCGTGAAGCTGCTTGCCCACTGGCCTATCTACATTCAGCCGTGGAGCATCATTATGAGCTTCGCTGTCTGCACCTTCACGGGTGTGTTCTTCGGCTGGTATCCGGCTAAGAAGGCTGCACAGCTCGACCCTATCGAGGCGATACGCTACGAGTAAAAAAGAGCGTAGCTACAGAATTGACCATGATAACAACGTAAGGCTGGAAGATAGGCTGGTAGATAAACCTTGTTCAGGGCTTATCTGCCAGCCATCTCCCAGCCTTTATCATCTTCACATACAGCCGATTATACGGATGCTGGAAGATATGGTAGATTTTTTCGCTATACAGCTGTTTGTGTAGTGTTACTTTGCAATATATTTCTTTCCGTTCACTATTATCACTCCGTGAGCGCCCTGCCCTACTCGCTGTCCGCTGATATTATAGCAAACGGCGTCGGCAGGAATTTCGCCTTCGACAGACACGCCATTGACAGACGTCATCGGACTTAACACGAAATCCTTCACGTCGCCCATCTTGAACTGGAAGCCGCCGACGTAGCCGTTCATCTGTATGCCCATATAGCCGTTGAGCGCACCTATTGCCTCGGCGTATGTGCCAACGAGGTCTGACTCCGCAGGTATCATTATCTCCTCAAACAGCCAGTCGTAGCCGTCACCGGAAGGAGCGCCAGCCGCTGTGGTATGCCAGTTGTTGAGATGAACGGACGGCGACGACAGATAGTTGGCGGCGTAGGATGCTTCGCTGGAAGATGTAGAAAACTTGAAACGGCTAATGTTGTTTATAGCGTTGTTGCCGGAGAGGCACTCAATTTTATAGCGATAATAAGTTGAGCGTGTGAAGGTTATGTCGCCCATACCAACTTCTACTTCACCTCCAAGAAGCGGACCTTTCGCACTGAACTCCTTTGTATATAGCGGTATGGCAGGCGAATTAGGGTCGGAAACGGTGAGGCGGAAGCGCACGGTCTGCAACGCCTTGATGTTAAGTTTCAAAGTGTTTGAAACCGTAGCTACAGGATGATGGAAATAATAGACGGCACAAACGGAGGTTGAGGTCCAGGCAGAAAGCGTGTTGTTCATCTACGGCCGACCGCTGGAGTTGAGCGCTTCGCCAGGCATATTGATGCCCGATGCACCGACCGTTCCGTCGGTTGTCTCTACATAGCCATGTGCGGCATACAGCTCCGTCTCCATGGCATGTACATACAAACTGAGCGCCGGCACGAAAAGTGCGACGCTCAGTAATAGTCTTGGGTATATATTCATTATCAATCTTTTATATTATTTGATCCCTCTGTTGTTGAGCGCATCGCTATAGCGCTTTGCGTTCTGCATGTGGTCTGTATATGTACGTGCAAAGTTGTGGGTTCCGCTGAAGTCTTCCTTGGCACACATATATAGATAGTCGTGCTGCACATGATTGAGCACAGCATCGATGCCTGCTATAGACGGGATGCGGATTGGTCCTGGCGGCAGTCCAGGGTTGCGGTAGGTGTTATACGGACTCTTTATGTAGAGCAGATTATTGTAGATGCGCTTCAAGTCGAAACGCTTCCATGCGAACTTGATTGTTGGGTCGGCCTGCAACGGCATTCCTTCCGGATACTCGGCGTTGCGTAGCATAAGGCGGTTGTAGTACATGCCGGCTACCATCGGCTTCTCGCCGTTGTTGGCTGTCTCCTCGTCGACGATGCTGGCAAGCGTAGTCACCTCAATCGGCGTGAGTTTCATAGCCTGGGCTTTTTTTGTGCGTTCGGCGTTCCAGAACGCCTTGTTCTCCTTCTGCATACGGTCGAGCAGTTTGTCTACCGTCACGTTCCAATAGATGTCGTAGGTGTTCGGAATGAAGAGGGCGGCGATGGTTGCGGTGTCGTAACCGTACTTCTGGCAGACAGCCTCGTCGGTAAGTGCCTTGTAGAGAGCCGTACTGTCCATCATGAGACGCTTGGAGAGTTCGGCTGCAAGACGGTCCATAGTGCGCACCGACGGCACGACAAGACTGACTGGTGTCTGCAAACCATTCTTCAGATGGCGAAACACCATTAACGATCCTTCACCTGGACGCACGGCATAGCGGCCTGTGCGTACGTTGTCGGCATAGCTGCTCACCTTGACGAGGGTTTTAAAGCCTGTCATTGCATTGCTCTTTGACACTTCGCCGAGTTTAGTGTATACGGAATCGATGGTGTCGTCGTCGTCGATGTACACGTATTGTGTGTCGCCGCTCGACGACATACCGGCAAAGAAGAAATAATAGACAATGGCGACTACAACTAACAGACCGACGCCAATGAACTTGAAAAGCATACTGCTTTTATTCTTTTTCTTTCTCATAGTTTTAAATTATATGTTGCTGAAACAATGCAAAGGTAGAGTAAATATGATATATGACAAAAATAAATGTAATGTTTTTAATCGTCGATACAAATTTATACGCCTTTGCTTAAAAATACGTACTTTTGTAGCGCACAATTCAATTATCTGAATCAATTAAAAAAAAAACAATATGAATATGTACGATACATACATCTTCGACTTGGACGGCACCCTGCTTTCTACACTCAACGACCTCGCTGCAAGTTGCAACTACGCTTTGGAAAACAATGGTATGCCGAAGCGCTCAATAGACGAAGTGCGCCAGTTTGTAGGCAATGGTGTGAAGAAACTTATGGAGAGAGCTATCCCCGACGGACTAAGCAATCCGCTGTTCGACAAGACTTACCAGGATTTCCGCCAGCATTACATGAAGCACAACCTCGACACAACATGCCCGTACGATGGTGTGATGGATATGCTGCAGGAGTTGCACAGACGTGGAAAGAAGGTGGCTGTTGTAAGCAATAAGTTCTACGCTGCGACGCAGGATCTGTGCCGCCACTTCTTCGGCAAGGAACTTGTGCCCGTGGCTATCGGCGAACGAGAGGACATACGCAAGAAGCCTGCACCCGACACGGTGATAGAGGCGCTCAGACAGCTCGGTGCCACGGCTGACGGCGCTGTGTATATCGGCGACAGCGATGTGGACATTGACACGGCTCGCAACTCAGGCATGCCATGCATCAGCGTGTTGTGGGGATTCCGCGACAAGAACTTCCTGTTGCAGCATGGAGCAACAACTCTCGTTGAGAAACCTGAGGAGATTTTAAAAGTAAAAAAGTAAAAGATAAAAAGACTAAAAGAACAAATAGCCCAATAAGGCTCATCATCTAAATTTAAACGGAGTTATCATCTAAATTTAAATAAAATCATTATCTAAAATTAAACGGAGTGAAGACTTTAAAGCCTTCACTCCGTTTCTTTATCATTATACTTGTTCAACATACGTTGAACTATACCTGCTATTTCTTCTCTGAACCAAGCTGGCTTAAAGCTGGTTTTTCAAGAGTTGCTTTGCCGACAGCGAGTTCTTGCGCACATATCGGTCTACCTTGTCGACGTACTTTGTAGTGAAGAACTTTTGGTCGAGCAGTCCGTTCACTATCCACATTATCTTGCCAACATGCAGATCGCGTTCATACTGCGAACGTACCTCATAGTCTTTAAGCGGATAAAGACTGAGCATGTAGAAGAACATGCAGTCGGGTACAATATGCTCACGTGTCATCTGAGTACGCTGGGCTTCGGAATAGTAGCGATGATAGAGCGGATAGTTCTCGCCGAGATACTTGTCAAGTGAGATACCGATTGAGTTGTTTCCGATAACCACACTCTGGTCGAGTGCGCCAATCTGTGTGTAGATGGTCGGTAAGACAACATCGGGAGAGATCTTGCGCAAATTGTCAAAAGCCTTGTTAAGCTGCTTGCTGATATCAGAGACATTAGCATATTGCAACTCAGCTTCAGAGATAATTGTCTGAAGCGTTGTGTCCTGATAGAACTGCAGGAATCTCGAATTGATGCCAGGATCGTTCACTTCGCCCAACTGCAACACGTCCTCAATCAATGTGCGCGTTTCCATTGGATATTCGATGTTCATCTGCTGCAACGCAGAGAAATCGCCAGTAGTGAGATAACGGCTTTCAAGACGGTCATAGCGCTGTATCTCTACCAGCGTCGTCTGACTGTCTTCTCCGAATTGTTTCAGCTTCAATTCACATGCTGTCGAAACAAAAACAATTGCCATTATTATTATAATGTATAGTTTTCTCACCTTTTACTATCCTGCTATTAGCGATTTGTTAATTATTATTTGCAAAAATAGTAAAAAAGGTTTTAAAAGCCAAGAAAATCATCTAAAAAAGTTAAACAGCGAAGCCTTTTTCGCTGTTTAACTATAAAATATTCCTAAAAATATGGTTTTATTGCTCGTTTTTCAATTTTTTATATGTATGTATACCGTGAGCATAAAACTGCCACAGCAGACTATACGGCTTACGCATCGGGTCGGTCTGGTTCACTCGCAAATTCTGAATAGCCAAGCGATCGGAATCAAACTGATGGCGCCATGCCTTAAAGGCTCGTCTGCCACGCAATACGGCTTTGAACTCGCCGATATTGCGATCGAGGATAAGCGACTTGAACGCAGCCACATAGTCGAGCAAGCAACGCACTCGCATCACATGCCGCAACTCGCTTTCGGGCAGGTTCTTATAGAGCATCGTCAGATTGTTGCGAAAGTTGAGGAAAGTCTTCATCGGATTGCCCTTCGGTAGGGTGCCACCTCCAACATGGAACACATGGCTCTGCGGCACACAATATATCTTGCGACCAAGATTGCAGAGTCGCCAGCAGAGGTCTATCTCCTCGTTATGTGCGAAGAAGCGCCCGTCGAGTCCGTCCACACGCCAATAGTCTGTGCGGCGAATCATCAGACAGGCACCTGTTGCCCACATCACTTCGCACACATCGTCGTATTGTCCTTCGTCTTTCTCAACCGATTCGAAAAGTCTGCCACGACAGAACGGGTAGCCATAGCGGTCGATGTAGCCACCACTCGCTCCGGCATATTCGAAGAGCGTGTGGTCGTGCTCGGCAAGTAGCTTTGGCTGGCAAGCTGCAGCTTCTGGATGACTATCCATAAAGCTGACAAGTGTGTCGAGCCAACCTTCTGTCACCTCCACATCGCTGTTGAGCAACACGTAATACTCGTTCTCCACCTGATTTAGAGCCCTATTATAACCTTCTGCAAAGCCATAATTGCGGTCGAGCACGATGGTACGTACTGTAGGGAACTCCTTCTCAAGAAGCGCAAGCGATGCATCTGTAGACGCATTGTCTGCCACAACGATGTCTGCAACATTCTCCGAATGCTGCAACACCGACGGAAGGAAACGACGCAGCATCTGCTCGCCGTTCCAGTTCAATATCACGATTGCTACTTTCTTCATCCTATTTTATTATAATAGTGCAACTTTATTAAAGCAGTTCTACCTGCAATGCCGACTTGTCTCTGTTGAACTCGCCCAACCTTACTCGCAGAATCTGGTTGTCGTACTCCTCATTGGCAAGTTTAGCCGGCAACTCTACGCGGATATAATTGGCTGTAAAGCCATGCATAGCCTTGCCACGTGTCGCCTTCTCGAAGAGCACTTCCTGTTCGGTGCCGATATAGCGTGCATAGAAATTGATGCGTTTCTGCTCACTAAGATCGAGCAAACGCTTGCTTCGCACCTTTTTCTCTGCATCATCTACTACGTAAGGTATGCGCAACGCCGCTGTGCCAGGACGTTCGCTGTATGGGAACACGTGCAACTGTGTCACATCTACACCGTCAAGAAACTCGTAGCACTCCTCGAAACACTCAGGAGTCTCGCCTCGACAGCCTACCATAACGTCGACGCCGATGAACGCATCGGGCATCTTCTGCTTTATAAGTTCTATCTTGTGTGCAAAGAGCGCCTTGTCGTAGCGACGGTGCATCAGCTTAAGCACTTCATCCGACCCGCTCTGCAACGGCACATGGAAGTGAGGCATGAATGCACGACTCTGCGAACAAAACTCTATGAGTTCGTCACTCAGAAGGTCCGGCTCCATACTGCTTATACGATAGCGCTCAATTCCCTCCACCTTGTCAAGGGCCTTGCACAAGTCGAGGAAACTCTCACCAGTTGTCTTTCCGAAGTCGCCGATGTTCACACCGGTTAGCACAATCTCCTTGCCGCCTTCTCTTGCAGCCTCTTCTGCCTGAGCCACGAGCGAAGCAATGGTGGGGTTACGGGAGTTGCCACGTGCATATGGAATGGTGCAATAGGTGCAGTAGTAGTCGCAGCCGTCCTGTACCTTAAGGAAATAACGTGTGCGGTTGCCACGAGAGCAAGAAGGTGCGAACGACTTAATCATTTTTGTCTTTACCGAGTGGAACTCATGCAGCGATTCAGCCTTGCCATCCTCATCGCGTTCAGCAGCTGACTCCTTTGATGTCCATGCGTCACTCAAGAACTGTATGAGATTCGCCTTCTCGTCAGATCCCAGAACGAGGTCTACACCATCTATCTTGCTCACTGACTCCGATTCCAACTGTGCATAGCATCCTGTAACAACCACGAAGGCACCAGGATTGTTACGTACAAGACGATGGATGGCCTGACGACATTTATGGTCAGCCACTTCGGTTACAGAGCAAGTATTCACCAGACAGATGTCAGCAACCTCGCCTTCTTCAGCAACATGAACACCCAAATCGGCAAGCATCTTGCCGAAAGTAGAGGTTTCAGAGAAGTTCAGCTTGCATCCTAATGTGAAATATGCAGCTTTTTTATCTTGAAAAACAGATGTATTGATCATTATACCTTATTATATAAATTAAGCAGATACAAAGGTAGTGAAAATTCTGTTTTGTACGCACACAAAGATGCCGAACAATAGTACATACCAAACAGCGGTTATATCTTGGGTCAACGCATATAAAGCCACTGAAACCGTCACCATTGCCGCCAGCAGGAGAACAGCTAAAAAGAGACAGGCTTTGTTGACAGAGAGTTTTCGCCCATTCATTTCAGCACCCCTCCAATCCACATATAACCCATACCATATACCGTTTTGATGTACTGACGGTCGGGTGTTTCAATTTTGTTTCGTACCCGGCTGATAGCCGCAGTCAGAGCGTGTTCATCCACGAAATTTCCGTCTGCGTCCCACAATTTTTCCAACAAGACTTGCCGGGTCAAAACAATCTGTGGATTTTTCATCAGAATTTTCAAAAGTCGATATTCCAGTGGTGTGAATGTAAGTGGCTTTCCTGATAGAGTAGCACTCATTTCTGAAAAATTGATGGTCAGTATGTCATCCTCATAAGTATCACCACCATATTGTTTTGTCAGCCTCCCTAGCACTACCGCCAGTTTCTTTTGAAAGACACTCATAGGGAAAGGTTTTGTCACATAATCTTCTGCACCCAGCTCATACCCTTTGAGCATATCGCTTTC
>OMCT01000399.1_pt1 | contig 35272 bp, 33 predicted proteins | sample 1674301 | NCBI WGS metagenome assembly OMCT01 (sample SAMEA103958158, study PRJEB25191) | human gut metagenome
ATTAGTTTTTTTTTAAGGTAAAAAGATTGTTTTCAGGATAACGATGCAAATATAGCGGCTTTTCTGGATACCAACCAAATTAAAAAACATGTCTTATAACATCTTTTTGAATTTTCTTTTGGATTTGTTATCATTTGAAAGCAAATTTCCACATTTGCATCCTTTTCAAGAAACAAATATAAGATTTTTTTTCTTGAAACACTAAATTTATCCTAAAAAACATCTTCTTCCCTTGATGATCATTCGTACTGACTCAAGTCGGTCATTGAGGGTAATGCTCGTCCGTGCGACCGCTATGCTTCAGAACCTTGGCATCGATGAAGAAGACAATCTCTTCGGCAATGTTCGTGATGTGATCGCCCGAACGTTCGAGCTTACGGAACACACTAATCAGGTTCAGACAAGTCAGGGCACTGTCGGGATGCTCGACGATATATCCGGCCAACACCTCTGTGACTTCCGCATTGATTTCATCCAGCAGATTGTCTTTGGCAAAAACAGACGTAGCCAGATCCAGACTTTCTTCGTGAAGAGCCTTCTTGGCCAATTCGAGCATGGAGAGGACTTGTCTGATCATCTCATCCAGACGCAACTTCTTGATGAGTTCGGCATCCAACGCCGGCTCCTGACAATGAATGGCAAAACGGGCAATGCCTTCGGCAAAGTCGCCCAACCGTTCCAGATTGGTATTGATCTTGAGCATGGCGAGAACAAAACGCAAATCGATGGCCACCGGATTGTACAAAGCAATGATGTCTTCTACATCACTATCGATTTTCAACTCCAAGGCATTGACACGGCGCTCACGAACCAATACTTGCTGAGCCAGTTCGCGGTCGAGGGTAAGCACGGCCTCCCCTGCCCTGTCAAGCTGGTTGTACACCAGATTCCACATCTCCTCAATCTCCTTTTTCAGCAAGACGAGTTCCGATTCGATAAATTTTACCATAACTTTTTTGTTTTTATAATTGATGATTGATACATTAGCAACAACTTGAACTTGCGAAAGTTAAGCCTATTACATTGGATATGCAAAGAAACGGCCGGAATGTTAAGAGAATGTGACTGCACTTTGAAAGATCTGTTACAAAAGTATTACATTCGTGTTACAAACCCGCAGGAAATGGTACCAGCAGGCGCTACGGTCGATCTGAACAGAGTGGATAAGCGACTGCCCCGGCACACGTGTCGGCTGTCATCGGCCGACAGACAGCAATCAAGAAATCGCTAAAAGAACGTATATTAATCCGACAAAATAGCAGCATACAAAAAAATTAATCGTATTTTTGCATCCAGGAAATAGTGGAAACTACGAAAAGATAGAATTATGGCAGAAATGAAATGCGAAGAAACAAGCGAGAAGAAAAGCTTGAACTTCATTGAACAGATAGTGGAGAAAGACTTGAAAGAAGGTAAAAACGGCGGAAGAGTACAAACCCGCTTCCCGCCGGAACCCAACGGATACCTGCACATCGGACACGCAAAAGCCATTTGCCTGGATTTCGGCATTGCAGCCGCTCACGGTGGTGTGTGCAACCTGCGATTCGACGATACCAATCCGACCAAAGAAGACGTAGAATATGTAGAAGCCATTAAAGAAGACATCAAATGGTTAGGTTATCAGTGGGGACACGAATACTATGCTTCGGACTACTTCCAGCAACTGTGGGACTTCGCCATCCGCCTCATCAAGGAAGGGAAAGCCTACATTGACGAACAGACCAGCGAAGAAATAGCTGCCCAGAAGGGAACGCCTACCCAGCCCGGAACAGAAAGTCCCTACCGCAACCGCCCCATCGAAGAGAACCTGGAGCTGTTTCAGAAAATGAACAGTGGCGAGATAGAGGAAGGAGCCATGGTGCTGCGTGCCAAAATAGACATGGCCAACCCCAACATGCACTTCCGCGACCCGATTATCTACCGCGTAGTGAAGCATCCGCACCACCGCACGGGTACGAAATGGAAAGCCTATCCGATGTACGACTTTGCCCACGGACAAAGCGATTTCTTCGAAGGCGTAACGCACTCGCTCTGCACGCTGGAGTTTGTGGTACACCGCCCGCTGTACGACCTGTTCGTTGACTGGCTGAAAGAAGGGAAAGACCTGGATGACAACCGTCCGCGCCAGTACGAGTTCAACAAGCTGAACCTGAGCTACACCCTCATGAGCAAACGAAACCTGCTGACGTTGGTCAAAGAAGGACTTGTCAACGGATGGGACGACCCGCGTATGCCGACCATCTGCGGATTCCGCCGTCGCGGATACTCGCCGGAGTCTATCCATAAATTTATCGACAAGATAGGCTACACTACTTACGACGCCCTCAACGAGTTTGCCTTGCTGGAAAGCGCCGTACGCGAAGACCTTAACGACCGGGCTACCCGCATATCGGCTGTGCTGAATCCGGTGAAACTGATTATCACCAATTATCCGGAAGGACAGGTAGAAGAACTGGAAGCCATCAATAACCCGGAACATCCGGAAGAGGGAAGCCACCTGATTGAATTCAGCCGCGAACTGTGGATGGAACGCGAGGACTTTATGGAAGATGCTCCCAAGAAATATTTCCGTATGACACCCGGACAGGAGGTACGCCTGAAAAATGCCTATATTGTAAGATGTACCGGATGTAAGAAAAACGATGCAGGCGAGGTAGTAGAAGTATATTGCGAATATGACCCCGAATCGAAAAGCGGTATGCCGGGCGCCAACCGCAAGGTAAAAGGGACGCTGCACTGGGTGAGCTGCGCACACTGCATCGAAGCCGAAGTACGCTTGTACGACCGCTTGTGGAAAGTGGAAAATCCGCGTGACGAACTGGCCGCCATCCGTGAAGCCAAAAACTGCGATGCACTGACTGCCATGAAGGAAATCATCAATCCCGACTCGCTGCACGTGCTGCCCTGCTGCTACATCGAAAAATTTGCAGCCGGCATGAAGCCGCTCACTTATCTACAGTTCCAACGCATCGGCTACTTCAACGTAGATAAGGACTCTACTCCCGACAAGATGGTCTTCAACCGTACCGTCGGACTGAAAGATACATGGGGAAAAATCAACAAATGAAACCAAAAAGGATCCAATAAGATTAAATGAATAGAAAAAACCTGCTGTCTGGAAGAGATAAGGAACTGTACGAACTGGCAGAACAATACGAAAAAGCCCAAAGGGAAAAGACGCCCATCTATATGGACGCCGAAGACCTGGCGGACCTGGCCGATTGGTATGCCATGCGTAACAAATTCCAGACAGCCCTCGAAGTCACCGAATATGGTCTGAGCCTGCACCCCAACAACACGGCATTGCTGGTGGAGCGGGCTTACCTGTTCATGGATACACAACGCCGAAGCAAAGCCAAAGTTATAGCAGACAGCATCCCAGACGACACCAGCGATGAGGTGAAAGTGCTGAAAGCAAACATCCTGATGGGCGAAGGCAAGCTGAACGAAGCAGAAGAACTACTGGACAAAATCAAGGACAAACATGAACTGGCCAACATTGTGGAAGTGGCATACCTGTACAATGATATGGGCTATCCGCAGAAGGCATCGCAATGGCTGAAAAAAGGGGAAGGCCTATATGATGAAGACGAAGCATACTTGGCCGTTATTGCCGACTGCCTGTATGCCAACAGAAAATTTGAAGAAGCATCCGTCTATTACAACAGACTGATCGACAAGGATCCCTACTCTGCTCCTTATTGGTTTGGGCTGGCACGTTGCTATTTCGAACTGCAACAATACGACAAAGCAATTGACGCTTGCGACTACGCCATCATCTCGGATGAAGAATTTGCCGAAGCCTACGTCGTCAAAGGACATGCCTTCTACCAGCTTGGGAACGACAAGAAAGCACTGGAAAATTATCGGAAAGCTGAAAAGATGCAAGTGCTGACCCATGACTTCATCTATACTTTCATTGCCATGGGACACATCAGCCAGAACGAATGGGACAAGGCTTATGATTATCTTGAAGCGGCCATAGACAACTATCAGGAAAAGACTATTCCACTGTCCATGCTATATTCGAACGCCGCCCTGTGTCTGCTGAAAATGGGAGAGAAAAAGAAAGCATATCAATATTGCCAGAAAGCCATCAACGCCGATCCGAATGATGTGGAAAACTACCTGATGTCGGGAAGAATCTACATGGAAGATCAAAAGCCACAAGAAGCTGTACGTGAATGGGCCAAAGCACTGAACATGTCTCCTTACCCGGAAACATGGAATGAAATAGGACTGATCTGCATGGAGATCAATCAGATTGAATATGCACAAGTGGCCTTCGAACACGTCAAGAGGGAAGCGCCTGACTTTGAGGGTATCAACGAAAGGCTGACTTCCATCTATCTGCTGTTGCACGACAAAGAAAACTTCATGAAGTATAACAAACTCTGCAAAAAGCCGATCAGTCAGGACGAACTGAAAGAATTGCAACAGATGATGAACAAGGAAGAACGGGAAGAAATGGCCAAAATAATGAAAGAAATTTTCGATTCACTGAAATAAACCGTAATCAACCAAAATAAAAATGGAATCAGTCGCAGAACTTCTTAAATGGGTATTAGAAAACCTGAATTACTGGGTAGTCACTGTCTTTATGGCCATCGAAAGCTCGTTTATACCATTCCCCTCGGAAGCAGTAGTGCCACCAGCCGCCTGGAAAGCCATGGCAGACGACAGCATGAACATCGTGCTCGTAGTGGTATTTGCAACGATAGGAGCCGACCTCGGAGCTTTGGTCAATTACTATCTGGCACGCTGGCTGGGACGCCCTATCGTCTATAAATTTGCCAACAGCCGTTTCGGACACATGTGTCTGATCGACGAAGAAAAAGTGCGCCATGCCGAAGAATACTTCCGGAAACACGGTGCGGCTTCTACGTTCTTCGGCCGCCTGATACCGGCTGTACGTCAGCTTATCAGCATTCCGGCCGGACTGGCGGGCATGAAGATGGGTCCTTTCCTGCTCTACACCACATTGGGAGCCGGAATCTGGAATACGGTACTGGCTGTGCTGGGATACATGATCTATCGCTTCACGGATCTGAAGACAACAAACGACGTCTATGTAATGGCAACCAAATACAGCCACGAGATAGGATACGTCATTCTGGCTCTTGCCGTATTTGTGGTAGCTTTCATCATCTACAAAGGGCTGAAGAAAAAGTCAGAGAAGAAGCAATAGAAAGAAGAAGAGCTATAATAAAAAACAGGAGGCTGTCACAAAACAAGGAGTGGCAATGACATATGTGTCATTCAATACATTCCTTGTTTTGTGACAGCCTCTTGTATTCATCCATCAGCCGGGATTCAGCCCAATGCCTCGATGGCTTTCGCATAGTCGGGCTCCTGCGTAATCTCCGGAACCAACTCGGTGTAAGCTACTCGCCCATCCTTACCGATGACAACTACAGCACGTGCCAGCAATCCCTTCAACGGTCCGTCGGCCATACGTACACCATATTCTTCGTCGAATTCGGAAAGGCGGAAGTCTGACAGGGGAATAACGTTCTTGATACCTTCGGTCGTGCAGAAACGTGCATGCGCAAAAGGCAAATCCTTGGAAATAGCCAACACAACCGTATCGGGCAAACTTGCTGCCAGCTCGTTGAACTTGCGTACGGAAGTGGCGCATACAGCCGTATCAAGACTGGGGAAAATATTCAATATCACACGCTTCCCTGCCAACTCGCTTAATGAAAACGAAGACAGGTCTGTCTTTACCAACTCAAAATCGGGGGCTACTGCACCCACTTTTACAAACTCACCGATCAGCTTGACCGGTTGTCCCTTAAAACTTGTTATTGCCATAATTCAATCTGTTTTTATACATTATACATTGATTCGCCTTACTGCACTCCTGTCATGATGACTGCTACCTCCAACCGCATACCTGTCAACACAATCAACTTCCTTCGATCACATCCATTGTTGCCTGGTATGCCTGCACGGGAAAAAGGCGAATTCTTGTCTTCTAAACAAACATATCGGCTGAATGGTTCAGACAAATGGCTTTTTCCTGAGTAATGCTTACCGAAAACGTCACTCCATCCCGCCTTCCAAGACTACATTTCCCCGAATGCTTTATCTTTTTTATTACACCGTCACACCATAATCACGGATTTTTGTGTAGCTTTGTAAGCTATTTAACGGTAACAAAAGAATTATTGAATCATTAAAAACTAAAAATCAGAAAATTATGGCAATGCATACTTGGTTTGAGTGTAAAATCCGCTATGAAAAAACAATGGAAAACGGTATGAATAAAAAAGTTACCGAACCATATCTGGTAGATGCACTCAGCTTTACCGAAGCGGAAGCCCGCATCATCGAAGAAATGACTCCGTTCATCACGGGAGAATTTACGGTTTCGGACATCAAACGGGCCAACTATAGCGAACTCTTCCCCTCGGAAGAAGAAGCTGCCGACCGCTGGTTCAAATGCAAACTGATATTCATCACGCTGGACGAAAAAAGCGGTGTCGAAAAGAAATCATCGACACAGGTACTGGTTCAGGCTGCCGACCTGAGAGATGCCGTCAAGAAACTCGACGAAGGCATGAAGGGTACCATGGCTGACTATCAGATTGGTTCGGTGGCCGAAACAGCCATCATGGATGTCTATCCCTACAGTGCCGAACCGGATGACAAACCGGAAGTATAAACAACTAAATAAACAGAAAACATCAAAGTATTATCACCCATGATTGCAGAAAATCTGAAACAAGTATTGAACGAATTGCCAGAAGGGGTGCGACTGGTAGCCGTTTCCAAATTCCACCCCAACGAAGCGATAGAAGAAGCTTACGGGGCCGGACAACGAATCTTCGGCGAAAGCAAGGTACAGGAAATGGATGCCAAACATGAAAGTCTGCCCAAAGACATCGAATGGCACTTCATCGGGCATCTGCAAACAAACAAAGTGAAATACATCGTACCCTACGTGTCACTGATACACGGCATTGATTCCTATAAACTGCTCGTCGAAGTCAATAAACAGGCTGCTAAAGTCAACCGAATCGCACGCTGCCTGCTGCAACTGCATATTGCTCAGGAAGAGACCAAATTCGGTTTCAGCTTCGACGAATGCCGGGATTTATTAAGAGCGGGCAAATGGAACGAACTGAAAAACGTACAGATATGCGGACTGATGGGCATGGCTTCGAACACTGACAACGTTGAGCAGATACGGAAGGAATTTCGCTCGCTGCACGACTTCTTCCAGGAAGTAAAAAGCATCTGGTTTGCCGATAACGACTGCTTTAAGGAACTTTCCATGGGCATGTCGCACGACTATCATGAAGCCATTGCAGCCGGTAGCACCATGGTGCGCGTAGGTAGCAAGATTTTCGGAGAAAGAATCTATTAAAAACATTTTTCACCTATAAAATTTACTATCATGGCAACATTAGAAACAACTTTTGCAGGGTTGAAACTCAAAAACCCGATTATCGTCAGCAGCTGCGGCCTGACAGACAGTGCGGACAAGAACCAGAAACTCTGCGAAGCAGGAGCAGGCGCCATCGTGCTGAAATCGCTGTTTGAAGAACAGATTATGATGGAAGCCGACTGGATGGGCGATCCCAATATGTATCCCGAAGGCAGCGACTACTTGGTCGGCTACATCCGTGAGCACAAGCTGGGTGAATATCTGCGCCTCATCAGCGAAAGCAAGAAAGTGTGCGACATACCCGTCATCGCCAGCATCAACTGCTATCAGGATGCAGGTTGGATAGACTTCGCCAAGAACATAGAAGAAGCCGGAGCTGACGCGATAGAGATCAATATCCTGGCTCTGCAGACCGACGTACAATATACTTATGGCAGCTTCGAGCAACGCCACATCGACATTCTGCGCCACATCAAGAATACGGTCAAGATACCCGTCATCATGAAGCTGGGCGACAATCTGACCAACCCGGTAGCACTCATCAACCAACTCTATGCCAACGGTGCAGCAGCCGTTGTGCTGTTCAATCGCTTCTATCAGCCGGACATCAACATCGAAAAGATGACCCACACGGCTGGCAGCATATTCAGCAACGAAGCCGATCTGTCCAAGTCGCTCCGGTGGACAGGCATTGCATCGGCCGCCGTCAGTAAAATCGATTACGCCATCTCGGGCGGTATCCATTCGGCCGAAGGCGTAGTAAAAGCCATATTGGCAGGTGCTTCGGCTGTGGAAATCTGCAGTGTCCTCTACAAAGAGTCGTCCGCAGTCATTGGTGAATACACCCGATTCCTTGAGAAATGGATGACAAGCAAAGGCATGGAAAAGATATCCCAATTCAAGGGTAAACTGAACGTAAGCGACGTAAAGGGTATAAACACCTTCGAACGTACGCAGTTCCTGAAGTATTTCTCCTCGCACGAATAAGTAACAGCTTCGGCTGACCGGCCGACAAAAGAATATGCCAAAACAGATAAGCAAGCTCTTATCCGTTTTGGCATTTTTTCGCATTTACCACAGAACTTATCCATTTGCCACAAACTGCTTGCACACAACAGTTTACGACCGATCTGGAGCGAAAAGGATATTCTCCAAACTGATGAAACATAAAACACTTGCATTGCTCACGAGCCACACTTGCATTACAGAAATGGAATGCAAGTGTTACAGACGAGCAATGCAAGTGTTACAGAAACGTCCAGTTACATCAGGTTGCTGGCCAGTTCGCTCAATTCGCTACGCTCGCCTTTCACCAGATTGATATGGGCAAATAGATTCTGGTCACGCATACGGTCGATCATGTAAACCAGACCGTTGGACTGGCTGTCCAGATAAGGTTGGTCGATCTGCTGAATATCGCCCGTAAATACCATTTTGGTTCCTTCGCCCGCACGGGTAATGATGGTCTTGATTTCGTGAGGGGTCAGGTTCTGCGACTCGTCAATGATGCAGAAAGTCTCGCTCAGGCTACGCCCACGAATGAAAGCCAGTGCTTCGATAACCAGCTGGTCGCTCTTCTGCATATCTTCCAGCCGTTTCACTTCGCTGGAGTTGGCGGCAAACTGATGTTTGATGACATTCAGGTTGTCGAACAACGGCTGCATATATGGCGCCACTTTCTCTTTGGCATCCCCCGGCAAAAAGCCCAAATCCTTGTTCGACAACGCCACAATAGGTCGGGCCAGCAATATTTGCTTATATTCTGCCATATTGCTCAGAGCTGCAGCAAGTGCCAGCAATGTTTTTCCGGTACCTGCCTTCCCCGTCAGGGCAACCAGCTTGATGTTCGGATCGTTCAATACTTCGAAAGCAAAGCTCTGCTCGGCGTTTCGCGGCTCGATGCCGTAATTCTTCGACTTATTGACGCGGCAGACAGCATGTGTAAACGGATTGTATCGGGCCAGCACACTGTTGCGATCGCTCTTCAGGATAAAGCATTCGTTGGGATGAAGGATGTCCTTAAAGTCGAACTCGCTGATGTCGATGCCCTCGCGTGAAGAATAGATACGGTCGATCAGTGCCGGATCAATTCCCTCGAACACCTCGTTCGATTTTTCAAAGATATCGACATTCATCACCTTGTCGGTGATATAATCCTCGCACAACAACCCGATGGAACGTGCCTTCATACGCAGATTCACGTCCTTCGTCACAAGTACGGTCTTCATGTCGGGATGCTTCCGAGCCACATAGTCGGTCACTGCCAGAATCTGATGGTCGGGAATGCGTTCGGGAAATGAATCATGAACCTTAGGCGAATCGACCGTACCAGCCACTACGAACAGACTGCCCAGCCCTTCACCCAAAGGAGCACCTTTCGTAAAAAGATTATCATCGGTAATCTGGTCGAGTTCACGGACAAACTCGCGCGCATTGAAGTTAATCTGCTCATTACCTTTCTTGAACTTATCCAGTTCTTCGAGAACAACGATAGGAAGATAAATGTCGTTTTCCTGAAAATTCTTCAAGCAATTATAATCGTGAAGAATCACGTTCGTGTCAATCACAAAATTTTTCTTTGTTCCCATATCCGTTAGATTTAAATAGTTAATATCTTTGTTGCTTATAAAGATAACAAATTAATAGAGGAATATATTTTTCTCCGCCGTTAAAGTTTATAAAAGATGGATTATCAGCATACTTTAGAGTACTTATACAACAGCGTCCCCATGTTTCAGCAAGTAGGAAGTCGTGCCTATAAGGAGGGATTGGAGAATACCCTGGCATTAGACGAACACTTCGGACACCCCCATCGCAACTTTCGTACCATACACGTGGCAGGCACTAACGGAAAAGGCTCGTGCTCGCACACTCTGGCAGCCATCCTGCAGGAAGCCGGATACCGTACAGGACTATATACTTCACCCCATTTAGTGGACTTCCGCGAACGCATCCGTGTCAACGGTCAGCCCATTCCGCAGGAATATGTCGTACGCTTCGTCGAAGAGGAACGCAACTTCTTCGAACCACTGGCGCCCTCGTTCTTCGAACTGACCACCGCCATGGCATTCCGCTACTTTGCCGACGAAAAGGTTGACGTGGCCGTCATCGAAGTAGGATTGGGCGGCCGGTTGGACTGCACCAACATCATCCGTCCCGACCTGTGCATCATTACCAACATCAGCTTCGACCACACCCAGTTCCTCGGCAACACACTGGCTCAGATTGCCAGCGAAAAGGCAGGCATCATCAAGCAGGGTATCCCTGTAGTCATCGGCGAGACCACTCCCGAAACCCGACCCGTCTTCGCAGAGAAAGCTCAGGCTGTACAAGCTCCCATTTATTTTGCCGAAGATCATACACCGGAAGAATATCCGAACATGGATTACGAACTGAAAGGGCTCTACCAGGAAAAGAACCGCAGGACCCTGCTGACAACCTTGCCGCTACTGAAAAAAGCCGGTTACCGCATCAGCGAACAAGCCGTACGCAACGGCTTTGCCCACGTGTGCGAACTGACTGGATTGATGGGCCGGTGGCAGAAGCTGCAAGACTCCCCCACCCTGATATGCGACACGGGACACAATGTAGGCGGCATCACCTACATAGCCGAACAACTGAAACAACAAACCTACCGGAAACTGCACATCGTAATGGGAATGGTCAACGACAAGGACATCCGCGGCGTATTGGCGCTGCTTCCACGCGATGCCTCCTACTACTTCACCAAAGCCAGCGTGAAGCGTGCGCTGCCCGAAACCGAACTGGCTCGCTTAGCTGGTGACGCCGGTCTGCAGGGCGAATGCTATCCCGACGTTCCGACAGCCGTCCGAGCCGCGCAAGAAAAAAGCCTCCCCGAAGACTTTATCTTCGTAGGAGGCAGTAGCTTTATTGTGGCCGACCTGTTAGCGAGCCGCGATGCACTCAATCTCCACTAACGCATCCTTCGGCAAAGCCTTGACAGCAACAGCCGAACGTGCCGGATAATCACCACTGAAATAAGTGGCATACACTTTATTCATATCGGCAAACAGAGACATATCGGCCAGGAAAACCGTCGTCTTTACAATGTTTGCCATACCCAATCCTGCTTCTTCCAGAATGTGCTTCACATTCTCCAACGACTGGCGGGCCTGGGCTTCTACACCTTCAGGCATCACACCGGTAGCCGCATCAATCGGCAGCTGACCTGAAACAAAAACCATTCCGTTGGCCTCGATAGCCTGGCTGTAGGGGCCAATGGCACCCGGTGCCTTCTGACTGCAAATAACTTTTTTCATATTCTACTAAATTTGATGATATAATATATTGATGTTTCGCAAGTTATGAACTGAAATACGAGAAACAGAGTTGTGCAAAATGCGTTAGGAACCAATTATCCGACAGAAAAACGAAAAAAAATCCTATCACAATGCAGTATTTCCCAAAGGTGTGCATTTCATCTAATGAACGCAATAATAAATACGCATCACACCTAAACTTAACTCTATATAAAACAGACCTAACTTTAAAGTAAAAGCAGGAAGAAAATCCTGTGAAGAAGAGGGATGCCCGAACGGATACATTCCTCTTCTTTGTTTTTACTACCGGCCGCGTCTGCTTACTTGCAATGCTTACTAATCAAAGAATCCACATTCGGATCACCCAATTCCTTCGCTTTGGCAAAACTTTCGCAAGCCTCGGCATTCTGTTTCAACTGCAATTGGGCGATGCCCTTCAGACGATAGGCTTCTGCGTACTTAGGATCGATCTTCAAGGCCTCATCAAGCACCTTCATCGCCTCTTCGTTGCGCCCTACCCGCAGATTAATGACAGCCAGCTCGGCACGATAAGTCAAGTCCTTCGGATTCAGTTCGATGGCCTTTGCCATATCGTCCAAAGCACGCTGATATTGTTTCGACTTCAAAGCAGCCTGCTCTCTGTAATAGTAAAACACGTCATTGACCTGACCGTTCATAACCTTGAAGTATTCATCGTAATCAGTCAACGCTTCGCGTGGACGTTCGGCATTCATGCGCGCCTGTGCACGTCCCAGCAAGTAAGGAGCAGCGGCCTCGGTATAAGGGGGAGTAAAGCGTGATACACAACTGTCCATTAATGCCAGAATTTCCTCCTGCGGTGCCCCCATCACTTCCTTGATTTTGGCTGTAGTGAAAAAAGTTGCCGGAGAAGCCATGCTGCTGCGATTTACCTGTTCGTAAGAAGCAAGCGAAGCAGCATAATCCTGCTTGGCAAACTGGATATCGCCTTGCAGCTGAATATATACCGGAAGCGGATCAATCTCAATAGCTTTGTCCAACTCTTCCAACGCCTTGTCGTACGACCAATCCTTATATACCTTTTCCGGATTGCCGAGCATATAGCCATACATCAGTTTTGCAATGTTGTAATAGACATCGTCCTTTTTGGAAGTCACATCCAATGCCTTTTCCAAGTCTTCCTCCACCTTTTTCATCGAAGCCTCATCCTTCGACCGATACAGCTGATTGGTAGCGCGGCGCACGTAGCCGTCTGCACTATCCGGATAACGGGCTACGAAGTCGTCCAACAGTTCGGCATACTTATCAGGCGTCACCTGCGAAGAAATCATATACAGGAACACCAATGCTTCTTCTTCCGTATCGGGCAAAGCCTTCTTGATCCGCAAATCGCGCAAAGCGGCATCGTTGAAAGCCAACGGACTAATCTTCAATGCCATGACAAAACGGGCATCTACGGCATAGCAGATGGTAGCCGTATCCTCGCCGGACGATTGTTGTGCCAATCCGAAGACCGCACCTTCCGTCGTCACCACAGGACAGCTTACCATTTTATCTTTCAGATGCATATCGAGCGTGTAATAACTGTAATTATCGGCCACTTTGTCAACTCCCTTCACCTTGCCGGGGGTAAAAGAGCGGTCCTTCTGAGTGGAATATGGCAGCAAAAGCACTTCGGAACCAATAGCGGGAGCTGTAGCAGCTACCTCCAATGCTGGTACTTTCTTCTCGGTGATGGCAACCTTGAACTTTATGACATCGTACATGTCATCGGCTCCCATAATAGACTCGACCGGCATTTGTTTTCCTTCCGAGTTAAGGATAATCGCACGCTCGGCTCCCTTAAACAAGGAATAGTCGGACATGGCCACTCCGTCTTCGCTGACGAAGAAACCGTTGCCCGTGTTCAGTATCTTGTCCTCCTTGTCGTAAGTAATCACCGAAAAGACAGCCTTCTTGGCTTTTTCTACCCATTTGGGTGCCTGAGCCATACTCCATTGAGTCAGCAGGCACAGGACAAACAATAATAAATATCCCTTTTTCATTCGCATTAATTTATTCTTTGTTTCACAGCTTCATAAATCAAAATGCCGGCGGCTACGGAAACATTGAGCGACTCGATGCTGCCAAGCATAGGAATCTTTACCCACTCATCGCACAAGGCCAGATTGTCGTAAGAGACTCCCTTGTCTTCTGCCCCCATGATGATGCACATCGGGCCTGTATAATCGGCTTTCGTATAGTCGTAATCGCCTTTTTCGGTAGCGGCTACGATATGAAAACCGCTGTTCTTCAGATACTGGAGCGTATCTTTCAGACTTTGTTCGCGACAGACGGGCAACGTATGCAGTGCTCCTGCCGAAGTCTTTATGGCATCGGCATTGACGGTCACACTGTTCCGAGCAGGAATAATCACCGCATCGACAGCGGCACACTCGCAGGTACGCGCGATGGCTCCGAAGTTGCGTACATCGGTAATGCCGTCGAGCATGACGAAAAGCGGATTCTTCCCCTGTTCGAACAGGAAAGGAACCAAGTCCTCTGTCCGCTGATAGGTTACCGCCGACATAAAAGCGACCACACCCTGATGGTTCTTGCGAGTAATCCGGTTAATACGTTCCACCGGTACACGCTGCACCGGTATGAGGGTTCCCTTCAAAGCAGCAAACAGTTCTTTGGACAAATCGCTCTGAATATCCTTTTTCACTAATATCCGGTCGATGTCTTTCCCTGCCTGAACGGCTTCTATCACGGCGCGTACGCCAAAAATCATTTCATTCTTATCAATCATATCGACTTTTATGCTTTGCCCAACAGTGCCCGTGCATTGTTCAGAGCAGCTTCGGTCAGCGTAGCACCGCTCAGCATGTGAGCCAGTTCTTCTACCCTTTCCTCGTCTGTCAGCCGACGGATGTGGCTGTTGGTTTCGTTTTCGTTATCTTCCTTATATACTTTGTAATGAACACGCCCGCGAGCAGCAATCTGCGGCAAGTGGGTGATGCTGATGACCTGTCGGTTGCTGTCGCCCATTTCCTGCATGATGTCGGCCATGCGGTCGGCTATCTCGCCCGACACTCCGGTATCTATCTCGTCGAACACGATGGTCGGCAGCTTGACGGCCCCGGCAATCATGGCTTTCAACGACAGCATGACACGGGCAATCTCACCACCCGAAGCCACCGAAGAAATACTCTGCAACGTGCCGTTCTTATTGGCCGAAAACAGGAAGCTCACCGTATCGGCCCCATGAACTCCGGGCTCTTTGCGAGCACCTATTTCCACCTGAAAACGCACGTTGGGCATTCCCAACGGCACCAGACGGGATGCCATCTGTCTTTCGACTTCGCGGGCAGCCGCCACACGCGACTCTGTCAGTACAGCCGCCTGTTGTTTTACCTTATTATATAAGTCGGCACACTGCTGCTTCAGCTCTTCTATCTGGTCGTCGGACGAAGTGATGGCCGACAGACGCGAAGCGTATTCTTCCTGCAAGGCCAACAGTTCGCCCACCGTAGATACACGATGCTTCTGCTGAAGGGTATAAATCAGGTTCAGCCGTTCGTTCACTTCATCCAAACGGGCAGGGTTGAATTCTACCTCTTCTTCCCGACCTGCCACTTCCTGCGCAATGTCTTTCAGTTCGATGTAGGAACTTTCCAGTCGTTCGGACAGTTCTTCTGCCGCAGGATAGACATTCCGCATGGATTGCATCGTGCTGAGACAATCGTTCAGCAAGGGGAGCAAGCCGCCTTCATCGGCAGACAGTCCCTGCCCCACCCGATAGAGTCCGGCTTTGATGTCCTCGGCATGACTCAGCAGCTCGGCTTCCTGCTCCAGTTCCTCCTGCTCGCCGGCTGTCAGATTGGCTTCTTCCAACTGTTCCAACTGGAAGCGCACGTAGTCTTCATCAGCCTTGTCGCGTTCGGCACGGGCCATCAGTTCGTCCAACTGCTGCTGTGCCTGCTTCCAGTTGCGGTAATATTCGGTGTACAAGGTTAAAGCCTCATCGTTGTGCGCCAGGATGTCCAGCACGTTCAACTGGAAACCCTCTTTATTCAGCAGCAGGTTCTGATGTTGCGAGTGGACATCAATCAACATCTCGCCCAATTCTTTCATTTGTGCCAGCGAAGCGGGAGTATCGTTGATAAAAGCACGGCTCTTGCCCGAAGCATACACTTCGCGCCGCAAGATGCATTCGTCTTCGTACTCTAAGTCGTTGGCCTCGAAGAAGGGCTGCATTCCGTAAGGTGCTATCTCGAAACGGGCTTCGATAATGCATTTGGAGGCTCCCCGACGGATGGCTTTTACGTCGGCACGCTGCCCCAACAGCAAGCCTATGGCACCAAGAATAATGGATTTTCCGGCACCCGTCTCTCCGGTAATGACCGAAAAGCCGTTTTCCAGCCGGATATCAAGTTTCTCGATCAGCGCATAATTCTGTATGTAAAGTGAACGCAACATAACTTCTGCTGATTACGGTTGTACATTCTGTTTCAACACAGCAGCCAGATGGTCGATGATGTCGGCTGCCACTTCAGCCTTCGACTTCAGCGGATAGTCGGTCTTTCCGTTACGGTCGATGATGCTGACTTTATTGGTATCGTAACGGAAGCCTGCACCTTTATCGTTGAGCGAGTTGAGCACGATGAAGTCCAGATTCTTCCTTTGCAGCTTGTCTTCGGCATTGTGCTGTTCGTCGTTGGTCTCGAGCGCAAAGCCCACCAATACCTTGCCAGGGAATTGTTCTTTCTTCATCAGCCCCAAGGCGGCGGCAATGTCCTGTGTAGGCTTCAGCGACAGCGTCATGTCGCCCGTCTTTTCGCGCTTGATCTTGTGGTCGGCCACCTGCTCGGGCGTATAGTCGGCCACAGCAGCCGACAGGATGACGGCATCGGCCTGCGGAAAATGTTTGCAAGCCTCTTCGTACATCTGTCCGGCACTCTCTACATTGCACCGCTGCACGGGGAAATAGGTGTTCCGCTGTACAGGGCCTGCCACAAGTATCACCTTTGCCCCGCGCGCCGCACATTCGTCGGCCAAGGCAAAGCCCATCTTGCCCGATGAGTAATTCCCAATGAAGCGTACCGGGTCTATCTTTTCGTACGTTGGTCCGGCTGTTATCAGAATGGTTTTGCCCCTCAGATCGCCTTCCTTGGCAGCGAAGTATTCTTCCAGGTGGCGGATAATGTTCTCCGGCTCTTCCATCCGGCCTTTGCCCACCAGGTGGCTGGCCAGTTCGCCGGTTCCCGGCTCGATGATGTGATTTCCGTACGAGCGGAGTATCTCCAGATTCTTCTGGGTGGAAGGATGAGCATACATGTCCAGGTCCATCGCCGGAGCCACAAACACCGGTGCCTTGGCCGACAGGTAAGTGGTGACCAGCATGTTGTCGGCCACTCCGTTGGCCATCTTGCCGATGGTCGAGGCTGTGGCGGGAGCTATCAGCATGGCGTCGGCCCACAGTCCCAGGTCAACATGGCTGTTCCAAGTCCCGTCGCGCTGGGCAAAGAATTCGCTGATGACGGGTTTGCTGGTCAGGGCAGACAAAGTGATGGGCGTAATAAATTCTTTGCCTGCAGGAGTGATGACCACCTGCACTTCGGCTCCCTTCTTAATGAGTCCGCGGATGATGAGGCAAGCCTTGTAGGCAGCGATACTGCCCGTTATGCCCAATACGATTTTCTTTCCTTTCAGTATATTCGCCATCATTGCTTCTGAGTCATTTCACGCAGACGTATCTTGGTCAGCATGGCTTTCGTATTCAATGTAAAATCGCTGTTCAGTATCCAGCCGTAGTATCCGGGATCGCGCTTCAGCACTTCGGCTACGGGCATCCCCTTGTATTTGCCGAAATTGAAGATTTCCACTCCTTTGTCGTCATACACCATCCGGCCGGCAAAATCGACATTGCGGTTGTAGCTTGAGAAATCGGAAAGGAAAGCCACATCGTTCTGCAACTCCGGATAGCGGTCCAGCTGCGCCATCAGAACTTCGTAAGTGGCACGCGTATCGGCCTCGGCCGTATGGGCGTCTTCCAGATTTTTGCCGCAATAGAACTTGTAGGCAGCCGACAAGGTGCGTTGCTCCATCTTGTGAAAGATGACCTGCACATCGACAAACTTCCGGCGACTCATGTCGATGTCCACATTGGCACGAAGAAATTCTTCGGCCAGCACAGGAATATCAAAACGGTTGGAATTGAAGCCGGCCAGGTCGCATCCTTCGATGTCGTTGGCTATGCCGCGTGCCACTTCCTTGAAAGTAGGACAGTCGGCCACATCGGCATCGTAGATTCCGTGCACAGCCGATGCTTCGGCCGGGATGTGCATTTCGGGGTTGATACGCATGGTTTTGGCTTCCTCGTTGCCGTTGGGATATACTTTCAGATAGCAGATTTCTACAATCCGATCTGTATTGATGTTTGTCCCGGTAGTCTCCAAATCGAAGAAGACTATCGGATTTTTCAGATTCAGTTTCATTCTATGAATTGTTTATTGTACGGACAAGGAAACGAGTCGGCACGCTGCCAAGTGGAGAAAGTATCGCTTCCGGCGCCACTTGCCAACTTACCAACTCGTTTTCCCGTCAAGCCTTCATTGGTTTATCAATCGTTCAGCATCATCGGCATCAGCAACATCAGCAGGTCTTCGTTCTCTTCCTGTTCGGCAGGAACGATGACTCCTGCACGCGACGGATCGGCCAACTCGATGATCACCTCCTCGGCCGAAATATTGTTCAGGATATCGATGAGGAAAGTTGACTTGAAGCCGATACTCATCGGATTGCCTACATACTGGCACGTCAGACTTTCTTCGGCCGAAGTAGAAAAGTCGATGTCTTGAGCCGAAATCACAATCTGGTTGTCCTGCATACGCAGCTTGATGAGGCTGCTTGCCTGAGAAGAGAATATCGAAACACGACGCAAGGCACCAAGCAGCTGCATACGATCGACCGTCACCTTGTACGGGTTGTTCTGAGGAATCACAGAATTGTAGTTGGGATAGCGTCCTTCAATCAGACGGCAAACCATGCGGTAGCTTTCGAGCGTGAACACAGCATTGCGCTCGTCAAACTCAATCACCACCGTTCCCTGCTCCTTCGGCAGCAGGTTCTTCAACAGCGAAGCCGGCTTCTTGGGCAGAATAAAAGCGGCACGTTCGTTACCTTTGGCAGCCAGCGTCTTGCAACGCACCAGCTTATGACCATCGGAAGCAACCATCGTGATATCTTCGGTCGTAATGTCGAAATAGATACCGTTCATTACAGGACGGAGTTCGTCATCGGCCGTCGCAAACACTGCACGGTTGATGCCTCCCAGCAGGATGGAAGCCTCCATCTCCACCCGGACAGCACTATCGCCCAGCATGGCCGACTGCGGAAACTCATCTGCGTTCTGTCCCATAAGACTGTATTTACCATTCTGATACTGCACCGTCATCTCCAGCGTATTCATATCGATGTCGAAAGTCAGAGGCTGTTCGGGGATTTCCTTCAAAGCATCCAACAATGTTTTGGCTGTAATGGCGAAGCGTCCGTCGGCATCGCTCTCGTTCACCTCAACCGTAGTGACCATAGTAGTTTCGCTATCGGATGCCGTTACCGACAATGTTCCATCCTGAAGTTCGAAAAGGAAACAATCCAGAATGGGCAATGCATTTTTCGAATTAATCACACGACTGACAGCCTGCAAATGACTGGAGAGTGCAGTACTTGAGACGATAAATTTCATATGTTCCGTATATTTAAGTTTTTATAATTCAACATTCAAACATCAGGGCAGAGTGCATCCGCCCCCATTTTAACTAACGGACAAAGTTAAAAAAAGAATTTCCTACGACAAAGAAATAAGGAAAGAAAAAACAGGCATTTACAGTTTCCTTCCGTTCCCACAAGTGGAAACGGGAGTTTCCCAGTTAGGGAACTGCAGTTCCCACATACGGGAACCGGCGTTCCCCTTTGTGGGAACCGATGCCCTGACAAGACATTGTTTTCCGGATACATTTAACGGAAAAATCAAAAAAGAAGCATTTATTCGTCGGATATTCCCAAAAAATTGTAACTTCGCCGCATCATTAAAACATATAGAGAACAATGGAATTTACAGGAAAAATCATCGCTATACTCCCTGCAAGAAGCGGAGTTTCAAAGACAGGCAATGAATGGAAAGTACAGGAATACGTGATTGAAGACCACGGACAATACCCTCGCAAAATGTGTTTCGACATTTTCGGAGCCGACAAGATAGAACAATTCAACATCCAGATGGGAGAAGAGCTGACCGTATCGTTCGACATCGATGCTCGCCAATGGCAGGACCGCTGGTTCAACAGTATCCGCGCATGGAAGGTAGAGCGTGTAGGCGCAACAGCCTCAGCACCCGCCGGCACCGGAGCACCCGTTCCGCCGCCCGCACCGACCGCAGCACCCGAATTTACAACGGGCGACGCCAACGACGACCTGCCGTTCTGACAGACAGGCAACAGCCAACATTCAAAAGAAGCAACGCAGAAACATACAAGGCACAAGCCTTATCAGCAGAAGGGGATGGCCCAAGAAGGCACATTCCCTTCTGCCGTTTCAGACGGCATGACTCTGCACACAAGAATCACTCACCCTTATAAAGCAAAACGACATTGGGATAGACCACCCCGTCGGTACACGTAAACTGAATGGACAGCATGAAATGCCGGAAAAAGTCGGCATGACGGAAAAAGAAGTTGGGAATCAGACGTACATGTGATTCAGACTGACGCACGAGAGCCTCCATGTCCGCCATCATGACGAAGTTGTAAACAGGAGCCAGACTTTCCACACTTGCCTCATACATCGGTATTTTCTCCAGCGAGTCCCCTTCCTCCATTGCATTGATGTATGCTGAAAGACTACGTGCATCGGGCGCCAGCAGAAACGAGCCCTTATAGAAACAGGCATATGCATACAACGCCGATTCAGTGAAGCCCGTCAAGCGGGTCAGCAACGTATTACGAGGCAACACATACTGCCTGTATGCGCGTGCATGCGGATAAAGCCCATATTCCGGCGAACTGCTTTGGAAACGGGGAGCATTACTCTCCTTCGGAGTAGCATACAGCAACGACTGAAACTTGCGTTCGGCAGATGCTACGTCTATCATCGGCACCCTCATCACAGCACATGGAAGACTGCTTACCGTATCACCCGGATGAAACAGACACGACATGATCTGTCCGCTGCCATATTCGCCCATGAAGCCAATCCACTCGCTGTCACGCGCCTTGACATAATCCGAATTGCCATCTGCACACCATCCTTGCGACCGGGCAAACTTCCACATCGCTGCCCCGTCGGAAATAGACCAGAAATCATAGAAGAACGTCGTAGCAGGAAGGATATGCCCCGGAAAAACCTCAATCGGTTTCTGCCTGCGCAAGGCATTGACAAATGTCAACGACGAATCAGCAACGTGACTCACCCCTGAACAATATATGGCATTACCACTCAACTTCAGATCAAACTCGCCCCAACCTCCCAGTCGGGCAGCAGCCGGAATGCTGTCATCGGCAACTTTTCCCATCCCGACCGACTTCATACGGACATAAAGTGTAGCGGCCACATTAGCCCGCTTTCCCCAATACATTGACTTAAACGATGGAAGACTTTTCAACGACTGCTTGCTTACGACGGCATCGATGACCTGCTCCACCAGGCGTTTCTGAAAACTGGCCACCAAATAGTCGTCCGTAGAATAAGCCGCAAGGAAACGCCCACCCGACATCGGATAAATAGAAATCGTCTTCCCCTTGTAATCCGTCTTCTTGGCCGGATACCGACTATAAGTATATTTTTGAATGAATGTCTCGACCAGTTCCGAGTCGCCTGCGCCAAGGCTGCAATACAGAACCTGATTCAACCGATTGTCCGGCTCATGAAAACTAATCAGCATCTTGCTCATCTGATTGCTTAATCCATGAGGCGTATCATCAACAAAAGACTGAAGATACCTTTTCAGATAAGTAAAGAGTTCGGAAACATACAGATAACGGCCATCCTTGCTACACTGCAATTCATTGACATCCTGAACGAGTTCGGCCATCCGATCTGTCTGAAGTACGGCAATCGCATCTTGAGGAACTAATGTATAAAGATCGAAATCCTTCTGCCGTTCGACGGTGTCCAACCATAAAAAAGAATACACGCCGAAACCCGTGCACACCAACACTACGGACACGATCACTATTATTCGTATGAGCAGACGGAATTTCATAGCAAACACTCATCTTGTTTTGGCAAAAATAAAAAAATCAACTAACAAAACAAAATAAATGTTGAAAAAGTTTAGAAAATCACTTCTAACCCGTCGTAAGCAAAATGAATGTGAGGAGGTAATTGAGTACTTATCACCTGATGTAAGCCTGCATGATGGCTCATGTGGATGAAATACGTCTCTCGCGCACCAATACGGGCAGCAGTCTCCAAGGCTTCGGAAATGCTTTGATGAGTAGGGTGTGACTGAGGACGCAACGCATTGACAACAAGTATATCAATTCCCTTCAACAGTTCATACGACTCGTCCGGCATCACCGACATATCGGTAATATATCCAAGACGACCGGCAATGCGGTATCCTAAAATAGGCAGTTTTCCGTGCATCACCCGCAACGGCATTATTTCTGTCCCACGGACATAAAACGGCACTCCCGGCTCCGCCCTCTTCAGATAAATACGAGGAATGCCCGGATACTTCTTATCGACAAAGCAATAAGGCATTCGGGCACGAAGATGATCGGCCGTATAGTCGTCCGAATAAATCGGTATTTCACCAAAACGACAGAAAGGCCTTAAATCATCGAGCCCGCCCACGTGGTCATAATGTTCGTGTGTAATCAGAACGGCATCTATTTTCTCAAAAACAGGAACCCTTAACATCTGTTCCCTGAAATCCGGCCCACAATCAATCAGAATGACGGCATCATCGGTATGTATCAGAGAAGATGCCCGCAACCGATTATCCCTGGGATCGGACGATGTACAGACCGGACATGTACATCCTACCTCCGGTACCCCCGTCGAGGTTCCACTGCCTAATATTCGTAACTTCATGCCAATACCATTTTATCGATAAACAACGATGCAAATATATCCGATTCTACAGAAACATTCAAATCATATTCACCTCCGGATGAATCTCGACTCCAAATTTATCGCGTACGGCAGCACATACAGCATCCGACAAGGCTACAATATCCGCCCCCGTAGCTCCACCACAGTTCACCAGGACCAACGCCTGCCTGTCGTGTACGGCAGCACGGCCCATTCTTTTCCCCTTCCATCCGCATTGTTCAATCATCCATCCTGCCGGAATCTTTACATGTTCCGCATCGACCTGATAAAAAGGCATTGATGGATATTCGTGTTGCAAAGACTCGAATTTCGCACGCCCAACGATGGGATTCATAAAGAAACTGCCGGCATTGCCACGCACCTGGGGATCGGGAAGTTTACTCTTACGTATCTCAATAATCACCCGTCGGACAGTTGCAAGGTCAATCTTAGGATGCTTCTCCAACTCCTGACGAATGGTACCGTAATTCAATGTGTAATGCTCTACCTTGCTCAAGACGAACGTGACATGCGTGACGAAATAAGATTTCATTTCCGGTCTTTTGAACACACTGTTCCGATAAGAATACGCACATTCTTCCACTCCGAACACCCGTTTGTCACCGTGAATATCCAACGTCTCCACACATTCAATCAGGTCCTTCACTTCAACGCCGTAAGCACCTATGTTCTGAACAGCGCTTGCCCCCACCTCACCGGGGATGAGAGACAGATTTTCCGCTCCGTAATAACCATGATCAACACAATAGGCCACAAAGTCATCCCATACGACACCCGCTCCTACCCGAATCCAAACTCTATCAGCCTCCTCCCGGATCACCTCAATCGATTGGATGACAGAATGCAATACTGTCCCTTTGTAATCGCCCAGAAACAACAAATTACTGCCACTACCGACATGCAGATAAGGAACCGTGATACATCCGTCAGCAATCAACTTCTCCAACTCTTCTGCCGACGCATACTCTAACCATCTGTCAGCCTTAACGTCAAGACCAAATGTATTAGGTATATTTTTCCCGCTTTCACAAATCATATCTGATGGTTTAAATGCTGGTATCCTCGTATTTATACAATTCCCATTCTCCATTCCTTTTCTTAAAATAGAAAACGTTGGAATAACCGTTTCCTATTCCGTTCACCTTAAGAATCTTCGAATCGGATAAATCTTCATTCTTCTGTCCGTAATTGATGTTCGACAGTTTATCTGTCGGCAGACTGGGACGGAATGCAAACCATTGGTCAACATCCAAAGTAGTTTCCAATATAGAAAATTCATCATCCGGATCGATAGTCACAAACTGCAACGGATTCCGGATATGCTCCCGTTGATACAGGCTGTCCGATGCAAAATGGGTATAAAAATCTACAAAGTTCTCATTTTCGCCTTTTTCCATATGACGCAGATTTATGGCTTCAAGCATCCACATCCCCTTTTTCCGCTCAAAATAATACTTCTTGACCATGTGGGTTTGCAGGAAAATCCACTCCACCTGCACCGAGTTCAATGTTGTATCGCCAATCAAGTCCATGTCCTCTTCATTATCGAACAGCATGGTGTAGTAACTCTGACGGGTGAACAAATAATCATGCTTCCAATACTTCTTCTCAATGCGCGAGGGAGTATCTACATTATAATAAGGTAAGGGGAAAACAGTCCTCTGCCGCTGCAATTTCTCATCGGAAGCATAATTGAATATAAAATCATCGAACAGCTCATCAGCCTCCATCGGCTTGGGGGCTTCCTTCTCAGCTATTCGCTCTAAAGAATCAGCCCCGCTATTCATATACGAGGCTGAATCCACCAAATCTGTGATAGAAGTAAAAGGATCTATTTTCACTCTTTTGTTCCCACAAGAACAACAAACAGCTAAAAATAAAATCCCTGCAAATATTTCTTTCATCTTGTGCGGACCCCAAGGTCACTTATTAAATTTAGCTCTTAACTTCTCAAGCATATCCACAGTCATCGACTCGAGATCGTACTGAGGCTTCCAGTCCCATTCTTCACGGGCACAGGAGTCATCCAACGAATCGGGCCAACTGTCGGCTATGGCCTGTTTCAGCGGATCAACCTTATACTCCATCTCGAAATCGGGAACATGTTTCTTAATGGCTGCATATATTATCTCCGGCGAAAAACTCATAGATGCTACATTGAAGGCATTACGATGCTTCAGCCGTTCCGGATCGGCTTCCATCAGCGAAATGGCTGCATTCAATGCGTCGGGCATGTACATCATATCCATAAAAGTGCCTTCCTTAATCGGACAAATAAACTTCTCACCTTTCACAGCCGAGTAATATATGTCAACGGCATAGTCAGTTGTTCCACCACCCGGAGGTGTCACATTGGAGATGATACCGGGGAAACGGACAGCCCTCGTATCTACCCCATATTTAGTATAATAATAATCGCTAAGCAACTCTGTCGTGACCTTGGTCACACCATACATCGTACGCGGACGCTGAATGGTATCTTGAGGTGTCTTCACATGAGGGGTAGAATCACCGAACGAACCAATAGAGCTCGGAGTAAACACCGCACAGCCATACTCGCGTGCTACTTCCAGCACATTCCACAGACCATCAATGCCGACTTTCCAGGCCATTGCCGGACGACTCTCGGCAACAACCGACAACAATGCAGCCAAGTTGTAAATCGTATCAATCTTGAATTGGCGGGCAACCACCTCGATGGACTGACGATCGGTTACATCGGCTATAGCCGAAGGTCCTGACGCCTTTAACTCACCCTGCGGCATAGCACTTGGAATGTATCCGGCTACCACATGGTCATCACCATAACGTTTACGCAACTCTAATGTAAGCTCTGAACCGATCTGCCCGGTAGCTCCAATTACCAAAATATTCTTCATACGACTTATTTATTAAGGTGTTGTTAGTACTGAACCGCAAATATACGCACTTTTTTTTCATTATTCTATCATCTTGCTATTGTTTATTTAGAGAAAAATGATGTTCTTTGTAGAGGATGTAACAAAAGAACATATCACCCCTAAAAGATAAAATTATGTACGGTAAAATGCAAAATTATCTCAGCAATACACTTGCAGAGATCAAGGAAGCCGGACTTTATAAAGAAGAACGGCTTATTGAAAGCCCCCAGCAGGCAGCAATCACAGTAAAAGGAAAAGAAGTGCTGAACTTCTGTGCCAACAATTACCTTGGATTGTCCAATCACCCCCGCCTGATTGCCGCAGCTCAGAAGATGATGGAACACCGCGGATACGGTATGTCGTCCGTACGTTTCATCTGTGGGACACAAGATATCCATAAAGAGCTGGAAGCTGCCATCTCCGACTACTTCCATACCGAAGACACCATTCTGTATGCTGCTTGTTTCGATGCCAACGGCGGTGTTTTCGAACCCCTCTTCACTGAAGAAGATGCCATCATATCCGACTCGCTGAACCATGCTTCCATCATCGACGGCGTACGCTTGTGCAAAGCCAAACGTTACCGTTATGCCAACGCCAATATGGAGGAACTGGAAAAATGCCTGCAGGAAGCACAGGCTCAACGCTTCCGCATCGTGGTTACCGACGGAGTATTTTCGATGGATGGCAATGTAGCACCGATGGATAAGATATGCGACCTGGCAGAAAAATACGACGCGCTTGTCATGGTGGACGAATCGCACTCGGCAGGTGTGGTTGGCGCCACAGGACATGGAGTCAGCGAACTGTACAATACGTATGGACGAGTAGATATTTATACCGGCACCCTTGGTAAAGCCTTTGGTGGTGCCATGGGTGGCTTTACTACCGGACGCAAAGAAATCATCGACTTGCTCCGCCAACGCAGCCGTCCCTACCTGTTCTCCAATTCAGTAGCCCCTGCCGTCATAGGTGCCGGCTTAGAAGTATTCAAGATGCTGAAAGAAAGCAATGCCCTGCACGACAAGCTGGTAGAAAACGTCAATTACTTCCGGGACAAGATGACTGCTGCCGGCTTCGACATCAAACCGACCCAAAGCGCCATCTGTGCCGTCATGCTCTACGATGCCAAGCTGTCACAAGTGTATGCCGCCCGCATGCAGGAAGAAGGAATTTACGTCACCGGATTCTACTACCCGGTGGTTCCCAAAGGACAGGCCCGCATTCGTGTACAAATCTCAGCCGGCCACGAAAAGGAACATTTGGACAAATGTATTGCCGCATTTATAAAAGTAGGCAAAGAGCTGAATGTACTGAAATAACGTAACCCACTCACCTGATAAAAACAAAGAAGCGGTAAAGAGAGCCGGACACATCCGACGACCTTACCGCTTCCTGTTTTATTGGACTTGCTTATTTACGCTCTCCCAACTTAGCATCAACGAAGAACAGACCGGCAGCTCCGGCTTTCTTGATCATATCGACAATGCCGGCAGCAGTAGCTTCTTCTTCTACCTGTTCGCGAACAAATCCCCACAAGAAATCCTGTGAAGCCTTATCCTTCTCGGAAGCAGCTACATCCACGAGCTCATCAATCAGTTTGGATACACGGCATTCATGCTCATATACCTGTTCGAACACTTCCAACGGAGTTCCAAAGTCGTTCGGAACTACATCAACTTTATCCAGAACAGCCTTTCCGCCACGCTTGATGGTATAAGAAGCCAGCTCACATGCATGAGCACGCTCTTCATCAGACTGCTTTTTCAACCAGGAAGACATTCCGCAATACCCTTCCTTTTCCATATAGAAGGACATTGCCAAATACAGATTAGATGACCACATTTCAGCCGTAATCTGCTCATTGATTGCATTTTGTAATTTCTCTGTTAACATAGATGTATATATTAAATAATTAGTTTTTGAAACCGTTACAAATATAGCAATGATACAACTTCATTGTTCTTAAAAAAACATTATTTATACAAAGAAATTATATTCATCGGATGTGTAGCTTTGCGGCAATTCACGGCAGTTGTAACTTGAAGCCATAATTTCGCCGTAAGCCCCTGCTGAACGCAAAGCCAACAGATCACCACGTTTCACCTTATTCAAATCGATGGCCTTGCCGAATACATCCGAAGACTCACAGATAGGTCCTACCACATCGTACGTCTCGGGAGCCTCATCCGAGGTTATATTTTCAATTTTATGGTAAGCCTGGTACAGGGCCGGACGAATTAAGTCGGTCATGCCGGCATCCAGAATAGCAAACTGCTTGTTGGTTCCCTGTTTCACATACAGGACTTTTGATATCAACGAACCACACTGTGCTACCACCGAACGTCCCAACTCAAAATGCAAAGTCTGGTAAGGACGCAGTTTCAGGCAGTTGTCATAAGTCTCGAAATAGCTCTTGAAGTCAGGAATGGGCTGACGGTTGGGGTGCGCATAATCAATGCCCAGGCCTCCTCCAACATTCACATATTCGATCTTGATCTGTCGGGCTTCCAGCTTGTCAAGCAATTCATTCACACGATTGCACAAAGCTGCAAAGTCGCCCATATCCAGAATCTGCGAACCGATATGAAAATGCAGACCTATGAACTTCACATTCTTAAGTCCCTGAGCAATATCAATCACACGGTCCATATCGGCCATGCTGATACCGAATTTGTTCTCTGCCAATCCCGTTGTGATATTGGCATGAGTATGGGCTCCCACATTAGGGTTGATACGGAAGGCTACATTGGCCACCTTGCCTTTCGCAGCAGCCAGTTCGTTGATAACCTCCAGCTCGGGGATAGACTCTACATTGAAGCAGTAAATGTTACAATCCAGTCCCAGTTCAATTTCCCAATCGGCTTTGCCAACGCCGGCATAGACAATCTTATTGGCAGGGAAACCGGCCTTTACCGCTGCACGTATCTCACCGCCACTCACGCAGTCGGCACCTAATCCACTCTCGCGGATAATCGTCAGAAGTTTAGGATTGGCATTTGCCTTAACGGCATAATGCACCACATAACGATCGTACTTCGCTACTTCCCGCCGGATACAATCCAACGTATCGCGCAGCACTTTCGTATCATAATAGTAAAAAGGGGTTCGCAACTCGCGAAACTTGTCAACAGGGAATGTTCCTTTCATAAATCGATAATACTTTGTTCAGTTACATGTAAAGAACGCGGATTATACAAACTCCACGGCGACGTTACCTGTCTTCAGCCCGTGCAGTCCATATAATGCGCGTTCCATATCAGTGTTGATATTCACTCCGGCTTATTCGTTGAATAACATGTCGCTAAGCGATTGCAACGCCCGCTTCTTATCACATTCACGAATAAGGAATGAAATATTATAATTACTTCCTCCAAAAGAAATCATACGGACAGGAATATCACGCATGGCATCGAGCGCCTTGGCTTCAAAGCCAACGTTCTCCCATTCCAGATCGCCCACGACACAGATGATGCACATGTCTTTATCGACCGTCACCGTACCATACTTCTTCAGATCGTCCAAAATCTCATTCAGGTGCTTCGTATTGTCGATCGATACGGAAACCCCTACCTCGGAGGTACAGATCATGTCGATAGAAGTCTGATAGCTTTCGAAGATTTCAAAGACCTTGCGCAGGAAGCCATAGGCCAACAGCATGCGGCTCGACTTGATTTTGATAGCCGTGATGTTGTCCTTGGCGGCAACAGCCTTGATCTTGCCTTTCTCGGTATCGTTGGAAATCAGTGTGCCGGGAGCCTTCGGATCCATCGTGTTCAGCAAACGCACGGGAATATTGGCGTATTTCGCCGGCTGGATGCAGGTAGGATGCAGAATCTTGGCACCAAAGTAGGCCAATTCGGCAGCCTCTTCGAAGTGCAGATGACGAACAGGCGATGTCTTATCGACCACGCGGGGGTCGTTGTTATGCATGCCGTCAATGTCGGTCCAGATCTGTATCTCCTCTGCATTCACCGCAGCACCGATCAGCGAAGCGGTATAGTCGCTTCCTCCACGCTGCAGGTTGTCAATTTCGCCATATGCATTGCGGCAGATGAAACCCTGCGTAATGTAGATTTCAGCATCGGGATACAGATCCAGCTGCAGCTGCAGCTTCTCCTTTATGTAAACCGGATCCGGTTCTGCATTCTTATCGGTGCGCATGAACTCAAGAGCCGGCAGCAAAACCGATTTCACCCCGCATTCCTGCAGATAGTAATTCATCATGGAGGTAGAAATCAGTTCTCCCTGAGCCAGAATCACCTTTTCTTCGAACAAGGTAAAAAGATCCTTTGTATAAGAACGGATATAATCGAAATGCGATTTGATTAATTCCAAGCCTTTTTGCTTATACTCAGAAGTAGCATAAAGCTCATCAATGTGCTGGCGATATTTAGCTTCCAGCTTATTGATAATCTCATTAGCACCCTCCGGATTCTTCTTGTACAGATAATCCGAAATCTCCACTAATGTGTTTGTGGTACCCGACATGGCTGAAAGGACCACAATCTTACGTTCACCATCGGTAATCAATTTGGCCACTTCTTTCATCCGTTGAGCCGAGCCTACTGAAGTACCTCCAAACTTTAATACTTTCATTTTCGTTCTTATATTTATTTTAGTTTATAGTTTCAAGTCGAAAGGCATGTCTGCCTACAACTTCTTATTCATATTCCTTCTTTTTCTGTCACTTCCTCGATGTGATGTTCGGAGCAGCGATATATCCGTCCCGAAAATTCACGAAGCAACTGCATATTATGTGTTGTCATCACCACCAGCGAGCCCTGCTCGCTCAAGCCGTGCAGCAGATTCACAATGGCATGCCCGGTTTCGGCATCCAGATTGCCCGTCGGCTCATCGGCCAGAATGATTTCCGGTGCATTCAGCACGGCACGGGCTATCACGATGCGCTGCTGTTCGCCTCCGGACAGCTCGTTGGGGAATTTGTATCCCTTATTGCTCATCCCTACCAAATCGAGCACTTCGGCGATGCGCTCTTTTATTTCGGCCTTGTTCTTCCAGCCGGTAGCCCGAAGTACAAACTCCAGATTGTCATTCACCGTCCGGTCGATGAGAAGCTGGAAATCCTGAAATACGATACCTAACTTGCGACGCAGCTGGGGAATGTGTTTCCGTCTGATATGGCACATGTCATACCCCAACACCTCGGCATGGCCGGCTGCGATATCCAGTTCTCCGTAAAATGTCTTCAGCAAACTGGTCTTGCCCGACCCGACCTTTCCTATCAAGAAGATAAACTCTCCTCTGCGAAACTGAAGGTTCACGTCATTCAACACACTCAGCTCCTGCTGGCGTATTTCTACATGCTCGTATTTGATCAGTACATCCTCCATGATTTCACTGTCCGTCTTCGGCCTATACCGCCCTTCTTATCAATGTTTTTTCCAGGTAGCACTGTGACGTTCCTGCAATTCGCGTGCCAGATCTTCGATGCGGTATCCCTTGGATGTCAGCAGAACGATGAGGTGATACAGCAAGTCGGCTCCTTCGTAAATCAGCCGTTCGTCGGTACCGTTGCAAGCTTCGATCACCGTTTCGACTGCTTCTTCACCTACCTTCTGGGCCATCTTGTTGACACCGGAACGGAAGAGGCTGGTCGTGTAGGAGCCTTCGGGCATTTCCTCATGGCGCTTATCGATGAAGTCCTGCAACGTCTTCAGGAACATGACCGGTTCTTCGTTCTTGTCGCCCCAGCAGGTATCTGTCCCAAGATGGCATACCGGGCCTACCGGATGGACCTGAATCAGCAGTGTATCCTTGTCGCAATCTTCCTTCATGGAAACTACGTTCAGGAAGTTACCGCTTTCTTCACCTTTTGTCCACAGGCGGTGCTTTGTCCGACTGTAGAAGGTTACTTTTCCGGTTTCTACCGTCTTGTCATAGGCTTCTTTGTTCATAAAGCCAAGCATCAGGACTTTTGCCGTATCGGCGTCCTGTATGATTGCCGGAACGAGTCCGTTCATCTTATCAAAATCCATTTCTATTCAAAAATTTAGTTATTTACAGACCAACTTAGCGTCTCATTGCAATACCTTGGGTGCAAAGATACGATTTTAATTCGGGAATCTTTATTTCTCCGAAATGAAAAACACTGGCAGCCAACGCGGCATCGGCCTTTCCTTCTATAAAAACGTCTCTGAAATGTTCCTTTTTACCGGCACCACCCGAGGCTATAACCGGTATGGACAAGGCTTCCGACAAGGCCGAGAGGGCTTCGTTGGCATAACCGTTCTTCACGCCATCGTGGTTCATGCTGGTAAACAGCACCTCACCCGCACCCCGCTCCTGAGCCTCTTTGGTCCAGGCAAACAATTCTTTGTCAGTCTCCACTCTTCCGCCGTTCAGGTAGCACCACCACCCTTTCTCGGACAGCTTGGCATCGACTGCGAGCACACATACCTGCGACCCGAAGTGCTTGGCTATGTCGTCAATCAGTTCCGGCTGACGGATGGCAGCCGAATTGACCGATATCTTATCGGCACCGGCGTTCAGCAAACGGTCCACATCGCTCAGTTCGTGGATGCCGCCACCTACCGTAAACGGAATACTGATGTTGGCTGCGATACGCTTTACCAACTCGACAAAGGTCTTACGTCCCTCGAAGCTGGCCGTAATGTCCAGAAAGACCAGTTCGTCGGCTCCCTGCTGGCTGTAGGCGCGGGCCAGTTCGACCGGGTCGCCCGCCTGGCGCAGGTTCACGAAATTGGTGCCTTTCACGGTCTGCCCGTTCTTGATGTCAAGGCAGGGGATTATTCTTTTCGCTAACACAATTCTATTATTTTAGATTCACACTTCTCTGATTCATATACCGCCCACCATGCGGGGGTTGCCTTCAGGCCAATTTCCGTTCTATCTCCTTCAGCGTGATGCGGCCTTCGTACAATGCTTTTCCGAAGATGACGGCCGGTACTTTCGCCGCCTCCAGTGCATCGACGTCGGCCATGCTGCCCACGCCTCCACTTGCTATCAGGTGAAGATCGGGGAAACGGTCCAATATCTCCTTGTACAACTCGACCGACGGGCCCTGCAACATGCCGTCGCAACCGATGTCGGTACATATCACTTTCGTGACCCCCCGGGCATGGTAGTCTTCCAGAAAGGGGAACAGCTTCCAGGCGCTCTCTTCCTTCCACCCGTTGACTGCAACCTTTTCATCCTTCACGTCGGCTCCCAAGATGATTCTTTCCGGGCCATAGGCTGCGAGCCAATGGGAGAACAGTTCCGGATCGGTCACGGCCACACTGCCGCCGGTGACCATCTGCGCACCGTTCTCGAAGGCTATCTTCAGGTCTTCGTCTGTCTTCACTCCTCCTCCGAAATCAATGACCAACGATGTCCCCGAAGCTATCCGCTGCAAGGTGTGATAGTTGACGACGTGCCGGGATGCGGCTCCGTCCAGATCGACCACATGCAGGCGCCGGATGCCATGAGCTTCCAGTTCTTTCGCCACTTCCAACGGGTCGTCATTATATACCTTCTTGCTGCTATAGTCGCCCTGCGAAAGGCGCACACACTTTCCACCTATAATATCGATGGCCGGAATGAGTTCTATCATGAATATTCGAAAATAAAAGATATACGATTATAATATGATGTCACAACGCTAAAAAGTTGCTCAATATGCGCTCGCCCACACTGCCGCTCTTCTCCGGATGGAACTGGGTGGCATAGAAATTATCCTTGTGCAGGGCAGCACTGAACGGATGGATATAGTCGGTCACAGCAGCCGTACAATCATTGACCGGCACATAGTAGCTGTGGACAAAGTAAACGTACTCTTCCTTTGTAAAGCCGTCGAACAGGTGGCTTCGCGTCTGTTCTATCGTATTCCATCCCATGTGGGGCACTTTGTCTTCGTGCCTCGAGGGCACAAAGCGTTTCACGTCGGCATCAAAGATGCCCAGGCAGTCCACATCGCCTTCTTCGGAATGGCGGCACATCAGCTGCATGCCCAGGCAGATGCCCAATACGGGTTGCCTGAACTCCTTTATCAGACGATCCATCCCGCACGAGCGCAAGAACTGCATGGTCGTTTCCGCCTCGCCAACACCCGGAAAGATTATCTTGTCGGCTCCGAGCAACTCTTCCTTATCGGCCGTGACTACCGGCTCCACTCCCAAGCGCTTCAGCGCATAATCGACCGAGCAAACATTGCCCGCATTGTATTTGATAATTGCAACCTTCATAGCTACTTACCTTTTTGTTCTATCGAGCTGTATGCTGACGACGTCAGCTGAATATGACTGTCTTATTCTTATACGTCAGCACTTTTCTTTCGATATGCTTCTGCACAGCCCTCGACAGGACGATTTTCTCCAGATCCTTTCCCTTGTTCACCAGGTCGTTCACCGTATCCTTGTGCGAGATGCGCACCACATCCTGCTCGATGATGGGTCCGGCATCCAGCTCGGTAGTGACATAGTGGCTGGTGGCTCCTATGATTTTCACACCGCGCTCGAAGGCCGCATGATAGGGTTTGGCGCCGACAAAGGCCGGCAGGAAGGAATGATGGATGTTGATAATCCGATTGGGATAAGCATTGATGAGCTGTTCCGAAATGACTTGCATGTAGCGTGCCAGCACGATGAAGTTCACCCCATGTTTGGCCAGCACCTCCATCTCGCGCTTTTCCTGCTCCTCCTTCGTCTCCTTCGTGATGGGGAACAGATAGAACGGGATGCCAAACCGCTCGGCCACGTGCTGCAGATCCGGATGATTGCTGATGATAAGCGGCACCTCGACATTCCATTCGCCTGCCGTATAGCGTGCCAGCAGGTCGAACAGGCAGTGCGACATCTTCGACACAAAAATGGCCATACGTGGTGTCATGTCCGAGAAATACAAGCGGAAATACATGCCGTACTTCTGTGCATACAACGTTTCGAAATAATCTTCGATCTTTTCCTGAGGTATCAGAAAGTCTTTCAATTCCCACTCTATCCGCATAAAGAAGATGTTCTCCACATGATCCACATGCTGGTCCAAGTAGATAATATTGCCCTTATTCACCGTAATGAAGTCCGTCACCTCAGCTAAAATACCCGGCCGGTCAGGGCAATACAGCAACAGTTTGGCTGTTTTCATCGTTCCTATTCTCTTTTATTAATTACTTCTTTGCAATATACTTATTTTTAGGCTGGCAAAAATAACGATTTATTGTTAAATGACGAATTTTTCAAGCAATAAGTTTATAAAGTCACCTTTAAAGTTCCGTTTTCCTAATTTTATCACCCAACAGCTTTCTCGATCATGCCGCATTTCTTCCGACGTGAAATTGTAAGCATTTCATACTTTTTGAAGCAAAATCGTAAAGCGTTGGTTCCCAACATCTTGCGAAAGGCAATCACAGTCCTATACCGAGATAGCCTCAGTCCTATACTTAGACCCCCTAAGTCCTATACTTAGATACCCTAAGTCCTATCCTTTGGTCCCCTGTGCAGTCAGACACATCGGCCTCCACCCGATTTGTAAACAAAAAGTACACAATCATGCAGACAAAAGAGAAAAAAAGTGCATAAAGCTATTGCAGATTCAAAATAAATATCTACCTTTGCATCCGCAATCGAGAGAGATAGCAACCCAACAATGAAATTCTGGTG
>OMCT01000407.1_pt1 | contig 34595 bp, 26 predicted proteins | sample 1674301 | NCBI WGS metagenome assembly OMCT01 (sample SAMEA103958158, study PRJEB25191) | human gut metagenome
GGAAAGAAGGGGAAAGAAGGCCTCTTGGAGGACAAATGAAGACGACTTGACGGGGTAAAGAGGATTGGGAAGGGAGAGATTCCCCTCCAGTCCTCAAACACAAACCTTACTTGTACTTACAAAAGTAAAAATCAAACCCCTTCTTTAGCCTCTTCCTGAGGAATGCGCACAGAAGTATAAAGCTCAAGAATAGCCGCGATAGTCATACACACAATCCATTCATTTCCGTGCGTGAAAAACATGAATGCTCCGGTCAAAACCAACAGTATTGCACCAAAGATCTGCTGACGGCGCAAGCGCTTGACATTGGGACTTTTACTTTTGGACGGGGAATTAATTTGGGCAAGAGCTACCATCGCTGCTCCTATGGTATAGAGATAAGGAGCAAGTTCCCAACCGGTAATATATACGGCAGCACCCGTCAGAGCCATAACAGCTCCTACGACAAAAAGGGCAGGAATCAGTTGTTTCATTATTCTATATCTTCTTCGAAAACATAAATATCTTCATTCGGCTTCTTCATCAAATACTTCTCGCGAGCAATACGTTCGATAGCTCCCGAATCGACAGCCAGTTCATTAAGCCGTTTGGTATTCTCCTCATATTCATTCCGATATTTTTCAATTTCATCACGCAACCGACTTTCCTCACGGGCATACCCCAGACGGCGCATCAGATTGTTTTCATCGAGAAACCCCAGCACTACAGCAAAGATAACCAACGTCACCAGATATTTGTTGAAAAATCTATTCTTACGGATATAAGCCCAAAGCGAAGCAAGTTTATCCATCTTATACTTAAGCATTAATAAAGATTACAACCGGCAGTTGCAGTTTCCCGCAACCAGTTTTTTCAGCTACAAAGATAAAAGTAATCAGCGAGAAACGACAGCAACCCGACAATAAAAAATTGCAAATTCCATAGCCACGCATAAAAGCCATGCCCCATCGATACACAAAATTTGTCTGATAGAATACAGGGATTTTCAGTTTGGAAGTGTTATCTTTGCAAAGTATGACCAAATTAGCCAGGTTTCACATACAGAAAATCCGGCTCGTGACAAGAAAATCCCAAATATGGAAAATTATATCGTATCGGCCCGTAAATACCGCCCATCAACTTTCGAATCGGTAGTAGGACAACGAGCTTTGACCACAACCCTAAAAAACGCCATTGCTACCGGCAAACTGGCACATGCCTACCTCTTCTGCGGACCACGAGGCGTAGGTAAAACAACTTGCGCCCGTATCTTTGCCAAGACCATCAACTGCATGCACCCCACCCCCGATGGCGAGGCTTGTAACGAGTGCGAATCGTGTACAGCCTTCAACGAACAACGTTCGTATAACATCCACGAACTGGATGCCGCCTCGAACAACTCCGTTGACGACATTCGACAACTGGTAGAGCAAGTGCGCATCCCGCCCCAGATAGGTAAATACAAAGTTTACATCATCGATGAGGTACATATGCTCTCGGCATCAGCCTTCAATGCGTTTCTGAAAACACTGGAAGAGCCGCCCCGCCATGCCATTTTCATTCTTGCCACGACCGAAAAGCATAAAATCCTGCCTACCATCCTTTCGCGCTGCCAGATATACGATTTCAACCGCATCAGTGTAGAAGATACTGTAGCCCACTTGGCATACGTAGCATCGAAAGAAGGAATCACCGCCGAACCCGAGGCCCTGAACGTAATCGCTCTGAAAGCCGACGGCGGCATGCGAGATGCCCTATCCATCTTCGATCAGGTAGTCAGCTTCACGGGAGGGCACATCACTTACCAAAGTGCCATCGAGAATCTGAACGTACTGGATTATGAATACTACTTCAAGTTGACCGACCAACTTCTTGAAAACAGAATAAGCGACGCCTTGCTGTTGCTGAACGAAGTACTGAACAAGGGATTCGACGGAAGTCATTTCATCACCGGCCTGGCTTCTCACTTCAGAGACTTATTAGTGAGCAAAGATCCCGCTACTACCTCGCTGCTCGAAGTGGGTGCCAGCATCCGCGACCGCTATCAGGCACAGGCACAGAAATGTCCTATCCCCTTTCTGTACAAAGCCATGAAACTCTGCAATGATTGCGACCTGAATTACCGGATGAGTAAAAACAAACGACTATTGGTTGAACTGACACTGATTCAGGTAGGACAACTTACCGCCGGGGAGGACGATGCCAGTGGTGGGCGTAGCCCTAAACAGACCATAAAACCCGTATTCAATCAGCCTGTCACTGCCCAGCAGCCACAGACCGCCCCTGCCATGCCCCAACAACAGCAGACTCCCCCCGCATCTCAACAAACGTCGGCTAAGCCAGCACCACAAGCGACGGCTAATCCCAATCGTACGCAATCGGAAGCAGCGGTACATGCCACTCCGACCGCCGTATTGCTTGCACAAGGCAAGGAAGAAAAAAAGATTCCGGTAGCACAAATGTCGAAATTAGGAATTTCGATCCGACATCCACGCCAGGAAGAAAAAAAAGATCCGACACCCACTGCCACTCCTCAAACGACTTCCACACCTGTAAGTCAGCCTGAGGAAGACTACATCTTCAACGAACGAGACATCAATTACTATTGGCAAGAATATGCCGGACGAATGCCCAAAGAACAGGTTGCCATCGCCAAACGGATGCAAAACATGCACCTTACCCTGCTAAACGATACGACCTTCGAAGTCGTTGTCGATAATGATATCGTTGCAAAAGAATTTACTGCCATGATTCCCGACATCCAGGAATATCTGCGCAACCGACTAAAAAGCAGAAAGGTAACTATGACCGTACGTACCAGTGCCGCCACCGAGAAAGTACGTGCTTACGGACGCGTCGAGAGATTCCAGATGATGGCTCAGAAAAATCAGGCCCTGCTCCAACTGAAAGACGAGTTCGGTCTGGAATTATATTCATAAAAAGGATACCATTTTTCTTCAACTGAGAAAAAATATTTTCCCAACTGGAGAAATATTTTCTCCTAACTAAGGAGAAAATACGACTATTCCTCGAGAAATAATCAACTGATAATCAATATCGGTTTCTTATGTCATCACTTCTTGAATTCAGGGAAAGCTATTTAGACAGCATACAAATTATAGTTTTTTAAACGAGGTTGATAGCAAGTAATAAAGAAAACCATTATTTTTGTCGCCGTAATTAGTACTAATAATAATTTAAAATCTAACGAAAATGGCTTACGTAATTAGTGACGATTGTATTGCTTGCGGAACTTGCATCGACGAGTGTCCGGTAGGCGCTATCTCTGAAGGTGATAAGTATTCTATCGACCCTGAAGCTTGTACAGAATGTGGTACTTGCGCAGATGTTTGTCCTTCTGAAGCAATTCACCCGGGAGCATAATACAATCTAATTCAGAAAAAAATAAAGGGATATGCCATCATGGTATATCCCTTTTTTCATACCTGTTACGCCCTTGCATCTAGCTTATTCAGCGCGTAGGTTGATGCATACCGGCCATAAGCAATCCATTCTGACGGGCATAATCCAAATAGTACTTACGGCTCTTGACAGCCTTTTCCGGATCCATATCATAAGAAGCACAGAAGTCCGGCCGTACCAGCTGAAGGGCTGCACCATGCATCAAGTCACCCACGACAAGAAAACCTCCTGCCTGATAAGCCGTATGCCCGGGTGTATGTCCTTCGGCATTCAGAGCCACAACCCCTGCAGGCAATGTGTCACCGTATTCGAATAAGTGCAACCGATCTTTATATGCCGTCATCGTGGCAACGACCTGCGCTTTCTGTTCGTCGGGCATCTGCATCCAGCCGTCGTACTCCTGGCGTGCGGCATATACCTCAGCCCGTGGGAATACTGCGCTATCACCCTTCATCATGCCTCCGATGTGGTCACCATGAAAATGAGTCAAATAAAGATAATCAATATCCGCCGGTGATACACCAACAGACTTCAGCCCATCAAGCAAACGACTGTCGGGAGCCCCCATACCGGTATCAAACAGAATACGTTTCCCATCGGCCTCGAGCAGGAAAGTACTGATTGAAGAAGGTATTCCATCGGCTATCCCCAAGCTGTCAATCAACTGCTGCGGAACATTGCCAAACAGGCTCAAGGGCATCAGACGTTCTTTGGCATTATCGCGTATCCACGTCAGCTTCACTCCGCCCCGTTCCATTGTCGTACTGTCCGTACAAGCAAACAACGCCTGTTCTTCACTCTCTGCAGAAGCCTTCTTCTGCGCATTGCTGCAACTGCTTCCTATCAAGGAAACCGCCAGCACACCAGCCAATAAAAACATGTTCTTTTTCATACTCTCATTATTTTAGTCAATCCATTATACTTTCCAATTCAAACTCTGACGGCAATGCTATCGAAATCAAAAGAAAGAATTCGATTCCATCAGATAGAATCATCCTTGGGAACAAAGATAAAAGAAAATCTTCGAAATATTGTCCTTACATCCTGTAAAGAAGCCTTTTAAATAAGCCTGGTACCGACTGTTCCAACACATCTGCTGTACTTCAACAACCTGTTTCGGCTGCACAAAGGCCACAGCGACAAGAAAGAAAAATCCTCCTGCCGTACCCTGAAAAAGGAATCCGACAAGAGGATTTATATCATAAAAATGTAGTATATGACTACACTGCTTACTTCAGTGCTGACAGTGCCTCCTTGATACGGCGAATAGCCTCAACAATGTTCTCGTCGCTGGTAGCATAGCTCATGCGGATGCAATCGGGCGCACCGAAGGAAGTTCCGCCTACGCAAGCCACGTGACCTACTTCGAGCAGATACATAGCCAGATCGTCGGAAGTATTGATCTTGCGGTCACCGGCCGACTTGCCGAAGTATGAGCTGCACTTGGGGAAGAGGTAGAAAGCGCCTTCAGGCACATTGACCTCGAAGCCAGGCACTTCCTTTGCCAGCTTCACGATGAGGTCGCGGCGACGCTGGAAAGCCTGACGCATTTCCTCAACAGGAACCTGCGTACCTGTATAAGCGGCTTCGGCTGCTTTTTGCGATACGGAGCAAGGACCAGACGTATATTGTCCCTGCAACTTGTTCACGCCTTTCACAATCCATTCGGGACCGGCAATGAAACCAATGCGCCAGCCAGTCATGGCGTATGCTTTCGACACACCATTGACGATGACCGTGCGGTCTTTCATCGACGGAATCTGGGCAATGCTGTGGTGACGACCGATGTAATTGATATGCTCATAAATTTCATCGGCAATGACATATACCTGCGGATGCTTTTCGAGCACGGCAGCCAGTCCGGCCAATTCTTCAGCACTGTAAACAGAACCTGTCGGATTGGACGGAGAGCAAAGTATCAGTGCCTTGGTCTTCGGCGTAATGGCAGCCTCCAACTGGGCAGGTGTCATCTTGAAGTCCTGTTCGATGCCAGCCAGCACTGTTACGGGCTTTCCTTCGGCCAGTTTCACCATCTCCGGATAGCTGACCCAGTAAGGAGCAGGCACGATGACTTCATCGCCCGGATTGACAAGTGTCAGGATGGTGTTGCAAACCGACTGCTTGGCACCATTGGCACACGAAATCTGGGCAGCTGTATAGTCCAGACCGTTTTCGTTTTTCAGTTTGGCCACGATGGCATTGCGCAAGGCCGGGTAACCGGCTACGGGAGAATAACGGGAGTAATTCTCGTCGATTGCCTTTTTAGCAGCCTCTTTAATGTGGTCGGGAGTATTGAAGTCAGGTTCACCGACACTCAGGTTAATCACATCCACGCCTTGCGCCTTCAGTTCGGCACTCTTCTGAGACATGGCCAATGTCGCCGACGGCGACAGACTGTTCAAACGGTCAGATAATTGATTCATTTTATTTCTATATTTAGAAGGTTGTTATATTCCGGTTGCAAAATAACAGATTTTTCCCGACACGGGAAAACAAAAGGTCAAATTACTTATTGAAATGCAACGTATGCCCCATGCGCTCCTTCTTCGTACGCAGGTAACGTTCGTTGTAAGGATTGGGAGTTGTTTCGATGGGAACATTTTCGGTAATTTCCAACCCGTAAGCTTCAAGACCGACACGCTTTACGGGATTGTTGGTCATCAGGCGCATCTTATGTACACCCAGTTCACGGAGAATCTGGGCACCTACACCGTAGTCGCGTTCATCGGCCAAATGTCCCAGACAGATGTTGGCATCTACCGTGTCCATACCGTCTTCCTGCAGTTTATAAGCTTTCATTTTCTCCATCAGTCCGATGCCGCGGCCTTCCTGATTGAGATAAACCACAACTCCCTTTCCGGCCTTTTCTATCATTTCCATAGCCTTGTGAAGCTGTTCGCCACAGTCGCAACGCTTGGAAGCGAAAATGTCGCCTGTAGCACACGAAGAGTGCACACGTACCAATATCGGTTCGTCGGGCTCCCACTCTCCCTTAAACAGTGCCACGTGTTCCAAACCGTTGGACTTCTGCCGGAAAGCGATCAGGCGAAAATCGCCATAGGCGGTAGGCATGTGCACTTCGACTCCTTTTTCCACTATAGACTCCTGCTTCAGACGGTAGGCAATCATGTCGCGAATGGAAATAAGCTTCAAGCCGTATTCATCGGCCATCTTACGCAACTCGGGCAAACGGGCCATGGTACCGTCTTCGTTCATGATTTCCATCAGCGCACCAGCCGGATAAAGTCCTGCCAGCCGACACATATCGACCGTGGCTTCGGTATGTCCGGCACGACGCAACACACCTTTTTCCTGCGCATAGAGCGGATTGATATGACCGGGACGGCCAAAAGTGGCAGGAGTCGATGCCGGGTCGGCCAATGCTTGTATGGTAGCAGCACGATCGGCAGCCGAAACGCCGGTGGTGCATCCTTCCAGTTTGTCGATAGTCACCGTAAAGGGAGTACCCAACACCGAAGTATTGTCAAGTACCTGATGTGGCAAATCCAGTTCTTTGCAACGCGACACGGTAATTGGCGCGCACAACACTCCACGGGCATGCTTCAGCATGAAGTTCACCTTTTCGGGAGTAATCTTTTCGGCAGCGATAATGAGATCGCCTTCGTTCTCACGATCTTCATCGTCAACTACGATGACAAAGTTACCGGCCTTGAATTCTTCAATGGCTTCTTCTATGGTATTCAGCTTTACATTTTCCATATCATTATACAATTTATTTATCCCTGAGATTCTTTATGATGTATATAACGTCATCATTGGTCTTAACGATACGCTCCATGTCTTTGCTCAGCCGCAGACGGAATGCCCAGATGCGGAAATAGAAGAACAATCCTATCGGGAACACCACTCCACACGCCAGATTCAGCCAATAGTTATGGAACGGACGTACATGAGCATGAACAGGTATCACCGGATAATTGTTCAGTGCCGTCAGCAGCGACATGGAGCGGGTGTTCGACATTTCGTCGATCAAGGCTTCCATACGCTCGTTGATTTTTTCGACTTCTTCATCGACCTGATCGTTCATCCATAATTTGAAATAATTCGGTGCCCGCTTCAGTTCGCTTTTAGCAGCATACGCCCGACAATCGTCCGAGAGCTGTTGCAAATCACCGGGAAGCCTGTCGTAATCGGGATCGTGGATAATGACTTCCTTGCGGAACATATGCCGTACGCTGCGAATACCCACAATCTTCTTAAACCAATTGACATAGGCATCAGCATTCAGCACCACCGAATCATTGTTCGACTTATAAGTAAGGAAAGCACCCAACGGAGCCAGGATGGCTGTACTCAGCCACATTCCCGTCCAGACAATCCACTTCCCGTCGCGTGCCATCTTGTAGCCGGTATTATTAATGATGTAGTAGATAATGAATATCAGTACCGATACCACAACCGGCATACCCAAACCACCCTTCCGGATGATTCCTCCCAAGGGAGCACCGATGAAAAAGAAAATCAGACAAGCCAGCGAAAGGGTCAGCTTTTCGTGCCAGGCGGTCATGTGTTTTCGCATGCTGCCTTCTGTTTCCTCCATATTGAAGCCCTTGAAGCTCCAGTCGCTTGCCGCCGACTCGGCACGGCTTACGGCTGTGGAAATCACCTTCTGCTTTTCCATCAGTGTAGCGGCGTCAAACAAGCTGTCCACGTTGTATTCGGCCAATACCGCCTTTTCGATTTTTGTCGTATCGGCCTTGGTCAGCTGGGGAACGGGCTTGTAGGTTGTCTCCATGGCTTCGTTGTAATAGGCCCGCCCTACACTATCGTTCTTCAGCTTCATCGAATCGATATCGGCCTCCAGTGTTTTCATATTTTTACTACTCGCCTGTCCGCTCATAAAGCCTTCATCGGCCATATTGAAATCGGAATCGAACTCTATGATGGCGTGCTTCTCGCGAAAGGCTTCACGCTGGTAGGGCACGTTCTTCTGATTCATGCTCTGCGATTTCAGGTTTTCGAACTGCTCACCGCTGAACAGATGCAAAAGCAGGTGCTGCTTGTCGGCCGTCATCTCCAGACGTCCGGAATCGGCCTTGATAATCTGTGCATTCTCAAATCCTTTCTCGAAATTATAAATCAGCACATCGTACAGCATACCCGTCTCACGGTTCTTGTGCTTCACATACAGATTGTAACCTTCTATTTCGTCGTAAAAAACGCCTTCGGGGATATCCAGCTCGGGAGACTTCTGCTTCATCGAAAGCAACAACGTCCAAAGCTTGGTTTGCGCTTTCGGGCCAACCACGTTTTGAAAATAAAACGAAACGCAACAGATGAATGAGATGAAAATAATCAGCGGCCTCATGATTTTCAGCAACGAAATGCCCGCTGCCTTCATGGCCAGCAGCTCAAAGCGTTCGCCAAAGTTTCCAAAAGTGATCAGTGCCGCCAACAAAATGGCCAAAGGCAGGGAAGCCGGCACCAACGTCAGCGCCGAATAAAAAAAGAATTGTCCCAGGACTGTCATTTCCAGTCCCTTTCCCACCATTTCGTCCACATATCTCCACAGGAACTGCATCATGAAGATGAAAAGGCAGATAAAGAAAGTGCCCACAAAAAGCAGGCAAAAACTCTTCAATATAAATATATCTAACTTTTTTATGCGCAGCATCTTTTTCGTATCATGCATTGAAGACACAAAAGTAGCACAAAAAAAGGAGTACGGAAAATTTTTAATCGAAAGTTAACTAAAAACCACACGTTCTCCGCAACGTCTCCACCTGCGAATCCCACAAATCACGTAAATCGTCCACATCGCTCTCGGCAGCGAAGTCGGTTATTTCGAGCACAAAGTCGTTCGTCAGTTCACTGTTTGTCATCTTTAATTCAAAGTATTCGCGAGGCACTTCATTGTCAAGCCAGCGAAAACGGATAAACGAATAGACACGCAAGGCTATGATCTCTGCCGTCCGTTTTTCTGTCTTTCCCCAAAAGAAGTTAACAATCTTATCATCAGACTGCACCCTGTCGGCAAACCAGCCTTCCAAACCGGTTGGTGTACTAATGGCCGACCAAAGAATGCTTTTAGAAGTTGCGTTCAGAAGGTATTCCAAGTGTACTTTCTTTCTTTCCATAGTTTCATACTGCTTTCTATTGCGTTGCCAAGATAGATACTTTTTTCTAATTAGAAAAAATAAAATATCGAATTTATTCGAATGAAGTTTTGCTTCTGGATGTAACTACCTGATATTAAAGCACTACCGCATCTGCAAAAAAACCGCATCCAAAGTCATGGATTTCCAGTTTCACAGAAATATGCTAAAAAAACATGCAAAAGTTTTGGCAGTTCAAATAAATGCTCTATCTTTGCACCCGCAATCGAGAAATGATGGCGGGATAGCTCAGCTGGTTAGAGCGCATGATTCATAATCATGAGGTCCCCGGTTCAATCCCGGGTCCCGCTACTGATAAAAGTTTAGACTGTTGAGAGGCTTCCACTCTTGGCGGTCTTTTTTTATGTGCCTACATTTCGAATCGAACGCTTCCGTGAAGGATCAATCCTCACCATATTAAGCTGATTATCAGTGAATTTACACAGAAAGAAAGCAAGGAAGGAATCATCTGGAAAAGACGATTCCACATGCCCCGTGAGCCGTGCAAGTGTTGCTCGCGAGCCGTGCAAGTGTTGCTCGCGAGCCGTGCAAGTGTCGCTCACGAGCCGTACAAGTGTCGCTCACGAGCCGTACAAGTGTCGCTCACGAGCCGTACAAGTGTCGATGAAAAGCAATGCAAGCACTGATTATCTCAGTTTTTATCACTACCTTTGTACAAGTGCCTGAATGAACCCATTCGAGCACTGTAAATCCCTAACCATAAGGCTGAAATAAGATTATTCGATTCATATAAACAACAAACGACATGCAACCTTCCAATTATACCCCTGCCGCCAATCGCTACGAAAGCGGCATGAAGTATCGTCGCTGCGGACGCAGTGGCATTCTGTTACCCGAAATTTCATTGGGACTGTGGCATAACTTCGGCGACGTTGACACGTTTGCCAACTCACAAGCCATGGCACACTATGCTTTCGACCGCGGCATTACCCACTTCGACTTAGCCAATAATTACGGCCCATCTGCCGGCTCGGCAGAAGAAACGTTCGGCGCCATCATGAAAAAATCGTTCATGCCCTACCGCGACGAATTGTTTATCTCGACCAAAGCTGGACACGAGATGTGGGCAGGACCTTACGGAGACTGGGGCTCGCGCAAGTCACTGATGAGCAGCCTGAATCAAAGTCTCAAGCGAATGAATCTGGAGTACGTGGATATATTCTATTCCCATCGCTACGATCCCAACACTCCACTCGAAGAAACACTGCAAACCCTTGTTGACATCGTGCGTCAAGGCAAAGCCCTCTATGTAGGCATTTCAAAATATCCGGCCGACAAGGCAGCCTTTGCCTATCGGTATCTGGCCGAAAGAGACGTGCACTGCCTGCTCTATCAGGGCAGATACAACCTCTTCAACCGCGAACCCGAACAAACAGGCATCCTGCAACAGGCACAAGCCAACGGAACCGGCTTCATCGCCTTCTCGCCACTGGCACAGGGCCTGCTGACCGACCGCTACCTGAACGGCATCCCGAAAGATTCGCGCATCGCCCGGGGCGGTTTCCTGAAAAAAGAAGCACTGACTGAAGAAACTTTAAGAAGAATCAAGGCACTGAACGAACTGGCCGCCCGACGCGGACAAACACTGGCCGAAATGTCGTTGGCGTGGCTGCTGAAAGACTCAACAGTCACCTCGGTCATTGTAGGCGCCAGTTCAGTCAACCAATTGGCTGACAATCTGAAGGCTCTCGAAAACACATCTTTCACCAGCGAAGAACTGACCCGGATTGACGAAATCCTCGCCTAAATGGGTTTCAGCAAAAGCCCGCGCCACATCACTGCTTCATCAGCGAACGGTAAATCACGTCCTGAATGCGAGTACGTATATCCAGCTTCATCAGTTTCGTATTCCATACATCGGGATAAATTCGGTTGCTGAGGAAAACGTAAACCAACCGATTGTCCGGATCAACCCAGGCACACGTACCGGTAAAGCCCGTATGCCCATAGACGGAAGCCGGAGCCGATTTGCCGCAAGGACTCTTCTCAGGATGTCGGCTGTCGGGCTTGTCAAATCCCAATCCACGACGACTTTTTGAAGAAACGGTAGTGGTAAACAGATGACAAGTCTCGCGGCTCAGATAGCGTTTGCCGTCCAGCTCGCCACCGTTCAGCAGCATCTGGTAAATCTTTGCCACCTCGCCGGCATTAGAGAAAAGTCCGGCATTGCCCGACACTCCCCCCTGGAAAGCAGCCGACTCGTCGTGCACAAATCCGCAAAGTATCGTTTTCCGCAGGAAAGGATCGGAAGAGGAAGGCACAATCTCGCTCTTCGGCAGACGACGAAGCGGCAGATAAGCCGTATGCGTCAATCCCATCGGAGCATAAAATTCCTGCTCCAGATAAGCATCCAACGGCATACCCGACAAAGCCTCAACCACCTGCTGAAGCACGATGAAACCCACGCAACTGTAACGGTAGCGCTTGTCCTTCAACGTCGCGTCGGCTATCTTCTTCAGATACGTCTGCCTGAACGAGCGATCGAGCCAGAGGCTGTCGGTCACTTGCCAGGTATGAGTAGCCGTACGTACGCTGGAAACAAGCCCCGGCTTGAAACGGAAACCGGGATTGGCCCAAGTAGCAGCACCGATACGAACAGTATGCTGCTTGTCGGCCTTCGACTTATAAAGCCCGCCCCGATAGCTGGTTTTGTCAATGGCATCCTCATAGAACAGCAAGGTGGAGGGAAGTCCCGACTCGTGCAGCAGCAATTCGCGGATAGTAATGTTCCGTTTGTCGGTATTCTTCAGAAACGGCAGAATATCGCCGATGCGGTCAGTCAGATTCAGTTTACCTTCATCGTACAGCTTCATCACGGCCAGCAGCGTAGCCGTCGTTTTGGTCAAAGAAGCAATGTCATACACATCGGTAGGCTTCACCACGACCGGATGTTCCGTATCACCACCCTGACTCCGGCTCCATACATGCGTACCAAACGCCTTGTTATACATTTCCTGCCCGTCTTTCCATACTACGACCTGACATCCGGGGTAAGCCCCTGCACGGATACCTTCTTCGGCAATCGAATCAATAGCCGACAATATATTCGAATTCATGCCGTGCTCATCCGGAATGAAATGAGGAACAGACGTCGGACCCACATCCACTCCGGCTCCAGCAGCAAACGAAGTACCGATACTTGCCGACAAGCGTCCATTGGCACATTCCTTCCCGTACATGATTTTGGCCACCTGCTGTTGCACATCTTCCTCGGCAGAGTGCGCCAACACCACTGCGCCGGCTCTGGCCATTGCCTGTTCCAAGGGAACCAGCTCTTTTCCAGAAACAAAGGCCAGGAAGACCGTCGGGACATCAGAAACGAAATGCTCAAAAAACGATTGATAATCAGCCAGCTGACCCTCGGTGATGCAGACAAGAATACGCTTGTATTTCGCCAAAGAATCGGTCAGCTGTTTCCGGTTCTCATCTGTCATGTCTTTCGACAAGACAAATTCTACCGGATGAGTAAACGTCCCCAATTCCTTAATTAAAGGTTTCAACGTCTTTTCATCGCCTACATGCAACACGGCCGTTTCCCGAACTACCGGATCCAACGGCAACAATCCCGTCTGATTGCCCAAAACCGTAATGGCGGCCAGGTTCAGACGCCGAATAAGGTCGCGAGTGTAAGGACGATCGAGACGACTGTTCAAACCGGACAATCGTACATACTGTCTCTTATTCAATCCCAGAACATACTTGTAAGTCAACACCTTCCGGCATTTGGCATCGATTTCTTCGCGTGTCAGTTCGCCACGTTTCACGGCTGCCATCACGGCAGCTACTTCCTCCTTGATGCGACGCGGCACCAACAAGAGGTCATTGCCGGCCTTCAGTGCCTGAAGGCAAAGCGTGGAGCTCTCGCCCACACCTTTCATGGCAAGCGCATCGGTAAAGACAAGTCCCTGGAACTTCAGCTCGCGCATCAGCAGATCATACACCACATTGCGCGACAACGAGGAAGGAAGTCCGTCACGCACCTCAAAAACAGGCACTTCCAGATGCCCCACCATAATGCCGCTCACACCGGCGCGGATAGCTTTCTTAAACGGATAAAGCTCCACACTGTCCAGCCGTTCCCGACTGAAGGGCAATAACGGTAATGCCTCGTGCGAATCGGTATCCGTATCCCCATGACCCGGGAAATGTTTGCAAACCGACAATACCCCACCGGTTTCAAGCCCTGTAGCATAGGCAATCACCTTACTTGCCACATTCACCGGACTCTCGCCGAACGAACGTATATTAATCACCGGATTCTCCGGATTGATATTGACGTCCGCCACCGGAGCAAAGTTAACCTGTACCCCCAACTCACGGCACTGCCGGGCTACTTCACGACCGTATTCATAAATCAGACTGTCGTCCTGAATGCACCCCAATATCATATTCTTCGGAAACGATGGTGTGTCACGCAAGCGCATGGCCAATCCCCACTCACCGTCGAAAGTCATCAGCAACGGGACTTCAGCCATCCGCTGGGCTTCATTGGTCAGCGTCACCTGATTTTGTATCTGTCCGCCCGAGAACAACAACCCTCCTACCTTGTAATCCTTCACCACCTTACGCAACAATTCCCTGTTCTTCTTCGTAGGCTGAGGTGCAATGGTATAGATAAACAACTGTCCGATCCGTTCTTCCAGACTCAGTTCCTCCATCACAGAGTCCACCCATTGCCGACAACACACATCGTCCGAAAACGGACGCACCATCAACGGTTCTACCGGCGACGTCGGTTCCGGCGGAAGAAGAGACCGGTTCCAATCCGGAGCCACATGAGAACTACAGATGATAAAAATCAGAAATAACAAAGACAATCGTTTCATCATAAATCAATCAGGTTATAATTCACAGCCGCCATCCGAGGCCGTCCCGTCCTGCGGCATTCATTCTAATCAGTCACATACCCAGCCCATTGCTGCCTATTTTTTCAGACTCTGATAAATCAGTTCCTGAATCTGCTCGCGAATATCCAGATCACCCAGTTTTGTATTCCAGGGGTTCGGACACAAGCTGTTACTCAGGAAAACATATACCAACTTGTTCTCAGGGTCGGCCCAGGCACACGTTCCGGTAGAACCGGCATGCCCATACACCGATGCCGGTGTAGAGAGCGAACAAGGGCTACGCAAAGCGATGGAAGCATCGGGATGGTCGAAGCCCAATCCGCGACGACTCAGCTTTGACGTTTCCGTTGTAAACAGACGACAGGTCTGCTCGCTCAGAAAACGCTTTCCATTCCATACACCTCCATTCAGCAACATCTGAAAAACGGCAGCCACTTCGCCAGCCGTCGAAAACAATCCGGCATTGCCCGATACACCTCCCATACAGGTGGCAGCCTTATCATACACATATCCGCACAGGTCCTGACGACAAAAAAAGTCATTAAAAGCTGTCGGCATCACTTCTGCTTTGCCATAACGCGAAAGTGGCAGATACATCGTACGCTGCAACCCCATCGGCGCATAAAATTTCTTAGCTACATACAAGTCCAAAGGCAATTGTACCACCGACTCAACCACTTGCTGCAACAAAATTCCTCCCAGATTACTGTAAACGTAATGCCGCCCTATCAGGTCGCTTTTGGCTATCATCTGAAGAACAGTGTTTTTGAAACTTTTGTTTAACCACAACCCATCAGCCACTTGCAAGGTATGCGAAGCAGTCCGCGAAGCCGACATCAGCCCTTTTTTGAATTTAAAATCCGTACAGAAATAGCTGTGTTCGCTCACCTGCGTCCGATGCCACTCGTCAGCCCAACTTTGCGCATACGGTCCGTGCACCGAATGAGGGTCGATAGCCTCGATATAGAAACGTAAATGGGGAGCCAATCCGGCTTCATGAAACAGAACATCGCGTATGGTCATGTTACGTTTATTGCTATTCCGCAAAAAAGGAAGATAGGAAGACACTTTAGCATCCAGCTTCAACCGTCCTTCATCGTACAATTTCATCACCGCCAACACGGTAGCCATCGGCATGCTCAAAGCTCCCAAATCGAACATATCGGTGGAACGGACCGATGTCGTATCCTGTTCGGAATGCGTTCCAAAGCCCTTGTCGTAAATCGTTTTGCCATCCTTCAGAACCAGAATCCGACAACCCGGATAGACATTCTTTTCCAATCCGCTTCGGGCTATTTTATCAATCTGCTGCAAGACGTATGACTTCATGCCCATGTCTTCGGGCAACATGCGAGTCGGCTTCATGCCCGGTACTATGTCGCAACCTGCCCCAATCGGAAAAGTCTGTCCGATGTTTGCAAACAGCCTGCCTGTCGCCGACTCCTTGGCAAACAACATATCAGCAACATACTGCTGTATATCCGCTTCTGCCGAATGCCCCAGAACCAATGCACTGGATCGTGCCAACACCTGTTCTAACATATAGGTTGACTGAAACGGAGCAAAAAGAGCATAAACCAACGGAGCTTTCAGTTCAAGGCTTTCCAAAAAAATCTGCACTTGCGGTCCCAATATCTGCAACCCCGTCCCTGTTATGCTGACTATTACTCGACGGAAAGGCTGTAGCAATTGCCTGAGTGATTCACATGCTTCAGCATCGGCATCGGCCGCTAACTGATAACGTACAAAATCAGTATGGCTTTTTAAGCTTTCTACAAAAACAGAATCTCTCCCAACTTCACCTATACTCAACACAGCAATACCTTCTTCAGCCGGAGCAAACGGTAAAATGCCAAAATAATTGCTAACCACCGTCACCGCAGCCTTCCGAAGCCTGGCAGCCAAGTCTTGTGCAGCTTCTGTATGAATGCGATAACTGATGCCGCTAACCTGCAATTGCGGTTGCTTGCCACGCAAGCCCAATACGTATTTACGCTCCAACACCTTCCGGCAACGTTTTTCCAATTCCGTATCTGTCAATTTGCCTGAATCCAGTTCTTTCATCAATTCCGCATGTTCGCGCAAAGCGTTCCCATACGATACGATCATTCCATCCAGAAATCGGGTACCCTTCAATTCTGCAGGCAGAATGTCTCCAAACATACCCAATTCTCTTAACTCACGAACGGCTTCGACCTGATATTCCTTCATCAATACGGTATCATTCATACATTGCAAGGCTGCTTCATTGGGGAAAACAGGTACCCCCGAAAGTCGATCCGACAATCGCCTGCCTCGTGTTGTTATCAGTAAAGGCACCTCAGATGACTTCTGAGCCAAATTCGTCAGAATGGCTTGTTCCTCAGGGGTTCCCCCATCGAAGACCAAGCCTCCTATTTTATACTTCTTAACTAAGGCCTTAAGTATCTTCTTATTTGACCGACTCGCCTGAGCAGGCAAAGTAGCGACCAACAATTGCCCCATTCTTTCATTCCTGGTCAATCGAGAATACACCGAATCGACCCATTGCTTGCATGCCTCATCGACCTCAACATCTGTTGTTACGGCAACATCCTGTGCAGAAACAGGTAAAAGGTACGCACCTACAAGCAACCAGACGGTCAACAACCCATATTTCAGAAAAAGCTTCATTGTTATCAACGACCTCTCTTATATAATACTCAAAACATCATTTTGCGTCCAAAGTCAGTTTCATTTTTCCGACATACACTCCGCTCTTTCCAACGTGCATAATGGGAACATTCTTCCCGTCAGCATTCTGATAGACAGCAGGCTGTTCCATATTGGTATGAGTATGTCCTCCTAAAATAATATCAATATTACGGGTTTTGGCTACAAGATTGTTGTCATACTCTTCCGAAGCATCAGCACCTGGCTGAATTCCTAAATGCGAAAGGCAGACTACAACATCGCAATGCTCCTTTTCCTTCAGTAAATCGGCCATCTGTTGGGCAGTAGCTACAGGATCCTTATAGACCACACCTTCACACTTATCCGCCTGAACCAATCCCTCCAACTTCGGACTAATACCGAACACACCTATTCTCAATCCACTGCGTTCAAGAACGACATAAGGTTTAACAATGCCTTCAAGTACCGTTCCCTTCACCTCGTAATTGGCACAAACAACCGGAAAATCAGCCATTCGGAACAGACGCGCCATATTCTCGAGACCAAAATCAAATTCGTGGTTGCCGATAGTCATGGCATCATACTTCATCAGGTTCATGGCTTTTATTTCCACTTCTCCTTTAAAAAGGTTATAATAAGGTGTACCCTGCGAGATGTCACCACAATCGAATAAGAGTACATCAGGGTGTTCATTCCTGAAATCCTTTACAAACGTAGCCCTACGAACAACCCCTCCCATACCGGCAGCCGGATCGGCAGTTTGAGCCGGAATGGGTTCAATACGACTGTGCGTATCACTTGTCTGGAGAATATACAATTCCTTTTGCTGTGCCGACGCACTACCGGCCATGAGAGCAAACAACAGACCGATTATGTATAAACGCTTCATACGAAAAATCTAAATTAATATAAATATATATCATTAAATTCAGCCAATACAGTGGCATTGGATATCTTAAAAAAACAGGGATGCATTACTTATGTCGTCACTTCTTTACGACAATCCGCCCTTCCATACGCGAGGTGATTGCCTTTCCGGCGGCAGTCTGTTTCTCTACATATTTCATAAAAAGATCACGCAACCTTGCATCCTCGGGGCATTCACGCTTCTCAGCTTGTATCAGTGCCGTCATACCGTCGTTTCCCTCCGCCAGATAGTCGATAGTGGCTATTGTGTACATCTTGTTATCTTCTACAGCCTGACCGGCAATCGTTCCGTTCAGCAATTTACCTTCGGGAGTGATTTCCAGATGTATTCCACTGACTCCTTCTCCACCACGGGATGCAATATTTTCGAACAACTGTTTCAAATAAACGCCCTTGATTGTAAGTACGCATAGCGCATTTTCAAAAGGTAATATTTCGTAAATTTCAGCGCATGTAACAGGCCCTTGTGTCAACACACTGCGTAAGCCGCCTATATTGACAAGTCCCATATCAGCCGGCTTTCCCAACACTTGCACTGCCGATTCACGCAAAACATCAGCTACCAGATTCGACAAAAGATCCTCCGGACGTTTGCGATCCATCGACACATCTGCCGTACCTACTACCCGATACATAATACTGTCCACCGTTTTCTTATAAGGAGCGAGCAATGCCATTGCTTCCGCATCCGGATGTGTATCCCACGATGAATTGATTGCTACCCTTTCCCCCTCTACTTTCGTCACTTCGTAAGCAGAATGGCAGGACACTAAAAAAAAGGCAGTACCCAGCACTGCTCCCGAAACAAACTTAAAATAATTCTTTTTCATCCGTTTTCTGTTTTATGAATATCTGCGGGACAGACATACTCTCTGTACCTTTGTAGCTACAAAGATACTTTTTCCTTACGAAGAAAAGAATTACAAAAGGAAAAAGAAACAGAACAATGCCAAATTTTCTAAAACCAGAATAATTCCCAATACCAATCAGCGACTAAAAGCAATCAGCCATGAGTAATCTTCGTAAAGCAGATTTCAAACAAAAATAGGGTGAAACATTTGTGTATCTGACAAATAATTCGTTCCTTTGCACCGCTTTCGCGCAATCGCTGTCAGGACGCACCGAGAGAAGCCTGGTATGTTGCGTTGTAACGATCAAACAATTTAATAATAAAAACAATGGATTTAATTAAAATTGCAGAAGAAGCATTTGCTACCGGTAAGCAACACCCGAGCTTCAAGGCAGGTGACACAGTAACAGTAGCATATCGTATCATCGAAGGTAACAAGGAACGTGTACAGCTGTACCGTGGCGTTGTTATCAAGATTTCCGGTCATGGCGAAAAGAAGCGTTTCACAGTACGCAAAATGTCAGGTACCGTAGGTGTAGAGCGTATCTTCCCGATTGAATCACCGGCTATCGACAGCATCGAAGTGAACAAAGTGGGTAAAGTACGTCGTGCCAAATTGTATTACTTGCGTGCCCTCACAGGTAAGAAAGCAAGAATCAAAGAAAAAAGAGCTAACGGCTAATCATCCTGAACCGCTACCAAACAAGAGTGTATCCCAACGATGCACTCTTTTTTTATTCTTATCCGTATCACAGCACACACAAAATATTCCTATCCAAAACGCCTCTATCGAAAATCCGTCTGGATCACCAGCTCCATTCAAACTTTCTTCAGAGAGACCTCCCTGCAAACTTTTATCCCAAACTTCCGATTAAAATTCTATGCAATAAATAAGAATGCGCCAAAACGGAGAAGAATTTTCCGTTCTGACGCATGGTTCTCTTAAATGACATCCGAAGCGACGTGCTTCAGGTGAATTTATTTCATATCCTTCAATTCCCAACCCAATGCGCTGGCACCCAATACAGCAGCATCAGCATCCTTGAGTTCGGAAATCAACAGTTTCGTCTTACCTTTATATATATGAAGCACATTTTCTTCTATTGCTTTCTGAACGGGCTTAATGATATAATCTCCCGCCTTCGCCAAGCCACCAAACAAAACAATGGCTTCGGGACTCGAAAAAGCAATAAAGTCAGCCAATGCCTCACCCAGCAGCGTACCTGTAAACTCAAAAATATCCTGAGCCAGCTTATCACCTTTTACAGCAGCATCGTACACATCTTTGGAGGTAATGTTCTCTGCCGGAATAGAACGCAACAGACTGGGCTCGGTACGGGCAGTCAAAAACTCACGAGCTGTACGTGCCACACCGGTAGCCGAGCAATAAGTTTCCAAACAGCCACGACGTCCGCATCCACAAAGACGACCGTTCTCGCGACGGATAATGGTATGTCCCAATTCGCCAGCAAAGCCATCGTGACCATATACCATCTGGCCATTGATCACAATTCCACTTCCAACACCCGTTCCCAACGTAATCATGATAAAGTCTTTCATGCCTCGGGCAGCACCATAAGTCATTTCACCGATAGCGGCCGCATTGGCATCATTAGTCAGTGCTGTAGGAATACCCAAACGCTCTTCGAACATAGTAGCCAAAGGAATCACACCTTTCCAAGGCAGATTCGGAGCAAACTCGATGGTACCGCTATAATAATTTCCATTGGGTGCACCGACTCCGATTCCCTTTATCTTTTCCACACCTCCATTGGCTATAATAAGCGGCAGAAGATGCTTACACACTTCATCCACATAATCGTTAACGTCAGCATATGCTCCTGTTTTAATAGAGTCCGTAGCTACTATCGTCCCACGTGCGTCAACAATACCAAACACGGTATTTGTTCCACCTATATCAATGCCCACTACATAGGGCTTTTCCATGGTTGAGTTCATGATATCAATCCGTTTTAAAGGGTTAGTTATTTTAATGATTATGTTTACAAAAATCACAAAGAAAAACGACACTACAAAATCTTTTTTAAAAAAATTCAGCCGGTTTGCAACTTTTCGCAACCTCTGAGCGTCTAATAGTGAAAATTAATAAGAGCAAACATTAAACTTAGAGAGTCGTGATACTACTAAAAGACATCAACAAGACCTACAACAACGGCGCACCGTTGCATGTGCTCAAAGGAATCAACCTGCACATCGAAAAGGGAGAATTCGTATCCATCATGGGTGCATCAGGATCGGGCAAATCCACCTTACTTAATATATTAGGTATATTAGACAATTACGACACGGGCGAATATTACCTGAACGGTACCCTCATCAAAAATCTGAGTGAAACACGTGCCGCCGAATACCGCAATCGCATGATAGGTTTCATCTTCCAGTCATTCAACCTCATCTCGTTCAAGAACGCGGTAGAGAACGTCGCCCTGCCCCTCTTCTATCAGGGAGTAAGCCGCAAAAAACGCAACGCTCTGGCGTTGGAGTACCTCGACCGACTGGGACTGAAAGACTGGGCCAATCACATGCCCAACGAAATGTCAGGAGGACAAAAGCAACGTGTGGCCATTGCCCGCGCTCTCATCACCCGTCCGCAAATCATTCTGGCCGACGAACCGACCGGTGCCCTTGACAGCAAAACCTCGGTCGAAGTAATGCAGATTCTGAAAGACCTACATCAGACGGGGATGACCATCGTCGTCGTGACCCATGAAAGTGGTGTTGCCAACCAGACAGACAAGATTATCCACATCAAAGACGGCGTTATAGGCACCATCGAAGAGAATCTGAACCACGATGCTTCGCCGTTCGGGAAAAACGGATTTATGAAATAATTATTTTTAAGCATTCAGAACTTCCGGAGTTAAAAGGCTAAACCAATAGCACAACCTCATTCACAACAATCGTACTTTGCGTTAGCTACTTGACTCCTATAATTAATCCAATACCTCAACTTTATGATTGACCTTTGGCAAGAAATATACGGCACCTTGAGGCGCAACAAACTCCGCACCTTCCTGACCGGCTTTGCCGTAGCATGGGGCATTTTCATGCTCATCGTTCTGTTAGGTGCAGGCAACGGACTTATCCATGCCTTCGAACAAAACTCGTCCGAACGAGCCCTTAACTCCATACGCATCTTCCCCGGCTGGACCACCCAATCGTACGACGGACTGAAAGAAGGACGCCGCATCGAGTTAGACAACAGGGACTTGAAAGATTCTGAGACTCAGTTCCCCAAAAATATATCAAGCGTAGGTGCTACCGTACGGCAAAGCGCCCTTAGCATCAGTTTCGGTAAAGAATATGTCAACCTCTCTTTACTGGGCGTCTATCCCAACTACATTGACATCGAAGCCATCAAAACAGCCGATGGACGTTTTATCAACGTCACCGACCTGAAAGAACGGCGTAAAGTCATTGTTCTCCACCGCAAATCGGCCGATATCCTCTTTGGTAAGACACACACCAATCCCATCGGACAGTTCGTCAATGCCAACGGCATTGCCTATCAGGTAGTTGGCATCTACAACGACCAGGGCAACAGCGAACCAAGTGAAGCCTATATTCCCTTCAGTACCCTACAAACCATCTACAACAAAGGCAACAAGCTGAACAATATTCTGTTGACCACCGAAGGGCTCACTTCCATCGAAAGCAACGATGAATTCGAAGCAAACTATCGCCGGGTCATCGGAGCCAATCATCGCTTCTCCCCCGACGACACCAGCGCCATCTGGATATGGAACCGCTTTACCGATTACCTACGTACCATGAATGCCATGGGCATCTTACGCACCGCCATCTGGGTGATCGGCATCTTTACCCTACTGAGTGGCATCGTAGGCGTATCGAACATCATGCTTATCACCGTGCGCGAGCGAACCCACGAGTTCGGTATCCGCAAAGCACTGGGTGCCAAACCATCCTCCATCCTGTGGCTCATCATCGTCGAGAGTGTTACCATCACCACCTTGTTCGGCTACATCGGCATGGTGGCAGGCATCGGAGTAACGGAATGGATGGACAATGCTTTCGGAAGCCAAACCATGGATGCCGGCATGTTTCAAGCCAAAATGTTCAGCGACCCCACAGTGGATTTGCACATAGCCATTCAAGCCACGCTTACACTGATCATAGCCGGTACATTGGCCGGATTCTTCCCCGCCCGCAAGGCTACGAAGATTAAACCGATTGAGGCGTTGAGGGCGGATTAAAAAAGAGGGGCCTCACCCCGCCCCCTCTCCCGAGGAGAGGGGAGAAGTGAAAAGTGAAAAAACAGAGAGAAATAATTATTATAAATGGTATAATACATTCATCATAAAGTATCATCCCCTACTCCCCTCTCCTTGGGAGAGGGGCCGGGGGTGAGGCTTCTTATTCATTATGAAAATAGACAAAGACACCTGCGAGGAAATCCTCGTCACCATCACCCGCAACAAGACGCGAAGCCTGCTGACGGCCTTCGGCGTATTCTGGGGCATCTTCATGCTTGTAGCCCTCATGGGAGGCGGACAAGGCATGGAACAAGAATTACGGAAACAATTCGAAGGATTTGCCACCAATTCCGGATTCATCTTCGCCCAGCCTACAGGCGAAGCATACAAAGGCTTCCGAAAAGGCAGAAGCTGGGACTTGGAGATGGCCGACATAGAACGCATCGGCAAACTCAGCCAGATAGATATAGCCACCCCTTCAGTAGCCCTGTGGGGGAAGACAGCCATCTACGAAGGTAACAAATATGACTGTAGTGTCAAGGGACTTTACCCCGACTACGAACAAATCGAGCATCAGGAGATTGCCTACGGACGGTTCATCAACGACGTGGACATCCGCGAAGCACGCAAAGTGTGCGTCATCGGTAAACGCGTTTACGAAAGCCTTTTCCCAAAAGGTGGTGATCCCTGTGGAAGTTACATACAAGTAGATAGTATCTACTACCGCGTAGTAGGCATGTGCTCGTCCGAAGGCAACGTCAACATTCAGGGACAGGCCTCCGAAGCCGTCACCCTGCCTTATACCACCATGCAAAAGATGTACAACATGGGCAACACAGTCGAACTGATATGCTTCACCATGAAACCCGGCGTAAAGGTGGCCGACGTAGAAGACAAGTTGCAACAAACCATCAAATCGGCCCATTACATCTCGCCCGACGACAAACAGGCAGTGATGATGCTCAACGTCGAAGCCATGTTCTCCATGATGGATGCCTTGATGACCGGCGTACACATTCTGATCTGGATGGTGGGCTTAGGAACCTTGTTTGCAGGAGCCATCGGCGTATCGAACATCATGATGGTGACCGTGCGCGAACGTACTACCGAAATAGGTATCCGGCGTGCCATTGGCGCCCGGCCGCGCGACATCCTGCAACAGATTCTTTCGGAAAGCATGGTGCTGACCACCGTGGCAGGCATGGCGGGCATCTCGCTGGCCGTACTGGTGTTGCAAGTATTAGAAGCGGCTGCCAATCCGCAGGGAGTAGTCGAGACACACTATCAGGTCAGCTTCGGTATGGCCATTGGCACCTGTATCCTGCTCATTGCCCTCGGTGTGCTGGCCGGCCTGGCACCGGCCTATCGGGCCATGGCCATCAAACCGATAGAGGCGATACGCGACGAATGATAAACCCATAACTGCCAACTGCCGTCTGCCAGAAAGAAAAATATGAAACAAAACCAACCGAACAAGAAACAATAACTAACAAACATCAAATATGAAAGCTAAAAAGATTCTGAAAATCGCGTTGCTGGTCATCGTTGCCGGCATCTTCATCTGGACCTTCGTATTCCTTTACCAGAAGTCGCAACCGGAAATTACCGTGTATGAAACCGTTCATCCCACCGTGGCCGACCTGGAGAAGACCACCGTCGTCACCGGTAAAATAGAGCCACGGGACGAAGTCCTCATCAAGCCCCAGATTTCGGGCATCATCGAAGAAGTCTATAAAGAAGCCGGACAGAAAGTGAAGAAAGGCGAAGTGATAGCCAAAGTAAAAGTGATTCCTGAACTGGGAACACTGAACTCGGCCGAAAGCCGCGTCCGACTGGCCGAAATCAACGGACGACAGGCCGAAACCGACTTTGCCCGCCTGGAAAAGCTCTATCAGGACAAACTGATCAGTGCCGAAGAATACGAAAAAGGAGAAGTGACCGTGAAGCAAGCCCGTGAAGAGTTGCAGGCAGCCAAAGACAACCTGCAGATTGTAAAGGAAGGCATCACACAGAACAGCGCTTCCTTCTCGAGTACACTGATCCGCTCGACCATCGAAGGACTGATTCTGGACGTTCCTGTCAAGGTGGGTAACTCGGTCATCATGAGCAACACCTTCAACGACGGAACCACCATTGCCACCGTGGCCGACATGAACGACCTCATTTTCCGAGGCAACATCGACGAGACCGAAGTAGGCCGTGTCAGCGAAGGAATGCCGTTGAAAATCACCATCGGCGCCCTGCAGGACCTCACCTTCCAGGCCACATTAGAGTACATCGCCCCCAAATCGACCGAAGACAACGGTGCCAATCAGTTCGAAATCAAGGCAGCCGTCACCGTACCCGATACGGTAGTAATCCGCTCGGGCTATTCGGCCAACGGCGAAATCGTGCTTGAGCGCGCCAAACAGGTACTCTCCATCCCCGAAGGCTGCGTTGAATTCAAGGACGACAGTACCTTTGTTTACGTCCTGACCGACAGTGTACCTCAACAGCAGTTCCGCCGCCAGCCCATCGAAGTAGGCATGAGCGACGGCATAAAGATAGCTGTCAAGAAAGGCATTACAACCAACGACCTGATACGTAACGCCAGCAAAAACGAAGAAGAAGAATAACCACGAACCATCAGAACCAATCATTATGAAACGAATCTTCATGATAGCCTGCATAGCCTGTGCCTACACTGGCCTGCAGGCACAAGAGGCCTGGTCGTTGCGCCGTTGCATCGACTACGCCATCGAGCACAACATCGACATCAGGCAGAGCGAAAACGCTGCCCGCCAAAGCGAAGTGGAAGTGAATACAGCCAAATGGGCACGCCTGCCCAGCATAAACGGCAATGCCAACCAAAGCTGGAACTGGGGACGTACGCAAACCGCCGTACCCGACGAAAACACAGGCGACTACTCTACTGTTTACGTCAACACCAGCAGTAACGGAACCAACATGTCGCTCAGTGCCAGCGTTCCCTTGTTTACCGGTTTGCAGATTCCGAACGAGTACGCACTGGCCAAGCTGAATCTGAAAGCCGCCACAGCCGACTTACAGAAAGCCAAAGACGACATCTCCATCAACGTGGCGTCGTACTATCTGCAAGTGCTGTTCAACAAAGAGCTCCATCAGGTTGCACTGGGGCAGGTCGCACTGAGTAAAGAACAATTGGAACGCATCAGCCGCCTGGCCGAACTGGGGAAAGCCTCACCGGCCGAAGTAGCCGAAGCCAAATCGCGTGTGGCACAGGACGAGATGACCGCCGTGCAGACCAACAACGACTACCAACTGGCTCTGCTCGACCTCAGCCAGCTCATCGAACTGGAGACACCCGAAGGATTCGTCTTAGAGGAACCGGCCGTCCAGCTGGAACTGACTCCGCTGACACCTCCCGACGACATCTATCAAAGTGCCGTAGTCAACAAGCCCTCGATACAGGCAGCCCAATATCGTCTGGAAGGCAGTCGCCACAGCATCCGCATCGCACAAAGCGGATTCTACCCGCAACTCAGCCTGAACGGAAGTTTGGGTACCAGCTATTACTCGACCATCAACCGTACGTTCAACCAGCAGATGGGTGACAACTTCAGCAAGTATGTCGGCCTCAGCCTGAGCGTACCTATCTTCAACCGGCTGAGTACCCGCAACCGGGTACGCACGGCACGCCTGCAACGCGAAAACTATGCCCTGCAGTTAGACAATGCCAAGAAGACCCTCTACAAGGAGATTCAGCAGGCCTGGTACAGCGCCACCGCTTCCGAAAGCAAATACACCAGCAGCCGTGCCGCCACCGAAGCCAGCCAGGCATCCTTCCAGCTGATGAACGAAAAATACATCAACGGCCAGGCTACCGCTGTCGAGTACAACGAAGCCAAACAAAACCTGATGAAGGCCCAAAGCGATGAGTTACAGGCTAAATACGACTACCTGTTCCGCACCAAGATTCTGGACTTCTACAAAGGTATTCCAATCGAATGACGTAAAAATGTCGTATCTTTGTGCCCGAAAGCATTGGAACGAAACAAGAAGCATAAAGATATGAAAAAGAGATACGTAAAAGTAGCGGCAGGCTCCGTCCTGCTGCTTCTGCTGGTTGCCGTAGCGGCTTTTCTGAGCCGCGGCAGCCTGTTGCGTCACATGGCAGACAAACACATGGCCGGTATAGAACAACGCTACGGGCTCGACATCGGTTACGACAGACTGCATATGAAAGGTCTGCGCACCATAGCAGTCGAAGGGCTGACCGTTGTTCCCTCGGGGCGCGACACGCTCCTTGCCCTGCAATCGCTCGACGTTCGCATCGGCTTGTGGCCGCTGCTTTGGGGCAACATCAACGTCCGTCACGTCGGTATGGACGGACTTTCGCTCCGTTTCATCAAACAGGACGGTAGGGCCAACTACGACTTCCTGTTTCTTCCTGCTTCCGAACAGCCCAAGCCGGACATCCCCAAGGCCGAAACAAACTATGCCCGCCGCGTCAACACACTGCTCGACTTGCTATTCGGGCTGCTCCCCGACAACGGCGAACTGAACAACCTTCACATTTATGAACGCAAGGACAGCAATTTCGTTGCATTCCACATCCCCCGGTTGCACATTTCCGACCGCCACTTCCAGTCAGAGATGCTCATCGAAGAAGACAGCCTCAGCCAACAGTGGAACATCAGCGGAGAACTGAACCCGTCGGACCGCCACCTGCATGCCACGGTCACCGCACCCCAGCTCACCGTCCCCTACATCGGCCGGCGCTTTGGTGCCGAAGTACAGTTCGACAGCCTTACGTGCCGCCTGTCGCAAGAGAAAGGCGACAACAACCTTGCCTGCCTTGTGGGCGAAGCTGAAGTGCGCGGCCTGCACGTCTATCACAAGCGCCTGTCCACCGAAAAGATCAACCTTGACCATGGGCAGCTACGTTTCCACGTCGATGTGGCGCCGCACTCCGTCGAACTGGACAGCGCCAGCCTGATACGCTTCAATGCACTCACCTTTCATCCCTACATGCGGATAGAACACCCGCAGCAATCGGGTACGACACCGACGTGGCACTTCACGGCATCGGTCAACAAGCCCTGGTTCCCGTCCGACGAACTGTTCAGCTCGCTGCCCAAAGGCTTGTTCGAGAATCTGGAAGGTATCCGCACGGAAGGCGAACTGGCCTATCACTTCCTGCTCGATGTGGACTTTGCACAACTGGACAGCCTCCGCTTCGAATCGGAGCTGAAGGGCAGAGGCTTCCGTATCCTGCAGTTCGGGCGCACTCCGCTGAACAAGATGAACGGAGAATTCGAATACACGGCCTACGAAGACGGCCGTCCTGTCCGCACCTTCCCTGTAGGGCCTTCGTGGGAGCACTTCACTCCCCTGGCCGAAGTACCGGAGCTGTTGCAGATGTCCGTCATGCAGAGCGAAGACGGTGCCTTCTTCTACCACCAGGGATTCCTGCCCGACGCGCTGCGCGAAGCCCTGATACACGACCTCAAGGTACGCAAGTTTGCACGGGGAGGCAGCACCATCTCGATGCAATTAGTCAAGAACGTCTTCCTGACCCGCAACAAGAACATAGCCCGCAAGCTGGAAGAAGCGCTCATTGTCTGGCTGATCGAAGGACAGCACCTCACGTCCAAAGAACGCATGTACGAGGTCTATCTGAACATAGCCGAATGGGGTCCCCTGATTTACGGCATTCACGAAGCAGCCGATTTCTACTTCGACAAACGACCTTCACAGCTCTCGCTGGAAGAGTGTATCTTCCTGGCATCCATTATCCCCAAGCCCAAGCACTACAAGAGTTCCTTCACCCCCGACGGGCGTCTGCGCGACAGCCAGGAAGGATACTTCCGCCTCATCGCCGAACGGCTGGCCAAGAAAGGGCTTATTAGCGAGGAACATGCCGCCAAGGTGGACATCGCCAACGTCACACTGCGCGGTGCCGCTCTTGCAAGCTTCCAGGCACAGGCTGAGGAAGGGGAAGAAGAAGTACCTGACCAGACGGAAACTGAAACGGACGGAGACTTCTGACCTCACCGCTCCGTCCGCCACAAGCGAAATTTTCCTAATTCCGGGCTTTTTCTTTCAGATGGCTCAAAAATCGGTGAAACCGGCGTGAAACTTTATCTTTCACCACATTCCGCTGATAATCAGCATTTAGCAGCCGGTGAAAGCGTGAAAGGAGAGAAAACATCTGTCTTCAAACAGTGCTGTTTCCGGCCATAGCCTTCACCCTTTCACCTTTCTTTTTCCCTAACCGCTGTTGCAAAGAGGGACTTTACGACCGCCAAGTGGCACTTGGCAAACGTAAACATCTACTTCAGCACCGTCAACTGCCTGTAGTTGCCGGCAACAACACTTGCACGGCTCGCGAGCCACACTTGCACGGCTCACGAACGACACAAGTGTGGCTCACGAGCAACACAAGCGTGGCTCACAGCCCCTCTGCATCAGTGCCCAAATATATACAAAAGGGAAATTACACCCAACAAAAAGAGACTGACGAAAACTGACAATGCTCATAGACAACGACTTACGCATAGCGATGTAACAAAACTGTAAGGTTCCCGGCGTTTTCCCCGTCACTTTCTCACAGGTAACAAAAGTTTTTCCCTACGTTACATCGCCTGCAAAAATCGTACATTTCACGCCCCTTTCCGCAAGGAATTGGACGAAGCACGTCCTTTCGGGTTCTTCCGCGAAGGCCCCTTTGCCGGACGCTGTACCGGTGCCTTGTCTTTGTCCTTTTTAGGACGGCTAACCCTTTCGGGAGCCTTTCCCGGTTTCGGTCTTGCCGGACCCTTCGGTGCTTTCAAGTCAGGTTTCTTCACAGAATTCGGACGCGGACGGATGCTGCCGAAGTCCGAACGGCGACTGGACTGGAAGTGCTTGCCGTCGCGGATGCGGAAACTGCCCGTATAGAACGCATGATGGTAGCGCCCCTTATAATAACTCACCTGGTTATGACGGGGACGGGCGTGTCCGCCGCAATAGGTCTTGTAATGAGGGGGACGCGGATAATAGAAATGATTGCGATCGGTATAGGTCAGGTAAATGCGGAAATTCCAACGCCCGCCCGAAACATAGACGGGACGGAAGAAATAGGCAGCCTGCATAAAGCGGCCGTACTGGCTACGGTTGAGCACCCAGTGCAAGTCGTCGTTGCGGATGTCCAGACAATCGTAGTAGCGGTTCAGCGCCCACTCTTCGCCTCGAAGCACATCGTCCATCAAAGGGCCGATGTTTACAATGAAATCGTAATTGATTTCGTACACGTCGTTATACTGTGCCGTACTCAGCTTCAACTCATAAGCCATCTTGTCTGTCAGAAAACGGGTTTCGTGACGCACGCGGCTGCTGCTCATCGCGGCACTGCACAAAACGGTACTTGCCAAAACGGTACAAAACAGGATGATAAATCGTTTCATGGTTCCCTCCTTTTTTTATAATTGTTTTCTTCATGATAATTCCGGCAAAGCCACCGCTACCGTTCTTCTTCCAACAGAAAGTATCGGCCGCAGGCGGCAACAGTTGCCACGTCCGACACGGTGCCTTGCTCGTGACACAAAAATAGGGAGAGAAAAATCCCCTCCCTCGTCACATACTCTATTCCCCGGTAGGGAAATCCCTATTCTTTTGCCAGCACGATGCCGTCGTCCTGCAGCACCACCAAGCGTTTCTTGTACAAGTCGCCCACAGCTTTCTTAAACGTCTTCTTGCTGACACCGAACATTGCGTATATCTCTTCGGCCGGCGTCTTGTCGTTCAGCGGCGTGCGTCCGCCGTTGCTGCGTATGTGCTCGAGCAACGTCTTGGCAAAGTCGTCCACCTTGCCTGCACCGGGCTTCTGGAGCATCAGGTCTATCTTGCCGTCGTCGCGCACCTGTTTCACGTATGCCTTCAGACGCATGCCGGTATGTAGCGGCTGAAATATCTCGCTGTCATAGAGCAATCCTCCGAAGCGGTTCTCGATGATGGCCTTGAAGCCTAAGTCGGTCTTCTGCCAGATCAGCACTTCCACTTCCTGCCCCGGCACATAGTCGGCCTTCTCCTTCGACAGGTAACGATCGACCTTGGCCGAAGCCACAATCCGGTAGCTTTCCTCGTCCAGATGGACATGGACGACATAGCGTTTGCCCACCTGCATTTTCATCTTCTGCTCGCTGAAAGGCACAAACAAGTCCTTCATCAGTCCCCAGTTCAGAAAAGCTCCGTACTGGTTGACCCACGCTACCTCCAGGCAGGCAAACTGACCTACCTGCACCAACGGCTCCTGCGTAGTGGCTACCAGACGCTCTTCGTTGTCCAAATAGATAAAGACATCCAGCTCGTCGCCCACCTTGCAATCCTGCGGCACATAGCGTTTGGGCAGAAGAATCTCGCCCTCTACATCGTCGTCAAGATACATGCCGAAATCGACCTGTTTCACCACCTTCAGCCTGTTGAATTTTCCTAATTCGATGCTCATAATCTTCTACTTTTCGGGCAAAGATAATGGAAACGGCAGGCAGAACAAAATCGGCAAGCTCATTTTTCGGCCGGACAGACAAAATAACACCTTGCGCTCCCTGCCTAAAACAACGCAGTGAATGTAAACTGAATATAATTATAACTTTTCAATCTAAAAGATAACTTTCTTCTATGAACAAGTCTGTGCGAATTTTATTATCTTTGTAGCCGGAAATATAAAATAGACCTTTATATTCACTTTTAAATAAAATAAAAGATTATGGAATTTCTAACTAACGAGAAACTGACCATCGTCGGCGCAGCCGGTATGATTGGTTCGAACATGGCTCAAACTGCCATCATGATGCACCTTACTCCGAACATCTGCTTGTACGATCCGTACGCTCCCGGTTTGGAAGGTGTTGCTGAAGAAATGTTCCACTGTGGCTTCGAAGGCGTGAACCTGACTTTCACTTCCGACATCAAAGAAGCCCTGACCGGTGCCAAATACGTAGTATCTTCAGGTGGTGCAGCCCGTAAAGCCGGCATGACTCGTGAAGACCTGCTGAAAGGTAACGCCGCTATCGCCGAAGAGTTCGGAAAGAACGTAAAAGCATATTGCCCCGATGTAAAACATGTAGTTGTTATCTTCAACCCGGCCGATATCACCGGTCTGATCACACTGCTGTACTCCGGTTTGAAACCTTCTCAGGTTACTACACTGGCTGCCCTCGACAGCACACGTCTGCGCAGCGAACTGGCCAAGCACTTCCACATGTCTCCCGATAAAATCGAAAACTGCCGTACATACGGTGGCCACGGCGAACAGATGGCTGTTTACGCTTCTACTGCCAAAGTTGACGGCAAACCGTTGCTCGACATCATCGGTACTCCCGAACTGACAAAGGAACAATGGGCTGAGATCCAGACCAAGGTTACCAAAGGTGGTGCCAACATCATCGCCCTGCGCGGTCGTTCTTCTTTCCAGAGCCCGGCATACGTTTCTATCGAAATGATTGCTGCCGCTATGGGTGGAAAACCGTTCCGTTGGCCTGCAGGTACTTACGTATATAGCCACGGCTTCGACCACATCATGATGGCTATGGAAACTGAAATCACAAAGGATGGCGTTCACTACAAAGAACTGAAGGGTACTCCCGAAGAAGAAGCCAAACTGCAGGAAAGCTACAAGCACCTCTGCACACTGCGTGACGAAGTCATCGAAATGGGTGTTCTGCCTGCTATCGACCAATGGCACAGCATCAACCCGAACATCGACTGATAAACAAGCTGATGAAAACCATTATAGGAGGACTGCCATTAGACAGTCCTCTTTTCTTATCATGCCTATAATACCCACCGACAACATTCACCCGAAATTCCAACATGAAAAACCTATTACTCTACCTTTCCATACCGCTGTTATTACTGACAATGAGCGCCCCCACCCTTGCAAAAGACAAGACAGGAAAGGCTGAAAAAGTCATTGAAAACAAACTGTACAGCATCACCCTCCCCAGCGATTGGGAACCAGGAAGCCTCCAAAAGAAAGACGGCACTCCCTACGAACGCAATGCCGGCCCCTATCACCTGTACGTATTCCAATGGAACTCACCTAAAAAAGGAAACCTCTTCGACGGATACGGCATTTTCCTGCAAAGCTACGAACGACGAGACGGAAAGGCAGTCACAATGGCCGACATGGAAGAAGAAATCCGACGAAACAACAGTATCTCCGGAGTGAGCAATGTGAAGCGTACAGAACTGAAGGCTAAACCGGGACAAAAACTGATACTCATCACCCGCAAAGGACAGAACTACAGTGAAGACAAAGGATGGATCTATCTGCAGGAACGCATATACTACTTAATTCAGCCCGACGGCAAACGGATGCACCTGCTCAAACTATTTGTCAATGAAGACTTCTATCAACGCCAATCCGATGCCGAAAAACTGATTCAAAAGATTTTCGCCTCGTTCCGCGTAAAGAGAGCTCCTCTCTCCCAATAAACTGTAGCCAGCTTCCCTCGAACGTCACTTTTCATGAAAGAGCTCTTCTTTTTTACACATTTTTCCGATAAAAGTTTGCAGTATCAAAAAAAAGGCTTACCTTTGCACCCGCAATCGAAAGATAAGCAATGGTGTCATAGCTCAGTTGGTAGAGCAAAGGACTGAAAATCCTTGTGTCCCCGGTTCGATTCCTGGTGGCACCACTTTTAAAAGACTTCAATTTTGGTAAATCCCTGAAAATTAAATATTTCAGGGATTTTATTTTTCTCCTAATCCGCATATTTTTGGCAGAATTACGCACTTCCGTAGTGCTAAATCGTGGACAATTTTAGTCTCGAAAAAAATGTCCACGAATTGCATTATAAGTCGTTGATTGTCTTATCGTTTGATTCTAGCTATTCTGCACGATTCAGTAACTTTAAACATTAATTTTTAGAGTATGAAACGACAGACTTTCAACGTACTGTTCTTCATCCGCAAAACAAGAACAGTAAAATCAGGTGAAACACCTATCATGTTGCGGATAACTATTCAAGGTCAATTAGCTGAAATGCAGCTAAAACGAACCGTTAAGCCTGAACTTTGGTCGCAAGCCAAAGAACGGTGTACAGGCAAAGATTCTAAATCAGTAGAAGTAAACCGTTATTTGGAATCGATAAAATTACGCTTGTATGAGATTCATCGGACTTTAGAAGATGAAAACAAACTTATTAACCCAATGGAGATTAAGAGACGTTTTCTCGGACTGGATGAAAAGCATAAGATGTTCTTTGAAGTATTTCAAGAACATAACGACAAATGCAGGGAACTGATAGGCAAGGATTATGCAAAGGTCACTATCTCCCGTTTTGATACATGCTTGAAGTATTTTAAAGAAATGCTTCTAAAACAGTATCATCTAAAGGATATTCCGATGAAAGAAATAAATAATGCCATCATTCAGGATTATATTCATTTCTTGAAATCAAAAAAGAATCTGCAAGAAAATACAGTTATCCGTTACATGAAAGTAGTCAAGAAGATTACTAATAGGGCTCTTGCAAATGACTGGATAGATAAAAATCCGTTTATGAATATCCATTTTCATGAGCAGGAAGTACATAAGGAG